>Ga0182016_10003566_pt1 | contig 17712 bp, 16 predicted proteins | sample 712S2MmetaG_FD_120491 | JGI IMG/M metagenome (GOLD analysis project Ga0182016, IMG submission 120491) | Permafrost microbial communities from Stordalen Mire, Sweden - 712S2M metaG | ecosystem: Environmental > Terrestrial > Soil > Wetlands > Permafrost | place: Sweden: Stordalen | collected...
CGCCCCCTTGCCGGCCTGGGTGTCGGCGACCGGGATGCCGGTCTCCTCGGCCAGCCGCCGCAGCGCGTCCTGCGCCCCCGAGTACAGCACCCCGCCGCCGGAGATGATCAGTGGCCGGCGGGCGCCGCGGATGATGCTGACCGCCCGTGCGATCGCTTCTGGTTCCGGAACGGCCCTGGCCACTGGCCACACCCGGACGCGGAAGAGGTCCGCGGGCCAGTCGAAGGCCTCCGCCTGGACGTCCTGCGGCAGCGCGAGGGTCACCGCGCCGGTCTCGGCCGGGTCGATCAGCACGCGCATCGCGGCCAGCAGCGCGGACGGCAGCTGCTCGGGGCGCCAGATGCGGTCGAAGAACCGGGACACCGGCCGGAACGCGTCATTGACCGAGACGTCGTAGGAGCGCGGGTCCTCCAGTTCCTGCAGCACCGGGCTGGCCACCCGGGTGGCGAAGATGTCGCTGGGCAGCAGTAGTACCGGTATCCGGTTGATCGTGGCCAGCGCCGCCCCGGTGATCATGTTGGTGGAGCCGGGCCCGATCGAGGCGGTGCAGGCCAGCGCCTGGAGCCGGTTGCGCATCCGGGCGAATCCGGTCGCCGCGTGCACCATGGCCTGCTCGTTGCGGGCCAGGTGGTACGGCAGTCCGCCCCGGCCGCTGAGCTGTTCCTCCAGCAGGGCCTGGCCGACCCCGGCGACGTTGCCGTGGCCGAAGATGCCGAAGCAGCCGGGGATCAGCCGCTGCCGCTCCCCGTCCCGCTCGCTGTACTGCCGGGTCAGGAACCGGACGAGGGCCTGGGCCACCGTCAGCCGGACAGTATCCATGTGGCCGCCTCCGGCAGCGCTGTTCATTGGGCCGCCTCCGGCAGCGCTGTTCACTGGGCGCCTCCCGCCTGGGTCATTGGCAGCCGCGGGTCGATCGTGGTCCCGGGCCAGGCGGCCCGCACCCACGCGTGCGCCGGGTCGTCGCAGAACCGCCAGACGCGTTCCCCCGGGCCGCCCATCACGTTCAGGTAGTACAGGTCGTAGCCGGGCGCGGCCATCGACGGGCCGTGGTACCCGTACGGGATGAGCACCACGTCGCCCGTGCCGACCTCGGCGCACACGTCGATCTGGCGGTCCGGGCCGGAGCTGTACACCCGCTGGTAGCCCGGGCCATCCCGGGCCACCTCGAAGTAGTAGATCTCCTCCAGCTGGGACTCGTCCGCGGTCTGCTCGTCGTGCTTGTGTGGGGGATAGGACGACCAGTTCCCGCCGGGGGTCAGCACCTCCACGGCGATCAGCCGGTCGGCGCCGAACGCCTCCGGCGCGCAGAAGTTGTTCACCTGCCGGCTGGCCGATCCGCTGCCGCGCAGCTCGACCGGGACGTCCGCGGCGGCGACGTACCGGGCCGCCAGCCGCCGGCTGGCCCGGGCCGAAGGAAGCGCGAACCGGCCCCCGTCGGCCGAGGTGATCAGCGCGTCCGCGTCGCGCGGCAGGTAGCCGAAGTCGCTGACCCGGTCGAAGACGTCGCGGCGCCCGTGCAGCGCGAAGTGCTGGCCGTCGCAGTCCACGGTGGCCGCTCCGGACAGCGGCAGGACGATGACCTCGTCCGGCCCGGTGGCCAGCTCGACCTTGCCGCCGCGGGTCAGCTCGACGATGCGCAGCCCGCTGTAGGCCCAGCCTGCCGCGTCGGGCGTGATCTCGGTCAGGTACGGCCCGGCGGCCGTGGTGCCCCGTCGCACCAGCGGAGACAGTCCGGTCACAGCATCTCCACCACGGCGTCGACGGCGGCGGCGACGTTGTCGTCCGGCGGGACGAGCAGCGAGCGTCCGATGACGAACCCCCTCACAGTTGGCAGTTCCAGGGTCTTGCGCCAGGCCGCCATGACCGCGTTCTGGTCCGGCGAGACCTCGCCGCCCAGGATGAGCGCGGGCAGCGTGGAGGCGGCCATGACGCGTTCCATGTCCTCCACATAGGGCACCTTCAGCCAGGTGTAGGCCGACGTGTTACCCAGCCCCGAGGCGACCGTGATGGCGCGGATCATGGCCTCCGGGGTGAGGTCGTTGCGGATGTTCCCGTCCACCCGGTGGGAGATGAAGGGCTCGATCATCGCGATCAGGCGGCGCTGGGCCAGGTCGCTAACGGCCCCAGCGCACGCTTGCAGGGTGGCCACCGTAGCCGGGTCCTCCGGGTCGATCCGGATCAGCATCTTGCCGCCGTCGAAGCCGCCCGCGGCGATGCGCGCGGGATCGTACGCGGTGAACCGGTCGTCGATCTCGAAGGCGGTCCCGGCCAGGCCGCCCCGGTTCATCGAGCCGATCACGACCTTGTCGTCCAGCGCGCCGAGCAGCAGCAGGTCCTCCAGGATATCCGGGGTGCCGAGCACGCCGTTGACACCCGGCCGGGACAGCGCCAGGCACAGCCGGTCCAGCAGGTCGGCGCGGTGCGACATGGCCAGCGGTTCCTGGCCCGCGCGCAGTGCGCCGCCCGCCGGGTGGTCGGCGGCGATGATCATCAGGCGGCCGTGCTCGCCGAGCAGTGAGCGGGCCGGCAGCCGGTGCGCCGCGGCCTCCGCGATCGCCTGCGGCCGGTGTGTCCGGATGTCGGCCGAGTGCCGCAGTTCTGCCTCACGCACGCTGGGTTCCTTTGTTCAGGAGTTCGGCTTCCCGCAGGGTGGCCTCGACCTCGTCCGCGGTGGGCATCGCGTCGGCGCAGGCCAGCCGGCCCGCCACGACCGCCCCCGCCGCGTTGCAGAACCGCAGCACGCGTTCCAGGTCCCAGCCGGACAGCAGGCCGTGGCACAGCGCGCCGCCGAACGCGTCCCCGGCCCCCAGCCCGTTGACCACCGTGACCGGCACCGGCGGCACCTCTACGACCTGCGTACCGTCCGAGGCCAGCACGCCGGCCGGGCCCTGCTTGATGATCGCGAGCTGGACGCCCGCGTCGTGCAGGGCGCGGGCAGCGGCCCGGGGCTCGCGGACGCCGACCGCAGTATCGCACTCGTCCAGGTTGCCGACCGCGACCGTCGCGTGCGGCAGTGCCTCGGCGTACCACCGCCGGGCCTCGGCCCGGGACGGCCAGAACATCGCCCGGTAGTCCAGGTCGAACACGGTCGGCCCCGGTACGCCGTCGCGGGCCCGCAGCGCCTGCAGCGTGGCGCTCCGGCTCGGTTCCTGGCACAGCCCGGTCCCCGTCATCCAGAAGATGCCCGCGCCCCGGATGGCGTCCAGGTCCAGTTCGTCCGGTTCAATCTGAAGATCCGGCGCGGTCGGGAAACGGTAGAAGTACAGCGGGAAGTCGTCCGGCGGGAAGATCTCGCAGAACGTCACCGGGGTGGGCAGCGACGGCACGGCCGTCACGAAGCGGTCGTCGACGCTGAACCCGCGCAACGCGTCGTGGATGTAGTCGCCGAACGGGTCCTGGCCGGTGCGGCTGATCACGGCCGACCGTCGGCCGTAACGTGCCGCCGCGACCGCGACGTTGGTGGCGCTGCCGCCGAGGTACTTGCCGAAGCTCTCGACGTCCCGCAGCGACCGGCCGGTCTGCAGCGGGTAGATGTCGACCCCGATGCGGCCCATGGTCAGTACCTCGAACGGCTGGTCGGCCATCACTGGCTCTCCTGCCCCGTGTTGTTGGCGAGGTCGGTGCTGTTGACGGCCTCGGTGCGGTAGACGACCCTGGTGCCAGTGCCGGTGTCAATCCGCTGGGGCTCGACCCGGACGGTGCGGCCGGACCGCCACGACTGGGTGGCGGCGCGGGCCAGGTCGAACGCAGCCAGTGCGTCGTATCCGGTCGCCTGGGCGGCCCGGCCGTCCCGGACGCACCGCGCGAACGCCTCCAGCTCACTGGCGTAGGCGTCGGGGAAACGCTCCTCGAAGTCGCGGGGCGGGCCGAAGCTGACCGACCCGGGGGTCCGCCATTCGTAGTTCCGGTACTGGGGATGATCGATGCGGACGGTGGCGTCGCGCCCCATCACCTCGGTCGAGCACTCGTAGCCGTAGCCGGCCGCGCGGCTGCCGTCGAGCACCCCGAGCGCGCCGCTCTCGAAGCGCAGCACCACGACCGCAGTGTCCACGTCGCCGATCTTGCCGAAGCCCGGATCGCTCAAGGCGGAGCCGTGCGCGGACACCTCCACCACCTCGCCCACCATCCAGCGCGCGGTGTCCAGGTCGTGGATGGCGACGTCGACGAAGAAGCCGCCCGACCCGGACAGGAACGCCGGGTCCGGCGGGGTCATGTCCCGCAGCGAGGTGCGGAACAGGTATACCTCGCCGAGCTCGCCCGCCTGGATCCGCTCCGTGGCCGCGGCCCAGTCCGGGTCGAACCGGCGGTGGAAGCCCACCTGGAAGGTGACCCGCGCCGCCTCGGCCGCCGCGATGGCGTCCAGCGCCGCCTGCCGGTCCAGCGAGACCGGCTTCTCGCAGAAGATGTGCTTGCTGGCCCGGCTGGCCCGGATGCTGAGCTCGGCGTGCGTACCGGTCGGTGTGGCGATGACCACGGCGTCGATCGCGCCGTCGGCTAGCATGCCGTCGTAGCTCTTGGCCCAGGGCACCTCGAACCGCTTGGCCACCTGGCGCCCGCGGTCGGCGTCGGCGTCGAAGACACAGGCGAGCTGGGCCGTGGGGCACCGGGCGGACAGGCTGGCGGCGTGGATCTGCCCCATGCGGCCCGCGCCCGCCAGCCCGATCCGGATCCGTTGCGTCATGCCGGTGGGTTACCCGTGCTGGGCTCTTCCGACGCGGCCCCGAACTCTTCTGCCTCCTCCTCCAGCAGGGCCGCCACGTTGGCCGCCGCTGAGACGCCGCCGATTCGAGCTCGTGGCTGAGCGCCTCCAGTTCGCTGCCGCCGGCCATCAGACCGGTCAGCTCGTCCCGGGTGACCTGGTTCTTTTCGTAGTAACCGATGCTCCGGCCCCGGTTGAGCAGCAGGAAGCGGTCGCCCACCGGGTAGGCGTGGTGCGGGTTGTGGGTGATGAAGATGACCCCCAGGCCCCGTTCCCGGGCCTCGACGATGTACTTCAGCACGATCCCGGCAGGTCGATGCCCATGGCCAGCATCTCCTCCTTGCACGTCTTCTTCATGAAGGCGATGTCCAGCCGCGGTCCTTTGCGCACTTCGTTGCCGAGGAAGAAGTTGCGCCAGACGGACATCAGCGGGCAGACGGCCAGGTCCTGGTACACGGTGGCGATCCCGAGTTCCAGGGCCGACCATCAGGCCGTAGGTCGAGCTGACGTACAGCGTGCTGGAGAACGAGTTGGCGTTGCGCAATGACGGGGCGACCGCGAAGAAGAAGACGTAGATGATGATCGCGCCGGCCAGCGCCCCCGCCTCGGGGCGGGCGAACAGCCGGGCCAGGGACGACTTGCGCCCCACCCGTTCGTCGCCTGATCGAGCACGGCAACCACATCTACCGCGCGTCCCGCTATAGCTTCGACCTCACCCTGACCGGCTGGTAACTAGCCGTGCGGGCCCGCCTCCGCCCGCCCGCCTCGCCCTCGGCCGTCCGCCTCGCGGGCCCGCCCGCCTCGTCCTCGGCCGTCCGCCTCGCGGGCCCGCCCGCCAGCTCCTAGCGCCTCGTACCCAATATTCCAGCTCACACCAGCCTCACCAGTCTCGTCATCCTCTCTAGCCCCACCCACCTCCCGGACGGGCTCAGGCGTCAGCCCGGTAACGGCGCCCGAGCACCTGCCCCTACCGGGGTAATGGCGCCATCACTCGCCTTCTCACCGGGGTAATGGCGCCATCACCCTGGTTCCGCCCGCCCGCCCGGCCGGGAGCGGCGCGGGGCTTGGCGGGCCGCTCCCGGAGCCGGAATGCTCCGCTGTTGGCAGCTGCCTTTCATCGGCCCGGTGGCCGAGCCGGTCGAGGGCCGGTCAGCGATTGTTCAGTTCGCGCCATATTTCGCCAGCGTCGGTCGATATCAGGCAGTAGGGGCTGCGGCCGTCGCGGCAGCGTCCAAGTGGTCACGCAGATCGCGCAAGAGGTTGTGCCGGCGGGCTGGGTCTGTGTGGTCGGATTCCGGTTGCGCGGTTGCTGGTTCGGTGGCCATGGGCAGCGATTCCTGACGCGATGGGCCGACGAGTTCTCGGTACCAAACGTGCCCGCTGGGGGGCGGAATGGCTACGTGGCGTGATGGTTGCCACGATTGGCCACGACTGCCCCGGAGGCTTGCCACGATGGCCGGGCGCGACCCTGAGACCAATCCCGCCGCGTTCCTGGGGGCCGAGTTGCGGCGGGCGCGTCTGGCCGCTGGTTTCAGCAGTCAGGACTCTCTGGCGGCAAAGCTCGGGTTCGACCGGACGGTGATCGCCAAGGCTGAGACGGGAGACCGGCCACCGACCACCGAGGTGCTGGCCGCATGGTGCGCCACGTGCCAGCTCGAGGAAACCATAGACCAGTGCTGGCGCAAGTCCAGCTACAGCGGCAACGGGGGAGCGGACTGTGTCGAGATCGCTGGCCGCCCTGGCCTCGTGCTGGTGCAGGACACGAAAGACCACGCCGGCTCCGTGCTGCGGTTCGCTCCTGCCGCATGGCGCAGGTTCGCCGGCCAGGTGAAGCGCTCGTAACGTTCGTTCCGTGCTCATCCGGTCGCTACACGCCCCCGGGCCGTCAGCATTGGCTGCTGGCCCGTTGCCGCCTCAGTGACGGCCAGATCGTCTTCTGGCCGAATATCCGAAGTGCTGCCCGGGGGTTGGTGGGGCAGGCGGCTGCTTACTTGCCGTCTGCCTCGACCAGGCGCTCGACGAGTTCATCGACGTTGCCCGTCTTGGGCAGGTCTCGCCTAGCCAGCAGATCGCTCAGCTCGGCCTTGGTCATGCCCTGATAGCGGGCGCGGGCCTTCTCGTGTGCCTCCCTGGCGTTCTGGCGCTCGATCCTGCGAGCCTCCCGGGCCAGCTCCTCCTGGGCCTTCTCGGCCTTCTCCGCCTGCTCGCTGGCGGCCCGCTCGAACGACTCGGCCCGCTCGCGCACGGCCTCACCGGCCGACTCGGCACGCTCGCGCACGACCTCACTGGCCGACGCCGCCCGCTCCCGGGCCGCACCCGACAGCGCGCCCACTGCCTGCGCCCACTCGACGGCGATGCTGCGGTTCATGGTCACGGCCCGCTGCACGAAATCGAAGTAGCGCTCCACCGCCGGGACCAGGTCAACCTGCGGCAGCAGCGCAGGAAGCCTGCCAGCCAGCTTTCCTACGCCCTGCGTCCAGAAGTCAGCGGCCTTTTCGGTCGCGTCGCTCGCCTGGCTGGCCACTGTGCTGTATTGCCTCGTCATGCTCTCCATCTCACGCCTCCAGAGTTATCGGATCAGACATGCTAAGTATATCAAGCAATGGCGCTAACTTTAAGCCCCGGCCCCGGTCACACGGCCAGGCGTTGCCCTCGGCGCTGTCTCGGGAGACCCGCCAGCTGCCGGGTTGCTGTTCTTTCATGTGCACCTGGCCCGAAAACTCGTCCTGCCACGGACGGTAACGGGCTAGGTGCGTGCTGAGAACCGGGCGCCTGCCGCTTCCGGTGCTGCTGCTTCCGTGCGCAGCGGCGGCGGGCAGTAGAGTCGCCGTCGTGGTGGATGACTGGGTCGTGGCAGATGACTGGCGGGTGACCGTCAGATTCCGCGCCGACGCCGACGCCCAGCAGGCAGTTCAGTCCTTTCGCAAGCACGAACTGCAAGACGACGTCCGCCGTCAGCTCGGTCACCGCGTCGCGATGTCCGTCGATGGTCCCACCGTCTTCCTCTATGCCGGTACCGAGGACGCCGCCCGCGAGGCAGAGCGGGTGGTGCGCGAGGTGCTGGCGCAGCAACAGCTGAGCGCCGAGCTCACCCTCGCCCGCTGGCATCCGCTGGAAGAAGAGTGGGAGGACGCGAGCGTCCCGATGCCGGATACTGCCGAGCAGCGGGCGGCGGAGCACCGGCACCTGATGGATGCTGAGACGCAGGAATCCCTCGCGGCCGGGCAGGCAGGCTGGGAAGTGCGCGTCGAGCTGCGGTCGCATCGTCAGGCGGTCGAGTTCGCTGAGCGGCTGCAAGCGGAGGGCCGCCCCGTGATCCGCCGCTGGAAATACCTGTTGCTGGGGGCCAACAACGAGGACGACGCCAGCGCCCTGGCCGAGGCGATCCGGCAGGAGAGTCCGGCGAAGGCGTCCGTGCATACCGAGGCGGTCCCGTTTGTCCAGTTCGCGGCCAGCAACCCGGGAACCTGAGCACTGCCTGCTAGAGGTTCCGTAGCGCGGACTCGTCCTCTTCCCTCAGGAACTCCCCGGCAGCAACCCTGACCCGGGTAATGGTGCCATTGCCCGGGTAGCGCCCGGCTCAGACGCCGGCGGTCGCGGCGGCGGCCTTGAGGTTCTCCGCCGCCAGCCGGAGTCCCTCGATCCGGTCCAGTTCCTGGTCCTCGTGCTCGATGTTCACGGCCAACTCCGGATCGACCGCGGCCAGCGCCGTGCGGAACCCAGCCAGAAGTCCTGGTCGTGGCCGCGCCCGACCGCGACGAAATCCCACGACGAGTCGGTCGGCCACCGGGTCAGGGTGTTCTTCCCGCCCAGGCCCACCGGGTTCTCGCCCGCCGGGATCCGGGCGAAGCGGTCGTCCAGCACGCCGTAGACGCGGCAGTTCCGCTCGTTGATCCGGGTGTCCTTGGCGGCGGCGTGGTACACCAGGTCACCCAGGTGCCTGATCGCCGCCACCGGGTCGATGCCCTGCCAGAACAGGTGGCTGGGGTCCATCTCGGCGCCCACGTGGGTGGCGCTGATCTCGGTGGCCAGCCGTTCGATGGTACCCGGGTTGTAGACGATGTTGTGCGGGTGCAGGACGTTAGACTCAAAGCGCTTTAAACGGTAATTATCCGAGTGATCACGTCCAACGACCGCTGCGCCGTCGGGCTCCTGGACGCGTTCGTCCGGCGGGGCGTGCAGGTGCCCGGTACGGTCTCGGTGGTCGGGTACGACGACAGCATGCTGGCCCGGCTCGCCCACGTGGACCTCACCACGGTCAGCCAGGACGCAGGCCAGCAGGCCGCCCAGGCCGTCGACCTGGCGGTAGAGCGGCTGGAAGGCGGCCGTACCGCCCCGCGCGAAGTCGTGCTCACCCCGCGCCTGGTCGTGCGCGGCACCACCGCGCCCCCTCGGCCAGCCGAGCGGCTCCCGTCGGCTCCGCAGGTTCGACCGGCGCCCGCGGGATAGCCGCAGAGCCATGGGCGCAGTTCTCAGCGGTCACAGTGATTACACGGAGGAGCCAGATGATCGGCGCAACGATCCCGGGCGACAAGGAGACCAGCGCCAACCGGCTGGCCGGACTCGGCCCGCTCACCGGCCTGACGGCGGGGATCGGCGCCGGGGCCCTGCTCGGCGTGATCCGGTCGGCGGGCTGGCGTCCGGGTCTCGCGGTCAGCACGCTCATTGCCGGGCTGGCCGCCATGGCCGCTGGCGACGGCCCGATGACCGCGCTCGGCGTGACCGACCCGCGGACCTGGGCTCCGGTGGACTGGGTCAGCGACGCCATCCCGCACCTCGCCTACGCGCGGTGACCGCCTGGGCGCTGCAGCTGATGAACGACTGACCGCATGTTCCAGGTGTCGGGGCCCCATTCGCGGGTAGCGTCCCCGGCGCGGGCCACGAGGTAACTAAAGTCATCAGCGCGGGCAGGCACCGCGCGAGGGAGGACAGTGGTGAGGGCATCGTGCGTGCGGGAGCACGGCCGATGACCCCCGCCTCGGTTACGGCCCGCCCGCACCACGCGGCGGCGCTCTACGATTCCGACCAGGACCTGCGGGGCCGCGTTCTCGGCTTCCTGCGCTCCGGCCTGCGGGGCGGTGAGGCCGTGGTGGCGATCGTGTCCCAGCGGGCCGAGAAGAACGTCGCCGCCGCGCTCGGCGACGAGGCGGCCGGCATCCGCTGGAGCCTGCCGGGCATGACTTATCAGCACCTGGGCCGGGCGTCCGAGGCGATCCGGGGCTACCTGGCCGGCCGGCGGGCGGCGGGCGCCCCGACCCGGTTGCTGACGGAGGGTGAGGTCGACGGCAGCGGCCGGGGCCGGATGGCCGCCCACCTGCGCTCCGAGATGGCGGCGACCCAGCTGTATGGCGGCTACGGGTTCCCGTGGGTGTGCCTGTACGACCGCCGCCGGTACTCCCGGGAGGTGCTGGCCGAGGTGGCCCGGGTCCACCCGCAGATGGTGGGTGCGGACGGGGTCACGACCGGGAACGCCGACTACGCCGAGTCGGCTACCTACCTCACGGCCCATCCCGGCCCGGTCTCCGTGATCACGGCCCGGGTGTCCCTGGACCTGAGCCTGACCGAGATCGGGGACCTCGTGGTGGCCCGCCACCGGGTCGGCGACGTCGCGCAGGTGCTCGGGCTGACCGCGGCGGACTCGCGCATCGTCGAGGTCGCCGCGGGCGAGATCATCGCCAACGCGTTCCGTTATGGCATCATGCCCGGCCGGGTCCGGGTCTGGCGCGGGCACGGGGCCGTGTTCGTCCGGGTCGACTCCGGCGGCCCGGGAGCTGCGGTCACCACCGCCGGGTTCCAGCCGCCCGATCTGGCCGTCGGCTCGGGGGCGGGCCTGTGGGTCGCCCGGCAGCTCGCCGACGTGGTCCACGTCGAGAGCCGATCTGACGGCACCACCGTTGAGCTGCAGTTTCCGCTTACGTAAGTGGTAGCGCCGAAGCGACGGGTCTTCATTGACGTCACGCCCCTGCGGCAGTCCCGTGATCTGCGCGTCCTGCTCGGCGGCCAGCTGGTCTCCCTGCTCGGGACGCAGCTGACCGCCGTCGCCGTCCCGTATCAGGTCTACCGGCTCACTCATTCCTCCCTTGACGTCGGGCTGGTCTCGCTGGCCCAGCTCGTGCCGCTGCTGCTGTGCTCGCTGTACGGCGGGACGGTGATCGACGCAACCGACCGGCGCAAGCTGCTGATCCGGGTCGAGATCCTGATGGGGCTGTCCAGCGCGGGCCTGGCCCTGAACGCCGACCTGGGCCCGCGGATCTGGCCGCTGTTCGTGCTGCCCGCTGTGACGGCCGGGCTGACCGCGTTCGACAACCCGACGCGTAGCTCGATCGTCCCCAACCTGGTCACCCCCGAGCACATCGCTACCACGTCGGCCATGAACCAGGTGCTCAACCAGCTCGGCACGATCGTGGGGCCGGCCCTGGGCGGCATCCTGCTCGCCGGCGCGGGCATCAACTTCGTGTACTGGATCGACGTCGTCAGCTTCGCCGTCGCTGTCGTGGCCGCCTGGGCCATCTCCCCCCAGCCCCCGGCCAGGCACGCCACCCGGCCGGGGCTGCGATCGATCGCCGAGGGCTTCCGGTTCATCCGGGGTCGCCAGGGTATTCAGGGCGCGTACCTGATCGACATCAACGCCATGGTCTTCGGCATGCCGCGCGCCCTGTTCCCGGCCATGGCCCTCAGCGTGTTCCGCGGCGGTGCCACCACGGTGGGCTTCCTGTACGCGGCGCCCGGGGTCGGTGCGCTGGCGGGGGCGCTGATCACCGGCTGGATCGCGCAACTGCGGCGACAGGGCCTGGCCGTGATCATCGCGGTCATCGTCTGGGGCGCCGCGATCGTCGCGTTCGGCCTGACCCGGAACCTGCCGCTGGCCCTGCTCTTCCTGGCCATCGCGGGCTGGGCCGACGTGATCTCGGCCGTGCTGCGCAGCACGATCATCCAGCTGTCCGTACCGGACCGGCTGCGCGGCCGGCTCGCCGCCATCCAGATCGGTGTCGTCCAGGGCGGCCCGCGGCTGGGTGACCTGGAGGCCGGGGCGGTCGGCAACGCCTTCGGCAACGAGGTGTCGGTCGTCTCCGGCGGCCTGGCCTGCATCGCCGGCGCGATGCTGCTGTCCCGCCTGCTCCCCGGCTTCCGCACGGTCGAGGTCGGTCCCGGCACCGTGCCCATCGATCCTGAGCCCGCCGATCCCGAGCCCGCCGATCCTGAGCCGGCCGATGCCGATTTCACCGAGGCCGATCTCACCGAGGCCGATCTCACCGAGGCCGCGCCCAGTGCGACGCCCCCGGCTGGCCCGCCCCACCAAACCGCGGCGCGGTCCCCCGGCGAGCCGGGCCAGTAGCCAGGAAGCCGGGCCAATGAGCCGGTTCAGCAGGCCGGTCCAGTAGGCCGGTTCAGTAGGCTGGGCCAGGGGGGTACGGTCACCAGTTGCCGTGATGGTCGGGCACCAGCCACCAGACCACCGGCACCAGGAGAACCAGCAGGCCGGCGAACACTACGAACACGTGCGCCTGGGAGCACCGTGTCTCAGTGCACCGCCGCGAGCCGCCGCCGCAGCCCCGCCCGCACCTCGGGCCATTCGGACGCGATGACCGAGTAGTAGGCCGTGTCCCGGATCCCGCCGTCCTGGGCGGGGAAGTGCGCCCGCCGGACGCCCTCGTACTGGGCCCCCAGCCGCTCGATCGCCCCGCGTGAGGCGGCGTTGCGGGCATCGGTCTTCAGCGTGACCCGCAGGATCTCCCATACGTCGAAGGCGTGCGTCAGCATCAGCAGCTTGCAGGCCGCGTTGACCCCGGTCCGCTGGGCCGAGGCCGCGTACCAGGTGCTGCCGATCTCCGCGACCGAGGGCGGCCGACCGGCCGAAGGCTCCGGCCCGGCGCTGACCCCGGGCGGCCACGGCGACGGCCAGGCGAAAACGTCCAGGTCGAGGAACCGCGTCGAGCCAACCACGCGCTGGTCGGCCAGCCGCCGCACCGCGAACGGCACCGCCCGGCCCTGGTCCCGGCCCACCAGGGCCTGCTGCACGTAGCGTTCCGCGTCGGCCAGCCCGTCGGGCACCCAGGTGTAGCCGAAGCTGCCGGGTTCTTCCGCGGCCGCGGCGGCCAGCGCCGCCGCGTGCCCGGCCGTGAGCGGCTCGAGCCGGACGCCCGCCCCTTCGAGCACGAACGGTTCCAGCATCAGTATTCCCACTCCGACACGAGCTGGCCGAGCAGGACCTCGTCGGCGAACGCGCCGTTGACCCAGGCCGACTGGCGCAGTACGCCCTCCCTGGTGAAGCCGGCGCCGGCCGCGGCCCGGAGCATCGCCTCGTTGTCGGCCAGCGTCTCCACCTGCAGCCGGTGCAGGCCGCGGATCTCGAACCCGTACCGGCACAGCACCCGCACGGTGTCGGTGCCGAGGCCCCGGCCGCGGAACGACGGCCGCAGCGAGATCCCGACGTGCCCGACGCGGTTGTGGGTGTCGACCCCCCACAGCAGCGCGTCCCCGGCCAGTTCCTCGCTGGCCAGCTCGACCACCGAGAAGTGCGCTGGATCAGCGGCCGGGTCGGTGATCCGGTACGAAGACGCCGCCGATCCGGGCGGGATGGGCCGCCAGGGCCGCGAGTCGCCCCGGCTGTAGGTGGCCGCGTCATCGTGCAGTTCGGCGTCCAGGACGGGGATGTCGCTTTCCCGCCGGGCCCGCAGCGCCACTACCTCACCAGTAAGCATGCCGCCGTTCATACCGGGTCAGTGGCCGCCGATCAACCCGATTTGCCGTCGCTGCCGGTCCCGCGCCGGCGTGTCTTCCAGGATGCTGAACGGGCCTTGGTCCGGACTCGCACCCGCTGGAAGCGGGACACGGGCTTGCGCTCATCCGACCAGTCGTCCCAGGCCAGGCTGGGGGCGGGCAGCTCTGGGGCGGTCAGGAAAGCAGGCTCACCATCCAGGTCCAGCGCCTCGAGCGGAGATTCGGCGGCGGCGTCCCGGCGGGTCAGCGCGGGCAGGTTCCACTTCTGCTGGACCAGCTTGAGGATCGAGGTGTGGTCGAAGACCGTGCTGGTCACGTGGCCGGGCCGGGCGTAGGGGGACACGATCACCGCCGGCACCCGGAAGCCATACCGGTCGTAGCCGGCCGGTCCGGCGTCGGCATCCGCTACCTTCTTCAGGTAGGACCCGATGAACGGGCGTAGCATGCCCCGGAACCACCGGGGTGACGACAGCAGCGGATTGTGCGCGGGCACGTCGTCCGGCGGGATCGCCTCCGGCGGCGCCACGTGGTCGTAGTAGCCGCCGCCCTCGTCGTAGACCCAGAGCAGCAGGGTGTGCGGCCAGCCCTTGCCGTGCATGACGTGCCGGATGACCTCGGCCGCGAAGCTCTCGCCCTTGCGGATGTCCTGCGGGTTCTCCTCGGAGTACGCGTCGAAGTCGGGGTCCACGATGCTGAAGCCCGGCAGCGTGCCCGCGTCCGCGTCGGCGAAGAACTGCTGGGTGCGCCGCAGGTGCCGGACGCACCCCGCCATCCCCAGCGGATAGAGGTCCGCGGTGAACTGCTTGTTGCCCTGCACGTTCCTGGCGACTCGCGGCACATACCGGCCCAGCCGGGCCACCCCCCGGGCCGCCCGCAGCCCGTGCTGGCCCAGCACCCGCTTGAACAGCACCCGGGACGGCTGCACGTTGTGGTAGTTGGCCCAGCTGATGCCGCGCCGGGTCAGCATGTCGAAGATCGTCCCACCCGGCGGCAGGTCGAGGATGTCCCACGGCATGTCGTCGATCAGCCCGTGCGCGGTGCCGGCGATCATGAACCGCCGATTCGGGAACGTCGGCCCCAGGCAGGCGGAGAACCAGCGGTCGGCCAGCGGGAACGTCCGCGCCAGCCCGTAGTAGAAGGGCAGGTCCTCCCCGGTCCAGTAACCCATCGGCACGGCGGGGTCCGCGCCCGGCACGAGCTTCTCCACGCTGCGCACGAACCCGTTGCAGGTGCCGCCGTCCCACTGGATGTGCGCGGCGTTCCAGCTCTGCACCGGATCGTCCTTGACCTGGCTGGTCGAGCGCAGGTGATGGGCGGTGACCGGGGTGCCGTCCGCCCGGGGGTTGGCCGCCTTCTCGTTCCCGCCCCCGTTCTTGTCCGGCCCGGACGGGGGCAGCCCGTCACCTCGGCCTTTCAGCATGCCGAGGTAGTTGTCGTAGGAGTGGTTCTCCATCATCAGCACCACGATGTGCCGGATGCCCGGGAGCAGGTCGCTGCCCTCGGGCAGGTCAGGCCGCGGCCGGACGCCCGGCTCCGCGGGCGCGGGGCCACTCCGCCGCCTGATCTCACGCCGTTCCAGCGATTCCCACATGCCGGTTCCTCCCTGGGCCGGGGAGATCGTCTCACGCCCGGCCGCCGTACCGTTCTTCTGCCCCAAAAGCGCGCGAACAGTGCAAAAGACGGCCACCTTCCCTGCTGGTCACCACGAGCCCCAGGCCAGGCTGGGGGCGGGCAGGTCTGGGGGCTGGCCGAACGCGGGCTCGCCATCCAGGTCGAGGGCGTCCAGCGGGGACTGCGCGGCGGCGTCCCGGCGGGTCAGCGCGGGCAGGTTCCACTTCTGCTGGACCAGCTTGAGGATCGAGGTGTGATCGTAGACCGTGCTGGTCACGTAGCCGGGCCGGGCGTAGGGGGACACGATCACCGCCGGGACGCGGAAGCCGTACCGGTCGTAGCTGGTCGGCCCGGCGTCGGCGTTGGTCAGCTCGGTCAGCGCCGCGCGGAGCAGTGGCCGCAGCAGCGCCCGCAGCCACGCCGGCCAGGCCAGCACCAGGTCCCTGCCGAGAACGTCGTCGGGTGGGACGGCCGCGGGGGGCGGCACGTGGTCGTAGTAGCCGCCGTGCTCGTCGTAGGTCCAGATGAGCAAGGTGTCGGCCCAGCCCTTGCCGTGCAGGACGTGCTTGACCACCTCGCTGGCGAAGCTCTCGCCCTTCCTGATGTCCTGCGGGTTTTCTTCGGAGAAATCGCCGAAGTCAGGGTCGACGATGCTGAACGGCGGCAGCGTGCCGGCGTCCGCATCGGCGAAGAACTGCTTCGTTGTGCGGAGGTGGCGTACGGCGCCGGCCAGCCCGAGCGGGTACAGGCCAGCAGTGAACGACTTGTTGCCGCGCTCCGCGTGCACGATGGCGGGGAACAGCCGCCCGAGCTGGGCGATCCGCCGGGCCGCGATCAGCCCCGCCGCACCCAGGGACCGCTTCAGCAGCAGCCGCGTCGGGTTCACGTTGTGGTAGTTGACCCAGCCGATCCCGTTGCTGGTCAGGTGGTCGAAGATCGTCCCGGCCGCCGGGTAGTCCACCAGGTCCCAGGGCAGGTCGTCGATCAGTCCGTTCGCGGTCCCGGCGATCATGAACCGCCGGTTCGGGAACGTCGGCCCCAGGCAGGAGCAGAACCAGTGGTCGGCCACCGGGAAGGTGCGGGCCAGCCCGTAGTAGAACGGCAGGTCCCGCCCGGTCCAGTAGCCCATCGGCACGGTAGGGTCGGCGCCCGGCACGAACTGCTCGATGCTGGTCACGAAACCGTCGTTGCGGCCGCCGTCGTAACACAGGTGGCTGACGTTCCAGCTCTGCGTGGGGACCCGCTCCAGCTGGACGGTCGAGGCGAGGTGATGCGCCCGGACCGCGCTGCCGTCCTGGCGGGGGTTGGCTACGAGCGGCAGGCCGTCCGGCCCGAGGGCCAGCCCTTCGCCGCGGTCCTCCAGCAGGCCGAGATAGTTGTCGTAGGAGTGGTTCTCCATCATCAGCACGACGATGTGCTTGATCTTCGGCAGCAGGTCTTCGCCGATCGGCAGATCCGGCCGGGGCCGGGAGCCCGGCTCCACGGGCGCCGCCCCGATCCGCCGGCTGATCTCCCGCTGCTCGCGGCGTTCCCACCCGGCATTGAACATGCCGTCGCCTCCCTCGTCCGGAACGATCGTCCCACGCGGAAAGCCTTACGGCACGCCCCTTTTGCGACCGATCCGGCCGCCGGTTGGGGCGTTCAAACGTTGTCCGGCCGGCTACGGTCAGCCACGTGTGTGACGAAACGGGAGATCCCGCCGCGCCGGCCGTGTCCGCCCCCCGGCCCGCGGAAGGACCCGTGGCGGATCCCGTCGGGCTGCTCCCCGTCGACGAGATCACGGTCACGACCCTGGTCGACAACTTCTTCGACGCCCTGCTCGCCTCCTCCGAAGGCGTCACCCGGCCGTCGCCAGCGTCCGGGGCGGTGACGGCCCCGCAGTTCGAATCCGGGCGCACGGTAGCCGGGCTGCGCGCTGAGCACGGCTTTTCCGCCCTGGTCACCGTGCGTCGCGGCGGCACCGAGTCGATGCTGCTGTTCGACACCGGGGTCTCCCCGGACGGCCTGGCCGTCAACGCCGAACGTCTCGGCCTGGGCCTCGGCGACCTGCAGGGCGTGGTGCTCAGCCACGGGCACTTCGATCACGCGGGCGGCTTCGACGGCCTGGCCCGGCTCCGTGGCCGGTCCGGCCTGCCGCTCACCGTCCACCCCGCCGCCTGGACCCGGCGCCGGCTGGCCCCACCCGGCGGGCAGCCGTTCGAGATGCCCACCCTGTCCCCGGGGGCGCTGGCCCGGGAGGGCTTCCAGCTCATCGAGCGGCGCCAGCCGTCCGTGCTCGTTGACGGGAGCGTCCTGATCACCGGCGAGGTCGAGCGCACGACCAGGTTCGAGCGCGGCATGCCGCCGGCCCACCAGGCCTGGGACGGCGGCGACTGGCACCACGACGCGGAGGTCATCGACGACCAGGCGCTCGTCGTGCACGTCCGCGGTCAGGGCCTGGTCGTGCTGTCCGGCTGCGGGCACGCCGGCATCGTCAACATCGTGCGGCACGCCATGCGCCTGACCGGCGTGCCCCAGTTGCACGCGGTCATCGGCGGCTTCCACCTCAGCGGGCCGGCCTTCGAGCCCATCATCGCGCCCACGGTCCTCGCGCTTACCGAGCTGACGCCCGCCATGATCGTGCCCGGCCACTGCACCGGCTGGCGGGCCCAGCACGCCCTCGCCGCCGCCCTCCCGGACGC
>Ga0182016_10003569_pt1 | contig 17703 bp, 15 predicted proteins | sample 712S2MmetaG_FD_120491 | JGI IMG/M metagenome (GOLD analysis project Ga0182016, IMG submission 120491) | Permafrost microbial communities from Stordalen Mire, Sweden - 712S2M metaG | ecosystem: Environmental > Terrestrial > Soil > Wetlands > Permafrost | place: Sweden: Stordalen | collected...
GATGAGCCACACCGAAAGCGCGGAACAGACGAACGATACCGCGTCGAACAGGATGGCGATCGGCGCCGTGAGGGCCTGTATCAGAACGCCGGTGAGCCCCGGACCCACCACGCCCGCGATCGATTCGGACAAGGTCAACTTGCTGTTGCCCTCCAGAAGATTCTCGGGCCTGACCAGCGACGGCAGATACGTCCGGTAACTCACGTCGAAGAATACGGTCAGGATCGCGCTGGCGGCCGCCACTACATAAAGATGACTCATCGTTAGCCGCCCGGCCGCCGCGGCGAATGGAACTGTTGCCAACACCGCGGCGCGCCCCAGGTCGGCCCAGATCAGAATGGGACGGCGGCGCAACCGATCGGCCCAGACTCCGGCGAACAGGCCGAACAACAGGATGGCGGCAGCGCCTGCGCCGCTCAGAATTCCCATCTGCAGCGGCGAGGCCTTCAGCAGCAAGGCGGCCGTCATCGGCAATCCCACCAGCGTGATCCACGATCCGACCTGCGAGACCGCCTGGCCGGCCCACAGCTTCAGAAAATCGGGTTCGCGCCAAAGGCCCCGCAGCGGCATGTCAGGGCTTTTCGAACTTGATCACCGAGTCCGCGCCGAACCGCTTGTATTGCGTGTAGCGGATGGTCATGCGCACGCGCTGCAAGCCGGTACTGAACGGCAGCGTATCGTCGGCGTATGTGTACACCGGAAACCGGTGCCGGCCATCGACAAGCTGGCGGATGGTGGTGAATCGCGGAAACAGGTTCTCCGATTTCCGGCTGAGCATCTGCGGCACCGCCTGCCCTTCCAGCCGCACGATCGAGAAGTCTTTCTTGTCGGCCCACAGCATCCCGTCGAACAGGCGCTGCCCTTGCAGAATCTGCCGCGGGCGCACTTGCAACACCCAGCAGTCCACGCCGTCGATCGACTCGTCGCCGCGGAACTTGGTCTCGTAATTCCAAAGCTGGTCCTCGGTCATCACGAACGGTTGGATGCCGCGGATGTCCTGGAAGTCTTCGTCGGTCATCTTCAGGCGCTTCAGGGTCAGCAGCGGCTTACCGATGATTTGTTCGGTGCGTTCGCGCTCGGGCGAAAAGATCACGTCGCGCTCCTCGCGATATTCGCCGGTCGCCGCGCCATGCCCGTCCAGTTCCGCGAACACCAAGGTTTGTCGATAGGTGTAATCGTTGCGCGCGGCCTGTGTCTCCGTCTCCTGGTGCGCGATCTGGCGCGCCAGGTTCAGCGGCGCTTCCTGAGCGCGCGCGCCAGCCGTCCAGCACCCCAATGCTAAAATGAGGCCGATGACCCAATCGCTCGGCGGTTTCCGGGCGGCTCTGCTGGCCGGCTGGACCGCGCTGAGCGCCGCGGGCTTGCTGTATGCTCGTTCGAAAGGCATTCCTGCATGGGTCGCGGTCCCGGTTCTGGCCGCGTTCCTGATTGAATATCCATTCTATCTGGTCCCCGCATTCGCCGAAGTGCGCCAGGGTTTCGAGCGGAGTCTGCCGTGGTTCCTGGTAGTTTCTTTCGTCGCGCCGTACGTCATCTACGCGTCGAACACTGGACAATTCCGCTGGCGTGCGCTGGTGCAACTGGCAGCGTTGGCCACTGTGCTGAGCCTCTGGTACAAAATCCTGCCGGCCGCGCCGCTTGCCGATGGCGCGTTTCTGGTGCTGGTGACAGCCGTCGTCCTGCGCGGGTATTTCGATCCGATCTACACCTCGCCGTTCCCTGGACTGCACCTCGAGATCCTCGGCCATGTGGCCCTCACGCGCCTCTGCGCCATGGTTATGCTGGTCGAGCGGCGCGTCCCCGGCGTGGGCTATGGCTTCATGCCAAGTTTTGAGGAATGGAAGATTGGCCTGCGGCACTTCGTTTACTTCCTGATCGCTGGCATCCCGCTGGCCTGGGCCACGCGGCTGGTGCGCCTGGGCCCCGGTATGCCGCTCTGGAAGATCGCGGCCACCTTTGTGGGTGTGCTGTGGGTGGTGGCCCTGTCCGAGGAGTTCTTCTTTCGCGGCCTGCTGCAGCAGTGGATGGTCGAGTGGACAGGGCGTCCCGCGGTGGCGTTGGCCGGAGCGTCGATACTGTTCGGCGCGGTACACCTCGGCTTTCGCCAATTCCCCAACTGGAAATTCGCGCTGGCCGCCGCAGTAGCCGGCTGGTTCTACGGCCGCGCCTACCAGCAAGGGCAGAGTATCCGCGCCAGCATGGTGACGCACGCGCTGGTGGTCACCCTGTGGCGGGCGTGGTTTGTGTAGCATTACAGAATGACCAACTCGGCGAACCATTACCGTGTAGTCTTCGCTTGTGATGGGGTGCCACGCCACGCCGGGCCATGGGGTGCAATCGACATCACCGAGGAGTTCACCCATCGACCATGGCATCAGAACGCTACGTGCATGTGGGACGGCCAACCTCTGATCCTCCAACGTGAAAACGACTTCGACCCCGAAGGTCTCGCCCTAATGGACGAGTTCTCCGACGCTGTTGCGGCGTGTATCACGGGCTTGTTCGACGGCAGTATTCGTGTCGTGTCGACAACGACACTCCCGATCGATCCGTCATAGACTGACGTCCGCAACGATAACTACGGCCGGTGGGTGCGCTCTACGAGCCTAGCCCGACGCGTATCCAGATCCGTCAGCCGTTACATTATGAGGCGGTACAACTACCACTTGCTGGGCCAGACCGGCCCGGCGAAACCGGACGGCCCCCGCGCAACAAGCCGCTGGGCTGCCCGGTCGTCCGCTATCAATACCAATCCCATAAATCTGTGATCCGGCGAGGATCGCTCAGGAAAGGATCGTCCGGGTCCCGCAGCATTTCCTCCTTGTGATAGCAGCGCACTTCTCCGGCCCACTTCTGCTTCAGCCAACGGGGAGGACCGCCGCCGATCCTCCACCACGACATCTGCTTCTTCTTGGTTTGCCGCTCTCGATATCTCCTCGAATGATGAAAAGTTCTGCTCACCGATAGCCAGGCTCCTAACCCTGACTAATGCGGCGCCGGAGGATCCCCTATGCGAAAACTAATCATCGTATACAGTATACCCATGGCAACGGCTCACCCTGGCCGCAGCATCTCTATCCAGAGGCGCATCGTAAGATCGTGCCGATCGGCAGCGGCGAGATAAGGCCGAAGCTCCGACCGGTACCGTTCTTCCAGAGTCGTGAGATTGAGTGGGACGGCGCGGGCCAGGAACTTCACATCCTCGCGATCGCGCCCCGAGTTTCTTTCCAGCTTCGAAAGAGCCAGGTCATGGGCTTCAAGGCCGGCGAGGCGCACTCTGCGATACGCGCCCGGGAAGATCGGAATCAACCGGTCCTCATAATTCTCCGGGACAGTGACAATACCCACATGCTGCACGTGCACACCGTGCTTCCTGTCGAGCGCCGATCCCCTTCCGGCCAGCGCATCGAGCCTTCCGATTTCGCCGGCTGGAACCAGCGACAAGAAGTCGACATCCACGGTCGGCCGCGGCAAGCCATACAACGTCGCCATGGCAAATCCGCCGATGCACTGGAGCGCGATAGGTTCGTCGAAGATCTTGTCGATGTCGCGAAAGAATGAGTGCCAGGGCTCCGGCGGCCGGTCACGCCGCATAAGGCAGGTGCTCCGCGTCGAGGTCCGTCAGAAGATTCCAGTGCCGGGCATCGGCCGGCCGCGCCCGGCGCAGCCAACGGCGTTCCGCTTTTGAAAGGGAGCCCTGGCAAAGGCTATCTTCACGTGCGAGGCGCGCCGGCTCGAGCGATTCTTCAACTGCGCGCAGCTTGCTTTGCGCCGTATCGCCGCCCCGTTTCGCAGCGACCCGCCGGCCCAACGTCACAATAAAGCCTAGCCGGTTCTGAGCATCTCGAACCTTGGCCTCTCGCACCAGCCACTCCCAGTCAAGATCGTAGTATTCCGCCACGAGCCAGGGAAGGGCTTCCACTACGCGGACCTCGACGTCGCGGCGGGAAAGCGCCGCCAACAGAACGACCGCGGGATTGTCACGCGGGCCGCCCGAAAGATGCCGGAAGCCAGCGTACCCAAGGTCCGCGAGAGCCTTGGCCAGGTATGCGGAGTCCCACAATTCAAGATCGTCAACGCGCAGAGGCAGCGCCGTCGGACCCAAGCCGTACAGATCCATCATCTTCAATCCGACCTCTTCAGTGACACGGCGGCGGCCGGCTTCCATCAATGCAAGGTAGGCCTGCGAAACGCCAAGATGCCCGGCGGCTTGTTGTTGCGTGAAGCCAACGGTCTCTCGCGCCGATCGTACTTGGTCTGGTGTGATGGCCGCCACAGATCCATTATAACAGTTTTTGTAATTACAGCCGGCGAGCTGCCGGCGTCTCCAAAGCCCCTTGTCTCCAGAGCCCCCTGTCTCCAGAGCCCCCTGTCTCCAGAGCCCCATGTCTCCAGAGCCCCCAATGGACCGCCCTCGCCCGCTTGGTATAATCGGGGCGTCATGACGAGTATCGATATCAAAGCCATTTCGCCGCCGCTTCGCTTTGATGAGCAGGGCGTCTGCCGGGTAGTCGATGCTCGTGTCACGCTCCTTACGTTGATCGAGGCCTTCCTGGAGGGGGCCGCTCCGGAAGAGATCTACCAGGATTACCCATCCGTAGGATTGGCAGACGTATACGCCGTGATCGCGTTCTATCTCGGCCACCGCGATGAGATCGACGCTTATCTCGATACCGTGCGCGGGCACGAAGCCCATGTTATTGAGGAGATCAAGCTTCGTTCGCCGCTGTCCGAAATCCGGCGCCGGCTTCTGGCGCGGAAGACTCAACCGGCGTGATTTCGTTCCTGGCCGATGAAAATCTAAAGCGTAAAATCGTCACCGGCTTGCTGCGCCGGAACCCGTCCGTGGATGTAGTTCGCGCACAGGATGCCGGATTGACGGGAGTCGACGATCGGATTTTGCTGGAATGGGCCGCCCGGCAGGATCGTGTTCTCCTGACCCACGACGTCCAGACACTGGTCGGTTTCGCCTGGGAGTTCGTCCGTCTCGGCAAGCCGATGGCGGGAGTAATCGTGTTGGGCCGGAATCTACGAGTCTCCCAGGCGGTCGAGGAACTCCTTCTCATCGCCGAGTGCAGCGAGGCCGAGGATTGGGCAGGCGTGGTGGCTTACCTGCCCTTGTAAACCAGTTTCCCGCCCTACACGCCCCACAAATCGCCGTCGCCCGCCCCCGCCATCACCGGCTCCGGTTCCGCAGCCTCCGCAGGCGCGAGATCGTAGGCCGGCAGTAGCCAGTGGCGATAGTTTGCCAGGTGTCCGCGGGTGGCCTCCAGGTACAGGAAGCGAAGCTCGGCGGCCACCGGACCGATCGCGCCGGAGCCTACCGCGCGGTGGTCCACCTGCGTGACCGGCGCCAACTCCACGGCCGTGCCGGTGAAGAAGATCTCGTCCGCCAGATAGAGTTCGCTGCGGTCCACCGGGCGCTCCACCACTTCCATATGCAGTTCGTTGTGCGCCAGTTCCATCACGCAATTCCGCGTGATGCCTTCCAGGATGTTCTCGCTCCCCGGAGGCGTGACCAGCTTGCCGCCGCGCACCAGGAAAATGTTGCAGGTGGCGCCCTCGGCCACGTGCCCCGCTTCGGTCAGAAAAATAGCTTCGTCGAAGCCGTTGCGCCGCGCTTCGTCACCCGCCAGCGCGCTATTCACATACGATCCGCAAATTTTGGCGCGGCCGGGAATGGCGTTGTCCTCGATGCGCCGCCAGGAGACCACCCCCGCGTGCAGGCCGCGACGGCTGTCCAGGTAATCGCCAAACGGAACCACGATCACGGAGAAAGCGTCGCGGTCGTCGGGATTCACGCCGATGCGCTCGGCGGACTTATAGGCCAGCGGACGCACATACACATGCGAGTGGAAGCGGTTGCGGCGGATCAGTTCCACCGCGATGCTGCATAACTCGGAGGCGTCCGGCGCAATGCCGATGCGCAAGATGCCGGAGTTCGCCTTCCAGCGGCGGAAGTGCTCCATTGGACGCACAAGGAAAAGCTGCTCCTGGCGCTCGTCCCAATAGCCGCGAATACCGTCGAACACGCCCGTGCCGTAGTGCAGCGCGTGCGTCAGGATGCTGACCTTCGCATCGCGCAGCGGCACGTATTGATTATCGAAGTAGACAATGACGTCGGAATGATCTTCAGTTTTCATGGTGGATTTCCTTCCTGGCTTCCTCGCGCCCGCGTGCCATGGCGGCCAGGTCGATTTCGATCCAGCGCGGGCTTTTCACCAGTTTGTGCAACGCTGTGGTGACCTGCTCTTCGGAGAGCATGCCGGTGGCTTCCAGCAGCGCGCCCAGCATCACGATGTTGGCGGCTTTGGCCGCGCCCAATTCGTCGCCCAGGCGCGTGAAGGGCAGCGCGATGGTGCGGACGTCGGCGCGCGTGCAGTCGTCCGGCATCGCGGTCCCGTTATAGATCACCCATCCGCCCGGCTGGACCGTGCCGATGAATTTGCGCAGCGAAGGCTCATTCAGCGCAAGCAGCACATTGGGCACCGAAACCAGCGGCGAATCGATGGGCTTGGTGGAAAGCCGCACGTGACAGTTGGAAGTGCCCGAGCGCATCTCCGGCCCGTAAGACGGCAGCCAGGAGACTTCCAGGCCGGCCGTCAATCCAGCTTCGGCCAGCACTTCGCCGAGCAGCAGAACACCCTGTCCTCCAAACCCGGCAATCTTAAGCCGAGCATCGGTGGCTTCGCGACCGTTGCTCGCCGGGGCTAGGGGCTGGGGGCTGGGGGCTGGAGTTTTGTCCGCGATTTCGGTTAACCCTAGGATCGTCGGGATCTCTTCCAAAGCCGGCGGAGCTGGTGGAGCCGGGCGCACTGGCGCGTCTTTTGTCCTGTCCCGGAACACCCCCAGCGGGAACGTCTTGGGCATCTCTTCCAACACGCGGCGTTGCGCATCGAGCGGGTCCAGCTTCCAAATCGTGGGGCAGGGCGAGAGCACTTCGACCAGCGAAAAGCCGATCCCCCGCACCTGGTTCTCGATAGCGCGGCGCAATGCGCGCCCCGCATTCATGACCTGCTTGTTATTGCCCAGCGCCACGCGCTCGATGTAGACTGGCGCCTCCAGCGATGCCAGCAATTCGCTCACATGCATCGGGAAGCCTTCGTTCCACTGGTTGCGGCCGAACGGCGATGTGGTGCTCTTTACGCCCAACGGCGTGGTGGGCGCCATCTGCCCGCCGGTCATGCCATAGATTGCGTTGTTGACGAAAATTACCGTGATGGGCTCGCCGCGATTGGCCGCATGCACGATCTCCGCGCAGCCGATGGCGGCCAGGTCGCCATCGCCCTGGTAGTCGAGCACGATGCTTTCCGGACAACTGCGCTTCACGGCGGTGGCAACCGCCGGCGCGCGCCCGTGCGCCACCTGAATGTTGCCGACATCGAAATAGTAGTAAGCGAAAACCGAGCAGCCCACCGGGCTGATGAGGATGGTGCGGTCCTGTATGCCCAGTTCGTCGATGGCGCGCGCGATCAGCTTGTGCACCACGCCGTGCCCGCAGCCGGGGCAATAGTGGGTCTGGTGCTGCAGCTCCGCTTTACGCTCGTAGATTGGGTAAAACGATTTGGCCTTCTCGTGTGTTACCGCGTAGCTAGGCATAGACCTGAACCTCCTCGGTTCCGTGGCTGGTGACTAGTGGCTGGTGGCTGGTGGGCAAGCCAAGCTCCGCCAGCACTTCTTCGGCGCTGGGCACATTGCCACCGACCCGGCCATAAAACTCGACGGGACAACGGCCCTCGACTGCCAGGCGTACGTCCTCCACCAATTGGCCGGTGCTGAGTTCCACCACCAGAAGTCGGCGGGCCGTGCGGCTCAACTCGCGCAGACGCTCGATGGGGAACGGATAGAGCGAGATGGGCCGCAGCAGTCCCAGCGCCAGACCCCGCGCGCGGCCCTGTTCCACCACCTGTTTCAACACGCGCGAAACAATCCCGTAACCCACCAGCACGATTTCCGCATCGTCGGTGCGCCAGTCCTCGAACTGTACGGCTTCCCGCTCGGCGCGCTTATATTTCGCTTCCAGCTTGCGTATGTGCGCTTCCAGTTTGTCCGGCTCCAGGTAAATGGAGCTGATCAGGTTGCGGCGGCTCTCCGCGGTGCCGAACACAGCCCAATCCGGCCGCGGCGGTGGCGCCTTCGCCTCTGGAAACTCCACCGGTTCCATCATCTGCCCGATGTAACCATCCGCCAGCACGAACACGGGATTGCGGTAGCGATCGGCCAGGTCGAAGGCCTCGATGGTCAGGTCCGCCATCTCCTGCGCGGAGTTAGGCGCCAGCACCAACGTGCGATAACAGCCGTGCCCGCCGCCCTTCACCACCTGGTGGTAATCGCCCTGCTCCGGCGCGATGTTGCCCAACCCCGGCCCGCCGCGCATGATGTCCGCGATCACGCAGGGCAGCTCGGAACCGGCGAGGTAGCTGATGCCTTCCTGCATGAGGCTGATGCCCGGCCCGCTGGATGCCGACATGGCCCGCACGCCCGTCGCCGCGGCCCCGTACAGCATGTTGACGGCGGCTACTTCGCTCTCGGCCTGCAGGAACACGCCGCCGGCTTGTGGCATGTAGAGCGCGGCGGCTTCCGCAATCTCGCTCGCCGGTGTAATCGGATACCCATAAAAGGCGCGGCAACCGGCCAGGATGGCGCCCTTTACGATGGCTTCGTTGCCTTTGGTGATTTGTTTCGTCATCGCCCCGTCCTCCTCATGCCGCCAACCGCAGCACCATGATGGCGCCCGGCTCCGGACACACAAAGAAGCAGATGCCGCATCCGGTGCAGCCCACGCCCGCGTAGTTCGCCGGGTGATAGCCGTAGCGGTTCAATTGGTCCGCCAGCAGCAGGACCTTGGGCGGGCAGGCCTCCACGCACAGCCCGCAGCCCTTGCACTCTTCCGAATTCAGCTCGACCATGCCGCGGTCGGGTTTGCCGGTGTTTGTCATGCGACCTCCAGGAGGGAACCGCTCTCTAACGGTCGCGGCTCAGTTGTAACGCGCGGCTCGGTAGGAATTTGGCGCGCCTGCACATAGTGTGCGCGCGCGGCGTAATCGTATAGCTCGTCGCGAAACTTGGGATCGGCGATCGCGATCAGCGCCTCGGCGCGCTGGCGCAAGTTCTTGCCCCACAGGTAAGCGACGCCGTGTTCGGTAACCACATAGTGCACGTCCCCGCGACCCGTGACCACGCCCGAGCCCGGATCGAGCACCGGCACGATGCGCGACACCCGCCCGTTCCTGGCGGTGGAGGGCAGCGCGATAATGGGCTTGCCGCCCTTGGAGCGCGCCGCACCGCGCACGAAATCCAGTTGGCCGCCGAATCCGCTGTAGGGCGTCGTCCCCATGGAATCGGCGCAGACCTGGCCGGTGAGATCCACCTGAATCGCCGAGTTGATGGCCACCATCCGGTCGTTCTGCGCGATCACGTACGGATCGTTGGTGTACTGCGTGGGATGGAAATCGAAGACCGGGTTATTGTGGATGAAGTCGAAGATCCGTTTCGTTCCCAGCACAAAGCCCGCAACTACTTTGCCCCGATGCAGTGTCTTGCGGTCGCCGGTGATGACGCCGGCTTGGATCAACGGCACCACGCCGTCCGGGCACATCTCGCTGTGAATGCCCAGATCCTTGTGGTCGTAGAGCGATTCCAGCACGGCATTGGGAAGGCCGCCGATGCCGAGCTGCAGCGTGGCCCCGTCGGGGATCAGCGCGGCCACGTGCCGGGCGATACGGTTTTGCGCGTCGCTCGATGGCACGGGAGGCAGCTCCAGCAGCGGGCGCGAGGTCTCCACGATGGCGGAGACTTTGTTCACGTGCAGGAAGGTATCGCCCAGCGTGCGCGGCATCTGGTCGTTGACTTCCGCGATGACGTAGCGGGCGCACTGCGCCGCGCTCAGCGTGCAGTCGATGCTGGTGCCCAGGCTGAGGTAGCCATACTCATCGGGCGGCGAGGTTTGGATGAAAGCCACGTCCAGCGGCATTTCTCCGGACCAGAACAGCTTCTCGATTTCGCTGAGGTAGATGGGCGTGTAATCGGCGCGTCCGGCGGCCACTGCCGCGCGCACATTGTGCCCCAGAAAAAGACCGTTGTGGCGGAAGTGCCCTTCGTACTCCGGCAGGGTGTAGTCGGCACTGCCCAGGGTCAGCATGTGCACGATCTCGACATCGAGCAACTCCGGCGCGCGGCCCAGCAATGCCTCGATCAGGGGTACCGGAGTGGCGTTACCTTCGTGTATCCAGATGCGGTCGCCCGACCGGACGGCTTCGACGGCGCGCTCAGCACTGACGACCTTCTGGCGGAATTGGCCGGCCGGTTTCACCTTAGCCCCACCTCCAAGTGGGTCTACCTGGATTATATTCCAGATTAAAGGGTATGTAAATACTAATTTGGCATTGATCTGCGTCCACCGCAAACTCTGGAAACGGGCAGGCGGCCTGGAGGCCAATACTTGGAATTTGTGGGGCAAGCGAACGTCAGGATACGGATGCCGAGTCTCGACTTCCGGCAGCAGGTGCGCGCGATTCTCCCAAGAGACTTTCCACGTCCAGCGGGTTCTTTGACTCCGCCGGTGAAGCTGCCACCACTTATCCCGACGCTATCTAAGCCGACACCCAGTTGCGCCGCTCGATCACCGTGTCGGGCTCATAAGTCACCCCGCGAGCCTGGCGGCGCTGTTCGCGGCGGCTGGCCCACAGCATCGCGGGACCGAGCGCCGAGGCCATCCGTGTGAACGGCCCGAATTCGCGGCCCAAGTCCTTGCGCAGCGCGCGGATCTGCGTGCTGACGCTCTCGTTGGTCTTGCGCAACTGGTGCTCCATGGCCCACAACAAGCCGCTCGCCGCGCTCTTCAGGGCGCGAACCTCGTACTCGAAACGCTGCCGCACGCGCGCGTCCGGATGGTCCTTATAGCGTTTCCAACCTGCCAGCGTGGTGCGCCACACGCGAAAAAGACTCGGCCCGTTGCGCTCGAAATCGCGGCGGAAAGCCCAATCCAGAAACTGCTTGGATTGGTCCCGCGAAATGGCGGCGTGCTGGAAATTGAATTTGTCTTGCCCGTGGATGTCGGCCAGGTCCACCCCGCCCAGCATGCGGTGCTGCTCCTGCATCTCCTGGTAGAGTGGGGTGCCGGGCACCGGCGTGTACAGCATGAATTGATGGAAATCGGTTTCATGCTCCACGGTGCGCTCGATCTCGGCGCGGATGTTCTCCGGCGTGTGATGCTCCAGCCCCACGATGGTCGAGCCGAGCAGCTTGATGCCGTTGGCGCGCAACTCCTTGGTCAGCGCCAGCGTGTCGGTATCCTCCAGCTTGGCGTAGGTCGCTTGCGGCGACTCCAGTCCCATCCAGATCCACGAAATCCCCAACTCCACCAGTTCCTTGATGGTGTACTTGCGAATGGCGTTGGCGGATGAAAACACATACAGCGCCCAGGACTTGCCCGTAGCCTTCATGCGGTCCAGCAGTTCCATGGCGCGCTTCTTGTAGAGCAGGAAGTTCTCGTCCATGATGAAGAACGAGTGTACTTTCATGGAGGATTCCATCTCGCACATGGTTTGAAACAGCTCTTCGCCAGTTTCGTAGAAATTCAAGAACTTGCCCTTGCCGCCGAAGAAGGCCGAAGTGGTACAGAAGTTGCAGCCCATGGGACATCCCACCGAAGGAATGATGGTGGCCGCGGCTTGTCCGGGCATCTCCGGGATGCGCAGGCCCATGGTGCGGAGGCCGTATCCGGAAACGATATGCGGATGCTTGATGGGCGCGTTCTCGTCGGCGCCCAGGTAGCGGCGCATCCAGGAGATGCCGTCGCCGCGCACGATGTGATCGGCATCGATGATCTTGTCGAGTCCGGGAATGGCAGCCACATGGCCGCCCACCACGATGGTGGAATTGGGCGACAGGCGCCGTACGACGCGGCACATTTCGCGGACTTTGCCCACGTTCACGATGATGGACGAGATACCCACTACGTCGTAGGCATTCTCGGTGAGCTCACGCTCAAAGGCCTGGCGCGTGGGGAAGTCGAGGACCGTGCAGGGCGCCTCGATATTTTCCTGGATCATCATGATGCCCCAGGAACGATGGAACATGCGCAGCGAGAAGGGACCCTGTTCGCGGGTCACCTGATTGTGATACAGCTCCATGGGGTTCATGGCGCGGCTGCCGAAGCGGTCGTTTTGTGCGTACGGGCCGAAAACGGCGGACAACAAGATACGGGCTTCGACGCCTTTGGGATGAATTTGCATTTCGGAGATTAAGTGCCCCTTCACTTTATTGATAGCGCCGTTCCGGCCGTTGGATCGTAATACTTGTGTAATTTCTGACAGCCTGCCCGCGCAGTATAGAATGGTCAGATGTTCAAGTCTTCATGCGCCCTTGCGGCGTTTTCAGCCATAACCGCTTTCGCCGCCGACGCGCATCTCGGCAATTATCTTCAGTTAACCCACGGAGGGCAGAATGCCGAGGCGTATTGGGCACCCGATGGCAAGCGCCTGATCTTCCAATCCACGCGCCCGCCCAACGAGTGCGACCAGATGTACATCATGAACGCCGACGGCTCCGATCAGCACATGGTCTCGACCGGCAAGGGGCGCACCACCTGCGGCTACTTCCTGAAGGACAACAAACACATCGTGTACGCTTCCACGCACGGCGCCGGGGACGCTTGTCCCACGCCGCCCGACCGCAGCCACGGATATGTGTGGGGGGTGTTCGCGGGCTACGACATTTATCTCGCGACCGATGCGGGAAAGATCCTGAAGCAACTGACGAACGAGCCAGGATACGATGCCGAGGCGACCATTAACTGGAAGACCGGCACAGTGGTTTACACCTCGCTGGCTTCCGGCGACCTGGATCTGTGGACCATGAAAACGGATGGCTCGCACAAGCGGCAGATCACCAGGAAAGTGGGCTACGATGGCGGCGCGGTATTCTCGCGCGATGGCCGAAAGTTAGTATGGCGCGCGGGATATCCGAAGACGCCGGAAGATCTGGCGCGGTACAAGTCGCTGCTGGCCGCAAACACGACCGCGCCTATGAAGATGGAGATCGTGGTGGCGGACGCCGACGGCACCCATGCCCGCACCATTACCGATTTCGGCTGCGCCAGCTTCGCGCCTACTTTCACGCCGGACGGCAAGAAGATCCTGTTCGCCTCCAACAAGCACGCCTGCGACACGCGCCGGTTTGAGTTGTACATGATGAACCTGGATGGCAGCGGCCTGGAGCAGGTCACCGATTTCGGCGGCTTCACTTCGTTCCCTGAATTTTCGCCGGATGGCAAGACGCTGGTGTTCTGCTCGGACCGTGACGCTAAAGAGAAGTATGAGTTTAATATCTTCACGGCGGATTGGAAATAGTTATAGCTGGTACTATTGTGCGAGCGAGGCAGTTGGCCGATTGACAATCGGCCGCAGCTTACCAAGCTGCCTCTCATGCCTCGCCCGGTGCTACGATAGAGCCGCAGGAGGTTCTCAATGCGGCCCCGTCCTTCTTCGTTCTCTTGCAGTTTAGTTACGTTGTTTGCGATGTGCGTAACCCCGGCGCAGGCTTCCGTCGCTTACATCGTTAACTGTTGCAACAATCCATCGACAGTCGGCGTTTTCCAAACGGCCACCGGGCGTCAGAAGGCGCAGTGGACCGTCGGCACCGGCGCGGCAGATGCAGCCTTTTCTCCGAACGGATCGATAGCTTACATCTCGAACTCGGTGTCGGAATCGGTCACGGTTGTAAAAGTTAGCACTGGGGCTACGCTGGCCACGATCCCGATAGGTTACGGCATAAGCCGGATGGCAATCACTCCAGACGGCAGCAAACTTATCGCGGAATCTTACGACTACGCATACGAAAGCCACCTGGTGATGATTGACACGGTAACGCTGGCGGTGACTCAAGAGGTCGGTTTCGCCGCATATCTCGGTCCCATGGCGATCTCGCCGGACGGGAAGACACTCTACGTGACCTCGCTGTTCTCGGCGCAACCCGGCCTACTGGTCTTGGATAGCACTTTCCTCACGGTGAAGACGACGGTTCCAATCACGACGGCAGTCAGTGTCGCGGTAACTCCGGACGGCAAGTTTGCTTACGTGCCGAACTTCGGGGCGGGTAACCCCTACAACCCGAACGTGGCGGTGGTGGACACTTCGTCGAATGCGGTGGTGGCGACGATAACTCTTAACGTAGATTTGAACCCGGAGTTGATTCAAATCTCGCCCGACGGATCGATGGCGTGGATTGGGGAATCCGCGCTTTACAACACCGCCACGTCCGTCATCACTGTGATTCAGACCAGTACGAACCAGGTAGTGGGGTCCATCACTCTGCTGGCGAAAGCGGCGCCGGGCGCGGTGGTGTTTTCACCGGATGGGTCGCGCGCTTACGTGGCCGCCAACGGCTCAACCGTGGACGTTGTGAACGTTGCAAAGATGGAAGCGGTCTCCGCGATTCAGACGCTGGGCAGCGTCGCCGGATTGGCCGTCAGTCCGGATGGAACGACTCTACTGGTTCCCAATTCCGGCAGTTCGGATGTGCAGGCGATCGCCCAGTCCAGCGGGCGCGAACTGGCGAACATTCCCGTAGGCGCGATGGATTCCGGCAACCAGCTCTACCAGGAGTACGGCGGCGCGGCGGTCAGCCTCGACGGCACGCGCGCCTATGTGACCAATTACAGTTCGTCCAATGTATCCGTGGTCGATACGGCGTCAAAGCGGGTGGTGACGAGCGTTCCGACGGGATCTTCTCCGGTGGGAGTGGCGGTCTCGCCGGACGGGAGCAAAGCGTACGTGGCCAACTCGTTTTCCAACTCAGTGACCGTGATCGAAACAGCATCGTTCGCCGCAAAACAAATCCCGATGCCGCACTCCAGCTATCCCTCCTCCATCGCCATCTCGCCGGATGGTACGCACGTATACGTTGCGGGCAACAATGTACCTCCGGATTTCGGGAATGCCCCTTGCTATATCTTCGTGATCGATACCAGTTCCAACACGGTGGTGAACTCGATTCGAGTGCCTTATCCGATGGCAGTGGCGGTGTCGCCGGATGGCACGAAGGTATATGTCGTGGGCGGATCGGCGTACCTTTACACTATCTCGACCGCCACGAATAGTATCACGAATTCCCTGCTGCTGGAATATGGCGGCGCGAATGATCCTGCGACCGCCGGCATTGCAGTCACGCCGGATGGCACGCGGTTATTCGCGGACGATGGCGGGGATAACAAGATATTCGAAGTCGATCTTACCCAGAACAAAGTGGTCCTGACCATAACCGCGGGTTCGGTTCCCGGGATGCTGGCGGTTACTCCGGACGGCAGCGAGCTTTGGGCGGGCGACTACGAGGCAACGTGGGCCTCCGTGATCGACATCGCCAGCGGCACGGTGACGAAGAAGATTGCACTGGGCAGTCAGTCCTACGGAATCGCGTTCGGGCCGCAGTAAAACCACAGACACGCTACATCGCCAGCAGTGCGGCCAGCAGATCGATGCCGTCCCACAGATTCTCCAGCCGAATATTCTCGTCGAAGCTGTGCTGATTGTTATCGTGATTGGCGATGGGGACGGTGATGGTTGGCGTGTGCAGCGTCTCTTCGATCATGTAGAGCGGCACGCTGCCGCCCATGGTCGGCAGCTTCACCACCGGGCCCCGCGCGGATTCGGCCGTGCGCAGCACCAGTTGCGAGATCGGCAGATCCATGGACGTGCGCGCGGCATTGTAGCCTCCCGGCTCCAGGACCACCTTGGCGCCTTTGGCGTGGGTCGTGCGCGTTTCCGCGTCGGGATCGCGGTCGACAACGTAGTAGCCTTGTTTGCGGATGTGTTCGATGACGCGGGCGGTCGCGGCGTCATGATCTATGCCTTTTACCAGGCGGATGTCGAGCGACGCCGTGGCGCTCGCCGGGATGACGTTGCTGGCCTGCGCGCCGGTGCGCGCGGCGCTCATGCCGCGTATATTCAACGACGGCAGGTTCAACAGTTCCACCAGTTTCTTGCCGCCGCCTTCGGTGCTGCCCAGCCATAGCTCGCGCATCAGATCGCGATCCACGTCCGGCGCGTCGGCTACGGCACGGCGTTCGGTCTCGCTCAGCGGCTCAATGCCATCGTAGAAACGACCGATGGTGACGCGGCCGTTGTCGTCTTTCATCGACGCCAGCAGCCGGGCCAGCATCATGGCGGGGTTGGGCGCCCAGTTGCCGTAGTGGCCGCTGTGCAACTCGCGCTTGGGCCCATAGACGGTAATATCGAGTTGGGTGATGCCGCGCGCGCCGAAGACGATCTGTTGGCGGCGGCTCTGGTGCATAGGGCCATCGCAGATCAGCCAGACATCGCTTGCCAGGAGGTCTTTGTATTTCGCGAGAATGCTCGCCAGGTGCGGCGATCCGGCTTCTTCCTCGCCCTCGAAGACGAACTTGATATTGGAGCGCAGCGGAATGCCGGCGGCGTCCAAAGCGTCGAGGGCGGTGGCGATGGCGATAATGGGCGCTTTGTCATCGGAGGCGGAGCGCGCGTAGATGCGTCCATCGCGCAGGACAGGATGCCAGGGAGGCGTGGCCCATTCCTTCGGATCGAGCGGCTGGCCATCGTAGTGCGCGTAGAAAATCACCGTGCGCGCGGCTCCCGGCGATTCGATTGCGCCGTACACCACCGGGGGTGCGGTCGGCACTTCCAGCAGTTGCGTCTTCAGGCCGCGCTTTTCGAGAATCGCCGACACCGCCGCGGCATTGCGGCGAATGTCGGGCTGGTCGCTCGCCAGGTTCGGGATGGCAAGCAGATCCATGAACTCGGCGAGGATGGCCTGCTCGTGCGCCGCGCGCCATTGATGCGCTGCAGCCGCGGCAGGGTTTGGCTGGGCCTGGGCAAGGGCAACAAACGCGATCGATAAGAGAGCGGCCCTCAACTCAATTGCCCTTTGACGGGCAACTCGCGAATGCGCTTTCCGGTAGCCGCAAAGATTGCGTTGCAGATTGCCGGCGCGATGGGCGGCACGCCCGGCTCACCCACGCCGGCGGGCGCGGCATCGTTAGTCACGATGTGGACGTGCGTCTCAACAGGCGCCTCATTCATGCGCGCCACCGGATACCGGTCGAAGTTCGACTGCTGGATGCGGCCGCCCGCAGCGGTGATCTCGCCCATCAGTGCGACACTTGTTCCAAATACGGCCGCGCCTTCGAACTGAGACTTGACGCGGTCGGGATTGATGATACGCCCTGCATCCACCGCGATATCCACGCGTGGAATCCGGATCTCGCTGCCGTGCACTTCCACCTCGACCACGGCAGCCACGTAGGTCAAGAAGCTGCGATGCGCGGCGATGCCCAGCGCGCGTCCGGGCGCAGGTTTCTTGTTCGCCCAGCCGGATTTCTGCGCAGCCACTTCAATGACATTCCGCAGCCGCGCCGTATCGAAGGGAAACTTCGGATTGTTGGGGGCGCCCTGCTTCATGCCTTCCTTGCTGAAATCGATGACGCGCGGCTGGCCGATTATTTCGAGCAGGTACTCCACGCGATCGCGTCCGGCCGCCGCGGCCAGTTCATCGGTGAAGGACTGCACGCCGAACGCATGATAAATGTTCGAAACCGAGCGCAGCCAGCCGATGCGCACATGCGCTTTGGCCGGGCCGTTCTCCACGCGCAGATTGGAGATCGGGTAAGGGATATCCGTCCATCCCATGCCGAGTTGGAAGCCGCCGTATTCCTCGTTCGGATTCCCCTGC
>Ga0182016_10003570_pt1 | contig 17702 bp, 7 predicted proteins | sample 712S2MmetaG_FD_120491 | JGI IMG/M metagenome (GOLD analysis project Ga0182016, IMG submission 120491) | Permafrost microbial communities from Stordalen Mire, Sweden - 712S2M metaG | ecosystem: Environmental > Terrestrial > Soil > Wetlands > Permafrost | place: Sweden: Stordalen | collected...
CATTCGGCAAGGACCCCGTTGGCAGTAAGAAATACCAAAAACCGGGCAGCCCCGAGTCTTCGAGGCTGCCAAATTGTCAGAACGTATACTTCGCGGAGAATTGCAGATGGCGCTCCACCGACCGCGGGTTCTGCAGCAAGACATTGCCGAAGTTGCCATCGGTGAGTCCGGTATCCGGATTGCCGTAGCTGACGATGTTGAATGCGTTGAAAGCATCGAATCGGAAACCCACCGAGTGTTCGCCGATAATGTGGAAGTCCTTGAAGGCTGACATGTCCGCATTGAAGTAACCTGGGCTGCGCACCGAGCCGTTGTGCGAGGTGCCAAAGGCGCCGTTCGAGGGTACACCAAAGGCGCATACACCGTCGTTGATAGCAAGTCCGGTCGTCTGGTCGATTACGCAGCGGTCCGCTGCCGAAGCATCGGTTCCAAACCAGTGACTCAGCGAGCGGTTTTTGACCTTCAGTGGCAGGTATTGGTTCGCGCGGTTAGTTCCGTAGCTCTGCACATTGGACGAACCGGCCGTAATCGTCTCCGGGAATCCAGAGTAGGAGACGATCGCGGTGGAGACCTTCCAGCCGCCGATCACTTCGTCTAGCACGCGGCCGACCGAGGAAAGGTACTCCTTGCCGCGGCCGACAGGCAGAGCGTAGACGCCTGTAGCGGAGATGTTGTGCTTGATGTCGTAGCCCGCCGGCCCGTCGTCCGCGGCGCTGTTGTAGTAGTTCTGGAAGGCGCCGTTGTAGCCGTTGACATTCAGTGTGTAATTGCCAAAGCTGTTGGTCATTGCCTTGCCATAGGTGTAGTTAAACGTGAATTCAAGGCCATGATCGAGGCGCTGACGGAGAACTGCCTGCAGCGCGTTGTAGTTCATCATAGCCCGCGACTCGGTAATGAGCAGCGCGTTCGAGCCAATACTCACAGCCGGATTGGCATTAACCCCGATGTACTGGTTGTTGTAGAAGGGCGCCGAAGTTGGGTCGCCAGGAGTCAACCACTGGTTGACATTGCCGTAATCTTCAATGTGCTGGCCCGATTCTCCCACGTAGCCGGCCTGCAGCGAAGTGGTGTGGGTCAGCGCATATTCCAGGGTCAAATTGTAATCGTGCACATACGCGGGCTGAATGTTTTGCGGATACACGTTGTAGGTCCCGCCGTATTGGGTTGTGCCGCCGGTGAAGCCTTCCTCCGCCGTACGCGGTTGGGTTACGGCGCCGGGTGCGGGAGAGTTGACCGATACGTTCACTGCCTGGATGAAAGGCGTAATCGAGGTGAGGCGCTGATTGTACGAGTTGCCCTCATAGAAGCTGGTGGGCCCGTAACCACCGCGCACAACGGTGCGATCGTTGAGTTGATAGGCGAACCCGACATGCGGCATGATCTGTCGATAATTGGTCTGATAGCAGCCCAGGTTCTTGCAGACTCCGGCCCCGGCCGCAGCGCCAGCCGGAACGTGGTCGGCATACAGCAATTGCCCGCTCGCCAAATCGATGTTGCCGGTCTTGTTGTTCTGCTCAATCCAGGGTTCGTCAATCTGGTAACGGACGCCAAAAATCAAGGTCAGGTTCGGAGTGACCTTGAAGTTGTCCTGAGCAAATTCCGCCGTCCGCCACTGGCGCTGACCAACGTTGACGAACCCAAGCGTTGCGCCCGCCGACTGCACGCGGTCCAGCACGAAGTCCGCACCTCCCCATCCTGCGCCATTGCTTTGGGCTGGATCGGCGGAGAAGTTGCCGGTGTAGCTCTCTTGGCCCAGATAGCCGTAATTGTTGCCCGTCGGGTAGTTGTTCTGATATCGGAGAGCTGAGATGCCTACGCTGAGATAGTGCTTGCCGTGCTGCCACGTCAGGTTGTCGATGTAGCTGTAGGTGTTGTCGACAATGCTGCCGCCGTTGTATGCCGGATTGCCCAGTCCCGTGAGGTCGCTGTTAAGGCCTTGGTAGGTAAATCCGTTGTATGCCTGGTTGGTGAAGCCGATACCGACTTTGGAATCGCCAGAGATCCCGAAAGCGCCGGTCGAATCCTGGGGCAATCCTTCGCTCCAGTCCGTGCGCGTAAAGCCGACGCGTGCCGAGTTGACCAATGATGTGGAGAACGTGTGTACCCAGTTCGAGCCCACGATCCACGTGGGAAATAGATTGATTCCCGGAAAGGAGATGGCCAGAACCGGTGTCGAGCCATCGTACGCCGTCGACACTGAATAGAAACCCGTGATCCTGTCCTTGGCGCTAGGATTGAACTCGATCTTCACATCGCCCTGGTTGTTCGCCTTGTAACTGCGGGAATTGGCATGGTAGTTGTTGGAGGCGACCCCATCGGTCGGTGTGGCGTTGGGTAGTGGGTAGAGTGCCGCATTGGCGAACAAGTACTTGGCTACCGGATTGGTGATGGGAACATTTTGGTTGTTGGCGTAAGGGGCGAAGTTGTTCAACGGATCGTACAACTGGATGGGGGTGGAAAAACCGGTGAGCAGTGCCGAAAAATCGCCGCCGCGCATCGCTGCCGTCATCACGCTCGCCGTACCCGTTCCACCCTTGTGCCAGCGCGATCCAAGGTAATCGGCAAAGAAAAACAGCTTGTTATGCAGGATCGGGCCGCCCACCGTGCCACCGAACTGAGCGAAAGAAAATGGATTGATAGGCGTCGGTTGCCCTTGAGCATTCAGACTTTGCTTGTTCGTGTAGGAGTTCGCGTTCATTCTGTAATCCTGCACGTACCCGTATGCGGAACCGTGAAACTGGTTGGTTCCGCTCTTCAACACGGTCACTACGCCGGCGCCGTTCACATTGCCGTAGTCCGCCGGAGCATCCGCAGTCAAAACTTGAATCTCCTGGAGAGCCTCGGGCGCTGGACTGTACGAGATCAGGTTATTGAATGTCTCGTTCATGTCGATGCCATCCAGCGTGTAGTTATTCGCCTGGGCGCGGTTGCCATTGATATTCGGGGTATCGGAGTTGTAAGTGCTGCGCTCAAAGCTCGTTGTGCCACCTGTTCCATTAGTGTTCACGGAACCAGGCACATACAGGGTCAGAGCTGAGAAGTCGAGGCCGTTCAGCGGAAAGTTGGAAATGGTGTTGGCGGTAAATGTGCTGTCGAGCGTCGGGTCGGTAGTGTTGAGGATGGGCGCGGCAGCCGATACGGCTACCGTTGTCGTCGAAGTGCCCACGGTCAGCTTGATGTTGAAGTTCGCGGTCTGCAAGACCTCCAAAGCGAAGGCCGGCAGGGTCTCCGTGCCGAATCCGCTGGCCTGCACAGTGACCTGATAGTTGCCAATCGGCAGAAAGTCGATGTGAAACGTGCCGGTGGAATTCGTGGTCGTGGATGTATCCACGCCGGTATCGAGGTTATGCGCGGCAACGTGCGCGCCGGCAACGACTGCGCCTGAGGGATCGGTGACTTCACCTGTGATGGAGCCGTTGACGCTCTGACCAAGGGCCATGGAGATGAACGCCATCATGGTGAACGCACATCCGAATACAAGCCGAAGAGTTCTGGTTTTCATTGTGGCCTCATTTTGTTCGTTTTGGCTGATCCGTCTTGTTTCGACACGACGGGCTATGGAATCGACTCCACGCCGTCAGGGTTGGCCGATGGAAATATCTGCATAGGAATGTCCGAGCGTTCGCCGATGCGGGAATGTGTAAAGCGGAAATCACGGGGTCAACTTCCTTCCCTTCAAGTGCGAACAGCGAATCTCTTTCGAAGCGCCGCATTCCAGTTTCTGCGCGGGTAGTCCGCCGGGTAGCGTGCCAAAAGCCCGGTTTTGAATATGGACAGAATAATAGACAAAAAATGATCAAATCGTCAATAAAAATGAAAATACCCTCCCAAAACTACCATAATTAGACGAATAAAAAGCGAATACTCGGCTGTACAGCAGGGCAATCGCATGAAGGAACCTGCTAACAAAATAAGTCTCTGATTTCTTCCCGGAGTTTGCAGTCTAATTCGCGGAAACGCGCACAATGAATTCATGGCCGCTCCAACACCCGAATTCCCGCAGTTTCCCCTTCCTTTAGCCCCTGAAGTCAGCCTTTCCAACGACGATTTACCCCACCCCTCCCCCCTTTTCCTCCCATACACAAGAAAACAATGCCGCTACGTCGAAAAAACCCAATAGGACCTGCGAAAACAAACAACTTATGCCCTGGACCGTACAGGCTTTGGGACATCCAGCCTGGAAGATCCGGGCGTGAGATCAATTCTCGTCGGTGATTTTGCGCCAGACGTCCGTTGAGCGTGAAACCCCCGGCCGTGAAACCACCGGCAAGGACAGGTCGATTCTGGTGCGTGGCAACACGACCAGATCGACGCGACGGTTCTCAGCGCGGCCTTCGGCAGTTTCATTCGTGGCAATGGGGTGAAACTCGGCGTAACCGGCCGCCGAAATCCGTTCTGGCGGCAAAGCCTTCAACTCCAGAAAGAGGCGTGCCATGCGGGTCGCCCGGGCCGTCGAGAGTTCCCAGTTGGAATCGAATTCGGCAGTGTGAATGGGAACATTATCGGTATGACCCTCAATGCGCAGGTCGTAGGGTGTATGACCGAGTGAAGCGGCGATCTGGCGAAGCGTAGCCAGCGTTGCGGGACTCGGGGTTGCAGAGCCTGAGGCGAAGAATCCGGCTTCGCGCAAGCTGATCACCAGTCCGTCCCGGCCCATGTGGATTGAGACAGAGTTGGTTGCGACTTGGCTGGAGAGAGTCTGTTCCAACTCGCGCCGGATTCGATCGAGGTCTCCTTTCACCATTGCGGGAGAAAGAACGTCCTCGCCCATGACGGCGTTCGCTGGGATAGCTGCCCTGTCGCTCCCGGGCGCGGAGCCGGTGGAGGATTGAGGAGCCGAGTTGGGAAATATGCCAAACGAGCGGAATGCGGTGTCAATGGACTGGGTGACCTGCGCCTGCTTTTTCTGGTCGGCTTTGGCAAAGGCGAACAGAACCACAAAAAGACCGAAGAGCAGAGTGATGAAGTCTGCGTAGGAAACAAGCCATCGATCCTGAGTAATGCGGCTGCGCGGGACGCGGCGGCTCATGCGGCGTTCTCTTTCTTGCTCCGGACTGAAGCGTCAATGTAGCCGGAGAGCTTCACTTCAAGCATGCGAGGGTTAATGCCCTCAAGAATGGAAGCAACGCCTTCAAGCATCATCTCGCGGCGCTGATGTTCCTCGCGAATGCGAATACGCATCTTTCCGGCGAATGGAAGGAAGAATAGATTGGCAATGCCAACCCCATAGATAGTTGCGACAAAGGCGACAGCAATCCCGCGACCTACCTCCTGAATATTGTCCAGGTGCTGCATCACCTGGATAAGTCCGAGCACTGCTCCGAGGATTCCGATCGTCGGAGAAAAGCCGCCGGCGGACTCAAAAACCGCCGGAAGTCGCTCTTCGCTCTCTGCGGTCGATTCCAGGCTGACGTGCATGATCTTGCGCAACTCGCTCGGCTCGGTCCCATCCACGGCCAGCATCAGCGTTTGTCGCAGAAACGGATCGTCAATCTCTTGCAGATCGCGGTCGAGAGAAACGACCCCATTTCGGCGCGCCTTGTTGGCAAACAAAACCAGCTGACCAATTAGATCGTCGTTATGTTTCCTGGGCCCGGCAAAGACGCGACCGAGACTGCGAAAGGCCGCGAAGACGGTAAGAAGAGGGAACTGGAGAAGGACCGCGCCCATGGTCCCGCCGAAGACGATGAGGGCCGCGGTGGGCTGCAGAATCTGGCCAAGGTTTCCGCCTTCAATCAGCAGGCCGGCGACGATGCCGGCTACAGCCAGGAAGAGTCCGCCAATGCTGGATTTATCCATGAACAGTCCCCCCCTGCGGCCGGCTGCAGAGACACCCATCGAGTCAATCAGCGATAGCGTTCCGCATTTCGCTTTGCTGGAGGCGTTGCGCTGGACTGACCGGAAACATCGAGGCTCGCAATCGACACCACGCGCTGCAGGTGGTCGTAGGATGGCAAGCGGCAGCTCACGGCCGACAACAAGCGTGCGCGGTACTCGAGGACCCGCTCGGTGACCTCTTCACATGGCTCGCGCACAATGATCTTCTCGCCATTGATCAGTGTCAGCATCGTGTCCGGGGAGGCCTCTGCGGTTTTGATAAGGTCGCTGTTGAGAACAATGGGATTTCCGTTGAGCCTTGTTAGTTTAATCATCGCCTTGATAACTCCTATGCGAGAGTTATCGGCGCTGCGTGGAAAAGGTTAAAAGATTAGAACGGAATGCAAGTAACTGTCCCAGATCGGACAGTTGCGGGGGCACATAAAGTCGGCAACAGCAGGGCCGAAGAAGGTTCCAGATGCGACGGTTCCCGAACCGGAGACAGCTACCCAGAGTTACACAAAATATGGGAGCAATCCGGGGACTGGCCCGTAAATCCACGCATTCCACAAGGAGAACCCCATGTCCCTGGGTGTCCTGAATAATATCAATGCAGTCTACGCTGAAAACAACCTCAATAACACCAGCAACAGCCTGTCGAAGGTTCTGAATCAGTTGTCTTCAGGATCCAAGATCAATTCCGGCGCGGACGACGCGGCCGGTCTTTCGCTGGTCGATGGCCTGCAAGCCAACTCCATGTCCCTCGCCCAGTCACAGACCAACGCCCAGGAGGGTGTCGGCCTGCTCACCGTGGCAGATGGTGCTCTTTCGCAAGTGAATAGCCTGCTCAACCGGGCCGTGACGCTGGCTACCGAAGCCTCGAACGGCACCCTCAACTCTTCTCAGGATTCCGCCGCAAACTCCGAGTATCAGTCGATTCTGTCGGAAGTCAATAACATTGGCACAACGACCACCTATAACCAGCAGGCAGTATTTGGATCCGCATCTCCGGTCAACATTTACACCGGCGACTCCTCGGCGCAAGGCTCGGCCATGGACGCTCTCAACATCCGCACCTTGTCTTCGGCCAACCTGGGCGACACGCAGGGCGTGATGTCCTATAGCAGCGGCCAGAGCAACGTGTTTATCAATCTCTCGAACGGCGGCACCAACGCAGCCGCAACCGACAGCCTTGGCGCCGCATCGGCCACTACAACCATCAACGTCAGCTACCTGACCAAGGGAGTAAATGGCTCCTCGGTCAGCGCATCGGCTCCGATCAACGTAGGCGCGGGCACATCCTATAGCAACAACGCCCAGGGACTGATCAATGCCATTAATAACTCGGGACTCGGCCTGACCGCCTCCTTCTCCACGGCCACCCAGGCGGGCTCCGCGGCGGTCACCGCGGCTCAGGCCGCAGGTGGCGCCGGAACGGATACCGGTATCGAAATTTCCGCTACCGGCATTGGCTCCAACGGGGCAGGCAGCAACGGTGTCGGTGTGGTGGGCGCGTTGTCGCTCGCTACCGGAGACACGTTGGGCGGAACTCTCAACATCGTCGGTTCCGACGGCGCCAGCCATAACATTGCCCTTGGCACCAGCAATTCAACCGACACGCTGCAGAATCTCGAGTCGACTATCAACGCCTCAGGCTACGGAGTTACGGCCTCGATCAATCAGGCCGGCACCCAATTGACCTTTACTTCGTCTGCCTCCAATGCGAGTGTAACCGGGACAAATTTGACCCAGAACACGGTGCCCTCCGCGTCGCAGAACGTAATGATCGGTAACTCCGGCCTGGGTTCTCTCACGGTCGGCAACAGCTCCGATACTCTCACGGGCAGCGTCAGCCTGACCTCGGGCATCACCGGCTTGACAACCCAGCTTGCCCTCGGCACCTCGACCGGCAACGCCAAAACCGATACGCTGGCCAACCTGGCTCAGACCATCACAAACGGCGGTTACGGCATCACGGCCACCGTCACCAACGGCACCACCCTGACCTTCACCAATGGTGCGGGCAACGCCAATCCGGCAGCCGTCTCCGGCTCCAACATCGTCGACGTGGGTGCGCCTTCCGTCGCCGCCGGAACCACGTTGGGTTCTCTCTCTGTCTCCTCGGCCGGCGATACGCTCGGCAAAACCACCACCGGCAACCCCGGAACCTCGAGCACCGTGACCATCACCTCGGGTACCACCGGAGCGTCAACCACACTGAACCTGGGCACGGCGGGCACCACCGATACCCTGGCCAACTTGGCTACTACCATCAACAACGGCAACTACGGCGTTACCGCCTCCATCGACAAGACTGGCACGGATCTGACCTTTACCTCCAGTGCTGGGAACACCTTTGCGGCGGGTGTCACCGGCTCGGCTATTGACACCACCTATACGTCCAGCCCGATTGCCATCGCCGCCAGCTCCACGATCGGATCGATCTCGGTTGGCGGAGCCAACGACAAGATTTCCGGTGTGTACGTCGAGAGCACCACCGCCGCACACGGCGCGGGAACCGAACTGAATCTGACCACCGGTCAAACCCTGGCCTCGATCGCGGACGATTTCAACAATGGCGCGCAGAAGACAGCCGGGATCACGGCAGTCCTCTCCAACAACGGCGACACGCTGACCTTCGACAAAGTCGGCGCGCAGACCAACGGAGGGCAAACCGTTACCCTGTCGACAGTGTCCGGTGGAGGCTCTCCAACCGAGGCCTACACGGACACAGTCGGTTCGGCCGCGCTATCGGCGACCATCGTCACCATCCCCGGCAGCTCGTCTTTGGGCCAGATGTCGGTGAACAGCTCGACAGATCAGCTGAATGGAAGCCTGAACATCACCAGCGGTTCCACCGGCACGGTGTACAACGCCAACAACGACAATGCCCTGACCCTCACCAACCAGACGCTGCAGCAGATTGCGGCGACACTCAACTCGACCGCCGGCCAGGCCAAGTACGGCATTACCGCGCAGCTGAGCAACAACAACACCACGCTGAGCTTCACGGCCAACACCGGCACGGCCTATGCCGATTCGGCCCAGGCGGCCATCTCCACCAACTTCAACGCGCCATCCCCAGAGACGATCCAAGCCGGCACGCAGGTTGGCACTATCACCACAGCGGCTACCAGCGCAACCGATGTCTTTAGCGGAACGCTAACCGGCACCAACGCATCGGGCGCGGCATACTCCCTGAAGGAAGTCGACCAGACGCAGGCTCAGGTAGTCACCGCCCTGGGCACCGAGGGAATCACCGCGAATATTCAAAGCGTTACCTCGATGGCGCTTACGGAGACCAGCGGCGACACCTTCAAGCCGACAGTCAGCAACACCTTGACAGAGACAGTGGCGACCACCAATGGCGCCGCGACCTCGGCTGTTATCGCCACTCCGGTAGTTGGTACCGCTTATAAGACCGACACCATCACAACCGGCACCTCCGGCGATCTGCTCAGCGGAACGATCACCGGCACAAATGCCAGCGGCGTCGCATTTAGCGCGTCGTTCACCGATGTGACGAAGACGCACCTCGAGGACGACTTCAATGGAACCACCTATGCTGGAGGCGGCGCTGGAGGCACCTACCAGGATCTCTCCGGCGACGGATTGTCAGCGGTCGCAACCTCGGCCACTGTAACAACAATTTCGGAAGCGGTCGCTGCCAACACCGCGGCTGTTGCAACATCCAGCTTCACGGAAATCACAGCTACCGGTGCAATCAACGCCGCGGCTGCGGAAGCGGCGCCCGCCACACCGCTCCAGACGATCACGGCTACAAGCGGCGCGTTAGGCGGAACCCTCAACATCACTTCGTCAACCACCGGGCTCACCACAGCGGTAAACATCACAGCGGGGCAGACCATTGCCCAACTTGCAGCGGACTTCAATACCACCACCGGAACGCAGAACCTCAACGCTTATGGGCTCACCGGTACGGCCACCGCCGATGGCAACACCTTGATCCTGTCCAAGACGACGGCTGGAGATCCATACGCCCCGAGCGTTTCGGGAATGGGAACAACCACTGCGGCTTCACTCACCGAATCCCCGATCGTCACCACGGGCACCACGCTTGGATCTCTGAAGGCCACCAGCGCCAGCGATACGTTGAGCGGCGCTTTCACCATCCAGTCCGGGGCCACCACCGGCGCAACCCCGCAGAGCGTCAGCTTTAGCGGCTCTCTGACGGCGATTGCGCAGCAGATCAACCAGGGCGGCTACGGCATCACGGCCTCGCTCAACACGGCCGCGAACTCCACGGCAGGAACCACCGCGGGAACGGTTCTTACTTTTACCGCGAACACCGGAAATGCCGGCACGGCCAGCATCACCAACAATGGAGTGGTTCTCGACACGACCGCCCAGGTAAACAACAACAACGCCTCTGTCACCAACCCCAACAGCGCCATCGGCACCACCGCGGCCCCCACCCCCTTGGCGCAGACCACCAACCTCGGCACCTTGACGTCAACCTCGGCCAGCGACCAACTCACCGGCACCATCAACCTTACCGAGGCAACCGACGGGCTCGGGACGCAATCTCAATTGGGCTTTACCGGGCAAACCCTGCAACAGGTTGCCAACAACTTCAACTCGTCCGAAGGCGGCCAATATGCCAACCTGGGTATCACGGCCACCATCAATGCCGCCGCGTATACCGTGAACGGCAACACCTACCAGGCAGGCACCATCCTGACCTTTACCCAGAACACCACCAACGAAGGCACGGCGTCGGTCAGCGGCAACGGCATCACGGACGTGACGCCTGCCTCGACCATCAACCAAGCCGTTGCCGCAGGCACAGTGTCGGACACCATTTCTGTGGCCAACTCCACCGATCTGCTCTCCGGGGACCTTCAGCTTGCTCAGGGCGCGACGGCCGGCGGCGTTTTGACCGACTACGCAGGTCTGGGCACTACTTCCCAGACGCTGACTCAACTTGCCTCCGACTTCAACGGCGGCACTCTCGGTAATGGCACCGAGAAGACGGCCCTGGATGGCTTGGGAATTACCGCCACCCTCAACACAGCCGGCACTCAACTCACACTCACCCAGACGGTGGGCGACGCGGGCACGGCAAATGCCGCCACGTCCACGGTAACCCCGCTGGTCGACACACTGGCGGTAGCATCGCAAACTTCGACCAAAACCTTCAACACCACCACCACCATGCAGAACACGTTGACCGCCGCCGCGGCGGGCGACACCCTGACCGGTACCCTCAGCATCCTCGAAGGCGCCGACACCAACAAGAACATATCCACCTATAACCTCAACGGCCAAACCGTTGCCGAGGTGGCTGCGGCCTTCAATACCGGCGCTGAAAAGAACCTTGGCGTCACGGCGTCGATTAGCGGAACCAACAACAATATTCTCACCTTCACACAGAGCACCGCGGATCCCGGCGTAGCCACTGTCACGGACTCGACCGCGATCGTGGATCGGACCGCGAATACTGGAAGCACCAACACGGTGGCCGTCGCCGGCAAAACTATGTTGGACACACTGTCGGTCAACAGCGCCACCGACACGCTGGGCGGGACATTGAACCTGACCAGTGGAACCAGTTCGGCCGCGGTGGCTCCCATAACCCTGGGAGTCCAGGGAAGCACCGATACCCTGGCTAACCTGGCAACCACCATCACCAACGGCGGCTACGGGATCACCGCCTCCCTCAACTCAGCCATGACCGAGCTGATCTTTACGCAGAACAGCGGCGACGGATTCACCGCCAGCGTCAGCGGCGGATCCGTTACCGATTCAAAGACCGTGCCCAGCCTCACATCCAGCACCAGTCTCGGCACCTTGACGGTCACCAACGCAACCGCCGAGCTTAACGGAATCCTGGGTGGAGTCGAGGGTAACGGCCAAACCGCCTACTCGCCCATCAACCTCAACGGCCAGACGCTCGCCCAGTTGGCGTCGACCATCAACGTAACCGATGCGTCCTACGGGATTACGGCTCAACTCAACCAGGCAGGCACTTCGCTGACGTTTTCGGCAACCACCGGAGACACCGGTGCGCCGACCATCGGAAACCAGGGCAACCTCACCGAGATCACACCCGCCGGAACAACGTCCATCAGCTTGACCAACCAACCCTCAGCCAGCCAGAGCTACTACAGCGTCGGGATCTCGGGCAACGTTACAGATACCAGCACCAGCGCCACGGTCGGAAACAAGACGACCTACGGCGGAACCGGGAATGTCGGAATTTCGGCGAACTCAAATGGCTCCACCGGAACGGCCACCATCAGCTACACGGATGCCGCCGGCGTCTCCCTCGCAACCACTGACCTGTCCAACCAGAAGGATGCACAGGCAACTCTAACCGCACTCAGCGCGGCCATCACCGACGTAGCGGCGCAGGATGGTTACATTGGTGCACAAATCAACACGCTGAATGCGGTCAGCTCCGTGCTCAGCACCCAGCAGGAGAACGTAACCGCGGCGCAGAATGCAGTGCAGGCTACTGACTATGCTTCCGCAACCTCCAACATGTCCAAGTACGAAATCCTCAGCCAGACCGGCATCTCCGCTCTGGCACAAGCCAACAGCATGCAGCAGGAAGTGACCAAGCTGCTGCAATAATCCGCCATCCCGGCGATATGTCAATATTGCCGGGGAGGAATTTACTGGATCCGTCCTAGCGGATTCTCAACCGGGGAGGGCGCCTTCTTCAAGCAGAAGAAGGCACCCTCCTTTTTTTGCCTGCGGCAGAAGAGTTCGGGCCGCCCTCCGGCACTCGAAGAGGAGTTAATGGAACGCCACTCGCAGGCCGATGAGTCATTGGACAGGCGCGAGGCCGGCAGGTTTCACAAAGGCATTCTCAGCACATGAGTTTTTCCCAATTCGGCCTTGCATCCATTGGATATTTGGCTGCAAGCGTATTCCGCAGGAGCGATCGATGGGCACGGTGGGTTTGAGTTTCGGGTCACCAACCAGCGGGGCCGGATTCGATGTGAGCACGACTGTATCCGCAATCGTGGCCAATCTGCAGAATGTTGAAACGCCCTGGAAAACCCAGCTGACCAAGCTGGAGAGCCAGGATACCGCGATTTCCAGCCTGGGAACGCTGTTCTCGAATCTGTCCAACGACCTCAGTTCACTCACCGACTTTCAGGGCATCATCGCCCAGAAAGAAGGTTCCAGTTCCGATCAGAACGTGCTTACACTGACCGCGGCCAATGCGAGCGCTGTGGCTGGGACTCACACCGTGCAGGTGCAGAATCTGGCCCAGACGTCAAGCGGATATCTGGCAGTGGTCCCAAGCGCTACCACCCCATTGACCGGCTCGATCACCTTGCAGACGGGCAGCGGCACCCCGCAGACCATCGCTCTGGACTCATCCGACAACACTCTCACCGGACTGGAAGGCGCGATTAATGCGTCCGGGGCAGGCGTAACCGCGAGCATATTGACCGACGCCTCGGGATCGCGCTTGACCCTGGTTTCGGGGACATCCGGGGCGGCCGGTGACGTCACTGTCACCGCGAATTCGCTCGGCCAGGCTCTGGGCTACACGGCCGCGGCCAACAGTGGCTCGCAAAACTCGACCGGGACATTTACATCCGTCGCCGCTTCGACCGATACTCTCTCCGGCTCATTTTCGGTGCAGATAGGGAGCGGTCAAACAGAGAACGTGGTCATCGGCGCCGCGCCGAGCTCGCCGGCTGCAAACACCATTTATACGGGGAGCGGCGTCAACACGCTTTCCGGCATCGCCGGAGCCATCACCGCGGCGGGCATCGGCGTTACTGCGGCGGCGGTGACCAACAGCGATGGGACGGCGACCCTGTCGCTCACTTCTGGAACTTCAGGGTCGGCCGGTACCCTGGCCGTCAACTCGAGCCTGGTCGACACAACGACATCCGCAATGGGATACACATCGTCGGTGACGGGCGCCGACGCGACCCTCTGGGTGGACGGAGTTAAGACGACCAGTGCTTCGAACACTGTGGCCAACGCTATTTCCGGAGTAACCTTTCAACTCCTTGCGCCGAGCACTACGGAGTCGGATAACTCCCTGGAGCAGGTACAAGTAGTGATCGCCAACGATAACACGGGAGTCGAGAGCACGTTTGCCACCATGGTGAGCGACTACAACTCACTGATAAGCGCCGTCAATACCCAGGAGGGCCTCGACAGCTCGAATAATGCCGAGCCGCTTTTTGGCTCTCCAACACTTTCCTTGCTTCAACATCAGCTCTTGAGCGGCCTGAATCAACAGAATCCGAACGGAGTACTGGACCCGGTTGCGGACAACACCGATACCACCCTCGCCGGTGCCATGTCGATCACGGTGGCGGGCGGGTTTTCGCTCGGTTATAACAGCACGCTGGGCAGCGACACCGTAACGTCGACCGGCACGGTGGGTTCGATCGCCAAGGCAAGCGATACACTGACCGGCTCGATCTCCATCCAGGTGGGCAGCGGCGCGGCGCAGACCGTCACCGTTGGCAGTACGAGCAACACTCTCAACACCCTTTCCAACGCAATCAATTCAGCCAATATCGGGGTCACGGCCTGGGTGACAAAGAACAGCGATGGCTCGTCGAGCTTGTCGCTTTTGTCCGGGACTCTGGGAGCGGCGGGAACTCTTACCGTGAACTCGAGCATCCTCGATACCAGCCCGCAAACCGTCACTCTGAATTCGACAGACAACACGATTTCCGGCCTTGCCAGCGCCATCAACGCCGCCAACATCGGTGTTTCGGCCAACGTTGTAACCAGCAACGGAGAATCCAGCCTGTCGTTGAATTCGCAAACCGCTGGCACCGCTGGCGCATTGGCGGTGAATTCGAGCATCAAGGCCACCAGCGCCACGCCGTTGACCTACGGGAATACCAACCCTTATACCAGTACGACTCCCGACGGCGGGTTGATCGGCGGCTATGCTGGCAATGACGTTCTCTCCGGTTCGGTAATCGTTCAGGTGGGAAGCGGAGCGGCGACAACTATTCCGGTACCATCGTCGCCTGCCACGCTTGCAGGCCTGGCAGGCGCCATCAACGCCGCCAAACTGGGAGTGACGGCCACGCCGATCGAAGCTAGCAACGGAGGCTGGTCGATCTCGTTCACTTCCGGCACCAATGGCTCGGCCGGGGCGCTTTCGATCACATCGAACCTTCTCGACACCACCAACACCACCACTTCGACGCTCAAGTATACGAACTCATCGGACATCAACAGCCTGACCAGTCTGGGCATCAGCGTGAATAACGACGGCACGATAGCTCTGGACACCGCCTCGCTCGATTCAGTACTGAATGCCGACTATAGCGGTGTGGTGGGGTTCTTCCAGAATGCCAACGGATGGGGCCAGAATTTCTCCACCATGCTGACCAACTCGGGCAAAAGCTCGTCGACCGGGATCCTGTCCCTTGCCTCCGCGTCAAACAGCAACGTCGAGTCAACGCTGAATGCGGACGTCTCGAAAGAGCAGAGTCTGATCTCAGCCCAGCAGACAAGTTTGACGGCGGAACTGAACAGCGCCAACCAAATCATGCAGGAACTGCCTACGCAGCTTCAAGGAGTCAATGAGCTGTATTCGGCCATCACCGGATACAACCAGCAAACGAACGGCTAAGGAGAAACATATCCATGGGAAGTTATCAGGAACATGCACTGGAAAGCGCCTCGGCCGTGGAATTGGTGGTTGCGCTCTATGACGGCATCATTCGCTTTCTGTACGCTGCCAGTGCGGCGGCGGAACGGGGAGACCAAGCTGCGCGGCGGACTGCAGTGAAACGCGCGCTCGATATCATTATCCACCTCCAGGCCCGGCTGCGCATGGATGTAGGCGGACGCCCGGCGCAGGCGCTGGCCGAGTTTTATGCAACCATCTTCGCGCAGATTTTGCAAGCTTCGCAATCGGCCTCGTTCAGCAAGTTTGAGCACGCAATCGAATGCGTTCGCAACGTTAGAGACGCTTGGCGGGAGGTTGCCCGAGACCCGGAAGTCAACCCTGCTCCAACGCAGGTGAGGGCCATGGCCAGAGGCGGCAACACCGGCTTTGAAAGCGATGAATACGGCTCCGAATCCGCGGTGGGTTCAAGTTGGAATGCGTGACACTTGCATCCGGTCGTCGGTTCAACCGGCGACAGTGAGTTCTTCTTCCAGTTGCTGTTTCTGATAGAGGCCGGCATAGTAGCCGTCGAGGGCCAACAATTCGTCGTGCCGTCCAATCTCGACGATCCTGCCGCGATTGAGCACCGCAATCTGGTCGGCATTACGCACGGTAGAGACTCGATGCGAGATGAGAATGGTCGTGGATGCGGATGTGTAGCTGCTGAGGCCGCCGAGGATGCGCTCCTCCGTGTATGTGTCCACGCTGGCCAGGGCGTCGTCGAGAATAAGGATCGCGGGCCGGCGCAGCAAAGCCCGGGCAATCGCCGCACGTTGTTTTTGTCCACCGGACAGCGTTACGCCGCGCTCGCCCACAACCGTTTCGTAGCCCTGCGGAAACTCTTCAAACTCGGCTCGAATATGAGCGGCTTCGGCGGCTTCAAGCATCTCTTCCGCGCTTGCGTCCGGCCGGCCGAAGGTAAGATTTTCGCGGATCGTGCAACTGAACAGGAATGTCTCCTGGGGAACCATCCCAACGTTGCGGCGCAGCACGGCGAGCGGATAGTCGCGAACCGGTCGGCCATCGACGAGGAGCGACCCAGCGGGCGCTTCATAAAGTCGCGAGAGAAGGCTGACCAGTGTGGTTTTTCCGGAACCGGTCGGGCCCACGATCGCAAGGCTCGAGGCGGCTGGAATCTTGAGTGAGATATCGCGCAGCACCGGCGTTTCGCCGTAGCTGAAGTCGAGATGACGGAACTCGATCTCTCCCCGCAGCACAGAATCTGCCCCAACAGATTTGTCCGCGGCACGGTCGTCGATGGCCGGCTCGGCCTTGAGCAATTCATCGATCCGCTGCACAGAGGCGGTGCCCCTCTGAAAAAGATTGATGACCCAGCCCACGGCGATGATGGGCCAGATGAGCAGAATCATGTAGGTGTTGAATTCCACGAAATCGCCGACAGAAATGCGGTGAGCGATGACCAGGTGGCCGCCGGCCAGCAGGGTAATGACCATGGAAACGCCGAGGATGAATTCCAGCGTTGGCCACAGCATGCCCATCAACTGCACCAGCCGCAGCGAGCGGGCGATGTACTGGCGGTTCAGTTTTTCGAACAGGCCGATCTGGGACTCTTCGCGGGCGAAAGCGCGGATCAGCCGTGCGCCTGAGTAATTCTCCTGCGCCTGCGATGAGATCTCGGAGAAGCTGGCCTGAATGCGTTCGAAGCGATCGTGAATGCGGTGGCCGAGGTACTGTACCAGAATGCTGGCAAGCGGCATCGGCGCCAGCGCCACCAGGGTGAGCCAGGGGCTCAAGTGCAGCAGAAAGTACAAGGCAAAAATTGTGAAGAATACGGTGTTGGCCGAGTACATCAATGCCGGGCCCAGCAGCATGCGCACGGCGTTCAGGTCGTTGGTCATGCGGGCCATCACGTCGCCGGTGCGATAGCGCTGATAGAAACCTGAATCCTGCTTCTCGAGATGGCTGAAGAGGTCGTTGCGGACGTCGAACTCAATCTCGCGCGAGATGCCGATCAGGATCCATCGCTGGGCGTAGAGGAATATTCCCTTGACGAGCGAGATGCCGACCAGCAGGGCGGCGAACAGCAGAATCATCCGGTGATCGGCCTGGCCCCTTTGCAGTTTGTCGACCGCCCATCCCAGCACCCTGGGAAACTGAACTGCCGCCGCATTGGTGGCAATGCAGGAAAGGGTGCCCCATACGTATCCCCAGCGGTAGCGGCGCATGTAGGCAAAGAGTGGGCGCAAATCCCTCAGCATGGTTTTATTGTAAGGGGCGGGAGATCGAAAGG
>Ga0182016_10003571_pt1 | contig 17698 bp, 15 predicted proteins | sample 712S2MmetaG_FD_120491 | JGI IMG/M metagenome (GOLD analysis project Ga0182016, IMG submission 120491) | Permafrost microbial communities from Stordalen Mire, Sweden - 712S2M metaG | ecosystem: Environmental > Terrestrial > Soil > Wetlands > Permafrost | place: Sweden: Stordalen | collected...
AGATAAAGATAGATGAATAAAGTTTGGAAAGATGTGCATTCCGAGGTCTACCCCACAAATGAATTTTCTATCGGTTCACTGTATCGGAAACCCTTCATACTATACTAGGAATTTCGATGTAAAAATGACACTTTTAAGACTTTTGGACCGAGGCTATCTGTATTCATCTTTTTCCACAGATAAAGGTAGATGAATAAAGTTTGAAAAGATGTGCATTCCGAGGTCTACCCCACAAATGAATTTTCTATCGGTTCACTGTATCGGAAATCCTTCATACTATCCTAGGAATTTCGATGTAAAAAATGACACTTTTAAGACTTTTGGACCGAGGCTATCTGTATTCATCTTTTTCCACAGATAAAGATAGATGTAAGATATTACGAGATACTATAATATACTGTAATAATATATGTAAGATACTATCTTACACTAAGACTGCAAAAATAGATGTGAGATGTCACGAGATGTTGTAATATACTAACAGTATGGTGACAGCATCATAATACATGTAAGGTAGTATCTTGCATTAAGACTATAAAATAGATGTAAGACATCACGAGATACTGTAACATACTAACAGTCTGATAATGTATGTAAGATCCTATTTTACACTAAAACCACAATAATGTAGGATATATACTAGCAGCATAATAGTCTTTCTCTAATTCTCACCGAGACATCTCCGCGAATATCTCGTAGAGTGGATATCTTGTAGAGTGGATATCTTGTACAGTAGATATCTTGTACAGTAGATATCTTGTACAGCAGATATCTTGTAGAGTGAATATCTTTTAGAGTGGATATCTTGTAGAGTGGATATCTTGTAGAGTAGACATCTTGTAGAGTAGATATCTTGTAGAGTAGACATCTTGTAGAGTGAATATCTTTTAGAGTGGATATCTTATAGAGTGGATATCTTGTAGAGTAGACATCTTGTAGAGTAGATATCTTGTAGAGTAGACATCTTGTAGAGTAGATATCTTGTAGAGTAGGTACCGTAATGGTACTGGTGAGAATTAATATATAATAATTTATATATCAGAGCATTAATTTGTCAGTAATATATTACAAACTGTAACATATTATGTAGTAACATTTACCTCTATATCAGAGAACAGTATTTCCTCCATGGTGTTTCTCCTTTGATCATGGAGTATAGGACTAATTCATGCCCGAAGGGCTTCGAGGGATCGAGATAGTGATCTTCCAGCGATTTCTCCGGCATGTAGCCATCGTACCCGCAAATCATAAGATTATACCCTGCAGTTAATAATTCCTTAAGCCTTTGGAAATCGGGATGTTCCTTGACAGCTGCTTCATAGAAGTGACAATAGAATTGTCGACTCTCCACATAGGAGAGAGTGTGCACGCCCTCATCTGTTCGCCACGCCGAACAAACTGTTTTCTTGTCTTGAGTCTTGGGACGATGACGATGTGGTACTTTATCTGTATACATGGAGAGTTGGGCAGTGTAGAATGCCGATAAGATCTTTCCCTGAGCATCGATTTCATCTTCCATAACCTTATTACCTTGGTGGAAATTCTCCAAACTCAGGGCGGGAGGAAGTCCAGGCTGTCCGTGATTGATCGGACCGATACTCATAGGGGACAAGGAAGGGAGGCCAAGTCCATCATCCCGATCAGCATGGCGATAATTAGGGAAAATGTACACGTAACCAGGTTCTAAGATGGGAGTCTTGCGAATATACATCATGGTACAGGATAAGATACCCGGTTTACCTGCCTTAGCATTTGCCTCTTGAGCGGCGGCGATACTGGCGGTGTGTCTGGCGATTTCTGCTTCCCGCTGTTCCCTGCACTTATCTTTGTCCTTAGGCAGTTCTCGTCGGTTCTTATCTCGACAACAGACCCCGCAGAAATACCCCCCTTGATATTCATATGAAACGAGGTTTATAGCACACTTCTGACATCGGGTAAATCCAGAATAAAGCTCTGCTGGAGTGGATGATGACGTAGGTATAGTTACCGATGATGGAGCTGTAGATGATGTACTTCCGCCCTTCCTCTGTTGGTATAAAGTGGATTTTCCCGTGGAGATATATTCCACGAGTTCACTCTTTCTCCAAGTAGAACATCCTGTAATGCCTTTCTCTTTTGCCAATTTCTTCAACTCCGGAAGCGTCAGCTTGTTCAAGGTATTTAAGGTGTTGGGCTGCGGAGGAAGGGTAATGACAGCTGCCATTATGATAATAGCGCTTACTGATTCATTTAATTCATTTTATTACAGTCAATTTCCACACCTACCACTTTTATGGATTTTATAGAGAAGTATTGGGATAAGCTACTAAATTTACAGATCTACGACTATCCATAAATTGAGACGCCTTTGGTCACCAAAAATATTCCTTAGTTATAGTATAAGTTGATATCATAAGCCGTAAAATTAATTCCCCATAATTCAAATGTCATCACCTCTCACGACCATGAAGTGCTACGCCATTGCTATCGTCTTTTCTGACGAAATGAAGAATAAGATTCTACACTGGCACGATGATATTGCGGAGGTATCGTTCTGGTCTAGGAGTTTAGTCAGAAGTGCTCTTCAGGAGGCCGTTCTGGAAATCACTCCCCAAGTTAGCACCGAAACCTTTATTGAGATATCTTATGACAAATATCACTGTCACGCTCTCAAAGTCGTCAAACCTAACAAAGTGTTCAAATCCCAGATTACCATTATGGTTCTCACGGATGAAAAATATTCTCCCAGAATCGCCAAAGATCTCATCCTCTCCATATTGGAAGATTATACCGCAGGTAGAGTAGATCTACCTGCCACTATGAGCAAAAACGAGAATGCGGAGGGTATGGATAAGATCATAAAGATCAATCGGGAATTAGAGACCACCAAAAACATCATGCTAAATAACATTAACAAAATACTGGAGCGAGGAGAGAGCTTAGAGAAACTTCACATTAAAGCTACGGATCTGGAATTACGGTCTCGAGTTTTCCGAGAAAAGACCGAGAATTTAAACTCCTGCTGTAGCATACTGTAATCTCATATAGTATCTGATTTCTCATATTATAATACCGATACCTAATGAAAGTATTCTTTTGTACAAAGCATATACAAACATAGAATGCATCATGTCCACTTCAACCACATCACTCCCAATAACCTCAACTATGATGTTGTCCAGCATTTCTGAGAAATTCACAATTTTAGGCGTGATAAGCATCAAGATATATAACCTTTTTATATCCGTTACCACACAACAGTGCGAATTTTATAGGGTTATTTGTTACATCAAGTATGTAATAACCCCAAAATAATTTCTGAATCACTACATACTGTTCCGTTACATAATATTCCATTACATAATATTCCATTACACACTATTACATTATGTACTGTTACATTACATACTATGAATTAGTATATAATTTCCCATAGAATAGTCAGACAGTGTCTTCACACGAGGAAAGTTTTCGTGGTGAGAGTTCCCGTGGTGAAAGTTCTCGCGGTGAGAGTTCCCGTGGTGAGAGTTCCCGTGGTGAAAGTTCTCGTGGTGAAAGTTCCCGTGGTGAAAGTTCTTTTGAGGAAAAGTCTCTGGGTGAGGGTTCACTACTCGGTGTCGAAGTTTCGCTGCTCGGTGTCGTGGTTCCCAGGCTACTGCGGGGAGTGGGTGTTCGAGAGTTGATCTTATGGGTAGTTTCGGTCCAAAAAACAATGCTCCAGAAGGCAATAAATCCAAAGGAACATAGGCGAAAAGCCCCTTGGATAATTTGAGTCCATATGATACTGTCATCAATCTCCTTAAGAAAGATAGCATACATAGATAGGAATACTAGTGCTGGTGAGAGTACCCCGAATACGAGAAAAAGGATACGGTTGATGCTGAAGTTAGCATAATCTAAATCGGAATCCTCATCATCAGCAGCCATGCCTACCTCTGCGAATCTAACAGCCTTCCTCATAGAGGTGTTAATCTTTCGTTTGATCATAACACCGGTAACTATGAGGACTATTATACAAACTACTAAAAAGGTTGACCATGCTGAGGTGATGAGACGAGTCGAGATGCTGTAACTATAACCCGTGGTAGCGGCCGCTACGGTAGAGAGTACAAAGATACTAATGGCTGCGATGTACAGTTTGGGGTAGCGCGTAACCACGTTAGATTTATCATACTTCATCTTGTCACTAGAGAGATCGATCCAGGTTAACACCGTTTGGGGAATGCTGGTTCCGATAACGGTATATCCTAACCAATTAAAGAGTGACATAAGATAGTTATTATCTACTTCGAGAAAATATAGGATATAGTACACCAACCAGAAGGGAAACCAAGCCAAAAGTTGACTAGATACGATTATAAATCCATGTGGGCGCTCGGTCAGAAGAATATATCGCCGGGAAATACTGACGATTAAGAGAACATAGAAGAGGAAACTCGCAGGAAAGACTATACACATGTGAATGAACCAGGCGAAGTTAGCCCCTTCAGAACAATGTAATCTAGATAACCACACAACGCATGTACCATTAATATCATCTGAGAGCAGAGTCCTAACCGACATCATATATGAAATTTACAAAGATTGTTCTATATGGTGTGTCTTCGGCGTACATTATGCCAAAGGTAAATTATTAAAAGCAAGATTAGATTTTTGATCGTAAAATCACTTGTATCGTCTTAGCCATGCGGTCCCTATTTTAAACCGATTGATTAGTCTAATCTTGCCCTATCCTCGAGAATTTCTAAGTATCTCTCTATAGATTCATCTCTATATTTAGGGATCCCGCAAAATTGGTGTTGGAAGTCGATTGTGTATTATTCGTGGATCTTTTCTTATTATGACGGATATAACATTAATCATTTATGTTGATATCAATCACCAGATCATCCTTCTCAGATGATGATTTAGGTGGCGATGTAGCCGATGATAGTGGCGATGTAGCCGATGATAGTGGTGATGATGTAAATGATAATATGGATGGTGATGTAGGTGGCGATATAGGTGATGTAGGTGGTGATGTAGGTGGGTATATGGATGATGTTGGTGGCGATGGGTATACTGGCTTCTGATACACTTCGATGTGTTGAGACCCTCCAGTATTATTGATTACCTGAATACTGTAGGTGGACATATTTAGTATAGCGCTACTAAATATTTTTATTTTGACATTATCATAGTATATTACTACAATAACACATTAGAATACAATAACACATTATCATAGTATATTACTACAATAACACATTAGAATACAATAACACACTAGAATACGATAACACATTAGAATACTACAATATATTACCACGTTAGAATATATTACTACATTAGAATACAATACTACATCATCAGCAACAGTGATTCTCCAGGACAACACTCATGACGCGATCTATGGGTACACACACAGTGCTATCTCTGCGCGAGCCTGATCTGAAGACAATCCAGTTGACCCAAAAGAATCCCGGCTGATTGGTGCGTCTCTTGATCTCGAAATTGTTATAGACCCCGGTAACAGAATTGGTACAGTTTACAGCGATCCGTTGTTCTCGTTCCCAGACTTCGATGGCTCGTCCACAAGTCTCTTCGTTATAAAGTTCTCGTAATTCTTCCACCACGCGGCGGAATTCTCCTTCCCTTACTAGCAGATCAAACGCGCTCATGTTAATCAAGGCAGCCCACGTTTTTCGCGGGCTAACCCAATATTATGACATCATAAATTCTTCAAAATGGTACCATTTTGAAGAATTTATGAAGCATGAGGTAAAGGATCGTCTAAAATGATATTTTAATTTCTTAAAATAACATCTTATCTAAAGATGTCCTCCTATATGAGTGTGCGTTATCACAATCAATCACACAATCAATCACACAAGCAACCGTACAACCAATCGTATCAGCTTGCTCATAATCGTTCCCGCCCCCTCAGGCATGCTATTTATTCAAGTCTACAGGGACAAACACGTTTATTAAACCCCCCTCATAGAAAGCGACAACAACCTCAGAGTCATCCCTTTACTCCTACCTATGAAGTAGGAGAGATCATTGGACAAGGTTCCTATGGCACCGTTCGCGCCGCTACTTCTAACAATAAAACCTATGCCATCAAGGAAACAGTGTGTTTTTTTCTTGAAGTAGATCTTATGACTCGCTTTGCTCACCCCAATATTATTACCATGCATGATTTTATCACTGCTCCGGCTTATGATCATTATTCCGAGCGAGATACCTCCATGTACATCGTCATGGAGATGGGGATTAATACTCTTAGTGCATGTCATAACTTTGATGTGGAAACAATCGAACCTATCATTCGGGAAATGATTACCGCTGTGGCTCATCTCCATAAAAATAATGTATACCATGGCGATATTAAATTGGACAACTTTGTACTCTGTGACGATCCCTATCCTGATTCCACAGATTATATTACCAAACTAATCGATTTTTCTTTGAGCGGTTATCACGATACTCCTTGTAATGCTCAAACTCTTCTGGCTCCCGAACTATATGACCGCTATTATAAATCTGATGCCGAGTATAGATCGGCGAAATATAAGCACATCAGTATGCGGGCCACCGACATATGGGCTCTTGGAGAATCCATCCTTAGCTTACTGGTGCGCCAGCATCGTCTTGATTTTAAGTTCTCCCGAGATGATTACTGTAACGACCCGGATGCATATCTAAAATCTTGTAAACTTACCGAGTACTATCGTAAACTAGTTTCTCGTCTTCTTCATATAGATCCCAGAAGACGACTATATCGCTTCTCTAGCCTCCTTCGTGAGTTAAAGATAGAGGTAGCGATGATTACCGAAGCCATTGCCCCTATCAACACAGTGGCCACAGATCATATGGAGTTCGCGGAAGCAGGCAAAAACACCATTATCCGAGAAGGATGGTCCTGCAACCTTGAAGCTGAAGTCGTGTTCTTGGCCCTCGATTTATATTATCGTTGTATTAGTAATCTATGTCAATATGAAACTACTCTGGTTGCGATTTCATGTGTATATATTGCCTTTGATCTCGTTTCCAATGTGGATCATAGTAACGGTGAAGTTAAACGTTTTATCCGCCGGTGTATGGGTGGTATTGAGATAAAAGATGTTATGATTATGTGTAATGTTATCGCCCAAACCGTTCGCGGTAATCTATATCCACCGAATCTCTATACTGGTGTACAACACATTTCTACGTTACAGAGACGCTGGTCTCTATTGCAAAACATCACTATGGAGAAGTATATTAAGATCCGAAAAGGAAGCAGCTACCCTCACAATATGCGGAAACTGCGCGTTCCTCTGAAGTTGTTATAAGTATATCACATCATGTGATATATCACATACTATATCACATACTATATCACCGTATACTTACGGTGATATACGGTATAGCAAGTATATATCGTATGGTATAGAGTACATATTAGAGAGTATCTAATATGGTATACTATGTATATATTAGAGAGTGTCTAATACGGTGTAATAAGCATCTATACACATATAATATATTACGATATAGAGTATATATTGGAGGGTGTCTAATATGGTATAATAAGTATCTATACACATATAGTATCTATACACACATAATATATTACCGTATAGAGTATATATTGGAAAGTGTCTAATATGGTATAGTATGTATATACCATATAATATATTACGGTGTAGAGTACGATAAATCTATGATAGTAAGTATATAGTATATACTATATACTATATTACCGTAATCTCTAATATTCTATACTGTAATATAGTATATACTATATACTATATTACAGTATAGAATATTAGAGATTACGGTAAATGTATGATAGTAAATATATAGTAAGTATGTACTGTGATACAATACATAGTATATGCCAAAGTATAGAGTATGGTATATAGATGTCATAGAGTGTAGAGTATGTACATGATATGATATGATATATTACGTGATGTAATATATTAGGTATATGATCGGATATAGTAGATCGTATAATAGAGCGTATAGTAGATCGTATGATAGAGCGTATATCAACACTGTAACAGCAAGGCGTTACCATTAAATGATACGAGATTGGGATAAAGCTGCAGAGGAATCTCTGGTGTAGGTGTAATATCCAGTTTCTCTAAAGTCTTAGGAAATTCCATCAGAAGATCTGATTGACTCCTCATGTTCCTACGAGTCACCTCAACAGAAAATAAACTTTTTAGGTATGGATCTGAAATGCCTTCTTGGAAACCCATGATACTCAAATCATTTAGATATGGAGGCAAATATGGTATAACCTCGTAGGGGAATGTCAAAATCCTTCCATTTATAACTATATTGTATATATGTAGCATCTTGAGATATCTGGGGAGGTCATTTATTAATCTTTCCATAAATGAAATATAACCAGTATTACCGATTATTTCATTATCGGTGGTAACATCCCTGAGATACAAAGTTTCCAAGTTTCTCGGCAAAGTGCTGAAGTTACCACGACTAAAGCTAGTCCGTGTTAAATATAAGTATTTCAGTGTTTCTGGTAATGCTTCCATATCGCAATTAGAATCCGCATACATTTCTAGATACGTCAATGTGTTCGGAAACACTGCTATATTGGCCCCGTGCTCCAAACTCAAGGTTTTTAATGGCAAGCTGAGTATACTCCTAATAGAATCTCCCGACATGTCTCTAGTAATGTATGCGGATTCTAATTGCGGTGGGAACGCACTGTAATATTGCCCATTTTCTTCGAAAACAATGTCGCTGTCCGTAGCGTTATCGAACCAATACATACACTCGAGTTCTCTTAGGGTTCGTGGAAGGCGAAGTAGAGCTTCCACGGTTCCCACAAGGGGAATCTCTTTTACGGTCAATCCTTCCAGAGCACGAGGTAGATGATCAATATCATCCATAGAAAGTGAGAGAGATGGTGCGTCAAGAGTTTTCAATCCCCGGGGGAGTCCTGAAGTGTCCATACTATGTTGCAAAATCCTAAGATAGGTTAGGGTGGAGGGGAGTTTTGTAACACTATCATATTTCAGCTGATCTTCCCTGAAGTAGTTTCTATTTGAGAAGTTCAGTCGTTGTAATTTTTGAGGGAGATTATCTAGAATGGCCTCAGGTTGAGGCCTCCTATACAAATAAACCGTTAAGTCAATAATAGTATCAGGTAGACGTTTTATGATTCCATCCTCATAGTAACTAAATTCCAGGGTTTTTAGATTTGGCAGTATGTTGAAGTCCGGTAATTTCGCTAAAGTACCATATTTCAGAGTCGTTAAGCTCGCAGGATAATATTCAATTTTATCGCCGATTGAATCCTGTAAAGTGGGGAAGTTTATATATTGTAACTTCATAGATCTTAAAACGTTTAATGCATCCAATCGAGCTGGATTGTCAATTTCTTTAATTTTCCAATTTGAAACGTTTAATGATTGCAGAGGAAGTTCACTAATTTTACCGAGGAAAGTATGCATTTCTCTCCAAGTTAACTGCGCCGGCATGTTGATAGTTAGATGTCGGAGATCGCTGAATTGAACAAACCAGGAGGTTATCTTCTCATAACTGGCATGTCTATTATCTCTATTTCTATTACCATAACTACCGTAGTAGGCGCCGGGACGACTATCCTTGAGGCTCCTTACGCTAAGGCGTAACATGGTATTAATATCACTGTGGGATTTCAGGATCTGTTTAATATCATTGGTGAAGAGATAAGTGCACACGTCATCCCAAATATCACCCGGAAGGTTTATTATAGAAGTCATTTTATATTCCGTATAAAAAAAAGAATCACATATTAATTTCACCTTCATGAATATTTTTGACGATGGTGGCCTCATCGGCGTGGGGATCAATAGAAATATTGTTGAGATAAGCATATTTAGTGAGTTGTTTTTTGGTATAATCTTTAAAGAAACAGACACCTTTACAATGGGAACATGATGAATTCTTGGTGATTGTAAATCCATCGGTGCTGAAGGTAAAAGTAACACTATCGCTGACAGTATTTGTGAGGGTGTCATCAGTACTATCACCAATTCTATCGATTTGTTTAGAGTACTCCAATGTTGCTTTTCCTGACATCGGAATCGAGTTCCCGAAGACTGGAGCACTCCAGATTCCAGTTTCGGGAATAAGTATCTTGATTTCAAAGTCGACGACGCCATTGGTACTCTCTTTAATCAGGTAGGTGGTACCTGGAGTTCCATTAAACGTCATTTGTACATCAGTAAATCTTTCTCGGGGCCACAAGCGCAAGGGGGCGGCGACGCCATCTCCTTTAATAGTAATCTCCATCGACATGACTTAGTAGGTAATATGTTGTTGATCCCGGATAATTCCAATATGATAAATCAGATTTTTGACATCTTTCAACGACGGCGTTTCAAAGGTTATGTAGGCGCCATCGCGACGATTATTGTAAGGAATATATGGAATGTCTTCGCCTCTTTCATTAGTTAGAGAAAAGACTTTATCAACATTAATGTAATAGCGCAGCCACAATGGTATGGCAATTTTATCAGGATTATGTATCTCAGCCCTGATTTCCTTATCATCTATAATGAAAGGAACCGTCGTTCTCGATACCATGCTTCGTAATGTAGTCGGTGATCGATTTTGTAGTGCAATTCGTGACGAACTTTGTGATATGGTTGGTGATGCACTTGAAGATGCAATTGGTTCCGTTTTATCTGCATCAGAAGTAGCGTTAAGGTCACGGGAACCGATATCCCGTTCCGTACTGGTCACCACAAATCTGGTAGTTTTACCTAAGAGAAGCTGTACGTTCATATCTTTAACTGTAGACATTATGGTATCGGCTCCAATATAATTATCTATGCTATTAAGATAGATATTTACGTTACAGGAGGGGATAGCCCCAGGAGCGATGAAACTGTAACCATATTGAGTCACGTTACTCAGAAGAGTATGTACATAAATATTAGATACGGGAAGGGTTAAGGTTCCTAATTCTATAATATTGGTTTTACCAATCCTCCTCTTGCCCAAACTATACGTTAGGAGATTATCGCTCATACCACCTGAAGCTTCGCTCTGTACAGCGGGAGAATATGCCCGTGGTGCAGTGGTGAGACCTGAAAATTGCCTATATGAGGGAGTACTGATGGTGTTAACTTGTCCTGAGACCACATAAGTATCACAACTGATACTCATGTTGGTATTATTAACTACATGAGCAGCCAAACGTAATAGCATACTACCTCTGGCAATAATACCACTAGCAATACAATCCCAAGAGATGTCAGAGAATATGTAAGTGAGGTGAACACTCTTGTTTAACGTCGCAGGTTTAGAGATCTTGATGTAAGGTAACAGATCGGCTTCGACTTCAGGAATTTCCAAAGTATCATAATTTCTTATAATACGAAGTTTCCCCTTACTAATGATACTAACACTAGTATCCGTATAAGAGACGATCTCTCCGACGGTAATGTTGTTGTTCTTGCTAACAACACCTTGGATTCGCTTTCCATTCTTAACCAATTCGGTGGTCTTGGGACTATGATAGGTAAAAGGAACAATATAATCGTCATCAGTGAGAATAAGGATGCTATTCTCATTGATTGACCCTGGAAGCGTAATCTTGGTTTCGTCATAGAGTTTGAGTGTACGCGAGGCGTGTCCGAAATCACTATAGATTGTTAGAAAAATGGAATCTAAACCGTCAATGGCCTCCCTGTCACCAGGAGCATTCTGGACATTATTATTATGGTATTGCCTTTCTAAATTAGAATCCATTACTGGAGTTCCTATACCACCTTCCAGAGGAATAATAGACATTTTAATACGGTATTAAAATATTTTCCATCGAGATATTACATATTTATCCGTGGACATATCTGTACATACAATAACAGAAGATGACCACTAAGATAATTAATAGCACGAGAGAACAAAACCAAAACAGAGAGTTCAAGACTAGAATCTCATTATAGGTTAGAGATTCGTAATTTTCTTTAGTATAGAGACCATATGTCTCCGCGGCAATGATAGCACGATTCATTCTTTTTAACATTCCCCATAGGTCGGCTGATAGAGCATCGGCACCAGAGAGATGATGGATTTGAATAATATCATTATAAAGCATACGAGTAATTCCTCGTTTACTGAGATATCCCGAGATAACCACATCATCATTATGAAAGAGATCATTGTCTAAGAGCGCATATTTCAATAATTCCTCATGTAAATCTTCATTCTTAGGAAAATGTTTTCGGGAATATAGGACCCCTCCCACACCAAACACTAGATCTATGGGTCGTCCTTTCGTACCACATTTGGGTCCAGTGATAAAGTTAAAGGGACGACATACATCCAAAGAACTAAATATACTTATGAACAGTAATCCATGTTTAATCAAGGCCCCGGTACCACAAATAACATTTTGCCCATCATGGTGATTCATTAGACTCTTGATAAAATCCTCAGGAAATAAAACATCGTCATCACAAGAAATAAGCACAGTATTGGGGTCAGATTCAGATATTAGACCTCCATATATTTTAGTGAGGGGTCCATAATCCTGATCACAATCTACGATGGTACATAAACTTCTTAAGTCATCAGGTATGGGAGGATAAGGTTTTTGAGTGCGTCGGCAGATTTTAGGAATACCAACATAGATGGCATCTAGAGGATAACTCTGTTCCTTTAGGGTTAATATACTTTGTTTCAGGGACTCATATCGCCCCGGAATGGTCGTGTAGGTGGCCACTATACGGGGTCCTATTCGGGAAGACATTTTATAAAGTGTGAAATATTTTACTTTAACGTCGTAATGATATTACTACATTTCGCTGTACCATGATGATATCAAGATGAACCATTTTAATCGTTCAACCATTTTAATCATTCAACCGTGATCCGGTGCTGAATGATTAACAAATATTTGTTCACTGTTAAAATGAATACAAGTAATCCCAATGGAGATTTATGTGGCGATACCTTAACCTGTCCCAACGGTAATTGCATAGGTTGTCGTGATGGCAGTCCTTGGTGTGAAGATCCGTTATGTCAACCTTATTGTGGTGGTTGTTCGATGACTGCGGGAGCAGACACTTTAGGCAATATGGTTACGGGAATAATCCTAATCTGTTTGGTGGTCATATTATTTATTTTCTGGTTCATGTATGGTCCAGCACTCTTCCGTCCTCATAACGATATGGGAGAGCCCATATATCTCAACGGTATTCATTAGTGCTTTATACCACTCATGACGGTTTAGCGGCGTAGTGATGTGGGTTAATTTGTGTATATACAAATGGATAATCCGGATCTTATGTCATCTGAATTTAGTACCCTAGGCGACTGCGATGATATGTATAGGAATATGGCGGTGGAGAATATATCCGCGGATAATGCCGCAGCGGATCACCATAGTTTGAAACGAACTTCAGTCATTGAAAGTTCGTATATACGAACACCTACATCTTCCTTCGTTCCCCCTGGAGACGTTACCTTACATAGAAGTAATCTGCACCTAAATCATAGTCATCATGATAATAAGAACAAGAAAGGGGTAGATTATCCCGATGAATCGCAGATATATATTTCCAGTACCGGTGAGAAGATAATCTTCAGTGAAGGACCCCGTGGTCCTAGGGGTCACGACGGTAAAGAAGGGCCTCCGGGTCCCGAAGGACCTCGTGGTCCCCGTGGCTTCCAGGGTCCTATGGGACCTGCTGGTAAAACTGGAGACCGAGGTGAGAAAGGTGAACAGGGAAGAGAAGGAGAAATTGGTCCCCCAGGCATAGAAGGACGCGAAGGTAAACAGGGACCCCGTGGTCCTCAAGGGTTGCCAGGTCGAGAGGGAGTAAAAGGTGACCAGGGCATAGCCGGACCCAATGGTCCTCCCGGAGAACCGGGTCCCGAAGGTCCTCGAGGTCCCCAGGGCCTTCGAGGCTATGATGGCATCTGTAAATGTTCCACCGCCCCCACTCTAAAAATAATCACCTCCGACTATGACTGTGAAGTAGATGACCGTTATCTCGTTTTGAAAGCGGTGGTTCCCCTCACTATTAAATTAGGGGTACCTACCGCCGAATCTCGTCCTCTAAGGATTAAATCACTAAGTGCCACTTCTCATCACAAGTTGGTGACTGTTAGCGGAGCCAACATCGATAGCTCTCGCTCCACTTACGATCTGTACAAGGATAAGACTATTGAGTTGGTCCCATCGGTATCTGATAGATCCTGGTACACTTTCTAAGATATATACTATTAGTATATATTGTAGGATATATGATAAAGCCTATTGTGTAGAATATATATTGTAGAACATATCGTAAGAATATACTAATAGAATATACTAATAGTATATATTGTAGAACATATTGTAAGAATATATTGTAAGAATATATTGTAGGGCATATTGTGTAGAATATATTGTGAGAATATATTGTGTAATAATATATTAGTGTACACTATCCTTGTCAATCACAGCTACATAAATCGTGTAGGGGAAGGAAGTGGTGACGTGGTTCACATAATGAGTCTGCTCCTGAAATACGGGAGTTCCATAATGTAATAGATCAGTATTGTCTCTGCACAGTTGTACCACACGATGAGTCTCCTCGTGAAGATGTCGAGGAATAATGGACAGTAAACTGTATATATTATTGGCGAGAGCGTCCCAATTCACAAAGCCGATTCTCTCATGGGCCCAATAGTTACGAAATCTTATGATTTCCGATAGAGAAATCCTAATGTTCCTATCATCATAGTGTCCGGATAAGTGTTCTACTAATAGCGATAATTCAGGGTACTCAGGAACATATATACTGTTACTGTAGCACACCGCCGACAAGATATTTATTAGTGAGGTCCGTATATAATCCACGTTCATATTTACATATGGGGGTAAAATCATGGGGGCAAAATTGATTAATTAATTATTGACCGTGACGGGTGGACAAGTCAGTGTGTAGGCAATGAATACTCTGTCACATGATCTCACGTTGTTGCAAGATCCCGCTAATGTTACCGCCCATTATGCCAAGGCCGAAGCTCTCCTAACTACTGACCCTGGTACCGCTCTTCTTCTGTCCAAGGGCCTCCCCCCCACTGATAGTAGAATAATCAAGTGTAAAGCTGCCATGGGAATTTCAACCCATCTAGGTTTTCAACAGCTGCAAATGCTGTCATCATCTCAACAAGATAAATACTGTGAAGAAGCTTGTCGCATGGCTAATTTGGCAATTCAACGAGAAGATTACCTCAACACCATTGAGATGTATCATACTATCCTTAAGGCTCTACCCAGTTATGCTCCCGCCCTCACCGCTCTGGGGTTTCTGTATATTAAAGTGAAGCGTTATCCCGAAGCTCTGTCTACCCTTGTTAATCTCTTAGTCTTCCACCAGAAAGTGGAACTGAGCGTATATATATCCATCATTGAGAGCCTATTTGCTTTGAAGTATGTTCGGGAGGCCTACAATCTCATTCTCAAGGTGAGAAACACACATCTAGATGTATACGCCATTAAGGCCTTACGATTATCTGGTAAAGTTCGGAAAGCTCGTACATTTGCCGAGTCTTTGATTCGTAGCGGTGGTGAAAAAGTAGAACTATCCATTTTGGAGGAGTACGGACGGATATTGGTAGAGATGAATGATCCTACATCAGCTCTCAATGCATATCTAGGAATCTTTACGCGCGACCACAACTATCCCGGTATTAGATCTCTATTAGTAGAGGTGTTAAATCATCCTCCTACTTATACGTTCTTCTGTTCCCAGATGAAGACTTATCCATCGGTTGCGCACTTCTATGAAATGCTTTCTCAAGCAGCCAAGTATGACGGTAATATGGAAATGGCGATTGATCTTGACAAGAAATCACTAGCTATCTACCCTGATTCCGTGTCCTATACTCTCTCCCTCTTACATAATTTGGAAGTTACCAATGAGTACTCTCAAGCCTACATGATCGCAGAAGCTTTATTGAGATCTAAGAAGGATGTTAAAATTGGCCCCCTGTATCTTAGTGATGTCTGTATCCTCTTGGATAATCTGACCGCTATGACTCTGGGAACTGCTCCCCAACCTCCCCATGATCCTCAACCTTACAATCATATAGAATTAGAGTGGATGTCTATTCTATTTACTCTGGTAAAAATATGCTATGTCCTGGGATTCCTCAAAGTTCTGGTCCCTCTATGTCGCCTCATTAGTAATGCGTGCGAAGGACAAGACTTTGAGAACACGGTCGTTAAGAATGAGCATTCCTACTACGCTTGCATCAGTAAATTGATGGAATATGAGAAGGCTGTCCACCCCAAGTTACCCAAGCTATATGTGGCTGGAGATTCTCATTGCTTGGCGCTGGCCTGGTCCACCATCATGTTTAAAGGGCAGTTACATCAGATGGTGCCTCTGCTAGTAACGGGACTGAAGATCTGGCACCTGCGTCCGCAATCGACCTTCTATCCTAAAGTTAACTTTTACAATGTCATGAAGAAGGTGCCTCCAGGATCGAATATCATGTTTATGTTTGGGGAAATCGATTGCAGGGAAGGCTTTATGAAGGCGGTTCAGAAGTGTAAGTATCCCGATTTGGATACCGCCATGCGGTACACGGTGAATCTATATATGGATATTTTAGAGTCCTTCGACCATAATGTTTACGTGCATCCAGTGGCGCCGGTATTAGACGCCACTAGACATGTAGTAGTTCCTTTTGTAGAGATGCTGAAAACGACCATCAAGGAACGAAAGAAGATAACATATTTGGATTTCTTTGAAGAGCTGATTATCCGTTGGGATCGCATTACTCCCATGCCGGCATACTGGGGACAACCTCCACGTACTGATGTGTACTTCCGTCGCGAGTATGATTTGGATCTCACCCATATGAATCCTACCTACATTCCGGTGTTGGAAGCGGCGTTAAGTAAGATATAATATATGTCACAGAACATATATGGTGGTATACTAATTGTGATTATATGGAAGATTAGGAGAAGGTATTATTTTTATAAGGCCACTACTCTATATATAATATATATGGTGGTATACTAATTGTGATTATATGGAAGATTAGGAGAAGGTATTATTTTTATGAGGCCACTACTCTATATATATTATATAATATATTATGTGTTACAGAGTATAGTATATTACAAGGTATAGTATATAATATATGTCACAGAACATATATTATATATTACAAGGTATAGTATATAATATATGTCACAGAACATATATTATATATTACAGGGTACAGTATATAATATATGTCACAGAACATATATTATATATTACAGGGTATAGTATATAATATATGTCACAGAACATATATTATATATTACAGGGTATATTATATATTACAGGGTATAGTATATAATATATGTCACAGAACATATATGATTAGTACACTAATCGTGATTATATGGAAGATTAGGAGGAGATATTATTTTATGAGGCTACTACTCTATATATTACAGAGTATAGTATATATTATATATGTCATATATATTATATGACATATATAATATATACGTCACAGAACATATATGGCAGTATACTAATCGTGATTATATGGAAGACTAGGAAAAGATATTATTTTATTAGGCTACACTACTCTATATATTATATATTATATATTATATATTATATATTATATATTATATATTATATATTATATATTATATATTATATATTATATATTATATATTATATATTATATATTATATATTATATATTATAGGGTATAGTATGTA
>Ga0182016_10003572_pt1 | contig 17697 bp, 17 predicted proteins | sample 712S2MmetaG_FD_120491 | JGI IMG/M metagenome (GOLD analysis project Ga0182016, IMG submission 120491) | Permafrost microbial communities from Stordalen Mire, Sweden - 712S2M metaG | ecosystem: Environmental > Terrestrial > Soil > Wetlands > Permafrost | place: Sweden: Stordalen | collected...
ACCAGGCGCTGTTCGCCTTCCACACTCAGCGGGTGGCGCAGACGGGCGTGCAGCTCTGCGGACGGCGGCTGTACGAAACGATGCTCTACTGGGAGACCGTGCAGGATTCCCCGCTGCCCGAGGAGCACGTCGAGTTCGCCCGGATCTGGAAGGCTCTGCCGAAGGTCGTGTTCTCAACGACGCTGGAGAGCGTGGTCGGCAACGCCAGGCTGGCCAGGGGCGGTGTCGCCGAGGAGGTCGCAAGGCTCAAAGAACAGCCCGGAAAGGACATCGCCGTCGGCGGCGCCGGCCTCGCCCGCTCGTGCATGGAGCTGGGACTGATCGACGAGTGGCGGTTGTTCGTCAGCCCGGTCCTGCTCGGCGGCGGCACGCCCTACTTCCCGCCGCTGGAAGAAACGATCAACCTCGAGCTGGTCGACACGCAGACGTTTGGCGCTCGCGTGGTCTACCTCTGCTACCGGCCTTTGTCAAACGACGTGTAGGCGCCCCGCCGCATTGTCGCGTCTGCTCCGCGCCGCGAACTGTGCGCCCACAACGCAGCGACAGCACCAACCCTAGGCGGCTGGTGCTGTCGCTGACGACCAAGAAATGCGCACTGCTGCAATGCCTGTCGCCCGCGGGGATCCGTCGACGCGGACCGGATCCCGTCGCGGGCGGGAACTGCCTAGACCAGCACGCCCTCACGAGGGCTCGGGACCGTCTTGGCCGCGAGGATTTCCAGCTCGTCCGGCGTGCGTCGAGCGTGCCTGAAGCCGAGCACGACGAGGAGAGACATGATGAATGCAAGGCAGAACGCTGCAATGGCTCCCCACAGCATGACGGCGCCCATCTGTGAGAACCCGTAGGCCTCAAGCAGGAGGCCACGCAGAGTCGTTCCCTGGAACGACGTCGTCTCAAGGGCCGCCAGCGATGCGCTCTTCGGGTTCGCGCGCGCAGCTGTACTGATCTTTGCGTACACGCCGCCGTAGGGCATCTCGGAGAGGTGGACCGCGATGAAGTCGTCGGCCCAGACTTCGGCCTGAGCACCGGTCAGCAGCTGCTGGCCGGCGTACTGCGACACCGACGGAATCATCGAGGCCGTGATCTCGCTGCCAGCCACCGGGTGTGCAAACGCGGCCTTTGGCGGGAAGAAGATCTGCTGCTCGGCCAACTGGTTGTGGACGTTGGAGTCGACATAGCTGTTACCCCACAGCATCAGCGCTCCGGCGATCACCAGGACCGCCACGAGGACCAGACCGACACCACTCGCCAAAACGTCAAATGTTTTACGTCGCATTGCTTGATTCCTCCAGGGAAGTTGTTGGGCCGGGCAGCACACCGGACTGGCTGGTGGGCTTCGGACAAGACCAGCATCGAGCCCAGCGCTCCTGACGCCAACCGCGCCCCGCCACACGCGCGGTGCGTAGTTTTCACCCCCCCACAGGACCAACATCTGCCTGCTGCTCGGTACTTTGCGTGCGTGCTGATGCGGACACTCCCGGTGCTCGCATCGCTGCAGGGCACAGCCCAAAGCCGATTGCGGCCCATCGTCAGCGCGAGGCTGCGGCGAGCTCGGATGTTTACGTGAACGCCCGGAGGGAGCGCATCGGTGGGCGCAACTCGTCCGCAGGAGCGGTGGCGCAGCCGTCGAAATCATCAGTCGTGGTCAGCGCGGCTCGTTCTGGGAACGCCTCCGTGAGCGCCGGCTGATGGTCGGCTTGGTCGCCTTCTGGTCGTCGAACCTCGCCCAGGAGCTGACGAACTTCATGGGCGGGCCGATCCAGACCGCCGAGGGCGTGGGTGGCCTGTCGATCTTGGCCATGGGCTATCGCCTGGTCAACTGCCAGCAGACCGGCTGCAGGCGAATCGGCCGCTTCGCGCACGGCCATCTGCGTCTGTGCCACCGCCACCATCCGCTGGTACCCGACGACGGCGTGATCACGGCCACGCAGATTGACGCCGTCACCGCCGCCCAGTCGCGCGGGGCCCAGCCCGGCCCGGGCGGTGCGTTGCCGGCCGCTGCGGGCCCAAACCCGGCCTGAGCCCCAGCCCCGCCTCGTCGCAGCCGAGCGATCGCGGATACGGCGGGCGCCGCCTGCCGGGTCCGCAACCCGCGCCCCATTCGGCGCTTGTAGCGGCCGCGGAGGTGGAGATCGCAGCCAGGCGCCGGCACCGCGCGAGCAACACCGGGACAATCATCCGAGCGTCACCCACCAAAGGAGAGCCAGATGCAAATCACCCGAGGGTCCCTCGATACCGCGACTGGGCCGAGCGACTGGTTCACCGGTGCGGTCTTCATCGACACCGTCGGCACGCCGGCTCCCGGCTCCCGCCTGAGCGCGAGCAGCGTCCACTTCACCCCGGGAGCCCGGACTGCTTGGCATACCCACCCCAATGGCCAGACGATCTACGTCACGGAGGGGGCCGGGCTATGCCAGCGCCAGGGCGGTGCGGTCGAGGTCATCCGATCCGGCGACCGCGTGTTCTTCGAGCCCGGGGAGCTCCACTGGCATGGCGCCGGCGCGAACCGCTTCATGACGCACCTCGCGATGCTCGAGGTCGACGACGATGGCAGTCCCGCGACCTGGGGCGAACACGTGACCGACGAGGAATACGCCGCTGCGCCCGCAGCCTAGATTGCCTGCGGCGGGCCGGGAGGCCCGCTCGTCGACTGTGTGGGCGGGTTCGATGACGACGAGCGCCCGGATCGGGCCAACGTGGGTTTGACGGATCCCTTCTGGTTGGCCCTCGCCGGTTTCGGCGGCGGTCTGGTCGGGAGCGTGACCGGGCTCGCGTCGCTCGTCAGCTACCCCGCTCTCCTCGCGGCGGGCCTACCGCCGGTGAGCGCCAATATGTCGAACACCGTCGCGCTCGTGTTCGGCAGCGTCGGATCGCTGTCAGGGTCGGCTGTGGAATTGCGCGGCCGGCGTGCCGAGGCGCGCCACCTTGGCGCGATCGCGATCGCCGGCGGCGCGGGCGGCGCGGCGCTGCTGTTCGCCACACCCGCGGGCGCCTTTGTGCGCATCGTGCCGTGGCTGATCGCCGGGGCATCGCTCGCCATTCTGCTCCGCCGGACGCCCGAACGGCCCAAGCCGGTGCAGGGAGAGCGGCCGGCGTGGGCGCTGAGCCTTGGCGTGTTTCTCATCAGCCTCTACGGCGGCTATTTCGGCGCGGCCGCCGGCGTGTTGCTGCTCGCCCTGCTGCTGATCGCCAGCGGCGAGACACTGGCGCGCAGCAACGCCATGAGGATCCTGTTGCTCGGCTTGGCCAACGCGGTGGCCGCGGTCGCTTTTATTGCGTTTGGCCCGGTTCGCTGGTCGGCGGTCGTGCCGTTGGCGCTCGGCTTTCTTGTCGGCGGACGACTTGGGCCGGCGATCGTCCGCAGGGCGCCCCCGGGCCCGCTGCGGGCCCTGATCGCGTTCGCCGGGCTCGGGCTGGCGGTCCACCTCGGCGTGGACGCGTATCACTGAGGGGCGGCGAAAGCCGTCGCGCCACACCGCGCCCGACGTGGCGCCGGCACGGCGCCAAGCGCGGCGCGGCAACCTACAATCGCGGCGTGCGCTGCGACCAAGTCGTCTCTCGGCGGCCTTGCGTCGCGCTTGTAGCGCTCGCTGCAGCAGCGGCGGCCTTCGCGCTCCACGTCGCTCCTGCGTCCGCCGCCGCGGCCGGCGCCTGTGGGTCCGCCACGAGCGCCACGGTCGCCGCGGTCGACGCGACGGTGATCAACGACATCTACGCCAACGAGCTGGGCGGTGGCGAGGTGACGCGCGACCTCGCGCAGGTGACCGGCTCGAGCGACCTGCTGGGTGCAGTGATCGACGGCAGTCGCCAAGCCACGCTGGCGGCGGTCAAGCGGATCGTCTACCACCACGGTTGGCACATCGTTCGCCTGCGAGTCCTTGGCGCAGCCGGGCGTGTTCTCGCCGACTTCGGCGGCCCGTATGTGATCGCGCCCGTCGCGGGCGTCCTGCGCTCCGCCGCCGGCACCGTCGTCGGGAGTTTCCTGATGTCGGTGCAGGATGACGTCGGTGTCACGAAGCTCGAGACACGCATCGTCGGCGATCCGATCGGGGTCTACGTCGCGGGCAAGCTCGTCGCCCACGGCGGTGGCGCACGGCTGCCAGCGAACCTGCCGCGCAGCGCCGCGGTGCGGGTGGGGCAGATCACCTACCAGGCGGTGAGTGAGACCTATGCTGCGTTCCCGAGCGGAACGCTGGACGCCGTGCTGCTCATCCGCCCGCCCGGGCTGTCGCTGAGCGCGACGTCGTGCGCAGCGGTCAGGGCCGGCGAGTTCGGTGCAATCGCCGGGCGCCTGATCACCCTGCTCGGGCCGCAGGATCTCCACGGCTACGCCTTTTGGCTGCGCGTCTACACCGGGGCCCAGGTATTCGTGCGCGACACCGACGGCGTGCAGCTGACCTCGAGCCCTGTCGGGGACGACGGTCCGCCGGTGCTGCCGGCGAGCGGCACGGTGAGCTACCAGAACGCGACCTGGCTAGTGTGGTCGTTTCAGATCGCCCCCGCCACGACGGCTTACATGCTGATCGCGCCGAACTGACCTGCTCAAGTCGCAGAGGCTCTGCCCGCCGCCTCGCCGGCCGGATCTTGACGGTGCGCCCCACGGGCATAATGTGCGTCGAAAGCCATGCAGGTTCAGTGGTACGGACAGTCCGCGTTTGCCCTTCGCTCATCACAGGCGTCGATCTTCATCGACCCGTTCGGGGATCTGTCGCCGATCGCCGCCCGCGGGATGCGGTTCGATTACCCGGCGATCGAGGGTGTGAGCGCAGACCTCCTCCTCGTCACCCACGAGCACCTGGATCACAACGCCATTGAGGTGATCGGCGGCGACCCGGTGGTCCTGCGCTCCAGCGCGGGCCGCCTCGCGTCGCCGGTTGGCGAGATCGTCGCGATCGCTTCCGAGCACGACGACGCGGCCGGCACGCAGCGCGGTCCCAACACGATCTTCAGCTTCGAACTCGACGGCCTGCGCATCTGCCACTTCGGCGACTTTGGGCAGCGCGGCTTGCGCGCGGAACAGGCCGCAGCCATCGGCCGCCCCGACCTGCTTGTCATCCCGGTCGGCGACGGCCCGACGATCGGACCCGCCCAGGCGCACGCGATCGTCGAGCAGCTGCGTCCGCGCTGGGTCGTGCCGATGCATTACCGCACCCCCAAGATCAGCTTCCTCGAGCCGGCCGACCCCTTCTTCGAGTTGTTCGCCAAGGTGGTTCGCCTGCCCGGAGCGGCCTTCGAGACCGGCGAGTTGCCGACCGAAGACGAGCCCGTCGTTGTCGTGCCCGCCGTGCCCTGACCAGCAGACCCGGCCGCCCGGGGCGCGCTTGCGCCGAGACCACACACCGTCGAGACGAAACGCTGGGGGGTAGTGGGCTCGCGCGACCGCGACCCGCTCTACGCCGCCGCCGCGAGCGCCGCCCGGCCGCCGTTACAGTGAGAGGGTGCGACCGTCACGCGCCCAGGCAAAACGCGGCGCTCTCGCCGGCTCGCTCGCCGCGGCGGTCTGGGCGGCGCAGCAACCACTTGACAAGCGCGTCTTCCGCTTCCCGTTCGACGACGTCGAGCTGCTCGGCAAGGCCGTCACGCGCGGCCCGCGCTGGCGGCTGGCCGGCACCGCCGTGCACCTCGCCAACGGTGCGCTGTTTGGGGCCGTGTACGCAAGCGTCCACCGGCGTGCAAGTCACCTCCCAGCCTGGAGCCACGGGCCCGTGGCGGCACTCGGCGAGCATGTCGCGACCTGGCCGGCGACCGCCCTCACCGACCGCTTCCATCCCGCTCGTGCCGAGCTGCCGGCGCTGCGGCGCTCCGGGCGCGCCTTCGCCCAGGCGACCTGGCGGCATCTGCTGTTCGGCGCGGTCCTCGGCGAGCTGGAGCGCCGGCTCGATCGCGAACGCGCCGGCCGGCGATGAGCGGGCGGTGAGCGCCGCGATCCTCTGGTTCCGCCGCGACCTGCGGACCGAGGACCTGCCCGCCTTGGCGGCCGCCGCGGACGCGGGTCACGACGCCGTCGTACCGCTTTTTGTCGTGGACCCGAAGCTGCTGCGTCCGGCCGGGCCAAATCGCCGGCGCTTTCTCGCCGGCGCCCTGCGCGCGCTGGACGAGGAGCTCGGCGGCACACTGGTGTTGCGGCGCGGCGATCCGCGGGTCGTCGTGGCGGCGCTTGCCGCGGAGATCGGCGCCTCAGTGGTCGCTGCAACCGCCGACTTCGGTCCCTACGGCGCCGCCCGTGATGCCGCGGTGTCGGTGCAACTGGCCGCTGCGGGCCGCCGCCTCGCGACCGTCGACTCGTGCTACACCGTCGCGCCGGGCACGCTTCGCAGCGCCTCGGGCTCGCCGTTTCGTGTCTACTCGGCATTCCGCCGTGCCCTCGAGACGCGCGGCTGGCCGCCACCCGCCGACCCCCGGCCCGACGTCGTCTTCACCGGTGCCCCCAGCGACGCGAGCCTCGACGAGATCGCGGCGCCCGCGCGCGGCGGCGAGACTCTTGCTGTGCCCGACTGGTGGGCCGGGCTCCCGCTCGGCCCTGCCGTCAACCTCCCGAAGGCCGGTACCCGCGCCGCCAGGGAGAGGCTCGAGACGTTCGCCGCCGGCCCGTTGTCGCGCTACGCGCAGGACCGCGACCACCCCGCGATCGCCGGCACCTCCGGCCTCTCCCCCGATCTTCACCTCGGCGCCATCCACCCGCGCACTATCGTGGCGCGCCTCACGCCCGCCGGCCCGGGCGCGGAGCGGATCCGCGACGAGCTGGCCTGGCGGGACTTCTACGCGGACGTGCTCTGGCACCAGCCGCAGTCCGCGCGGCACCCGTTGCAGAGCTTTGGCGAGCACCTGCGCTGGGACGCCGGCCCCGGCGCGCAGGAGCGCTTTGCCGCCTGGGCGTGCGGGCGGACCGGCTTCCCGCTGGTCGACGCAGGAATGCGCCAGCTGCTGGCCGAGGGCTTCATGCACAACCGTGTGCGGATGGTGAGCGCCAGCTTTCTCGTCAAGGATCTCCACATCGACTGGCGCCTTGGGGCGCGCTGGTTCATGTGGCATCTCGTCGACGGCGACCTCGCCTCCAACCAGCACGGCTGGCAGTGGGTCGCCGGGACCGGAACCGACGCGGCGCCGTTTCACCGCGTGCTGAACCCGGAGCGCCAGCGGCAGCGCTTCGACCCCGACGACGCCTACGTGGCCCGCTACCTCGGGACCCCCTCAGCGTTCGCGCGCCGGCCGATCGTCGATCACGCTCGCGAGCGGCTCGAGACGCTCGCCCGCTTCGACGAGGCCCGCCGCCGCAGCGCCGCAGCGCCAGCCGGGCCGGTGCCGTCCCCGGGTTGACCGCCGCGGCCCGCGGTGCGGGGCGCGCGCGAGCTCAGCCGTAGAGCGACCGCGCGCACGGGTCGGGGTCCAGCCGGCGGCCGACGATCAGGTCGGCGACGAGTGCCGTCCACCCCGTCTGGTGCGAGGCGCCGAGCCCGGCCCCGTCGTCACCGTTGAAGTACTCGTAGAAGAGGAGGTTCTCGCGCCAGCGCGGGTCGGTCTGCAGCCGCTCGACACCGCCGAACACGGGCCGCCGTCCCTCCCCGTCGGGCAGCCACAACCCGATCAGCCGACGGCGCAGATCCGCAGCGATCGCGGTCAGCCCGAGCTGCGCTCCCGAGCCGGTCGGGTAATCGAGGAGGATGCGCTCGCCGACCTGCTCCCCCAGTCGCGCCAGGGCGTCGACGAACAGGTAGTTCAGCGGCATCCACACCGGCCCGCGCCAGTTCGAGTTCCCCCCGAACAGGGCGGTCGTTGACTCGGCCGGCTCGTAGTCGACCGTGGCGGTCATGCCCGCGATCTCGACGCTGTAGGGCTGATCGCGCAGCCGCGCCGACAAGGAGCGCAGGCCGAACGGTGAGAGGAACTCGTTCTCGTCGAACGCGTGGGCGAGCAGCGCGAGCATCCGCTCGCGCCCCACGGCGCTGAGCAGCAGGCGATCACCGCCGCCGGCGGCGCCCACAACCGCTTCCGCCTCCTCAGCGCCATGGCGCTCGTGCAGCCGGGCGAACGCCTTGCGCAGCGCGGTGGCCCGGCGGACCTCGCCTGCGTCGAGCACCACCGTCGGCAGCAGCGGTATCAGGCCGACGATCGAGGCGACCTTCAGCGGCGTGCGCGAGCCGTCGGCGCCCGCAAGCACGTCGTAGTAGAAGCGGTCGTGCTCGTCCCACAGCCCGCCATGCTCGAGCGCTTCGGCGATCGCGGCGAAATGTTCGAGGAACTTGAGCACGAGATCCTCATAGGCGCTGTCTCGCTTCGCAAGCACCGACGCGATCGTCAGCATCGTCAGGCAGTAGAAGGCCATCCATCCGGTCGCGTCGGACTGCTCGAGCGTGTCGCCGCCGGGCACCTTGGATCGGTCGATGGCGGAGATGTTGTCGAGGCCGAGGAAGCCCCCCTCGAACACGCCCAGGCCCTGGCTGTCCTTGCGGTTGACCCACCAGGTGAAGTTGACGAGCAGCTTGTGGAAGATCCGCTCGAGAAACTCATGGTCGCGCGCGCCGTCGATCGCCCAGACCTTCATCGCCGCCCACGCATGGACCGGCGGGTTGACGTCGCCAAACGCCCATTCGTAGGCCGGCAGCGCGCCGCTGGGCGCCTGCATCCACTCGCGGCACAAGAGCAGCAGCTGGTATTTCGCGAACGCCGGGTCCAGGTGCGCGAGCACGACGGCGTGAAAGCCGAGGTCCCAGGCGGCAAACCACGGGTACTCCCAAGGATCGGGCATCGACATGATGTCGCGGGCGAGCAGGTGCCGCCAGCTGCTGTTGCGACCGTGCAGCCGCGCGGTTGGCGGTGGCGGCTGCCCGGGATCGCCGTCGAGCCAGCGCGCGACGTCGTAGCCGTAGTACTGCTTGCCCCAGATCACGCCGGCGAAAGCCTGGCGCATGATCGCGTGCTCATCCGCCGTGCAGTCTGCCGGCGCGAGCTCGCCGTAGAACTCATCGGCCTCGCGCTCGCGCAAAGCCATCACGCGCTCGAAGCCCGCCGCGAGCCTGCTCCGCGACGACGCCGGCTTCTTTGTGCGCGCCGTCAGACGCAGCCGCAGCTCGGCGCCGGCACCGCCGTCCAGGGTGAGGCGATACCACGCCGCGGCCTTGGTCCCCACGCCGTCGGGGTTCACGCTCGCCGCCCCGTGCACGACGTGATCGCCGATCCCGTCCTTCGGCCAAGCGGCACTGCGGTCAGCGCCGAACAGCAGCGCCGCGTTGGTCTCGTTGTCGCAGACCAGGATCGGCGGCGCCGTGCCATCGGGGCCGGGCCCGGCCGCCAGCGTGTAGCAGCCGAGCGTTTCCTCGTTGGCGACCACCACCCCGTCCTGCGCCCGCAGGCTTGGCTTGGCGACGCCGTCGCCCCAGTCCCAGCGGTTGCGGAACCACAGCGTTGGCAACACATGCAGCTCCGCCGCCCGCGTCCCGGCGTTGGTCACCCGCACCCGCATCAGCAGGTCGGTCGGGTCGGCCTTTGCGTAGTCGACCTCGACGACCCAGTAGCGGTCGGCGTCGAAGACGCCGGTGTCGAGCAGCTCGTACTCCGGGTCCTGCCGCGACCGCGCGCGGTTGGTCGCGACGAGGTCGTCGTAGGGGAACGCGGCCTGCGGGTAGTGGTAGCGCCACCGCAGCCAGGCGTGGCTCGGCAGCGCGTCGAGGTACCACCAGTACTCCTTCGCGTCCTCGCCATGGTTGCCCTCGTCGCCGCTCAGCCCAAAGATTCGCTCCTTCAGCATCCGGTCGGCTCCGTTCCACAGCGCAAGCCCCAGGCACAGGCGCTGGTGGACGTCGCAGACGCCGGCGAGGCCGTCCTCGCTCCAGCGAAACGCCTGCGAGCGCGCGCGCTCGTGGGGCAGGTACTCCCATGGCGTGCCGTCGGCGCTGTAGTCCTCGCGCACCGTCCCCCAAGCGCGCTCGCTCACGTACGGCCCCCACGTGTACCACGGCGTCGCGCCCGACAGACCGTCCTCGGGTCGGCCGAAGCCGGCGACCCGCTCGCGCTCGGCGCTCAAGCGCCGCCGCCGCCCCGGCTCACTGGTGCAGCAGCGAGCGCAGCCAGCTCGCGGCTCGCCCAGGCAGCCGGTTGTGGGCGCGGCGCGTGCGCTCCAGCTCCTCTTCGAGCGTGCGGACGTTGGTCTCGGCCAGCTCGCAGCGCTCGCCCAGCGCCGCGATCTGCGACTGCAGGCTGCCGGCGTGGGTCTCCGCGATCGCCAGAGTCGCGGCAAGCGCCCTCTGGTCGTGCTCGAGCGCGACTACGAAGGGGTAGGGAGCCTCATCGACGCTTCCCGCCACGACCGGGAAGTGCCTGCCGGTCGCGACACTGATCGTGCGGGCGTCCATGTAGCAGCCGGCGAATGCGCGCCGCGGCGCGGGCGTCGCGTTCGGGCGGCTGCGATGGATCAGCCAGCTGTGCAGCAGCACGGCGTGGCCGGAGGGAAGCTCCAGCGGCACGATCAGCTGCGGATCGCAGTGGAGCTCCGTCTCCTGCTCCGACAACACGCCGCCGTCGGCTCGCAGCAGGCCGCCCCGGTGGCTGCCTCGAACGGCCTCGACGCAACCGTTCTCGACCGTGCAGTCGTCGAGGGCCACCCAGATCGTGACCACCGGGTCGCGGTCGAGCTGCCAATCGGGACCGCCGTTCTGGCGCCAGCCGGATGCGCTCTCCTGCCCGCCGGGCTCGCGCAGCACCGTCGCGCTGAAAACCGAGACCGCAGCGTGCGGGGCATACATCCGCGCGCACACCTCGAGGAACAGCGGATGGGCGACCAGCGACCGGTAGACGTCGTCGTGCTCGAGGCCCTGGATCTGGCGGTAGCCGACCGCGCCCGGCTCGTCCGTGTCCGCCACCGCCGCGGGCGGCTCTTCGGCATGCTCGAGCGCCATCACGACGCACTCGCCCACAACCGTGCCCGCCGCGAGATCGTCCGCCCGCCCGCGCAGCGCTTCGAGCTCAGGCCCCGTGAGCACCCGCCCGAGTTGCAGGAACCCGTCGATCGAGAAGCGTTGCCATTGCTGTTCGTCAATTACCACAGGGCCTCCCGTCATCGTCGGAGCGCCGCCACGCGCAGCTCGCGTCGAGCACGCTGAAATCTATGCGTTTCGAGACGCCCCGGTGAGCATCGCCTCGGGCATTCGCGGCCGCAAACGCCGCAAACACCGCGTCAGTCGCCGGCCGGGCTGTAGCGGTTCAGCCGCGAGCGCGCCGTCGTCGACTGGCGCTCGATCAGCTCCGGTTCGAAGCGGATGTCGCCATGGCGGTGGTTGGGGTCCAGCGTCTCTGCCAGCAGCAGCTCGGCGGCGGCGCGGCCGACCTCGTACTTGGGCTGGCGGATCGAAGTCAGCGCCGGCGTCAGCATCGCCGCGAACTCGACATCGTCGTAGCCGACCACGCTGATGTCGCGCGGCACGCGGACCCGCCGCTGGGCGAGCGCGCGCAGAACGGTGAACGCGATCTGGTCGTTGACGCAGACAACGGCGGTCGGGCGGTCCTCGAGCGCCAGAAGCTCGTCGACGTGGCGCTCGGCCTGCTCGAGCGAGGTGATCGGGTCGATCGTGTATTCGACGATGCTGTCGTCGGCGTCGAAGCCGGCCTCGCGCGCGGCGCGGCGCATGCCGCGCCGGCGCTCGGCGCACTGCGACAGGTGCACCGGCCCGTTGATGAACGCGATCCGCCGGTGGCCGAGCTCGAATAGGTGCCGCGCGGCAAGCTCGCCGCCGTGAGCGTGGTCGACCGACACCGAGCACAGATCTCCGTCGGCGCTGCGGCGGTCGAGCAGGACGACGAGCGTCCCGCGGTCGCGCAGCGTCTGCAGGTGGCGGATGCCCCGCGTCGCCGGCGTGATCAGGATGCCCTGCACGCGCTGCTCCTCGAGCAGCCGCAGGTAGCGCGCTTCCCGGTCGGGCGAGCCGTCGGTCGAGCACACGTACACGGCACACCCATGCTCGTGAACCACGTCCTCCAGCCCGCGCACGGTCTCGGTCGCGAACGGGTTGGCGGCGTCGAGCACCACCGCGCCGAAGCACTGGCTGTTGCCGCTGCGCATCTGGTGGGCGGCGGAGCTGCGCACGAACCCGAGCCGCTCGATCACCTCGAGCACGCGGTCGCGTGTCGCGGGGGCGACGCGGTCGGGGCGGTTCAGCACGTTGGACGCGGTGCCGAGCGACACGCCGGCCTGCTCGGCGACGTCGCGGATCGTCATCCGCCCGACGGCGGCCGGACGCGTCATCCGGGCCGCCCGCGCGGGGCTGGCCGGCGGCTTCGTGGCCTCCTTGCGGCGCGGCGTCAACGGTTTCCTCCCATGGGTTCTCACGCAGGACGCCCGACCCACTCTCGCTGACGCCTGGAGCGAAGAATAGCGCCGCGACCCATCGCGCCCGCCGCCTTGGCGGTTGCGAAAGCACGTCTTTTCAGGCGGCCCTCACGGGCCGGGGGTCCCTACCGGGACACTTCCCATTCGCGGTCCGGCGCGCGCCGGCGCTTGGGAATCTCGATCAACTCGATCACGACGCCGGTCTGCTCGAGCGAGTCGAGATAGGTGAAGCCGCCGTCGCCGTCGAGGCCGTATCCGCGCCCCCACTGGCTGATCGCCATCCCCTGGGCCTCGAGCGCCGCGGCGTCCGCCGACATCGCCTCGGTGAAGATGCCGATGTGATGAAAGCCCAGTCCGTGCCGCGTGATCCACTCGGTGTAGATGCTCGGGCCCTCGATCGACTGGATCAGCTCGATCTGCGGGTCTGTGTCCGACAGGGCCACCCAGAAGGAGAACCGCCCCGGCTCGCCTCGGTAGCCGAGCGCCGGCACGGTGTCTGGGGCGTAGCGGTAGCCGCGCCAATGCGTCACGTCGAAGACCTTGGAGTAGGTGGCGACGGCGCGGTCGACGTTGGCCACAAGGAAGCAGATCTGATCGATGCGGCCGATCGGCGCCGGTCCGCCCGCTTCGACCGGGATGCTCACGGGATCCCCAGCTCGCGCGCCCGCGCCGGCGAGGGCTGCAGAAGCTCGAGCGTGATCCCGTCGGGGTCGTGGAAATAGCAGGCGAAGCCGCCGCTGTTGGCGCCCGCCGTGATCGCGACGGGCGGATTTCGGAACACGACTCCCTGCTCGCACATCCGCGCGTGGCGCTCGTGGATGTCGGTCACCATCAGCGCCAGGTGCGCGCAGCCGACGCTGTTGGTCGCAAGCTCCCCGAACGCCGGCCCGCGCGGAGTGACATATTCGACCAGCTCCAGCATGTGCGTCGATCTCGCCGGCGGCACCCCGGGCACCGCGAACTGGGCCACCTCGAGGATCGCCCCGGGAATCCCGACCAGCACCTGCGTGTACTCGTTCTCCTGACGCTGGCGGTGAACCAGTTTCAGCCCCAGCACCCGCGTGTACCAGTCGATCGAGGCCTCGATGTCGCTGACGGTGAACGAGAAGTGAAGGACGTCGGCGATCAACCCTCACACCCCGCGCGTCAATACGCCAGCGTCTCGCGGGCGGCCTGCGCGATCCGCTCCGGGCTCGGCAGCCACGCCCCTTCGAGCACGCCCGAGTAGGGGATCGGCGTCTCGTCGCCTCCGACCATGATCGGCGGCGCGTCGAGCAGCTCAAAGCTCTCGGCGACCAGCGCTGCGATCACACTCGCGCCCCAGCTGCCGGTCGGCGAGCACTCCTGCACGCAGATCAGCCGGTTCGTCTTGGCGACGCTCGCGGTGATCGTCGCGAGGTCGAGGGGGACGATCGTGCGCGGGTCGACGACCTCTGCCGCGACGCCCTCGGCAGCCAGCAGCTCCGCCGCCTCGGTCGCCCGGTGGCGCATCAGCTGCGTCGCGACGAGCGTGACGTCGGTGCCTTCGCGGACGACCGCGGCCTTGCCGATCGTCGCGGGCTCCGCCGACTCGAGCTCCCCGGTCAGGTTGTAGAGGTTCTTGTGCTCGAAGAAGAGCACGGGGTTGGGGTCGCGGATCGCCGCGCGCAGCAGCGAGTAGGCGTCGGCGGGCGTGGCGGGCGTCACCAGCTTCAGCCCGACGATGTTCAGGAACCAGTTCTCGACGGTCTGCGAGTGCTGGGCGCCGAAGCCGCCGCCCGCGCCGCCCGCGAGGCGCACGGTCACACCGACGGTGACCTGGCCGTCGGTCATGTAGCGGTACTTCGGCAGTTCGTTGGCGAGCTGGTCGAAGCAGACGCCGGCAAAGTCGGCGAACATGATCTCGATCACCGGGTTCAGTCCCCGGATCGCCGCGCCGATCGCGCAGCCCACGATCGCCTGCTCCGAGATCGGCGTGTCGAGCACGCGGCGCCCGCCGAAGCGCTCCTGCAGCCCCTCGGTCGCCTTGAACACGCCGCCCGCCGCGGCGATGTCCTCGCCGAACACGATCACGCGCTCGTCGGCCTCGAGCTCGTCGGCGAGCGCCTGCGTGATCGCCTGGCGGTAGGTGACCTCGGTCATGCCCAGACGCTCTCGAAGCGCGCCTGCGGCGCCGGGTCGGGCCAGGACTTCGCACGCTCGAGCGCGCCCTCGACTTCGCCTGCCACCTTCTCCCGGGAGCGCTCGAGCTCCTCCTCGCCCACGCCGAGCTCACCGAGCGCCCGCGCGAGCAGAATGATCGGGTCGCGGGCGAGCCATTCGTCAAGCTCCCCCTCCGGGCGGTATTTCGCCGGATCCGAGCGTGAATGGCCGACCTGGCGATAGGTCAGCGATTCGATCAGCGTCGGCCCCTCGCCGCTGCGCGCTCGCGCCACCGCCTCGCCGGCGCACGCGTGCACGGCGAACAGGTCGTTGCCGTCGACGACGACGCTGGGCATGGCGTAGCTGGCGGCGCGGTCCGCCAGCCGCTCGACGGGGGTCGTCAGGCTCTGCGGGGAGTATTCGCCGTAGCGGTTGTTCTCGCAGACGAAGATCGTCGGCGTCTGCCACAGCGAAGCGAGGTTCAGTGCCTCGTGGAAGGCCCCGATGTTGGTGGTGCCGTCGCCGAAGAAGCAGACGCTGACGCCGTCGTCGCCGAGGTAGCGCGAGGCGAACGAGAGGCCGACCGCGATCGGCAGGTGCGCACCGACGATCGCGAACGATCCGTAGGCCCCGACCGCCACGTCGGTGAGGTGCATCGAGCCGCCCTTGCCGCCGCAAAGCCCCTTCGCCTTGCCCATGATCTCGCCGAGCACCTCGTCGGCCTGGGCGCCCATTGCGAGCACGGCTCCGTGCCCGCGATATGTGCAGGTCATCGTGTCGCCCTCGCGCAGCGCGGCGCAGACGCCGACGCAGCTCGCCTCCTGCCCCTGGCAGAGGTGGGTCGTGCCGCGGACAAGGCCCTGCGTGAACATCCGCTGGACCTCGTCCTCGACGCCGCGGATCAGCAGCATCCGTTCGAAGCAGCGCAGGCCGAGCTCCTTCTTCTCCGCCGCCTCCACCGCGGTCACGCTCCCCGCGCCATCGCCATGCCAACTGTCCCGTCGGCGGGAGCGGCGTCCGCCGCGGCCTTGCGGGCCTGTCGCAGCAGGAACTGGCGCTCGGCGCGGAAGCGTTGCGAAGGGGCGGCGACGCTCAGCGCCGCCAGCACGGCGCCGCCCTCGATGATCGCCACCGAAAGGCACGCGAGCCCGTCGGCGAACTCCTCGTTGTCGGTCGCGTACCCGGCGGCCGCGATGCGGTCGAGCTCGACGCGAAGGCGCACCGGGCTGGTGATCGTCCTCGCGGTCAGGCGGGTCGGCGGGTGCGCCGCAAGGTAGGCGTCGCGCTGGGCGGGCGGCGCGAGCGCGAGCAGCAGCTTTCCGGCCGCGCGGGCGTGGGCGTGGGCGTATGAGCCGATGTGGATGTCGGGCACGCGGACCGCGCGGCTGCCCTCGACGCCGGCGAGGATTCTGATCTCGCCGCCGCGCCAGGCCGCCAGATGCGCGGTCTCGCCGGTCGAGGACGCCAGCTCCGCGAGCGCGCGCTGCCAGATGCTCGGCACGGCCTGCTCGCGCACGAACGACCCCGAGAGCACGCCGACGTTCGGCCCCATGTGGTAGCGCCGAGCGGCGTCCTTCTCGAGCAGTCCCTCCTGCGCCAGCGTGCTGAGGACATGGTGCACGGTAGGCAGCGGCACGTCGAACTCGCGCGCCACATCGGTCGCGCTCGCACCCTCGTGCTCGGCGATCCACAGCAGCCATCGCGCGGCGCGCGCGACCGAGCGCACCGAGGTCTTTGCGGGCGCCGTGGCGGTCAGCGAAGCCGGCATCGCGGCGAGTATAGCCGTCGGAATGGTGAAAGTGCTTTCAAATCACGAAAGCCGGACTGGTCCGCGAATCCGCGCGCGATCACGTCGAGTGCCGACCCATGTAGCTGCTAGCCTGCAGCTTATGACGCTACATGGCCGGGAATACGAAGTGGGCGTGCGGGAGCTCCATGACCGCCTCAGCGAGCATCTCGAGCGCGTCGAGTTGGGCGCTGCCGTGATCGTGACCCGCCGCGGGCGCCCGATCGCACGGCTGGCCGCCGTCGGTGAGGCGGAGGCGATCGAAGACCTCATCCGGCGTGGCCTGATCACAGCTCCAACGCGTCCGCGCCGTTCGCGGCGCGCGCGCGTGAAGGCCACAGGCTCGGTCTCGGACCTCGTCGCCCAGCAGCGACGCTGATCCTCTACTTCGACACCTCGGCGCTGATCAAGCTCGTCGTCGCCGAGCCCGGCTCTGAGCTTGCCGAAGCGCTGTGGGACGCGCCCGCGCCCGCGGCGTCGAGCATCCTGTCCTACCCCGAGGGCTGCGCCGCGCTCGCCGCGGCGCAGCGCGGCGGCCGGCTGAGCCCCGGCGGACACGCGCGGGCCCGCACCGAGTTGGAGTCGCTGGCGCTCGAACTGCTCGTGGTCGGCATCGACGCTGACCTCGCTCACCGGGCCGGATCGCTTGCGCAGCAGCTCGGGCTGCGCGGCTACGACGCGGTGCACCTCGCGGCGGCGACCTCGCTCGCCGCCGACACCACGCTCGTCAGCTGGGATGAGGACCTCAGACGCGCTGCGGTTGCCAGCGGCTGCGGCGTGGCTCCGGGCGGCTGACCGGCGCCGCACTCATTGCAGCGCGCGCGCCAGCTCCCCGAGCACCGCGACCATCTCGACATCCTCGTGCGCAAGGTGCTGCAGCATCGCCCGCTCCACGCCGGCCGCCTCGTATTCGCGCAGCGTCTGCGCGACCTGCTCGACGGTGCCCGCCAGTTCCGGGGCGTGGTCGAGCTTTGAGGACTCATCCCACGCGCGCAGGCGGTCACGTACCTCGCCCTCGTCACGCCCGACCACGCAGGTGGTCATCATCGAGAAGCGCAGCGGCTCCCGCCCGGCCGCGTGCGCTGCCTCGCGAACGATCTGGCAGCGCTCGCGCGCCTGCTCGAGCGTGGGGACGACCGTGTTGTACTCGTCCGCGAAGCGGACCGCCGCGCGCACGCTGCGTGGCTTGGCGGCGCCGCCGACGATGATCGGGGGCCGCGGCTTCTGCAGGGGCTTCGGCCAGATCTCGGCCGCCGTCGTCCATTGGCGGTTGATCTCCTCGAGCTGGCGCTCGAACTCCGACATTCGCTCGCCGACGGTGCCGAAGGCAAAGCCGTAGGCATCATGGTCGGGCTCATACCAGCCGGCGCCGATGCCCAGCTCGACGCGTCCGCCGGAGATGTGGTCGACGGTGACCACGTTCTTGGCGAGCACCGAGACGGGCCGGAACGTCGTCGGCGAGACGAGCGAG
>Ga0182016_10003576_pt1 | contig 17675 bp, 15 predicted proteins | sample 712S2MmetaG_FD_120491 | JGI IMG/M metagenome (GOLD analysis project Ga0182016, IMG submission 120491) | Permafrost microbial communities from Stordalen Mire, Sweden - 712S2M metaG | ecosystem: Environmental > Terrestrial > Soil > Wetlands > Permafrost | place: Sweden: Stordalen | collected...
AAATATCCCAGGAACATGCCCAGCTTCTCCGGACCCCAGGCAAAAGAGCATCGCCGCCAGTGGCTGCGCAAGAACGCCTCTGCAAATTTGGCGTAAATCAGCCCAGTTCGCACATCCCAAACCAGTTCCCACACCAAGACTGCGCCTTTTTGATTCTTAAAATGGTGGAATAAAAATTGCAATTGCAAATCCAACCAGATTATGACAAGATAACTGGCCAGTAAAGTTGATCCGAAAAGCGTAGTGGCAGTTTGATAAATCCAACCTTGAACGACTTACAGGAGCGAAGCGACTTACTCGACGAGCTTCTGGAGCAAACCCCGCAGTCCGTGGCGCTGATCGGCGCAGATAACCTGATCGTCCAGGTGAACCCGGAGTTTACTCGCCTTTTTGGCTACACACAAGAGGAGTGCCGTGACCGAACGCTCCACGAGTTGATCGTACCGGTTGAGTTACAAGACGCCGCCGCAGCGTTTAGTAACTTGGTTTTGCCCGGGCATCGGGTGGATGTGGAAGTGGAGCGCCAGCGCAAGGACGGTAGCCGGGTTCATGTTCTTTCGGTATCTTTCCGCATAAAGTCCGTCGGAGGCGTCAGGCTTTGTGTCACGCATCGTGACATCACCCGCCGCAAGCTGTCGGAAATTGGATTGCGGGCCCTCTCGGCAAAACTGATGCGCGCACATGAAACCGAGCGCCGCCGCCTGGCTTGCGAACTTCATGATGAGATCGGCCAGCAACTCACCGGCCTTCAGGTACTTCTGGGCCGCGGCCTCTACCACCAGGCGACGTCCGAACCGATGCAGACTCGCATCGACGAAGCACGCTCCATCGTCGATAACCTTTTCGTCCGGGTCAGGAATCTGTCTTGTGACTTGCGGCCCGTCGAACTGGACCACCTGGGCCTGCTCCCCGCCCTTCTCACCCACATCGAAAGATACTCGCAGCGGACCGCGATCCAGGTATCCTTCGACCATCACGGAATCGACCGGCGCTTCGACTCGCGCGTCGAAACGGCTGCGTTCCGCATTGTGCAGGAGTCGCTCACCAATTGCGCGCGTCACTCCGGCGTCGATCGGGTGAATGTCAGCGTTTGGGCCGCCACGGAAACGCTGAACATACGGATCGACGATCGGGGTTGCGGGTTTGTTCCCACCGAGGTTCTGGGCTCCCGAGGCAGCGGAATCTTCGGGATGCGGGAAAGAGTCAGGCTCCTCGGTGGCCTCTTCACCGTCGAATCTGTCAAAACCGCCGGCGCCACCATCACGGCCCAACTGCCTCTGACTGACCCACCCACCGCGGAGCCTGCTGCTTCAACTCATGCCAATCTCGATTCTACTCGCGGATGATCACCCGGTAACTCTGCGGGGTTTGCGCGCCCTGCTGGAGTCTGAGGGGGACTTTTCCATCCTGGGCGTCGCTACCGACGGCATCGACACCGTCCATCAGGCCGAACTGCTGAAGCCGGACGTCCTGATTCTCGACCTCGTGATGCCGGGTCTCGCCGGACTGGAAGTCTTGCAAATTCTTCACAAGACCGCCCCCTCGGTTCGAATCGTGGTCCTATCCATGTACGGCAGTACCGCCTTCGTGGCCAAGGCGCTGGAGAATGGCGCTTTCGGGTTCGTGCTGAAGAGCTGCACGGAAAACAACCTCGTTCGAGCCGTGCGGGACGTGGCGGTCGGCGGCCACTTTCTCAGTCCTCCAGTGACGGAAATCGCCATCGCCAACTACATCGAGTTGTGCAAGGCCCACCCGTCCAACCCGCATGCCGCCCTGTCCCCGCGTCAGCGCGAAGTACTCCAACTCACCGCGGAGGGCAAAACCAGTTCGGAGATCTCCGAACGGCTCAAAATCAGCCCGCGAACTGTTGAGAACCATCGTTCCGCCGTAATGCAGAAACTCGGGCTCAGAAATCACACCGATTTAATTCGCCACGCCATACGCCATGGGATGATTCCGCCCGACGAATAACGCGGAAATAATGGATTCATTTTCTCCATTCCGCTGTGAAAAATTTGTCGAATTTTCACGTACCCCTACGGATTGTGCTTTTAATTACTATTTTCCTATCCTTGAGAAACGGAACAGTACGCAAGTAGTAAAGCAACAACGTTTTCGGCGGAGCAAAAAATGAGTAGCGCAACAGCTCGCAAGAGCACAGGAGGCCGCCTGTGAGAAGGGTAACGGAGATTCGATCGCAGGCGAAAACAATCCCTCGGGAATGGCCGGATTCAGCCAGCGTTTTCTGGACTGCGGAGCTGATGGAAAAATGGGAATTGTACGAAGAGGGCCAGAGCTTGATCGTGGATTACGAACGCAGTCTCGCCACGTGCAAGCAAATCACGGCGGACCTCGAACAGTATCTACGCGGCAAACTCGTGCGATGGAACGGCGGCGTCAAGCGGTGCCGGCGGAGACCCAATCTCACGGTCGTTGAGACCAGGGCAGCGGATCCGCATACAAATCCGGTCCCGCATAAGCCAGCAGGCCCGCGACCTCCGGACAACTGACGGCGTATCCGTGCTGCCTGCGTTCCCCATTCCGGGCAAGCCGCTTCGAAACCGGTTCTTCCCCCGCTCCATAAGGATCCAGCCGGAACATCTCCCGCCGTTGCGCTTCAAAAGGCAGATTGCGCGCCAACTCCGGCGGATCGTTCACGCCCACATAACGATACGCCTGCTCCGGAAATCGCGCCGCCTCCCGATGCTGATCGAACCGCGCGCCTTTGAACTTCCAGCCCACCGCGATCAGTTCTTCCGGATACTGACCGGTCACTTCCCGAAACCGGCACAATCCAAACAGCACGTTCTGAAAGGAATCGAGGGAAAACTCCTCCGTCGTCGCCCGCTCGCGCACCGCCGTCTGCCCAAACCAGTCGCAGTGCTCAGCCACCAGCCAGTAACCCTGGCCCTCACTGCGCGGCCCAGCCACTGGATCGGTCTGGCCCCCGGCAAAAATCAACAGGCTCTCCGTCGATCGCGCCGCCAGTTCCACTCCCGCCCGCACATGGTCCACATACAGGCCGCCCTCGCCTTGCTGGAAGTGCTTCAGATACCAGCCTTCGTCCATATCCAGCCTGTCGAATTGGCGCGGAATCGCGTGACCCGCCACCAGCACCAGCGTCTTCATCGGAACGCGGTTCAGCAAGCGCAGTATTGCGACAGGAACGCGCGCGACTGCCGAATTGAAAGCACCCGGTCTTCCAGCGAGCCCTCAAAGGTCCGGTCTTCCACTTCCACGCAAACCGCGCCCCGGTAACCGCTGCGGCCCAGTTCCGCAAACAACGCCGGCCAATCTACATCGCCCAGGCCGGGCAGGCGAGGCGCATGAAATTCCAGCGGCGTCGCCAGAATCCCCACGTCGTTCAAAGATTCCCGGTCCACCCGCGCGTCCTTGGCATGCATGTGGAACAGCCGCGAGCTGAACTCGCGTATTGGCCGGATTTCGTCCATCTGCTGCCACACCATGTGTGAGGGATCATAGTTCAGCCCAAACGACGCGCTGGGGATCTCCTCAAACATGCGCCGCCAGATCGCCGGGCTCACGGCCATGTTCTTTCCACCGGGCCATTCATCCTGCGTGAACAACATGGGGCAATTCTCAATCGCGATTTTCACCCCCTGGTCTTCGGCAAACCGCACCACGTCGGGCCACACGCGGCGAAATCGCCCCCAGTTATCCTGCAGGGACTGCGTCCAATCCCGCCCGATGAATGTATTCACCACCGGTACAGATAGCTTGCGCGCGCCTTCGATCACCCGGCGCAAATGCTGCACCGCCGCGTCCGCTTCCACTGCGTCAGGCGCCAGCGGATTCGGGTAGTAACCCAGACCGCTGATCTCAACCTTCCGCGACGCCGCGGCCTCAAGCACGGCATCCACATCCAGCTTGTTGACGTCAACGTGAGTCACCCCGGCATATCTCCGGTCTGCCGCGCCCTTGGGCCAGCACATCAGTTCCACGCACTGATAGCCCTCCCGCGCACAAGTATCCAGAACCTGCTCAAGAGTCAGCTCAGGCAGAATTGCACTAACCAGACCGAGTCGTATCATAAATGGGTAATCTACCTAGTAACCCGCCGGCTGTCCCACAGTCGCGGTTTCGCCGGCGTCGATCGCGGAAAGTCCCAAACGCTTCCTGCAATCGTCCAGCATCGTCGCGGTTCTCGTCGCCCCCGCTCGGGTGACGCCAATCTCGCGTACGGCCAGCAGCGCGTCCAGATCCCGAATCCCGCCCGCCGCTTTCACCTGAATACCCGCCGGCGAATGCTTCCGCATCAGCTTCAGATCGTCCATCGTGGCGCCGGAAGCCGCGTATCCAGTGGACGTCTTCACCCAGTCCACGCCGATTTCGGCGCAGATTTCGCAAAGACGAATCTTGCTCGCGTCGTCGTGATAGGCATTCTCGAAAATCACCTTGATCTTCGCCTTCGCGGCATGCGCGGCCTCGGTCAGTTCACGGATCTCGCGCGCCACATAGTCCCAGTCGCCGCTCCTCGCCTTGCTGATATTAATCACCATGTCGAGTTCGGTGGCGCCATCCTCCAAAGCCTGGTTCACTTCGGCCAGCTTGATGCTGGTTCGATGGCCACCGTGCGGAAACCCAATCGTGGTACTTGGCTGCACGGTGCTGCCTTTGAGTAAGTCGGCGCAGCGGGCTGCATAGTACGGGAGAATGCAAACGCTTGCCGCGTCATAGCGAAGGGCCAGTTCACATCCCGCCTCCAGTTCCGGCACGGTAAGTGACGGGTTCAACAGCGAGTGATCGATCATCTTCGCGATATCCAAGTAAGTGTAAGTCGATGACATGAATTATCCTTGTAAGTGTTTCTGCGCCGCCCAGGCAATCGCGCCCAGCACGCCTGCGTTCTCGCCCAGAGTCGAGCAGGTAACCTCGATATTCCCGGTTGGGAACATCCGCACGCGGCGCGGGATCTCCTCTCGAATCGGCCCCAGAAGTAACTCGCCCAGCGACGCGACTCCGCCGGTCAGCACCACGCGCTCCACCCCGCTGATCGTGATCGCGTTGCTGATGCCGATCCCCAGATATCTGGCGGCCCGCTCAATCGCATCGCCCACCATCGCGTCTCCCGCCTCCGCCGCCGCGGCCATTTGTTGAGAGGTTACCGTTCCATCGCCCACCATATCTTTCAGTTGGGGCGCTAACCCATTCGCAACCAGAGCCCGCCCTTCCGCGGCCAGAGCCGTACCACTCGCCAGAGTTTCGAGGCAACCCCGATTTCCGCAAGTGCACTGCGGACCATCCGGAACAATCGTTTGGTGCCCCACTTCGCCCGCCGCTCCAAATCGCCCCAGCAAAAGCTCCCCGTCGAGCACCAGCCCACCTCCGATGCCGGTGCCGATCGTGACCATCAGCAGCGTCGCATTCCGCCGGCCCGCGCCGAACGTGTACTCTCCCAGCGTCGCCATCCGCGCATCGTTCAAAAGGTAGACCGGCCTGCCGGCCTCGTCTCCCAGGATGCGCGCCACAGGCACGTCCCTCCACTGTCCGGGAAGATTGGGTAGAAATAACGCCGTCCCACCGGCGATGTCCACGAGGCCAGGCAATCCCATCCCAATGGCCGCCGCCTTCGCCCCGCATTGACTAGCCAGGTTATCCAGAAGACTCGCCGTACGCCGCAGCGCAGCCGCCGCGCCCTCCGAACCCCTCGTTTCGATTACGCCCGAAGCCGCGATCTCCCCACCGGCGGTCCCCAGTGCAGCCGCAATCTTTGTGCCACCAAGGTCAACTCCGGCAAAGAGTTCACCCATCCGCGTCCCAGTATAAAGCCTCGCCTATCCAACATTCAGTCGCGGATAGGCCCCACAACCTTCTGGCACGCACACAATCTCTCCTGGTATTTTAGTGGCCCGTGTTCTGATGCTCCAGTTGCTGGTTAATCCGTGGCTACAAGCTCTTAACCTTCTACCGTGCCATCCGCGTCCCAGTATAAATGCCTTGCCTATCCAACATTCATCGGCGTGAATCAGCGTTCATCGGCGGCTATATGCTCTTGAACACCCGCATCGGCCCCACAACCTTCTGGCACACACACAATCTCCCGTGGTATTTTAGTGGCCCGTGTTCTGACGTTCCAGTTGCTGCTGCATCTGGGTCTCGCGCTGCGCCTCGGCCGTTCGGCCGATCGCGGTGTAAGCCTGCGCAAGCTCGCCATGCACCGAGGGATTATTCGGCTCAATCCGCGCCGCCCGCTCCAGCGGAAGCGTCGCGTCCTGCGGCCGGTTCGATTGCAAATAAGTCATGCCCAGTCCCAGGTACGCATCGCCGAAGTTCGGGTCGGTGTGTACCGCTCGATTGAAATGCAGTGCCGCATCCTGCCACTGGCCCGCTTCGCGCGCGCGGTCGCCCAGAATGAACTCGGCTTCCGCGTTGTTCGGATCGAGGCGCAGTTCCTGCTCCAGTTCTCTTTCACCTTCTGAAGCCGAGGTCGCCGTTGCCGGACGGTTCAAGAGCATTCTTCCCAACCGGAAGTGCAGGCCGGTCTGGTTGGGATTCAGTTGAATCGCCCTCCGGTATTCGACCGCGGCTTCATCCCATTTCCCCTGGGACTCCAGGCTCTCCGCATTGAAAACATGAGCGTCGGGCGAATTAGGAGCGCTTGAAAGCAGCGTTTGCCCATAACGTGCCGAGAGGTCGGAAAGCGCGCCGGCCGCCAGATACAGCACTTCCGGATCGGTCTTGAAATCGTAGTTCAGGGCCATCAGAAACGCCAGTGCGTCATCCACGCTGTTCAGCGACATCGCGCAGCGCAGGCCATCCATCTCCGCCTGCTTCTTGAGGCGTGGGTCCGCCACGTGGCCCAGCATTCGCCGCAATTGTGGCAGGGCCTGGTCGCAGTGGCTCGTTTCCGCAAGCTGAATGGTTCCCTGGACAGTCTCGGTCTGCGCGGAGACCAGCCCAGGCAGACACACCGAAAAACACGAGAGCACGAGCAGCGTTCGCATACTCCTATTGTGGCGTTACCGGTTCCACGCGTTGTGGCCCGATGATTCCCAGTTGCACATCGTTCTTGGTTTGCTGCGCTTTCGCCGTAGCTTCGTTGAAGAGCTTGGTTTCGCGTTCGGCATCGGCTTTGCGCCCGGCCCGCGTCAGAGCGATCGCCGCGTAGTAGTGCGTGGTGGGGTTCTCCGGGTTGAGTTTGGCGGCTTGTTCCAGCGGCGCGATGGCATCTTCCGTACGCTCCGCCGAAAGCAGCGAACGGCCCAGCCCGGTGTAGGCATCCGCAAATCCGACGTCCAGCCTGGTCGCCTTCTCAAAGTGCGCGATAGCGGCGGGCCATTGTTCCTGCTGGCGTGCAATCTCGCCCAGCACATACTCCGCGCCCGCATTGTTCGGGTCGATCTTCAACTCGGCTTCCAGCTCCTTCGTCGCTTCCGGAAATGTCGCGTCCGTTTTCGGCTGCGACAAGATCAGCCGCGCGATCCGGAAATGAATACCCGGCCGGTCCGGATCGCGCGCCGCCACCGCGCGATATTCTTCCAGCGCATGCTGCCAGTCTCCGCCGGTCTCGAGCGCTTCCGCGTTGAGTTGATGGACCTCGGTCGATCCCGGATTGGTCATCATCAGCTCTTGCGACGCCCGCGTGGATAAGTCCGAGTAAACGTGCGTCGCCAGATACAGCACCGCCGGGTCGTGCGGCGAAGAACGCAGCATCCTGTCGAGGAACAGCGCGGCGTCCGACGGCAGGTTCACCGTCATCGCGCAGCGCACGCCCGCTACACCAATGCGTTGCTGCTTCTGCTTATCGCTACTCGCCGGCGCGCTCCGCAACACAGGCAGCGCCTCTTTGCACCGGCCATGTTCCGCCAGTTCCACCGCGCGATCAACCTGCGCGTAAGCGGAACAAACGAGCACCAACAGGATACAGGCCTTCAGCCCGGTCACGCCGCTCTCACAACTCAATCTCCAGTTCTCCCAACAACTTACAACAATACCTCGATCCAAACCACCCACCTCACTGCTAGCCTGAAATTGCAAAGGGGCGCGCGAGCGATTGCTCGCGCACCCCAATTGCACAAGGTTGGTGGGGTCAGGCGGTTCCTGCCCCGTCCACTTTCAGAATATAAACTTCAACCCCAGTTGTATATTCCTCGGGTTCTGAGCGCTGGTAATGACGCCCGTTCCTCCGCCGTCGCAGAGACTGCTCCCGCTGGCCGTGTTGCAACCCAGGTTCGGGGAATTGAGTTGAACCGAATTTGTCGCATTGACGAAGTCCGCGCGTAGCTGCACCTTCATGGTTTCCCTCACCGCGAAGTCCTTCATCAGGCTGATGTCGATGTTCCCAAACCCGGGACCCCGCACCACCCCGTTGCCGCAGTTCCCGAATGTCCCGTTCGCCGGAAGCGCGAAATCGGATGGGTTGAACCATTGGATGCCGCCGCTGCCCGCCCCGTTTGAATAGGAGGTGTTTTCGATTTGAGCAGGAGCCACGCAGTTCACGCGGTAAGGAAATACGTTAGTGAGACCAACGCCCGCAACTTCATCCCACGTATACGGAGTCATCGGGAAACCCGTCTTCGCCGTGATGATGGTGGAAACGTTCCATCCGCCCACGACCGCGTTCACCAGCGCGTTGCTGTTACTGCCGAACTGTCTGCCCTTTCCAAAAGGAAGCTGGTAGAGAACGTATGTGGTCAGGTCGTGCGTGTTGTCATAGAAACAAGGGCCCCATTCCGCGCGGCTGTCATAAACATTCTGCCAGTAAGTGGGGCCGAACCACGCCTGCGTGTTACTCCATGTTCCGTAGTAACCGCCGTTGTTGGTCATGCACTTCGAGTAAGTGTAAGCGACCTGGAATTGCAGACCGTTCGAGAAACGCTGCTGCAGCGTCGCCTGCAATGAGTTGTATTCCTGGCTGCCCGCCGGGGACGTTCCCGCTACCACCCCGACTTCGCTCTTCAGCGTCGGGTTGCCCGCGAGATAAGGCCCTGGCGAAACCGTGCCATCGGAATTCAATATCCCTTCCGAATAAAGCATGGGCTGCATCAACCCGGTATTATGCTGCCCCACATAGGCCGCCTGCAGAGTCAGATCTTTCGTAAGCTGCCGCTGGATGGAGAGGTTCCACTGTTGCGCCGCCGCGGGCCGCACATTGGGATCCCATAACCGGATCTCCGCTCCTTGAAATGGATTGCCCGGAGGTGGTGGAATCAGCCCCTGATCGGTGGTGGTCGCCGGGAGTCCGTTGGCCGTAGAATACGCGACTGAGAAATTCGCTTGTTGGAACGGCGGGTTCATCGGGAGACGCAGGTTGGTTCCCGTCCCTTCCAGATACGAGGAAAGCGAGTATGCCCCGCGGACCACGGTCTTGTTGCCTAGCGAGTAAGCGAACCCGATGCGCGGCTGCCAGTTGAGAATCCCGTTGTAATCGTTATACAACGCGTTGCAATTGCTGTAGGGGCAGCTCTGCCCGGCCAGATACTCCGTTCCGCTGAAGAGTCCGAAGTTAGCCTGCCGGTTATCCACTTCCACCCACGGCGTATGTGTCTCATACCGCAGACCCAGGTTCAAGGTAAGGTTCTTCGACAGCCGGTAGTTGTCCTGCACAAACCCGGCGATGATGTTGGACCTCTGGCCCCATGTGCCGGTCTGCGCGCTTCCACCGGCGAAGCCGCTCGGCAGTCCGAGGAAGAAGTCCGCTTCCGCCAGGCCCGAGTACTGGCCGCTAAAGCTGATGCTGCCCAAATTACCCGCGTTCCCCGCGTAGTAGACGTTGATGCGTTCGCGGAAGAACTGGAACCCCGCATGAATCGTATGCTTTCCGCGCGTGATCACCATCGTGTCGTCGATCTCGCCCACGGTGCTGGCGAAAAGCTGCTGATTCCCCACAATGCTGCTACCCAGGCTCGATGCGAAGTCGTTGCCTGTGAAGTTCAGAGCCAGCAAACCGGGGCCGGCGATATTCGCATTGGCGATTCCCAATGTTGTCCCAAAACTCCCCAACCCGGTCTGCGGCGCGTAGCCGTTGTTCACCAGGATGTAATTCACGCCGAAGCGGAATTCGTTGATGATGCTGGGTGAAAAGGTATGTGTCCAGTTGATTACGCCATTGTGCGCGTTGTCATTGGTGTACTGGTTGTCGGAGAGCGGAAAGTTGTTGGTGGTCGGGTCGTTGGCAAAAAGGCGTGAATAGCGCACATACAGGCGATCGTTGTTGGTCAGGTTCCAATCCACCTTGATATCGCCCTGGTCCTGGTTGATCTGCGTCCCGTTGGAGGTGTAGTAGTTGTTGATAAAGTTCGAGTTCGCGGGCAGCGGATACTTACCCGAGGCAAACAGGTTCTTGGCCACGTTGTCTTCCAGCGAAAGAGGAATCTGATTATCCGCGAAGGGCTGGCCGTTGAAGGGGTTCTTCAACTGAATCGGGTTGGCCAGAGTGAGCAGTTGCGAGAAATCGCCGATGCGCTCGGCGGCCGTCATCACGGTTGTCGGTGTCACGCTCGGAGGCGTGTCGAAGCGCTGCCCCTGATAGTCCGTGAAAATGAACAGCTTGTCCTTGATGATGGGGCCGCCGAATGTACCGCCGTATTGGTTCCACCGGAGCGGCGACTTCGGGATGTCCTGCCAGTTGTTCGACCAGCTGTTCGCGTTCAGAACATCGTTGCGGAAGAACTCGAAACCCTCGCCGTGATAATGATTGGTTCCGGATTTTATGGTCGCGTTGATGATGCCGCCTTCATAGTTGCCGAATTCCGCGGAGGCATTATTCGTGATCAGGTTGAACTCCTCGATGGCGTCCGAGTTCGGCGTGTAGCCCACCAGATTGTCCGATACCTGGTTGTTATCCATGCCGTCCAGCAGGAAGTTGTTGGCCTGTTCGTGGTTGCCGTTGATATACGGCCGCGAGGCGTCATTGCCTCCCGGTCCGAGGCCCGTGGTGATGCCGTTCGTGAAACCGGCCGGGCTAGGCGTCGTCGAACCAGGCGCAAGCAGCGTAAGCTGAACGTAGTTGCGCGACGCCAGGGGAAGGTCGCTGATGGTCTGTGAATTGATCACCGTGCTCACTTCCGTGGTTTCCGTTTGAAGCTGCGGCGCTCCGGACGTCACTTCCACGGTCTGGCTGATGGCGCCCACCTGCATCTTGAAATCGAGGCGGGCAGTCTGGTTCAGCACCAGGACTACGGAGTTCTGCAGGGCCGAAGTGAAGCCCGTCGCTTCCACGCGCACACTATAAGAGCTCACCGGGATCTGCGAAATCGCGTAAGCGCCCGATGCGTCGGTCTTCGTGTTGATCTGGTTGCCACGCTCTAAGTCGGTAGCCAACACCGTTGCGTTGGGAATGGGGGCGCCGCTCGGATCTGTCACCGTTCCCGTGATGCCGGCCGTAATCTGTTGCGATAGCGCCTCTGTCGGGTGGATGAGCAGCGGGGCCAGCATGGTAGCCAGACAAACCGCCGCCCGAAATGCTGCATTCGTAATGCTTATGCCTCTCATCGAAAAGACTCCTCCTCGGAACGCGGGTGCGCCGCGGCCTGATTCGCAATTCTTGGTCTCCACGAGCGGCTATGTCTAGTTCAAAACGGTTAGAGTCCACTTGCAACGCACGTTCGATACGCGCGGAACAACCATGGAACAGCAACGGTTTGAGTCACTTCGCAGCTGTGGTATTCTTCAATTCATCGCTTTGGGGAGGGAACAAAATGGCCGAAGCGCGTCAGGCGGCGTCACACGTTGTCCCTCGTCCGGTAGTGGACGACGAACTCGCGCGGCTGCTATCCAGCCATGAGTTCCGCACCAGCAGACGCTGCCAGGATTTTCTCCGCTACGTCGTGGAAACCACCCTGGATGGCCATGCGGATCAACTAAAAGAGCGCACGATCGGGATTGATGTTTTCGGGCGTCCTGCTGCCTACGAGCCGAGCGACGATGCCACCGTGCGCGTCAAAGCCAGCGAAGTACGCAAGCGGTTGGGCCTGTATTACGCGGGCGAGGGGAAAAATAACCCCGTCCGGATCGATTTGCCCCCGGGCGCATACGTGCCGGATTTCCACTTCGTCAAACAGGAATCCATTGTTACAGAGACTGTTAACGCTCCGGACGCTACCGAAACGCGTAGATCCTCCTCTCGGATTTTGTATTTCGCGGGAGCCTTAGCGCTCCTTGCCCTCGCCGCGTTCTTCTATTACTCGCGGCGTCAATCAGAGGCGCACACCGTTGTCGACGAATTCTGGGAGCCTGTCTTTCAGCAGGCGGATACTCCTGTGGTTTTGTCCGCCGCATACGTTCCCGTTTATACTCCCAACCGTCCGCCCGGCGACGGCCCTCCGCAAACGGCGGCGGACTTTACGCTGCTCACAGATCAGTTCGTGGGAGGCGGAGACATGCTGGCCATTGAAAGCCTGGCAGCCATGTTGAACCAGATGCACCGTCAGTATCAGGTGCGGATCGGGACGGAGGTTTCCTTCTCCGATCTGCGCAGTTCGCCAACTGTGTTAGTCGGCTACTCTTACACGCGGTGGAAAGATCTCTCCAGGGAGATGCGCTACTTTATCGATGCCGATCGGCGTCCGCTGATGATTCTCGACAACGGCAAGCCGACCCCGTGGGCCATTCCGAATCTGACGGCCGACAAGCACACTAACGAGGATTACGCCATCATCTCGCGCGTATTCCAGCCGGACACGCGCACGCTGCTGGTGGAAATCGCCGGCATCACCCAATATGGAACAACGGCCGCTGCCGAACTCGTCACCAGCCGCGACCTTCTTCGCGGCGCACTGCGCTCTGCGCCCGACGGCTGGCAGAAGAAGAACCTTCAGTTGGTCGTACATACCAAGGTGATCGCCGGCGTGGCCGCGTCCCCCGGCGTGGTGGCCACCTATTTCTGGTGAGTTAGGCACGTTTCGAACCGCCCTGCAACTGTTTGGAACTGGAGTTGAGGCCCCGCCCTGCTTCAGTATATTGCCTATTGCATGCGATTCATCTGCATCGGCGCGCATCCCGACGACTGCGAAATCGAGTTTGGGGGAACCGCGGCTCTTCTGGCTGAAGGCGGCCATGCCGTGAAGTTCCTGTCGGTCACCAACGGCGATGCCGGGCACATGCGATCGCGTGGAGAAGAGCTGGCGCGCACGCGCCTGGCCGAGGCGCGAGAAGCCGCGCGCCGTCTGGATATTGCGGAAACCGAAACGCTCGATAACCACGATGGGGAACTGATTCCCAACCTTCAGGTTCGCCGTGAAATTGTGCGCCGCATTCGCGAGTGGCGCGCGGATGTGGTTCTCTCCCATCGCCCGTTCGACTACCACCCCGATCATCGCTACACCAGCCAGCTTGTGCAGGACTCGGCCTATTTGGTCCTGGTTCCAAACATTTGTCCGGAGACCAAACCTCTCCAGCAAAATCCCGTCTACCTTTACTTGGAAGATCGTTTTCAGAAGCCATCCCCGTTCACTCCGACCCTGGTCGTGGATATCGATCGCGTTTGGGACCGCAAGATCCACGCCATGGACGCCCATGCCTCTCAGTTCTACGAGTGGCTGCCGTGGGTGGAAGGCGACGCCACAGTTCCCGATAACGCAAGCGAACGCGAGGCGTGGTTGTCCTCGCGCTGGTCGCGCCCGATTGCTCCCGCCGTTCGTGAGGCCTTGATCCAGCGATACGGCAAAGGGCGCGGCTGCGCCACGCAGCATGCGGAAGCCTTTGAACTCTGTGAATATGGGTCGAGACCCACACCGGAAGAATTGGAGAGAATCTTTGTTTGACATCCGAGTCTTTCTGGTCGTCTCACTCGTGACCACCCTCCAGGCAAAAGATCTTCCTTTGATGCCTCTACCCGCGCATATCGAAGCCGGCGCTGGGGCATTGGTGATCGGCAAGGATTTTCAGATTGGCGCGTGTGGCGACGGTGCCGCCATGATCAGCGCCGCGGAGCGTTTCCATGCGCGGCTGGAACAGATTACCGGAATCACTCTGTCACACCCTGTGGACACGCGCGAGTGCGCCGGCGCGACACTGGCGCTTCATCCCCCCAAGCTTGGATCGGAAGGCGACGAGTCGTACCAACTGGAGATTACTCCGTCTGCCGCGCAACTGACCGCCCCATCGCGCCTCGGCATCCTGCGCGGCCTCGCCACGTTCGAACAATTGGTGCAGGCGGGCGAGCGTTCCTTTACGGTGCCCGCGCTCAAGATAGACGACCATCCGCGTTTTCCATGGCGCGGTTTCATGCTCGATTGTTCGCGCCACTGGATGCCGCCGGAGGTTGTGGAACGCAATATCGAGGCCATGGCGCTGGTGAAGTTGAACGTCTTCCACTGGCACCTCTCAGACGATCAGGGCTTTCGCGTGGAGAGCCGCGTGTTCCCGAAGCTTACGGGCCTGGGTTCGGACGGACACTTTTACACGCAGGCCGAGATCCGCCACATCGTCGCGTTCGCGGGCGAGCGCGGAATCCGCGTGGTGCCCGAATTCGATGTGCCCGGCCATGCCTCCAGTTGGGTCACTGCATATCCGGAACTCGCCAGCGCGCCGGGGCCATATCACATCGAGCGCCAATGGGGAGTCTTCGAGCCCACGCTCGACCCCAGCCGCGAATCCACCTTCCGGTTTCTCGACCGGTTCTTCGGCGAGATGGCCACGCTGTTTCCCGATCCTTATGTTCACATCGGCGGCGATGAGATCGACGAAGCACAGTGGAAGGCCAACCCGGCAATCCAGGCCTTCATGCGCGCGCACGGTTTTCAGACTCCCACGGAGCTGCACGCCTATTTCAATCGCCGTTTGCTGGCGATTCTGGCAAGCCATGGCAAGAACATGATTGGCTGGGATGAAATACTGACGCTGGATTTGCCCAAGACCGCCCTGATTCAATCCTGGAACGGGCAGAAATCTCTCGCCGATGCGGCGGTCCGCGGCTACAACGGCATCCTCTCCTTCGGTTACTACCTGGATCATATGAAACCGGCGGCGTACCACTACGCCAACGATCCGCTGGGGGGTGACGCCGCTGCTCTCACGGGTGATCAGGCCCGCCATATCTTAGGCGGCGAAGCCTGCATGTGGACCGAGTACGCCAGTCCACAAACGGTGGATTCGCGGATCTGGCCGCGACTGGCGGTGATTGCCGAGAGGCTCTGGTCACCGGCGGAGACGCGCGACGAAGCGTCCATGTATGCGCGTCTGGAGCAGATTAGCCGCAAGCTCGCCTGGACCGGCGTGCAGCATCTGACGGCAACAGACCGCCTTCTGGTGCGCATTTCAGACGACCGGCCAGACCCGGCTTTGAAACTGCTTGTCGATTCGGTTGAAGCCGCCGGGATACACGAGCGCTACCCGGCGCATAAATACGATAGCCTGGAACCGCTGAACCGGCTGGTGGATGCGGCGCTGCCCGAAAGCGAATGGGTCCGGCACTTGAGCGAAGACGCGAGCCGCGTGCTGGAGAGCCACGGAGCGGATTCCGGCGCGGTAGCGCGATTGCGTAGCGCCTTCACGAGTTGGCGGGATCTGCCGGCGAGGCTGGCGCCGATCGAATCCGAATCGTATCTCGCGGCTGAGGCCGCGCCCGTCGCTGGAATTCTGGCGGGCCTGGGCCAGACCGGCCTCGAAGCGCTGGACCATCTGACTCACTCTTCTTCATCCTGGGCCGATGCGCAACAACCGGTTTTCGATACGGCCGGCAAGCTGACCGCAGAACTCCACATCGCCGCCGCGCGGCCGGTACGGATTCTGGTGGATGGATTGAAAGGGCCGACGCTGGGACAGAACCGGTCATCAAACTAAGCGCTACATCGCTATCCTATTTCAGTACAATGAGATAGACGGCCATCGCAATTCCGACGAAGGTAAGAATTGCGGCGATCAGAATCGCGGAATAGGACGGCCTGTCGAAGACATCGCCGTTTCTTATTTTGCGCACAGTCTGGACGTGCTCGAATGCCGCCACGATATTCATCAGGGTTCCCACTACGACCAGCGCCGTACCGAAGGCGACCGAAAACCCCGTGGGCCGCTGCGTGGCCTCGTGCTCAACAAGCTGGAATTCCCGCAGGAAGAAGCCGAACCGCGCCACCACAAAACCGAAGCCCATCAGCGAGAGCCCGGTACGCATCCAAGCGAGGAACGTTCGTTCCGCGGCCAAATAGTACCGAGGATCTCTCTTCTCGTCATCAGTCATCCTTCCCAGCGTATCGGAAGTATGTATCCAATTGTCGGCAAAGGGCCAAAACTGTTGGCAAGAGACCGGAATTCCGTTTACAATTTGCAAACGGGGCTACATCGAAAACCAGAAACGGAGCCCGTAATTACGCATGAGAAAATCCTTCGACTTCATCACCGGCGCAACAGGCTTTGTCGGGAGTGCATTGGTATTGGAGCTCCTCTCCCGGACCGAGCGTACGCTGGTCTGCCTGGTCCGCGCGGAAGATTCGTTCGCGGCTTACGAGCGGCTGCAATCCACTTTGCATGAGGCTGCGCTGGCTTATGGATGCGAGCAACTGATCCCCGAGATTTTCTCCCGCTGTGTGGCGGTCGCGGGCGATTTGCAAGATCCCGGATTCGGCGCGAATCTGAATCACCTGGGCACGCCAGGCGACTTCTGGCATTGCGCGGCCAGCCTGGAATTCGACGAGTCCAGAACGCGCGAGATTTTTCAAAACAACCTGCACGGCACGCGCAACGCGCTGGATGTGGCGCGCAGTTTGGGCGCGGAGCGCTTCCTGCACGTCAGCACGGCGTACGTCTGCGGGCAGCGACTGGGCAACATTCCCGAGGAAGCGCCAAATCCGGAAACGGGTTTCCACAACCCCTATGAGGCAAGCAAAGCGCAGACCGAGCTGATGCTGCTCCAAGAGCGTGAGATGGACGTGCGCATTATTCGACCGAGCATTGTGATTGGGAACAGCCGCAATTTCGCCTGCACCAGCACGACGGGCGTCTATGGGTTTATGCGGGAGATTTACCGGGCGCAGCGCCGCTTCGAGCGCCAGAAGATCCAGATGCCCGCACTGCGGATTTCAGGGGCCGAAGACAGCCTGCTGGCAGTGATTCCGGTGGACATTTTCGCACGCGATGCCGTGAGTATTTCGCTCTCTTCCACGAGCGAAAAGATTTTCCACGTCACCCGGCGGAACAGCATCACGGCGATGCAGAACTTGCAGTTGATGTGCCGCCTTCTGAATATTCCCCGGCCTGAGCTGGCGCTGCCCGGAGAGCCATTGGACCGCATGAATGAGATGCTGGCCAGTAAGCTCGGCTTCTACCGGCCCTACCTTTCGGGGAACAAGGAGTTCTCGACGGCGCATACCGACAATGTGACGGGTGTCCCGGAGACGCGTGTGATTGACCCGCTGCCATATTCGAAGTGGTACCGGGATTACCTGGTGGCGAACGATGTTCCGGGTGCGGCGATGGGGTTTAAGCAGACGCGGGTGGCGTAAGCCGAGCTTCAACCGCTTTCGGGGGCGCCAATGGCGAAGGAATAGCGTTCAGAATGACCCATGAGGGCACGCTGACGACGCTCTATAACTTCTGCGCCCAGAGCGGCTGCGCGGACGGCGCCCTCCCCTCGGCGGGCGGTGCGCTTCTGCAGGCCGCTAACGGAGACTTCTACGGAGCCACCGGATCTGGTGGATTCCTTAACTACCCCTGCAACGATTACATCCCTGTTGACGGCTGTGGGACGGTCTTGAGCTTGTCCGTGGGCCTCGGGCCGT
>Ga0182016_10003577_pt1 | contig 17670 bp, 15 predicted proteins | sample 712S2MmetaG_FD_120491 | JGI IMG/M metagenome (GOLD analysis project Ga0182016, IMG submission 120491) | Permafrost microbial communities from Stordalen Mire, Sweden - 712S2M metaG | ecosystem: Environmental > Terrestrial > Soil > Wetlands > Permafrost | place: Sweden: Stordalen | collected...
AAATTGTTCGTCATCGAGAGCGGCGATCTTAATCAGCTTACCTTTGATGACGATCGTCTGACCGCAAGCCTCCAAAGTCGGAAAACTTAGCCATTTCCCCTTGACACAAATTTCAACGAGTCTGGGTCCAGACGGATTCTCATTCTGCGACGACAATAACGAGATTCCCAAGCACTAACCTCTCTTCTTACTAGAATTCCGGCCATCACCCTTGGTTCGGGCGCAGTCCCGCGACGACTCCGTTTATGGTCGACTGCAATTTGCCTATAAAGAATTTCGTCAGCCTTCGCATCTGCTCGCGGCGCACAAAACTCACCAGCTCTGCTGAAATGGGAATCTGCGCTCTCCTCAGCAGCGACCACGCGTACCCCAGCCCCAGTGCCAGGCCACCGACGATGTAAGGCCGGTGCTTCATCTGGTACGTCATCCTGAGCAGTTCCCATAGTGGGTGATTCCCGACCGAATGGTCCTTTACTCCCATCCTGAATTTGGACAACAAACTGCCCTGCAGCGCCGTGCCCATGACACGATGATGCACACAGACCTTATCGGTAAATGTTCTGGTGTGCCAGCCGTGGAGCCGCGCTGACAAAACGGCCACATGATCGATGCAGCCGCCCTTGAGAGGCATATAACCGCCAATCGCTTCGAAGCATTCACGCCGAAACAGCTGGCAGCCGCCCCAGACATTCTCGATATTGGTGAATCGGTAGTCGTATTGGAAAGTTCCTTCGCGGAAGGGCGCCCCCGCAACACCCAGTCGCGGATTCTCCTCCATATTGCCGATCAAAAACTCGAAGTGCTCCGGCTCGAATGACACGTCGGCGTCGAGGTTGCCGATGATGTCCGGATTGAGGTCCTTCACTCGATCGTAGCCGGCGTTGAAGGCATGCACCTTTCCTGCAAAATGCCTTTCCTTGCGCTCCGGCATCCGAACCAGTTCAATCCATGGATAGTCGCCGAGGTATTTTTCAACCAGCTCGTCCGTCTGATCCGTCGATCCATCGCTGACGATGACCCACTTCAGCGGAGTGCGCGTCTGCGCAATCATCGATCTGATCGTCAGTTCAATGTACTGCGCTTCATTTCGCGCCGGCGTGACAAGGATATAACTGAGGCTGTTCGGCATAGGTCAAACACTTCGGTCTCTTCGGCGCGCAACGTATCCGGCGACTTCTGGAATTCCCGCGCCGAGTTGGGCGCGAGTGCCCGGTTACGCGCTTTGCGCCACCGGCGCCATCATCGCGAACGAAGCTGCGTTGTTTTCAGGCGAGGACTTACTGATAAATGCGAGAATCTCCTCAACCACCCTGGCTTGCTGAGTTCGTAAGAGCTGAGGAAACATGGGCAGAGAAAGAATCTCTGCGGCGGCGCTTTCCGCGACGGGATAGTCACCTTTTCTGTACCCCAGATATGCATACGCCTTCTGCAAATGGAGGGGAATCGGATAGTGGATGCCGGTGCCGATGCCCGCCTCCTTCAGATGCTGCATCATCCCGTCGCGGTCCTCGGTGCGAATCACATAGAGGTGATACACCGACCGCGACCAGGACGGCTCGTACGGGCAGATGAGGGCCTCATGATCCGCCAGCAGGAGGCCATATTCCACCGCCCGCTCGCGGCGCTGCGCGTTCCAACTCGCCAAATGCGGCAGCTTGGCATTGAGCAGACCGGCCTGAATTGCATCCATGCGCCCGTTATAGCCTTCCGTGTCGTGATAATATTTGTACGCTTGTCCATGGTCGCGCAGCATCTTCATCTTCGCGGCTACCTTCGCGTCACCGCTCACTGCCGCACCGGCTTCCCCGCATGCCCCCAGGTTCTTGCCGGGGTAGAAACTGAACGCCGCAGCGCGTCCCATGGAACCGGCCTTCATCCACCGATTCATTCGCTCGGAAAAGTACTCTGCTCCGTGCGCCTGGCATGCATCCTCGATCACCATCAGGCCGTACTCTTCGGCAACGCTCAGAATGCCATCCATGTCCGCCATCTGGCCGTAGAGGTGCACCGGCACCACCGCGGTAACGCGCCGATTGCTGCGTCGGCTGATGAGCGTCCCTGACTCATTTTGCTCGCACTGCTGTTCCAGGTAATCCCGCAGCTTGTTCGCTGACAGGTTATAGGTCCGTTCGTCGATGTCGACGAATTCCGGCAGTGCGCCCGCCTGGGAGATGGCTTCGGTCGTAGCGATAAACGTGTGCGGCACGGTCACCACCACATCGCCGGGCAGTACTCCGCATGCCATCAAGGCAAAGCGAAGTGCATCCGTCCCGCTACTGACTGCAACCGCGTAGTCGGTGCCGCAAAACTCGGCAAATGATCTTTCAAACTCCTCCACCATCGGCCCGCCTACAAATCCCGCGGTATGCAACGCCTGACGAAAGACTCCTGTAAGAATCTCTTCCAGCTCCATGTGCGGAGAAACAAGGTCCAGGAAAGGAACGCTGTCAGCAACTTGCATTTCGGCTCTCCAAACTTCCATCGATATAGCGCAAAATCCTGGCTGGATTTCCGGCCACGATCGCGTTGGGTGGTACATCTTTGGTGACCACGCTGCCGGCTCCGACGATCGCGTTCTCACCCACGCTGATATTGCACAAAAGCGTAGAGCCGGAGCCGATGGACGCTCCCTTGCGCACCACCGTCGGCTCGACCCTCCAGTCCGCTTCGGTCTGCAGCTCTCCGCCTCCGGTCGTGGCGCGAGGGTAGGCGTCATTGGTAAATGTCACACCATGGCCGATGAAGGCGTTATCCTCGATCACCACGCCCTCGCAGATAAAGGTGTGGCTGGAGATCTTGCATCTCTTGCCCACGCGGGCATTCTTCTGTATCTCCACAAAGGCGCCGATCTTGGTGTCATCCCCGATTTCGCAACCATACAGGTTGATGAACCGCGACAGACGCACATTTGCGCCGAGCTTTACGTCATCGGCGATGGAGTTCCACGCGCTCACAATCTGACCAATGACCCTTTCTTATGCAGGGATACTGTCGCGGCCTCCAGCATTCTTACCACCCGGAGTCCGGCGCAGCCGTCGTTGTGCGGGTCTCGACCGCTTGCGACACACTCCGCGAAGTACCCCAACTCCAGCCGCAGGGCTTCAACCTGTTCCAATTGAGGAGCCCACATGTCGCCGGAGCGATAGCTCACCAGCAGTTCGTAAACGCCCTCCCTGCTGTTGACGCTCACTCCCCGGTCGTATACCTTCAGTTTTTCGTCCGCTTCCAGATCGTTCCACACCAGCATCCGCTTTTCGCCGCCGATCAGAGTGGTGCGCACCTTCACCGGCGACAACCAGTTCACGTTGATGTGCGCGATGATGCTGTCGGGGAAATAGAGCGTCATGTAAGCCACATCCTCGTGGCTGTTCAGATGCTTCTGCCCGGTGGCGACAATCGCCTCCGGGGTCTCATGGATGAGGTAGTCCATGATTGACAGATCGTGCGGCGCCAGGTCCCACAGAACATTGATGTCATGCTGGAAAAGACCCAGGTTGACGCGTGTCGAATCGTAATAATAAAGCTTCCCCAGGGTCCCTTCCTCGAGTAGCTGGGAGATCTTCTTCACTGCGCCGGTAAACAGGAAGGTGTGATCAACCATGATCTTCAGCTTCTTCCTCGCGGCCAGCTCGATCAGTCTTTCTCCCTGCTCGGCGGTGCTGGTAAAGGGCTTCTCGACGAAAACATGTTTCCCGTTTTCCAATGCCGCCTTGGTAAGCTCATAATGCGTCCACACAGGAGTGATGACGGCGACCGCATCGATCTCAGTTGACTGAATCAGTTCTGACGCATCCGCAGTGACATGAATGCCGGGAAAGGCCTTCTGTGCGCGGAGCCGCCCTGCCGGACTGAGCTCCGCAATGGAGACGACCCTCGATCCATCCAGGCCGGCCAGGTTGCGCACCACATTGGGGCCCCAATATCCGTAACCGATAACTCCGAAGTTCACTTGCTTTCACTGCCTTTCACGATGGCCGGACCTCAAAGAAGCTCTCACGAGACGAGAACCTCGGTACGGTCGGATGTTGGGGGATATGTTTAGACCTCGCCGGTAAGCGGCCCTCAGTAGGCGCCTTTAATGACTGCGCCGGGAGTACGCATCAGGATCTTGAAATCAAGCCAGGGAGACCAGAAGTTGGCGTATTGCAGGTCAAGACGCACCATTTCGTCGAAGCTGACGACGCTCCGTCCCGTAACTTGCCATAGCCCGGTGATTCCCGGTTTCACGTGCAGCACCCGGCGCCGGTGCCAGGTCTGATAGGCCTCAACTTCATACGGGATCGGCGGCCGCGGTCCAACCAGCGACATCTCTCCTCGAAGAACATTCAGGAACTGCGGCAACTCATCCAGGCTGGTTTTCCTGAGGAACCTCCCGATTGGCGTAATTCTCGGGTCGTTGACCAGCTTGAATACGCCTGCGCCACCTCCATTGACCGATACGCGATCCGCATTGCCTGTAATCATCTGCGTAACGTATTGCCGGTGTTTGCTGTGATCGTTGTCGGCATGCATCGAACGAAACTTCAGAAAAGTGAACTGCCGGCCGTGTTGCCCTACGCGCTGCTGTTTGAAGAACACCGGGCCCTTGGATGTCGCCTTCACCGCCGCCGCAATGATGGCGAACAGCGGCAGACACAGAATCAGCAGCAGCAGACTGCCGACAATGTCCATAACCCGCTTGATCGCCGTCATTGTCCCCTTGCCCTTGCCGGGTTCCTGAAGGTCCGGATAGAGAAAAGGGTTGCTGGGCCCTTCGGGCGCGTCATGGTTCCAGTCATCGGGGAAAAAGTGAAGCGAGATGCGGACCTCGCTGAACTGTTCGTAGGTAAGTTCATCGCGAAGCACCGACGTCACCCTGCTCAGTAGCGCGCCGGGGGTTGTGCTCTTGGTATCGGATGTCAGCCCGGTAAACAGCACGCCAATCGCAAAATGGTCCTTGTACCACCCGACTACATCCGTCTCCCGGGTTGCCGGCAGCAACGCAGTCATGAGGTTGTCGAGGGCTCTTCCCTCACTGTGCGGGCCCGGACGATGTAATCCCTCCAGCAGCATGAGCAGAAAGGGCTCGTTGGTTCGCTCCGTCCTTTTGCGCTCGATCGCGATCATCCGCCTGAAGGCTTCCTCGTGCAGAACATCGCGCACTCCTGCCGGCGTCGATCCCAGCAGAAGATCTTCCAGACGTGAGGTGCTTTCCCTATTTGACCGGGTCAAGACTCTACTCCTCTCCCGGACGATCATGTGTCGATCGGCCGCTGCGGAACCGCAGGTTCATCTTCAGTTCGGGTGGTTGGAATGTTGATTGAGGTGATGCCGAGGGCGATCATCAATCTGCGGGGATTTGGGGATGGTCTGAGGCGGCTGACCCGCTTCGATAGTAGTAATAGTCCGTATCGCTTGCACTTTTCGAGGAGTTCAGCAGCGCGCCTATCAACTTGTCCGGGTCGAGTGCGCCCATACCCTTCAGCAGCTTGCGCTTCTTGGTCGTTCCGTGCCTTGCTACAAGGAGTATTCCGTCCGCCATGCGCGCCCATACACTTGTGTCCGCCATTGGCAATACGGGGGGCGAATCGATCACAATCCAGTCAAACCAGGATCTCAGTTTCTGCATCAATGGCGGCATCAGCGGCGACTGGATCACTTCCAGCGGGTTCCTGGGTATCTCGCCAACCGGCAGAATCCAGATGCCGGGTCTATCCAGATAATAGAGAGAGTCCGTAAGGCCGCGCTTGCCCTCCATATAACTGCTCAGACCGGGGACTTTCTTCAGTCCAAATATCTGAGACAAAGTGGGCCGTCGCACGTCCCCTTCCAGAATTAATACCTTCTGTTGTGCTCCGTATCCCAGCGTGCAGGCCAGATTAGCCGAGACGAAGCTCTTGCCCTCCTGGGGCACGGTGCTCGTAATCAGCAGGTTCTTGAGCTCGCGATTCCTGCGAAGATCGCGCAGGCGGACGCCCAGAAGTCGGAATGCTTCTGCGGCAGGGCAATCGGCCCCCGCGAGGCTAGCCAACTGGCCGTTCTTGGGTACCTGTACCTCCAGCGTCTGGAACCGGCTGAAGACTTGCCGGCGCTCTTCAGCCAGCAATTCTTCGGTGACCGCAACGGGATTCTTCGCAGCCGCCTCTGACCCTGAGCGGTCCTGGGGGAACAGCGAAGTCTCGCCCTCCTGCCCGATGCCCGCGGGCCCGGCTGAGACGGATTCAAGACTTCTTTGAGCGGAGGACTCGCGTTCGGCCCGTTCCAGTAGTTCAATCGGGTCAAGCCCGGTCATCAGATCGGCTGGGCCGCGTTCTTCCTGCGATCGCTGCAGGGCGTCAAATACGTAGCTCATGATCTCTCGATTCCGTTGGCGGGCGTATCCGGATCGGAACCGCTCACGACCGGTTTTCTCAGGTTCGAAAACAGATCCAGCATGGCCTTGGTGGCCTGCGGAACATCCATCTCGCCCGCTCGTCCAGGCTCTCGATCCTCGCGTGAGTGTCCCAGATCCAGACGGAAATCACGGGCCACTTCATTGATGATGTCGGGGGTTACGGCATGGCACTGACGGGCATAAGCAGCGATCAGCGAATTCTCGCAGATCGTGTTGATGATGCGCGGCAAACCTTGCGAGTGCTTGTACACCTCCGCGGTTGTCTCGGCGGGGAAGATGGGATCGCTCTCGAGTTTCGCACCGGCTATCTGCAGGCGCTTCCAGATGTATTCCTGTGTTTCACCGGCATTCAGGGCGCCCAGTTGCGCGCGCAGCGCGATTCTCTGCTTCAGCTGTCTCAGGCCGAGCGAGTCCAGCTTCTGGTCCAGTTCCGGTTGGCCCACCAGGACAATTTGCAGTAGCTTGTCGTCGGTTGTCTCAAGGTTCGAAAGCAGGCGGATTTCCTCCAGCAGGTCTTCCGATAGGAGGTGCGCTTCGTCGACGATCAGGACCGTCGTCAGTTTCTTGGAACCGCGTGATACCAGGAACTGGCCCAGGTCCAGCAGAAGCTCGCTCTTGTTCTTGCCCGAAGCCGGAAGTCCGAAGTCGGCCAGAATGTACTGCAGGAACTCAGTGGGTGATAGGCGGCCGTTAAACACATAAGCGTAGGCAATGTCTTTGCTGTCCTTCAGTAATCGGAGAAGGCAACGCAGCAGAAGCGTCTTTCCCGTCCCCACCTCTCCGGTGATTACAACAAACCCCTTGTGCCACCGAACACCGTAATACAGCGCGGCAAGCGCCTCATTGTGCCTGCCGGTGGACACAAAGCAACTCGGGTCGGGAGTGAGGTCGAAAGGATTGCGAGAGAGCTTGAAAAATTGCTTGTACATTTCAACTCAGATCCTAAGAACGCAGATAACTGAATGCGGTTCCAGCAAGGATGACGCCCAGAACCAGGGTGGCCATCGCCCAGCCGAGAACCAGTCTCCGTTTCCTGCGCTTCTCGTCCCCGGGATTCAGAATCTCGGGAATCTCCGCGAACACGGGAACGGTCAAGATGTCTTCGATTCCCCGGTCGCTGTGCAGGCGATCGTCCAGTAACTCCAGCAAACCCACGACCAGCACGCCCAGTCCCAATCCAGCGCCAAGACCCGCTCCGCACATCTTCAGCCGGTTAGGAAAATCGGGCTTCAGAGGCAAACTGGGAGGGTCCAGCATCGTGAATCGCTCGCCTTCCTGCATCTGCTCCATGCTGGTCGCCATCCGCGAGTCGCTTTCCTTTTTCAGCAGATCGTTGTAATTGGCCTGGGACTGCTCGTAGCCCCGTGTCAGGTCCGCCAGTTGCTGCTCCACTGCAGGCTCACCGCTCAAGCGTCCCTGGTACTCGCCGATTCTGGATTTCAAGCTGGCGATTGCCTGCTTGCGACTGGAAATCTCCGCCTGGTCGGCTCGCTCCTGGCTCTGGAGTTGCAGCAGCGGCCCACTCTCCACCGGGTCCTGTTCCTGCACGTTGCTCGCGGGTTCTTTGCCGGAATTCTTCTTCAGGTTGGCGATCAGCTGCTCCCTCGCCTTTTCGGTCTCGGCAATCTGAGCCTTCACTTCCTGGACTTCCGGGTACTGATCCGTGTACCGCGTTCTGAGATCCTCCAGCTTGGACTGTAACTTCTCGAGATCCTGGTCAAAGGCCTGCACGCTGCCTGGAGTGCCGCTGGCGGTCCGGGGTCCGGTCCGCAGTGCGCGATATTGTTCCATCATCGATTCGTGATACGAACTCTGCTGGATTGCGGTATTAAGAGCATCCTGTTCATTCTGCAGCTGCGCCTGCAGCCCGCTCAGGATTTGCAGATTGCTTGCCTGCTGAGTGGGCAACTCTCCTTCGTGCGCTGCCTGGAAGGCCCGAACCCGGGCGTCCTGGTCAGCAAGACTGGCTCTCGCGCTTGCCAGTTGGTTTTGTATGAATGCGGTCGTGCTTTCAGACTCCTGCTCGCGCACCTTCACGTTCTCGTCGATAAAAAGATTCGTCAACTCGCTGGTGACTCGCTGCGCCGTATGCGGATCTGGCGAGGAATAGAAGACCCTGAATGCCGTGATCGCATTCTGCGAATCCCGCACCAGCTCAATGTCGATATCCTTGCGCATCCGATCCACCTGTGCGTCCGGGCTAAGCGGCTTACGCCCGTTCTGGTAGAGGTGCAATTTGTCGATGATCATGAGCAGCCGCGTTCTGCTTAGAATCTGTTGCGTAATGCTCTGCAGCCGGCTCTGTAAATCGTCAACCACGTTGGGCACAACATAGTTCTTAGGCATGGTCGGTTCTTCCACCAGGATTAGTGTCCCGGACTTGAACCGCGCAGGCAAAATCCAGCTCGATCCCCACACCGCTCCCCAAACCACAATAAGCAAGGTCAGAAACAGAATATGGCGCCGGCGAACTATATCGAATACGCGCCCCATATCAAACTGCTGCGGTTTTTGTTCGTCGAATTCTTCGGACATGATTATCTTCCTAACGGTCGCGCGAACTGCCAGCTGATAGAGACCGTGACGCGATCGCTATTGGGGTTGGACGATAGCGCTAGTACATCGCCGTAACTCTGGTGCACGCGGTCGTAGCTGAAGCCCAGGTAGAACTGCTCTCCAAGCGCGCGGTCGACCGCGGCCGATCCGGACAGACTGTGGTTGTTCTCAGTTCCAGTCAGGGCCTGCGGCGTGACGGACTCATTGAGGAAGTACGATCCGGAGATTCCTGTTGTCCAGGCGCGCGACATCTGCCAGCGCGCATTCACCTGCGCCGATTTGTTGTGGTACGCTCCGAGCAATCCCCCGCCTCCGGTCACTGACTGCGAGTAACTGACTGCAAGGCTGGTGTGGGTCCCCTGCCAGCCGACGCTTCCCGACACGGACGGGCCCCACGAGTCTGATGCGGCTAACGGCGCCTGATCGACGGAGTAGTGCTGCGGACCGCCCGATATTGAGAATGAGAGATTCGGCCCTGCGTAAAAGGTGTAGAAACCGTTGATCGCCTCAGTGTGGGTCGTACTGACCCCATTGGCCGGATGCGCCTGCATATCCTGGTACTGAAAGGTGACCCCGAAGTAGCGCTTTATTGAAAGACGGCGGTTGTAAAAGACCGACCCTCCGAGCGAACTTGAATTGTAAAGACCGGGCGTCTCAGCCGAACTGGGATAATGCAAAACCGTCTCCATGCCTGATCCCCCGATCATCACGTTCATCCCTGTTTGCATCGTGAATTCGCCATCTGCACTATTTTGGAGCCGTTTTGCGAATGGCGGTATCGCGCCAGGAGTGGAGGGCTCGGTCGATCCGGATATCCCGCCGCCGATTCCGGCATCTGTGGAATTGAAGGTGGACGAGCTGTCCGTAAACTGGTCCGCGGCACTGAGCGTAGCATGCGGCGTCAGGCGCAGAGAGTAGTTCACCGCGCCATTGTTATCCACTTCGTTCAGCGCGCTCGACGGGCGGTAGAAGGTGAATCCGGGACTGTAGGCTACAGTCGCGTGCTGCCTTCCGCTGGTGGTGTCAAAACTGATTGTCGGACGAACTGAAAACATTTCTTCCGAATCCGATGCGCTTCCGTCTCCCGCATAAAGATGGTCGACGTAGGATGTGTTAAATGACATCCCGGCGCGCAGGTAGTTCGATCGCACTTCCGCGCCCACCGCGGTCGGAAAGCCGATCCCGCTTACCGGCGGCGGTGTCATCATTTGCGTCGGTGTGCCGCCTCCCGTTGCGCTCGGCGTCACCTGAGACCACGAGGTCACGGTTGCCAACAACAGAAGAAGGAAAACTCGTCCAGGCATATGCGAGATCTAGGGAACCACAATCGTGTCGTTCGGCTCAACCCTGATGTTCTGTTCAGTGTGGTTGCCGCGGATAACATCTTTGTAGTTGAATGGAATGCGCGTTTCGGCGCCTCTGTTATTCCGCCGCAGGATGTAAATGCTCTTTTGTTTTGCGAAGTCCTGAAATCCTCCAGCCTCCGCGATTGCGTCCAAAACCGTAGTGGTCGCCAGCAGGGGATAGGATCCAGGCTTTATTACGCGGCCCAGTATGTTGAACTTCTGGCTGTTCATTTGCAGCACCATCACGGTTACGTCGGGCGCCGCAAGGAAACGCCGCAATTTGGCTGCGATCTCCTCTTTGACCTGCAGGGGAGTCCGTCCGGCCACCAGGACCTCCCCGATCAGCGGCATTGAGATCTTGCCGTCCGATCGCACCGGAACGCTCTTGGTGAGGTCGGGCTCTTTCCAGACGTTGATCTCCAGTTGATCGTCATTGCCGATGATGTAGTTGTCGTCCGTCGGCCTCTTCTGAACGGACGACGCCGTATCTTGCTCTGAAGAAGACTGCGCCAGTGCCGCCTGAGAAGGCCGGGCTGACCCGGACGCCGCAAGCCCCAGAATAGCTGCTGAAAAAACCAGGACAAGAGCCGCGTTCCTGATGAAGCCTTTCGGCTCGACATCTCTCTGGCCCCTGCTGGATCTGCTTAACAAATACAATTGTCCTCCGTGTCCTTTACACAACTCGGGGCGCTATCCGCGCCGAGGGTGTGTCAGGGCCCCATTCGCCGAAGGGCGGAATGGGATGTTGCGGCAAACGATCGCCTGCCGGTTGGCCGGCGCGCAGTGGCACAGCCGACGCGCGCGGGGCCACCGGTTCCACGTCCGCGGCATCGATCTCCACTGCCACCGACTGGGCCAGCATTTCAACAGAAAGAACCAGGCGAAAGACGTTCTTCTTTCGGATCAGAATGCCCTCTACGCCGCTGAGCGATCCGCGCGTAACGCGAACCCGATCCCCGCACTTGAGGAAAGGATGCGGCTCCACTACGAAATTCCCGCTGATTGTCCTGCGGATGGATTCAATCTCCTCTTCCGGGATGGTCGCCGTTTCCTCGCCCCGGCATAGAATCATATGTACCCCCGGGGTGCTGAGAACATGAAGCCGTCTCGTGGGTCTCCCGCGAACAAAGACATACCCCGGGAAAAGGGGCAGGCTCAGCACCTTACGTCTGTCTTTCCAGCGCCGCACCGACTCATATACCGGCAAAAATACATCGAAGCCCTTCGACATCAGGACATCGGCCACCGTTTTCTCATGCTGATGCCGGGTGTAGAGCGCCCACCAGGGCACAGCACGTTCGGTTTCAGCTAAGTCAATTGGCGTCGGCGGCATGTGTACCCCCTCCATCTCATCATGCGGAGCTGGACTCATCCTCGAACCGGCGATGAGCGTAGCTTCGCCCTGTGGGCTACATGGCCCATTTTCCCTGCTTCGAAACACAACCCGGGACACCAGCACTTGAAGGTGCTGCCGGAAATCAAAACCATGTTGTACGCACCGTTGACGGCGGAATTGGGGACCCCTAGCCTTTTCTCCGGCCACCGTCAATAGATAGAAACTTTGCCGACCCTTGACTTTCTTTGTTCTGGCGTAGAAACCTCGAATGATCGATCCGGGCGGCGACCGGGACAGCCTCGCCTGGCACTTCACTCTGAGACAATCTCACCACCGAGCCCCGGCAAAAAACCTCTGCAGCACTCTCGCCCTGCAGTTGAACCGGAAGGACAAATGTCATTTCAATCACAGCATCCGGAGAAAGGGAATATGTAGTGCGAAAAAGGACACCGGAGTTACTGATGTTTTTCATCACACCTTCATGCCACTCCTTCTCGCCCCGAATGCGAAACCGCATCATTGCACCGATCTCGTACCGCTTGGCCCGTGCAATTCTGTTGCGATGACCGCAGTCGGCCCGTTTCGCAAGCTTCTCGCGATCGGGTCTACTTACCGATTTGATTTCATCATCAGTCATCGCAGAGAAGTCGAGCGTACTTGAGTCACACCACGGTTGCAATGGCCCAACAGTGCTATAAGTCTTTTGAACTTTGGAGTATTACTGAAAATCAGAGAAAAAAGGAGTAACAGATTACTATCGGGGGCAGATGGAAAATTACCTGAAGTCCCTTTGTCTGCTTTTCATACAGCGGTAATCTTCTCGGCCACTCGCTATGCTAGTTCCGCGTCCGTCAGCCGGTGATTGACGGCGAACAAGGCGAGCTCCAGCCGGTTCGAAACACCCAGCTTATCGAACACATTGCTGACGTGGTGTTTTACAGTCTGTTGACTGATCGAGAATCGTTGCGCCATCTCCGGGTTCGAGTAACCGGCAACTACGAGAGCGACAATCTCTCGTTCGCGCGGCGTCAGACCGAAGTCCTTTTGCTGCGATATTTCCTCCACGCGGTTATCATCTCGCATGTGGTTATCGTCTCGAAGGATTCCGATCAGATCCGATAACTGTTCGCTCTCAACCCAGTACTTTCCCTCCATCAGAGCGCGAATCCCGTCAAATAACCGCTCGGTTGTGGAATCCAGCGAAATCATGCCGTTCGCGCCCAGTTTCAAGGCTCGGACGATCTGCTGCCGATCCACCGAGTGGGTCAACAGCAGCGTGCGGGCGGGAATGTCCGAATGGGAAAGCTGTCGCAATACTTCAAGCCCATTCTGCTGGGGCATATCCAGGTCCAGCAAAATTACGTCTGCCTTTGTCTGTGCGGCCAAGGAGACCACTGCACGGCCGTCCGCCGTCTCACCTGCCACTTCGAAGCCCCCGGCTTCGAGCAGACCACGCAAGCCCTCGCGAAAAAGCGTAGGGCCACTCGCAATCAAGACGCGAACGGGAGAAAGCGAAGTCTTGGGACAAGTGACCGTGCTCAGTTTCCCCATTTCACCACCTCTGGGCAGTTGAAGCACTGACCTTCGAGCGCGAGATTCTGCTCTCTCCCCGTCTTGCCACCTGGCCGTCCACGCGTGGTGCCGGTTGCTATCATGGTTTTTTTAGGTACGGGAAACGAGGATTGCTCTTGCCACTCAGCGAACCCTCTTAGCCGCATTCGGCCGCTTCTTGCTGATCGCCGTAATGCACCGTGGAACGCTCGAGAACCAAAAATTGCCAGGCAAAAATTCCCGCTGGTCGGCTGCCAAACTAAACCGTGGCGAGAAAGCCTAAATGTGACAGTTTACATCGTGCCCATTCTAGTCGAAAAAATCCCGCTGGTCAACTCTGACATGTTCGCCGTGGCAGCAATAACCTGTGTGCGCGCCGGTTCGCGTCCGGTGCACTTCAGCAATTCCAGCCAATGACAAAGGTAAATGAAACTCTGCTGAGCACGACTCGTTTTTCAACCTTCACAGTCCGCTTGTCATTCGTCTCGGGAAATCGCGGAAACTGAGTGGGGATGCTGAACAAAGGAACTCTTCGACGATAACATCGATCATGCCCGAATGCAACGGGTTGCGTCAGGAATACGCCCCCAGTTGGCACTTGGACGCTCCCGAATTGGCGAGACTCTTTTGGGAGAAATGTTGCCGTTTCGAATGCTCTCACCGATTGGAGGGTCCGTACAGTTGAGGGTTCCCGTCATCTCTGCAGTCTATCTCGATACCGTTAGTGCATCCCCTCTTTCCAGCAATTACCTTCGCGGATCGATCGCGCTTTTAGCCATTCGTCGTTGAGGCGGCACCAGTTTCTTCAGATAAAGCGGACTAACTTCCAGGCTTGAGGTTTTCCCGATTTCAGTTATTCGTTCTTGAGTTAACTGAAATGGCCCGAATCGCGATCCGCATTCTTTACCCCGATACTGCACCCGCTCGTTCTGTACCGAGCTTACGGAGATTAGTGACAGGTGAATGGCCAACCGTTACACAGACCTCCGCGCACCTCGCGCAGGTCGCTTCTCCTGAAGCGCCGGATCATATCCAGGCGCAGGATTTCCGCGCCACTTAGTTTCTGCACGCCGGGGATGCTCCATGGATTAGCCGCAAAGCCGTTACCCCCGGCGCCCGTATAGCCCACGAAGGTGGTGAAGCAATTTGCGTCTGGTCGAGTTGTTACAGAATTAGGGCCCGGCGTACCCGGATTGGATCCGGAACCGATCTGCTCGTCTGCAGGTAATCCATTTGGTGGGCGCTGCAGGATTCGAACCTGCGACTTCCACCGTGTGAAGGTGGCACTCTACCGCTGAGTTAAGCGCCCGAATTGGCGGGGGAAAAAAGACTGCGCCGGACAGGCGCCCCATGGGTTAGAGTAACACCAGCAGGGGTTTACAGCCAACCTTGGGGCCAGTCCGGGGTTCGTTTGTTCGACGCCAAATCATTCATGTTCTGGAACACTGGATCAACCCGCCGAGCGTACAACTCACCCCCCAGGGATGGCTTGCTGCGGGTCGTCTCAGAATCGGGAAATCCAGGCCTGAACGGCCCGTCTCTTAACTTCAACGGTTGGAATGGATTGCGCGCTGCCACCTTGATGTCCCGAACAGCCGCGCCCGGTGCAGGTGCCATCCCTCCCGCCGATGGAAATTCGGACGCGAAAACGGACCCCGGAACGCAACCTTCTCCACAGGATGGGGTTCCAGAAGATATGGCAACCATGGTCCTGAACAATCCGGCCTTGGGAGCGGGTTCGGCGCTGGAACCGGACGGATCACCCAATCCAGCCTTCGGCTTACGCGCAGATTTAGACCCGGCCAGCGACGCCGCAATCATGCTGCGGGTAGCTGCCGGAGACGAAGGCGGCTTCAATTACCTGGTGCGGAAATACAACCGGGCAATGATCCACTTCCTCTACCGGATGGTCCATAATCAGGCGGTTGCCGAAGAGCTTGCGCAGGAGGTGTTTCTGCGCGTATACCGCGCTCGGGACAGCTACCGGGCCGAGGCCAGGTTTACCACCTGGCTGTACCGTATCGCTACCAACCTGGCCGTGAATTACGCCCGCGACACCAGGCATGAGCGGTCCGCGCAGACCATTTATCTGGATGCGCCGGACGAAGAATCTGGAACGACGCCCGACGTGGCCGACGATGAGCCGTCCGTGGAACAGCGGATGTTACGCGATGAGCGAATGGCGGCCATCCGAAGCCACGTGATGGCGCTGCCCGAGCGGCAGAGAACCGCTGTGCTGATGCACAAGTATCAGGGCATGGATTACAGGCAGATCGGCGAGGTGTTGAAGCTCAGCGAATCGGCAACCAAATCGCTGCTCTTCCGCGCCTACCAGACCTTGCGGGACAAGCTGAAGGATTTCGTGTAAGTGGAAAGAAGCCGGGCGACACCGGCAGGGAGCGGGGTGGAACTTATGAATGAGATGAAGCACAATTGCACCGGAATGGAGTCGAAGCTGGCGGACCTGCTGCTCGATCCGGAGTCGGTGTCTGCCAAGGTTTACGCGCATGTTGCTGAGTGCGACGGCTGCCGGGGTGAGCTGGAAGAGCTGAAGGCGACCATGGGGCTGCTGGACGTCTGGCAGGTTCCCGAGCCCAGCCCCTACTTCATGACCCGTATGCAGGCGCGGATGCGCGAGGAGCGCGAGTCCGCGCCGGCCGGCCTGTTGGCGGCCTGGTTCGCCCGCCTGCGCGCAGACTTTGCCTATGGCCCTGGGCTCCACGCCCGCCCCCTCGTTGCCACTGCGCTGACCGTCATGCTGCTGATCGGCGGCGGAACTTATCTTGACCTGACCGTCAATGATTGGAACAAAACCCCTCAACCCAATAGCCAGGCCGCCGTGGTCCACGATCTGCAGACGCTCGACAGTAACGCGCAGCTTCTCGACCAGATGGAGTCTCTGTCCACGGCCAGCAACGACGACGGAGACTAGCTGATTGAGAATCTGCTGTGCGGGGAGTCGCTCTTAAGGAGCCGGGAGAAAGACTTGTGAACAGGAATTCGAGCGCGGAAAGAATGCGGCCTGCGGCCTTGGCCGTGGGATTTCTGCTCCTGTGTCTGTCTCCCCTCTATGCCGGCGGCCAGCGGGAGGTTCAGCGCAATTCTGCGCCGCCCGCTCAGCGCGCTCCTGCGCCTCGTCAACAGGCCCGCCGGCAACCCCGTCAACAAGCACAACAGCAAGCGCGGCAACAGGGCCAGTTCAAGGGAGCCCGGCCCTACCAGGGGGGCCAAAATCATTACGGCCAATATCAGGCTGCAAGGCCGTATCCTGGCCAGGGCCAGTTTCAGCGCGGAGTTCAGGCCGCCGGCGTCCAGCGCCCCGGGCAGAGCTATCCGGCAGCCAACGTCCGTCCAGCTTTTCCCGGCTCTCAGCCCGACGGGTATGCACGGCCTGGCATTTCGATGGGCCGGCCCGCAAACGCCTATCCCGGTGCCGCGCCCCCCGGACACCTGGGCGACTGGCTCAATCGGCATAGCGATCTTCCCCCGCAGGAGCAGGAACGCCTCCTGCGCAACGATCCGAACTTTAACCGTCTGCCTCCGGCCACTCAGCAACGGTTGACGCAACAGCTGCACCAGCTCAACCAGATGCCCGCCGAGCAGCGCCAGCGCCGCCTTGAGCGCGGCGAGGCCATCGAACACATGTCACCGCAGGACCGCCAGCGTCTTAGCGCCGCCAGCGGCCAGTTTGCATCATTGCCTCCCGATCGCCGCGCCCTGGTCAAGCATGCCTTTCAGGATCTGCGTTCGGTTCCACCCGATCAGCGCCAGATCGTCCTCAACTCTGCACGCTATCAGGGAACCTTCTCTCCCCAGGAGCGAGATATCCTCACCAACTTCCTCCGTGTTGAGCCCTACGAGCCGCCGCGCTGACAGAGCCTCACTGTGCAAACATCACTGAGCGATTTTGCCCAATCGCGAGCAGGAATGCGTGTCCGCCACAGACGCCATATCAATTCTTCTTGATAACTTCAAATGAAACCGAAACGAAATTCACTCAGTGGCTGTTGGGTAGATTCAACGGCGCGAGATTCGTTGAATCTGCCGTTCGACATATGCTAGCATCGAGTTTCAGAATCATATTTAAGCCCTGCGAGAATAAAGGTAGTTGCACAGAGTGAAACACTGCATCCCGAAAAGGCATTCCTCCTTTTTCATCCTCAGAGAGCTCGAACTTGAACAAGCTAAAAAAGAAGGAGAAGAACTGACATGACGGCCAAGAAGGCATTAGTGTGCGGAGCTGGTGGGTTCATCGGCAGCCACATGGTCAGGCGTTTGCGGGCCGAAGGCTACTGGGTTCGCGGCGTGGATCTCAAGAATCCGGAGTTCAGCCCCTCCGAGGCCCACGATTTCGTCATCGCCGATCTTCGGCTCCGCGAAAGCTGGGAAAATAATCTCGACGATGGCGTCGACGAGTTATATCAGTTTGCTGCCGATATGGGCGGCGCCGGGTATATCTTCACCGGGGTAAACGATGCCCATGTCATGCATAACTCGGCCATGATTAA
>Ga0182016_10003580_pt1 | contig 17666 bp, 15 predicted proteins | sample 712S2MmetaG_FD_120491 | JGI IMG/M metagenome (GOLD analysis project Ga0182016, IMG submission 120491) | Permafrost microbial communities from Stordalen Mire, Sweden - 712S2M metaG | ecosystem: Environmental > Terrestrial > Soil > Wetlands > Permafrost | place: Sweden: Stordalen | collected...
CACCGCCATGGCGGCGGCATTCCCTACGGCATCGCGCTCGCCGCGGCGGCGCTCGCCGTCTACCCGCAGACCGAATGGATGACGGCGTTGAGCCTGTAGCGGCCGCTGATGGTCTTAGGCGCTGCCGAGGAGCGCGCCCTCGCGTTCAGTCAACAAAAGATTAACGCGACTTGGATACGCCTCATTAACCATGCTTTGACGTTTAGCTGCTGATAATCGGCGGTGACGGCCGTTGTCGGTCGCAGGGTCACGTGGAAAGTGAAGCGTAATGAAAGCCGCGCGTCTGGTGGTACTCGGGGTCGCTGTCGCCGCGGGCGGCATCGCCGCGTATTTGGCGGCCGGCAGCAAGGCGCCGCCTGCGCCGCCGCCGGCGGCGCCGGTCGTGCAGCTTGAAACCACGGACGTGCTGGTCGCCAAATCCGAGCTCAACCGGGGACAAGTGATCGAAACTTCGGACATCGGATGGCAGACCTGGCCGGCGGCCGCGGCCAATTCGAATTACATCAAGAAGTCCGACCGCCCGAATGCGATCGCCGATTTCACCGGCGCCATCGTGCGCGTTTCGCTGGTGGCGGGCGATCCGATCCGCGATCCCAATGTCGTCATGGCCAAGGCTTCCGGTTTCCTCGCCGCGGTGCTGCCGAAGGGCATGCGCGCGGTCGCGATCGAGATTTCTCCCGAGGCCGACGCCGGCGGCTTCATCCTGCCCGACGATCACGTCGACGTCATGCTGACGCGGCGCGACAAGGCCGCCGAAAAGGCGAGCGGCGTCGAGAAATTCGTCAGCGACACGATCCTGCGCAATATTCGGGTTCTGGCGGTCGATCAGACGCTCGAGACCAAGGCCGGCACGAAGACCCAGCTCGGCAAGACCGCGACCCTTGAACTGACCGAGGACCAGGCGGAGACGCTGGCGCTGTCGCGCCAGCTCGGCACGCTGTCGCTGACGCTGCGCAGCATCCTCGATACCTCGGAAACCTCCGAGGACGACACCGACAAAAAGGACCGGCGCGGACCCATCAATATGGTGCGCTTCGGCGTCACGACGCCGGGGAACAACCGTTGAGCGGCCGGAGGACTTGACCATGACAGCAAGGACATCGCCCCGCCCGACCCGCCGTGATGCTGCGGGCCGTTACTCCGCCGCTATCGGCGCCGCCGGTCTCGCGGTGCTGATCGCCGCGTCGTTGATCGTTCCGCAGGCGCTCGCGGGTAATGTCGCCTATAGCCCACCGCCGACGCCGACCATGCATGTCGTCGCCAGCGACGCCGAATCGCAGTCGATCTCGCTCGGCGTCAGCAAATCGGTCGTCATCGACCTGCCGCGCGATATCAGAGATGTGCTGGTCGCCGATCCCAAGATCGCCAACGCGGTGGTGCGCTCGTCGCGCCGCGCCTACATCATCGGCACCGCCGTGGGCCAGACCAACGTGTTCTTCTTCGACGCCGACGGCAAGCAGATCGGCGGCTTCGATATCGCGGTCACGCGCGACCTCAACGGCATCCGCTCGGCGATCCATCAGGTGCTGCCCGAGGCCGATATCGCGGTCGAAGGCATCGGCGACGGCGTCGTGCTGACCGGTTCGGTATCGAGCCAGGCCGAGGCGCAGCAGGCCTACGATATCGCGGTGCGGCTCCTCGGCGTCGGCAGCAACGATACCGTGTCGCAAGGCAATAAGATCGTGAACGCCATTGTGGTGCGCGGCCGCGATCAGATCATGCTCAAAGTGACGGTCGCCGAAGTCGAGCGCGACATCATCAAGCAGCTCGGCATCAATCTATCCGGCGCGCTGAATTACGGCACGGCGGTGGTCAACTTCAACAATACCAATCCGTTCTCGTCCTATGGTCAGTCGCTCAGCGGCTCGGCCATCACCGGCGGCTTCAAATCGGTCAGCGCCACGCTGCAGGCGATGGAACAGGCCGGCATTATCCACACGCTCGCCGAGCCGAGCCTGACCGCTATTTCCGGCGAGGCTGCGACCTTCGTGGCCGGCGGCGAGTTTCCGGTGCTCAACGGCTTCAGCTGCACGCAGGCCACGACCGGCAGTAGCGCGCAGACCTGTCAGCCCTCGATCGACTTCAAGAAGTTCGGCGTCAGCTTGAATTTCACGCCCGTCGTGCTCAGCGAAGGCCGCATCAGCCTCAAGGTCATGACCGAGGTATCGGATCTTTCCACCCAAAATTCGCTGACGATCACCGAGCCGGGCACCACCAATACGGCGACCATTCCTTCGATCCGCACCCGACGCGCCGAAACCACCGTGGAAATCCCGTCCGGCGGCTCGCTCGCCATGGCCGGCATGATCCAGAACTCGACCAAGCAGTCCATCAACGGCCTGCCCGGTCTGATGGAGCTTCCTATTCTCGGGCCGCTGTTCAAGAGCCGCGACTATGTCAATCAGCAGACCGAGCTGATGGTGCTGGTGACGCCCTATGTGGTGCGCGCCGTCGCCCAGAAGGACTTGTCGCGCCCGGACGACGGTTTTGCCGATCCGAGCGATCCGGAGACGGTGCTGCTCGGGCGGCTCAACCGTATCTACGGCGTCGGGTCGGCTCCGGAGCCGACGGACAGCAACTACCACGGCAAATACGGCTTCATCCTCGACTAGGCGGCGCAGGAGACGACGATGCACAGCATACGAACAATGGAGGCCGGGCGGCGCGCCGTCGCCGGACTTGCCGTGCGCGCCGCCATCGCGGCGGGCTGTGCGCTGTTTCTTTGCGGCTGCAACACCGACCAGAGGGTTGCCGGTCCGCCCGACCCGCCGACCGATTACCGCTTGCGTCATCCGATCACGATGCAGGAATCCGATCACTCGATCGAACTCTTCATCGGTTCGAACCGCGGCGAACTCACGCCGACGCAACGCGCGCAGGTTCTCTCCTTCGGGCTGGGCTGGAAACGCGAGGCGACCGGCGGCATCGTCATTGCCCGGCCGGTCGGCAGCGGCAACGAGCAGGCCTCCGCCGATGCCATGCGCGAGATCGGATCGATCCTCGCCGCGAGCGGCATGCCGCCGCAAAGCATCATGATGCGCACCTATCCGGCGCAGTCGAGCGTTGCGACCGTGCGCATCAGCTATCCGAAAATCACCGCGCAGGCCGGCCCTTGCGGCATCTGGCCGGAGGATATCGGGCCGAGCATGACGCGCAGTCACGACGAGAATAGGCCTTATTGGAATTTCGGCTGCGCCACTCAGCGCAATCTCGCAGCCATGGTCGCGGAGCCCGCCGACCTCGTGCAGCCGCGCGCGGAAACCGCCGCTTACACGATGCGCCGAACCACGGTGATCGAGAAATATCGCGTGGGTAACGACGCGTCGACCGCCAGTTCGAGCGGCGCGCAGGCTGCGAAACTCACCGACGTCGGCAAGTGATGGGTGACGGAGTGCGCAAGGTCGGCACATCATGAGACAGCCCGAAGCGACCGACGCCGCGCCCGCCGATATCGCCGGCCGCGACGAGCACATCGCGCCGGCGCCGCGCGTATCGGTGCAAGCATTCTGTGAAAGCGTCGATACCGCCGCGGCCATTCAGGCGGCCGGTGAAGACCGCCGCATGGCAAAAGCGCATTTGCGCATCCAGATGGGCGGCTTGACGGCGGCGATCGAAGCCTATCAGAGCTCGCCGACGCCGAACGTCATTATTCTGGAATCCGAAAACCGCAGCGAGGACATCCTCAACGCGCTCGATCAGCTCGCCCAATATTGCGACGCCGGCACGCGCGTCGTCGTCATCGGCCGCATGAACGACGTGACGCTGTATCGCGAGTTGGTGCGGCGCGGCGTCAGCGATTATCTGATTTCGCCGATCGACGTGTTGCAGATCGTGCGCGCCATATGCGGATTGTTCTCGGCGCCCGACGCGAAGCCCGTCGGCCGCGTCATCGCCGTGGTCGGCGCCAAAGGCGGCGTCGGCTCCTCCACCATCGCGCACAATATCGCTTTTTCCATCGGCAACGACCTCATGCTCGATTCCGTCGTGACCGATCTCGACCTGCCATTTGGAACCGCCGGCCTCGATTTCAATCAGGACCCGGCGCAGGGCATTGCCGAGGCGGTATTTTCGCCCGACCGCATCGATACGGCATTCATCGACCGGTTGTTGGCGAAATGCACCGATCACCTCAACCTTCTCGCCGCGCCAGCAACGCTCGATCGGGTCTATGATTTCGGCGCCGACGCGTTCGAGGCGATCTTCGATTCGCTGCGTACGACGGTGCCGTGCATCGTGCTCGACGTCCCGCATCAATGGACCGGCTGGACCAAGCAGACGCTGGTGAGCGCCGACGACATCCTGATCGTCGCTACCCCCGATCTCGCCAACCTGCGCAACACCAAGAACATCTACGATTTCCTGAAAGCCGCGCGGCCAAACGATCGCCATCCGCGTTACTGTCTCAATCAGGTCGGCATCCCGAAGCGGCCGGAGATCAAGGCTGCGGATTTCGCCAAAGCGCTCGACGACGAGCCCATGGCGATCATTCCATTCGAGCCGCAATTGTTCGGCGCGGCGGCCAATAACGGGCAGATGATCGCCGAGATTTCCGCCAGTCACCGGACCGCCGAAATATTTCGCCAATTGGCGCAGCATCTGACCGGGCGTTCGGAGCCGAAGAAGCAGCGCTCGGGGCTGCTGTCGCCGCTGTTCGACAAATTGCTGCAACGGCAAGCGTAATCAGTTGGAGTTGCGTTAAGTGTTTGGCAAACGTCCCACCACTGGCAGTTCACCTCCGGGCGCAGCGCCCGGCGCGCCGGTGCCGCGCGCGGTGCCGCCGCCCACTCAGGCCGCGCCGCCGCCGCCCGCGGCCAATCCCGGCGGTGGCGGTCGCACGCCGTTTCCCTCCGCGGGCCTCGGCGCCGCCATCATCGGCGCGCCGACCGGAAAGCAAAATGTCGGCGGCCCGGCGAACCCGCCGCCCCAAGTGCCGACGGCGGTCGATTCGCGGCGGTCGGAAACCTATTACGAGGTCAAAGGCACCATTTTCGGCGCGCTGATCGAAGCCATCGATCTGGCGCAACTCGCCAAGCTCGACGCCGATTCCGCGCGCGAGGAAATCCGCGACATCGTCAACGAGATCATCGCGATCAAGAGCATCGTGATGTCGATCTCCGAGCAGGAGGATCTGCTCGACGATATCTGCAACGACGTGCTCGGTTACGGCCCGCTCGAGCCGCTTCTGGCGCGCGACGAAATCGCCGATATCATGGTCAACGGCTCGGGCACGGTCTACATCGAAGTCTCCGGCAAGATCCAGAAGACCGGCATTCGCTTCCGCGACAACCAGCAGCTTTTGAATATCTGCCAGCGCATCGTCAGCCAGGTCGGCCGGCGTGTCGATGAATCCTCGCCGATCTGCGACGCGCGCTTGCCCGACGGCTCGCGCGTCAATGCCATCGTGCCGCCGCTCGCGATCGACGGTCCGGCGCTCACCATCCGCAAGTTCAAGAAAGACAAGCTGACGCTCGAGCAATTGGTGCGCTACGGCTCGATCTCGCCGGAGGGCTCCGAGATCCTCAAGATCATCGGCCGCTGCCGCGCCAATACCTTGATCTCCGGCGGTACCGGCTCCGGCAAGACGACGCTGCTCAATTGTATCACGCGCTACATCGACGACGACGAGCGCATCATCACCTGCGAAGACGCCGCCGAATTGCAATTGCAGCAGCCGCACGTGGTGCGGCTGGAAACACGGCCGCCGAACCTCGAAGGCGAGGGCCAGATCACCATGCGCGATCTGGTGCGCAACTGCCTGCGTATGCGGCCCGAACGCATCATCGTCGGCGAAGTGCGCGGACCGGAAGCCTTCGATCTGCTGCAAGCGATGAATACCGGCCATGACGGCTCGATGGGCACGCTGCACGCCAATACGCCGCGCGAGGCGCTGTCGCGCCTGGAATCGATGATCACCATGGGCGGCTTTTCGCTGCCGTCGCGCACCATCCGCGAGATGATCTGCGCGGCGGTCGACGTCGTCGTCCAGGCCGCGCGGTTGCGCGACGGTTCGCGCCGCATCACCCACGTCACCGAAGTGCTGGGGCTCGAAGGCGACGTCATCATCACCCAGGACATTTTCCTCTACGACATCATCGGCGAGGACGCCGCCGGCAATCTGATCGGCCGCCACCGCTCGACCGGCATCGGCCGTCCGAAATTCTGGGAGCGTGCGCGCTATTACGGCGAGGAGGGGCGGCTCGCGGCGGCGCTCGACGCCGCCGAAGTCGCCGAGGAAGCGGCCAAAGCTTAACGTGCGGGTGTAGTGATGAGTACCTACGGCTTGTTTTTCCTGGTGACGCTTGCGATCGGCGGTGTCGCCTGGGTGTTCCTCTATCCGATCCTGTCCGGCGAGCGGAAGGCGGAACGGCGGGTAGCGAGCGTCGCCCGCTCCGAGCCGATCGCGGCGCGTCCGTCGCGCGCGGCGGCCGGCAAAACGCGCCGCGAACAGGTCGAGGGCACGCTCAAGGAGATCGAACAGAAGCGCCAAAAGGCCAAACGCGTGCCGCTGCATTTGCGGCTGGCGCGGGCCGGGCTCAAATGGTCGAAGCAGCGTTTCATGATCACCGCGGCGGTGCTCGGTGTCGGCGCATTCCTCGGCATGATGATCTTTGGCGTGGGGCTGTTGCCGGCGCTCGGCATCGGCTTCGCTGCGGGCTGCGGCATGCCGTTCTGGATGTTGAACTTTCTGAAGAAGCGGCGTGAGAATCGCTTTCTCAATAACTTTCCGGACGCCGTCGACGTTATCGTTCGCGGCATCAAGGCCGGTCTGCCGCTCCTCGATAGCCTCAGGCTGATCGCCACCGACTCGGCCGAACCCGTGCGCAGCGAATTCCGCGCTATCGTTGAGACTCAATCCATCGGCATGCCGATCGGCGAGGCCTGCCTGAAGCTGTTCGAAAGCATGCCGGTACCGGAAGCGAATTTCTTCGGCATCGTCATTTCGATTCAGCAGCGCGCCGGCGGCAATCTCTCGGAAGCGCTCGGCAATCTGTCGCGGGTGCTGCGCGACCGCAAAAAGATGAAGGCGAAGATCCAGGCGATGTCGATGGAGGCCAAGGCCTCGGCCAGCATCATCGGCGCGCTGCCGATCGTGGTGATGGGCCTCGTCTGGCTGACGAGCCCGGCCTATATCGCGCTGCTGTGGACCGAGCCGCTCGGCCGCGTGATGATCGCCTGCTGCGGCTGCTGGATGTTCATCGGCGTCATGGTGATGCGCAAGATGATCAATTTCGATTTTTGACGGCGCGACGATGACCGATCTGCTGACCGAATATTTCGACCTGCATACGCTGACGATGCTGTTCGCAGCCGTCGCCGCGGGCGCCACCGTGCTGACGCTGGCGATGCCGCTATTGGTGACCGATACGCTCGGCAAGCGCATGAAGGCCGTCGCGCTCGAGCGCGAAAAGATGCGCCAGCGCGAGCGCGAAAAGATGGCGCAGGGCAGCAAGGTGGCGCTGCGGCAATCGCCGAAAATCTTCATGAAGCGCGCCGTCGACAATTTCAACCTGTCGAAATGGGTCGGCCAGGACCAGGCGCGCGCCATGCTGATGCAGGCCGGCTATCGCGGCCAGGCGCCATACGTCACCTTTCTGTTCTTCCGCATGGTCATGCCGGTGGTCATGCTGGTCGCTTCACTGCTCTACATTTTTTTCGTGCTCGATCTCGATTATCCGCCGATGGTCAAGGTCGCGATGTCGATCGCCTGCGCCTATCTGGGCATGTACAGCCCGGTGCTGTTCCTCAAGAACAGGATCACGCGGCGGCAGCTTTCCATCAAGCGCGCCTTCCCCGACGCGCTCGACCTGCTGTTGATCTGCGTCGAGTCCGGCATGTCGATCGAAGCGGCATTCCGCCGCGTCGCCGAGGAAGTCGGATCGCAGTCCGTGGCGCTCGCCGAGGAGTTCACGTTGACCACGGCCGAATTGGCCTATCTGCCCGATCGCAAGCAGGCCTATGAGAATCTCGCGCAACGCACCGGGCTCGAAGGCGTCAAGGCGGTCTGTATCGCCCTGCAGCAGGCCGAACGTTACGGCACCCCGCTCGCCACCACGCTGCGCGTGCTGGCCCAGGAAAATCGCGATATGCGGATGTCGGAAGCCGAGAAGAAGGCCGCGGGCCTGCCGCCGAAGCTCACGGTGCCGATGATCGTATTCTTCCTTCCCGTGCTGTTTGTCGTCATTCTCGGCCCGGCGGCGATTCGCGTAATGTCGCTGCATTGATCAACTATTCGTCCCGCATAGCCCTCGTTCGTCGCCGTGCTAGTCTGCGATCCTTTATTTAGGAGGAGCGGGTGAGGCGACGCGAATTCATGACGCTTATCGGCGGCGCTGCCGTCGCCGGGCCGATCGCGGCGCGCGCGCAGCAAGAGAGCGGCCTACGCCGCCTTGGCGTGCTGATGGGGCCGCCCGCGGGCGATCCGTTCGGTCAGACATATGCCGCTGCCTTGTTGCAAGCGCTTGGCTCGGCCGGCTGGCACGAGGGTGGCAATCTCCATGTCGATTGGCGCTGGGCTGGCGGTGACCCTGCGCTCTACCAGAGCTATGCCGCGGAACTGGTGGCCTTGTCGCCGGACGTCATCGTCGCCAACGGCTCGCCGGCCGTGGCCCAACTGCACCGGCTGACGGGTTCAATCCCGATCGTTTGTGCGTTGGTGATCGATCCGGTCGGCCTTGGATTCGCCGACAGCCTCTCGCATCCGGGCGGCAACATCACGGGCTTCACGTTCATCAATCCGGAAATGATCGGAAAATGGACGGGACTGCTCAAGGATGCGGTGCCGACCCTCGATCGCGCTGCGCTCCTTTACAATCCGAAGATCAATCCGTGGTATGCCAAATTCCTCCAGGAAATTTCCGCCGCGCCGCACGCGCTCGCCATGGAGGTCGTGCCAACGATCATTGAGACGATTGAGGATCTGCAAGCGCGTATCCCGGCGCTGGCCGGCGCCGCCGCAACCGGCCTGATCATCGGTCCGGAATCATTTATGATCCGCCATGTCCACGAGGTCGCGGCGCTCGCGCAGGCGAATAGGCTCCCGGGCATCTCGGTCTACCGGCAGTTCGCGCCCGAGGGCGGCCTGATGTCGTATGGCCCGGATATTGCTGACCTATTTCGCCACGCGGCGGGCTATGTGGATCGGATTTTGCGCGGCGAAAAACCGGCCGATCTGCCGCTGCAGCAGCCGACGAAGTTTGAATACGTGATCAATCTAAAGGTCGCGAAGCTGCTCGGCCTCAACCTGTCCCCGTCACTGATCGCGACGGCCGACGAGGTGATCGAATAACGGTTGCGGCTCGACATCCATCTGTTCGCCAATCGCTCCCGAGGCTGACATCCATGATTGAATACCGACGCCGCGACCTGATGAAGCTTGTGGCAGCCGCCTCAGCGCTGACCATCCGGCCCGCCGCGGCGCAACAGTGGCCTGCGGCGCGGGTGCGATTTCTCGTTGGCACATCGCCGGGTGGCAGTCCGGACGTCGTTGGACGCATGCTGGCCGAAAAATTGGCGGACCGCTTGGGCAGCGCTGTCTATGTCGAGAACGTCACGCAGGCCGCGGGAGCGGTCGCGTATCGAACGATTGCAAGAGCGGCGCCTGACGGCGGCACGATAGGCATCTTGACGTCGGGCTATGCGCCGGAGGTGACGCTACGCCCGGATTCCAGTTACGATCCCGTCTCGGGCTTCACCTTCGTCACCATGATCTGTACCTATCCGCTGGTCTACGCGGTTCCCGCCGCCTCGCCGATCGCGTCCTTCGCCGACCTGCTCGGTCAAGCAAAGCAGAATCCCGGAAAGCTCACTTACACCATCACCGGTTACGGCTCGGCCTATCACATCCTCACCAAATGGATCGAGCTCGAGTCGGGTATTTCGATGACCGCCGTGCCCTATCCCGGCATTGCTGCTGGAGGTGCCGATGTCCTCAGCGGCCGTGTCGACGTGCTGGTCGACGCTTCGACGTCGGTTATTCCGCGCGTTCGCTCGGGCCAATTTCGTATTCTCGCGGTCTCGTCCGCCGAACGCTTCGCGTTGATGCCCGACGCCCCGACTGTCTCGGAGACGTTGCCAAATGTGAAATTTACATCCTGGCTTTGTCTGGCGGCGCCGCCCGGCATGCCCGCCGCGTCGACGCAGCGGCTCAATGCCGAGGTGAAGGCGATCCTCGATACGCCCGACTTTACCAAGCGCCTGATGCAGCTCGGGAGTGTTCCCGATCCGACAACGCCGGATCAAGCCCGGCATATCGTCGCCGATGAAATCACCCGATGGGCTGATGTCATCAAGCGTGGAAACATCAAAGTCGACTGATCCGCATCCCGCCCGATCCGGACTGCGGCGTTAGAAAGACGGACGAGCGTTAGAAAGATAGAGACGCGATGACGGTTTTTGTTCTGGTGCACGGGACCTGGGGCGGCGGCTGGCAGTGGCGCCAGGTGGCCGAACGCCTTCGCGCCCAGGGCCACCAGGTTTTCACACCGACGCTGACGGGGCTTGGCGAACGCGAGCATCTCATGACCCGGGACACGAATTTGGACACCCACGTCGACGACGTGGCCGCGGTCATCGCCTGGGAGCAGCTGGACAATGTCGCTCTGGTCGGCACGAGCTATGCCGGGCTTGTCGTCTCCGCGGTCGCGGACCGGATGTCGCACCATGTCGCCGCGCTCATTTATCTCAATGCGGCCTTGCCGACGAACGGTCAGTGCATGCTCGATTCGGTGTCGGCGGAACGCCGCAGCGCCGTGCAAAACCTCGCCGATGCCGAGGGCGGTGGTTACCGTGTGCCGACATCCCTGGTCCTCGACACCGGGATTGAGGCCGACGGCCCGCGGCGGGATTTCCTGAGCCGCATGAGCCCGCATCCACTGCCGTCATTGTTGCAGCCGATAAATCTCACCGGAAAATACCGGGAGGTACGGCGTAAGGCCTACGTGCTGGCGACAAAAAAGATATCGCATCGTTTTCGCGACTATTACGATTGGGCGAAAGCTCAGCCCGACTGGACGGCGCACGAAATTCCTTCCTATCACTATCCGATGGTCACGGCGCCGGATCTGACAGCGGAGCTTTTGATCGCGATCACGAAATGAAACGGCGGCGTGTCTGCGCCGCGCCGCCGGCCGCAAGGCGATTGCCGCGGCGTCGCAGCGCGATCAGCTCGGGCCCGCACCGGAACGGACCGGCCGGCCGGCGATCGGCACCGTGCCCTTTTGCGCCAGCATCTCTTTCAGATAGGCGACATTGGCGGCGGCCTGGTCGGGCGGCAGATCCGCGCGCGCGATCGCTTCGGCCTCGTCGAAGCGGCCTTGCAGGCCCACCACCAAAGCGAGGTTCTGCCGCACCCGCTGATCGACCGGCGGGTGTGCTGCTGCCCGCCGCAGCGTCACCTCGGCATTCTTCAAATCCTTCGACAAGGCATAGGACAGGCCGAGATTGGACAGTACCGTCGGCTCGTCCGGCACGATCTTCAGCGCCGTGAGGTAATGCCGCTGCGCCTCCTCGTGCCTGCCCATCTGGTCGAGCACGGCACCTTGCGCCGAGAGGATATGCCAGTCGGGATTTTCCGGCGTGTGGGCGCGGTCGAGCACTTCGAGCGCCTGCTCGTATTGGCCGGCCTCGGCCAGCGCTCGGCCATACTCGCCCAGCAGAACTTTACTCTGCGGGTTCCGCATCGCGGCCTGTTCGAGAATGGCGACGGCCTGGGCGCGCTGCCCGGTCGCGCGCAGCGCTTGCGCATAGCGCACCGCGACTTCCGGGTCGGATGGGTTGGCGCGGTATTGCACACCGTAGCTATCGACGTCGTGCCGCCAATCCGCTTCCGGGCGGTCGGAAGGCGCGAGCGTCACCGCGCCGGTGGTATCGGTCGATTGTGTGGTTTGGCACCCGGCGACGGCCGCGGCGATGACGACGACGATCGCGGCTGAGCCAAGCAAGCGTGCAGAGCGGGATCGGGTGAAACGCATCTCGATCGCTGCCGATAGCTGCTGCCCCAGGGTCGATCAGCAATAGAACGTTAACCCTAACGAGGGGTTAACGAATTATGGCGTGCCGCGGGGTACAGGCTCGAAGGGCGGGAAATGATGAGCCCGGGCGTGAAACGCCGGACGCAGGCGCCCGTCAGGCTCGAATTCTCTTGAGTTTCTCGCAAGACCGATTGCCCGAATTATGCGTGAAGCCCCGAAAAAACGACCGATAGTGATTTTTTTAGCTGCTTGATGCCGTCGCGCACGTCGACTCTTCGCGTCGCCGCCAGCCACTGTCGCACTTCGATTTGGAAGATCGAAAAAATAACGCCGCCGACGACCTCGGCGGTTTGAGCGGTTGCGATCTCACCTTTGTCGATTGCGATCGAGATGCTCTTTACAATGAGCGATCTCATCCGATCGCGGGTCGTTAAAAACTTCTTCGCTTGGGCGCCGACCTCGTAGAATTGCATCTCTCTCAGGGTTAGCCGAGATAACTGCGGCTCTTCACCGAAGTATTCATAAACCAGCGACAGCGAACGAACGAGATTATCCAGTAACTTCGAATCCGCCCGCACGGCCGCAGCCGCGCGTGCAGCAGCCTCTGCGAGCTCGTCGTTTGCGACCAGGAAAAGCAGATCTCGCTTGTCGGCCGCGTAGCTGAAAATGGTGCCGAGCGCGACGTCCGCACGATGGGCGATCTCCCTCATGCTGGCGTCGTCATAGCCATGCTTGATGAACAGCTCGCGCGCGGCGGCTTTGATTCGCCGCAGCTTGTCGGCCTTGTTTCGCTCCCGGCGACCCTGGTTGGGCGCGGCGCCCCCGCGCTTTTCCTTTTTCATCAGCCCAACAAACAGCTTGACAACGCCTGCGTCAAATTTGAACATGTTCAAAAATAACGACGTAGCGTAATCGGGGAGGCGGCAATGAAGCCAACCGCAGTTCATTCACGAATGCAGTGTTCTGGCCGCTCGTCTGTAGCGGCTCCCTGTAACGCCTTGCCATCAAGCCGCGCGTCGAAAAACCCCAACTAACAGGCATTGGCAGCGATCGGCCAGCGCGCGGAGTAAAGCCATGGCAAAAACCTACATTCCCTCCGAGGTTCACCTCGTCGGCAGCATCGGCCTCGACACTGTCGACGAGGTTTTCAAAACCGCTGGGCCGCTTTTGGGGCGTCGCTTGCGCCGCATTCCGGACGGCGAGCCGGGGCCCGGTTATGGGTCAGTTTCCAATATCCGCTTTTGCGCTCCAGCCCATTTCTGCGGCCGGACCCGAGCGGAGCGCTGCGCAAGACGTCGGGATTTCCGCTGCTCTGCCTTGCGGAAGGGGTCAGTCCTGATGAAACGCGGTTCGGTGAACTCGGCTACGCGCGCGAGGCCCGGGCGTCCTATCTTGATTTTCAAATGGCCCGCCAGCGCGGCGATATTCCGGGCGACATCCGGTTTCAGGTGTGCTTGCCGACCCCGATGAGCGTCATCTATGCGTTCTGCACGGCGCGAAACGTCGTCGAGATCGAACGCGCCTACGAAGCCGCGATGGTGCGCGAGGTCGAGGCGATCTGCAGCAACATTCCCCATGACGATCTCTGTATCCAATGGGATGTTTGCCACGACATGATCGTCTGGGATGGACAACCGCAAGACCAGTTTCCGTTGGTCGAGGCCTCTAAATCGGACATTGCCGCACGGTTCAAACGCATCTGCGCGTCGATCCCGGATTCCGTCGAACTCGGATTTCACCTTTGCTACGGCGATTTCGGCGGCAAGCATTTCTTCGATCCCGTCACCGCGCGTCACCTCGTCGACATCGCAAACGCCATAGCCAAAGAAGTTGGGCACAGTGTCGCGTATATTCATCTGCCGGTGCCGTTGCCGCGGGCGACAGCGGCTTTCTTCGCGCCGATGCGCGATTTCAGGTTGGCGCCGGATACCAGGATCTATCTAGGTTTGATTCACCTCAGCGACGGCGTCGAAGGCGCCCGGCAGCGGATCGCGCTCGCGCGCGAATATCTGGAGGAATTCGGGGTGGCGACCGAGTGCGGTTTTGCCCGCGCGCGAAAGCCGGACCTGGTCCGAGACCTCCTCAGACTGCATGCGGCGGTGGCCGCACCCGCGTAATGACGGTGCGCGACGTCAAACAAGACGTCACGGAGACGACGTACGGTCGATCATTGATCGAAACGGGCGATAACGCCTGCGGAGGAAGCAATGCCGGGTTACATCCCCGATCGGGTTCATCTGGTTGGCAGTATTGGCTTGGATACGGTCGAAGAGGTGTTTCGAACGGTTGGGCCCGAGCTTGGTCGAGTGAACTCGGCTATGCCCGCGAAGCCCGGGCGTCTTACGACGACTTCGTTGCGGCGCGCGAGGCGGGAAATGTCCCAGAACAAGCCCGTTTCCAGGTCTGTCTGCCGACGCCTATTGCGGTGACTTATTCCTTTTGCACGCCGAGTTGGCACGGAATGCGGCATGGCGCGGGCGCGCACTGAGGAGATCGTGCGAAACCTCTTGGCGATTCATGCCGATGTTACGACCGAGCCTGGGCTGCCGCGTTCTTAAGGTTGTACGAAGTTCGGTAAGGACGCAGCCTAGCTCATCACCCGCACGGGCTTGCCGTCGAGGAAGCCGCGGATGTCTTCCACTACGCCGGTGAAATAGGCGCGGTAGCCTTGCTCGGACACGTAACCGAGATGCGGGGTGATGACGACATTGTCCATCTTGCGCAGCGGATGGTCGAGCGGCAGCGGCTCGACGTCGAAGGTGTCGAGGCCGGCGCCGGCGATCTTTTTGTCGCGCAGCGCCGCCAGCATCGCCGCCTCGTCGACGATCGGGCCGCGCGAGGTATTGATCAGAAAGGCTGTCGGCTTCATCAGGCCGAATTCCCGGGCGCCGACCAGGCCGCGGCTGCGCTGCGACAAGACGATATGGATGCTGATGAGGTCGGACTGGCGGAACAGATCGTCCTTGCCGACATAGCCGACGCCGGCTTCCTGGCACTTTTCCGGCGTCAGGTTCTGACTCCAGGCGATCACCTTCATGCCGAAGGCCTTGCCGATGGCGGCGGTGCGCTGGCCGAGCTTGCCGAGGCCGAGAATGCCGAGCGTCAGCCCTTCGAGATCGGGACCGATGGTGGTCTGCCAGGGGACGCCCGCGTGCATCCGCGCGTTCTCGTAACCGATGTGGCGGGTCAATTCGAGCATCAAGCCGATGGCGATGCCCGACGTCGGGCTGCCGAAACCGCCGGTGCCGCAGACCGTGACGCCGTGCGCCTTGGCCGCCTCGGTGTCGATCGAGGCGTTGCGCATGCCGGTGGTGATCAGGAGCTTCAGTTTGGGCAGCGCGTCGATGACCCCCTTCGGGAAGCCGGTGCGCTCGCGCATGGCGACGACGATCTCGAAATCCTGTAGCGCCGCGATGACCTTATCCGGCCCGCCGAGATGCTCTTGGAAAACCGTGAACTCGACGTCGTTCTTGACCGTCGACCAATCGACGACCTTGAGCACGACGTTTTGATAATCGTCGAGGATTGCGCAGCGTAACGCCATGATTCCCACCCTATTGCACGCCCTGTTGTGGGCTAAGCCGTCTCATAACGGCTCGGGCAAAACAAGCGGGTAGGGCGGGGCGGCTTCAGGCGCGGTGCTGAGCGAGGTCGCGCAAGCCCGCGCCACGTTCTGCGGCCGGCGACGATGACTTGGGGTTGAGGCTGCCGTATTTCGCGCGCCATTTCGGGCCGGGACCGCGCATATAATGGAGATCGGGACGGTAAGCGCCGGCTTCCGGAGCGGACAGCCGCCAGATTTCACTCAAGACTTTTGCGAACTCACGCCACATGGAACGCTCCGTACTCCTCGGCGGCACGCCGCCCGAGGAAGCTTTGGTTCGCGCAGAACGCGGTCGGCCGCCTTGACCAGCCGCAAATGCGGAACTTTTTTCAAACGCGCGTTTGACTCGAAGTGTCGGCAGAAATCATTAAAATTTGTTGCGAATTCGGCGAAGCCGCGCCGCAAATGTGGTTTGCGTTTATGAAGTTTTACGACGGCGAGTAAGACCGGAACTCGGTCATGCCGGCCAGCCGCTCGCGCCGGGGCCGAATAGTCCCGCGATAACGGCGCTTGCCGTCGGCGCGCGGCGTCGCTACATCAACGTCTTATTTCCCGACATGAGCGCCGTCGCGGTCGCCCCTATGTGTTGCGCATAGGCTAGAGCGGCGCCAACCAGAAGGGGCAGGGCTTAAAGCCCGCACCGAAGCATGGCCCGTCAATTCGCCTACCACATGGAGGGTTTATCCAAGGTCTATCCCGGTAACCGGAAGGTCTTGGACAATATCCATCTGTCTTTTTATCCGGACGCCAAGATCGGCGTGCTGGGCGTCAACGGCGCCGGCAAATCGACGCTGCTTCGGATCATGGCGGGTATCGACACCGACTATACCGGCGAAGCCTGGGCCGCCGCCGGCGTTCGCGTCGGCTACCTGCCGCAAGAGCCGCAACTCGATCCGGAAAAATCGGTTCGTGAGAATGTCATGGAGGGCTGCGCGGCGCAGAAAGCGGTGGTCGACCGTTACAACGAGATTGCCGCCAATTATTCCGACGAGACCGCCGACGAAATGACCAAGCTCCAGGACGAGATCGACGCCAAGGGGCTTTGGGATCTCGATTCCAAGGTCGATCTGGCGATGGACGCGCTGCGCTGCCCGCCCGACGACGCCGTGGTTGAGAAACTCTCCGGCGGCGAGCGGCGCCGGGTGGCGCTGTGCCGGCTTCTGCTCGAGCAGCCGGAACTCCTCCTTCTCGACGAGCCGACCAACCATCTCGATGCCGAGTCGGTCGCTTGGCTCGAAGGCCATTTGCGCAATTATCCGGGCGCCATCCTCATCGTCACCCATGACCGCTACTTCCTCGACAATGTGACGAGCTGGATTCTCGAGCTCGACCGCGGCCGCGGCATTCCCTACGAGGGCAATTATTCGACCTGGCTCGGCCAGAAGCAGAAGCGGCTCGAACAGGAAGGCCGCGAGGAAGACGCGCATCAGCGCACGCTCGCGCGCGAGCAGGAGTGGATCAAGGCTTCACCGCGCGCCCGCCAGGCCAAATCCAAGGCGCGCTACGAGCGCTATGAGGAGCTTCTGAAAAAGGCCGGCGACAAGCAGACCCAGACCGCGCAGATCGTCATCCCGGTCGCCGAGCGGCTCGGCCAGAACGTCGTCGATTTCGAGCATCTGAAAAAGGCGTTCGGCGACAATCTGTTGATCGACGATCTCACCTTCAAGCTGCCGCCGGGCGGCATTGTCGGCATTATCGGGCCGAACGGCGCCGGCAAGACCACGCTGTTCCGCATGATTACCGGCCAGGAAAAACCCGACCAGGGCACCATCCAGGTCGGCGAGTCGGTGCATCTCGGCTATGTCGATCAGTCGCGCGATTCGCTCGACGCCAAGAAGAACGTGTGGGAGGAAATCTCCGGCGGCCTCGATCAGCTCATGCTCGGCAAGCGCGAGGTCAATTCACGCGGCTATTGCTCGGCTTTCAACTTCAAGGGCGCCGACCAGCAGAAAAAAGTCGGCCAGCTCTCCGGCGGCGAGCGCAACCGCGTGCATCTCGCCAAGATGCTGAAATCCGGCGCCAATGTGCTGCTGCTCGACGAGCCGACCAATGACCTCGACGTCGACACCTTGCGCGCGCTCGAAGAGGCGCTC
>Ga0182016_10003581_pt1 | contig 17660 bp, 22 predicted proteins | sample 712S2MmetaG_FD_120491 | JGI IMG/M metagenome (GOLD analysis project Ga0182016, IMG submission 120491) | Permafrost microbial communities from Stordalen Mire, Sweden - 712S2M metaG | ecosystem: Environmental > Terrestrial > Soil > Wetlands > Permafrost | place: Sweden: Stordalen | collected...
CGGGCTTTCACCCGGTGTAACCAACCCCACGCCTGCCCGTGATGGCCTCGGAGTCGTAGATATCTCCGTATCGCCCAACGCACAAGAAAGTCGTCGAGTGTGCGCAGCGCGCAACGAAGTGCCGAGGGGTAAAATTGCCCGTAGTAGCGAACCCAGCCGGCAAGCACCGGTCGCCCCGATACTGGCGATTATATACTTGACAAAAGTGAGGTAAAGGCGGACAATCGTGGCCAGATAAGAGGATTTCAGCCATGGCCACCACCTTCGATTCCCCCATCTTCTCCGACGAAACAGCCGCCCGCGAGGCGCTTGAGTCGGTCCGCTGGCCCACCGGTCCGGTGTGCGTGCATTGCGGCTGCACCGATCATGTGGTGCGCGTCAAAGGCGTCAAACAGTCTCATCGTCCGGGCTTGCTGTACTGCAATGACTGCAAGGGCCAGTTCACGGTCACAGTCGGCACGGTATTCGAGCGCTCCAAGATTCCGCTCACCAAATGGTGGATGGCGACGTTCCTGCTGTGCTCAAGCAAGAAAGGCATCAGCTCGCACCAGATCAGCCGCACGCTTGGAGTGACCTACAAGACGGCGTGGTTCATGACGCATCGCATTCGCGAGGCCATGAAGGACGGCGCCATGGGCCTTTTGGGCGGTCCCGGCTCGACCGTCGAGGCGGATGAAACCTACCTCGGCAAGTCTCCAAAGAGCCGCAAGAGCGCCCCGAAGCACGCCAAACCCGCGCCCCAGGTTCTTAGCCTTGTCGAGCGCGGCGGCAACATCCGTTCGATGTATCTCGACGACAAGAACATCCGTGGCGCGCTGACTCAGCATTTGGATGATCGCAGCCGTCTGGTCACGGACGGCTCTAATTCATACATCGGCCAATCCGATCAGCATGAGTCAGTCGATCACTCGAAATTCGAGTGGGCGCGTGGCGACGTTCACACCAACAACCTCGAAAACTTCTTCTCGATCTTCAAGCGCGGTCTGGTCGGCACCTACCAGCACATGGACAAGAAGCATCTGGATCGCTATTTGGCAGAGTTCGATTTCCGCCGCAACACCCGCGCGAAGCTTGGCATCAGCGATACGCAGCGCACGGCCATTGCGATGAAAGGCATCGAAGGCAAGCGACTCACTTATCGGGGGCCTCACTAAGCCTAAGAAAATTGCTGCTGATCAGATTGCTAACGCTGTGAAGCAAGCGATCCGTGAGATTTGCTATCTGCGTTTCATCGATGGCAAGGACTAGCAAGAAATGCCGAAACAAAACCCGTGGGACCGACTCAAGCCAGTGCCGACTGGAGATTCGACGCGGACTTCTATCTATACGGCGGTTGGCATGGCTCTCGATCAATGGGAGGCGGCGCAAGAAAATTTGGAAATACTTTTTTGCGTTCTCGTCGAGTCAGAGTCGTTAGAGTCTTACTCTTACCCATTGAGGCGCGCCTTTGGAACCTTAGAGTCAGTGCCTAACAAGGTCGGCATGATGCGTGAAGCGGCGGCAGTGAGCCTTGGTAACAATAAAATCCTGCTGGAAAAAACGCGCGCTCTATTGACAGAGATTGAGCAATTCAGTTTTCGCCGTAACGATATAGCGCATGGCCAAGTTAATATGTATAGGAGGGGACCGAGTGGGTGGTTCTTGACGCCGGGATTTCATCAAACAAAAAAGCGTGCGCTCGGCAGTCCAGATCCGGTGGCCTACCGATGGACCGCTGATCAGATCAACCAATACACCACTGAATTCCGACGCCTCCAAAACGACGTACGGGCGCTATTTACTGAGATCAACGTCGCTCGCCAGCCGCAGAAGTCTTCATAGCCCGGTAAATTGCCTCGATGAGATCTTCCGGTGTATGACCGGGTTTCCATAGGCCATTCAGCCATTCCACAGCGGCCGAATCACTCCATTCCGGATCGGTTAGCACGGCTATACCGGCCTCAATCATTTCTGGCGTGATTTCGATTTCTTCTTTGCCAGTTGACGCTTCTTCGGCATCTCGTCGTGCGTCTGGGCCGGGGTCTGCAGCATTCGCCGCATGACATCGCGCGCCATCTGGGCGGTTTGCTCTGGCGTTCGTTTCTCTGGGTCGTTCGGCATCCCGGCGCTCCGTTGAAGGATCGCCCAAAGCATGCGCCGGATCGGCACCAGATTCAAAATCGGTATCAGAATCAGCACTTGCGAAGGGTGGCATACTGGCCTCTTTTGTCAAGTATATAATCGCCCCGATACTTCGCATAATGTATATTATGTAATATACATTACATATCCTGTTCTACGGGCCGCTGTCGTGTCGGTGATGGGAATTTTCGGTAACCCTTTTGTGCTTTTCGGTAACACACCATCCGGTAATGAGACGCCCCTCTCAGTCCAACCCCGCAGGCTGCCCAGTGCGCGCCGCGTCCTCGCGCTTTGGTCAATTTAGCGAAACGATCCCTGTCGTGGTCGGCCAGTTCGGGCGTCCGCGCGTCGGCACCATGGATACGGCAACCGCCCAACTGACCTCGCGATTCTTACCCGAGGACTTCTGGTGGTAGTCGGCGCTGAAGCGATATTTCGCTTGTAAAACAGGAGTTTATGTCGTAGTGGTCACGTCGTCGGTACACTTTTGGTAGACGTTGACGCTGATCCATCGGTAGACCAACTAGCATTCCGAATAACCAGCGCTATCGCACGTTCGAGGCCGAGACCTTGTCGTCACATGCGTCGATCAGGACGAAATCTTTACGCCCTTTGAGCCCAAGTTTGCGGAGAATTTTCTGCACACGCTCAAGTTCAGCCTCCGTAAAGAAGAGAATCACCTTAATGGACTTTGAGGTGTTGTTGGCGGCTTCGTAAACCTTCACCTGGTGCTCAAGGTTCTGCTCAAGCTTCTTGTTGTTTGCCAGTTTGAACTCGACGAGCGTCTTGTCGGCTGATCCCTTCGAAACCTTGAAATCCACCGGGCCACGACCGTTGTTCGTCTCCCGATTGACGTCGAACGAGGTCGCGAACCAAGTAAGTCGATACAGGATCTGGAGATCGGCCTCACGTTTGAGGGGCTTACCCTTGAGAGATAGAAGTAGCGATACCCGTGCAGGTCCTCGTCGTTGAGGAACGTGCGGCCGTAGAAGAAGCTCTGGCGCAGATACCGGATCGGCCGCTCCACCTTGCCCTTGGTCTTGGCCCGATAGGGGCGGCAGGCACGAGGCCGAAAGCCCCAGTGCGCAGCGAAGCGCAGAAACTCGCTGTTGAGCACGAGGCCTTGGCCGCCGAGTCGATCATCAGAGAGCACCACGGAGCGCATCTGGTCGAACAGCAGCTCCTTGGGCACGCCGCCGAATGACTCGAAGGCACTCTCGAGTCCACGGAACAGTGTCTGCATCGTCTGGCGGGAATAGAACCGCAACCACAGCAGCCGCGAATAACCGAGCACCACCAGCAGTGCGTGGCGTCGGCCCCAAGGCAACTGGAACGTGCCGAAATCGACCTGACCCTGGAATCCAGCCGGCGTCTCGAAGCGCACCAGTGGCTCGGGCGGAGGCAGTGGGCGCACCTGCCGGACGTAGTCCTTGAGCTGCGTGTAGCCGCCGGCATAGCCGCTTGCCCGCAGCTCCTCGTGCAGCCGCTGCGTGGTTAGCAGCGGAAAGTCGGCCAGCCTCGCGGCGACAATCCCCTTGTACGGATCGAGCTTGCAGGCCACCGGCGGGCGGGCGCGATAGCGCACCGCATCAGCATCCAGGTCCCGCTCAAGTTGCCCAGTCTCGATCCAGTGATACACCGTGCGCCGGCTTACTCCGAATCGCCTGGCCAGCTCGGTCTTGCCCACCCCTTGCTCCAAATAATGGCGTAACAACACTCTCGTCTCCCTGGTGTACATGGCGACTCCGCTTCCGCGCTTCGTCGCCCAGATACAACAGCGGCTCGCGCCGCCGTCAACGACTGTGCAAACTTGGCCCGCCAGATCTGTGCAATTTACGTCCGCCGCCTACACCAGCACCCCTGACCATCACGTCCCCTGTGAGTGGAGCTACTGTCACTTCCGGCCGCTCTATAACGGTAACTGTCACCGTTGCCTCGGGCATCTATCCGCACGGCGTTGGCCTTTTTACAAAGGATCCCCTTGAGGGTGCGGACCTGCAGCAGGTTGTTGGTTCGACGCTTCATTTCACGATATCCATTCCGACGTACACCACACCAGGCCCTTATCCTCTCTTTGCTGTAAGCGTGAATGCTGCGGGGGTCGAGGTGAACTCTGCGCCGATTACCGTCAATGTCGAGCGAGCGGACATGCCGACGGCGCTGTCGGTTGATCCGTTTTCGCTGACCTTAAGATTTATCGGCGATTCGCTTCCATTCACTGTTTGGGGGAAGTTCGCGGCTGGTCTTCAAACAGACGTTACTCAATCCTCGTATTTGATTGTCACGTCGGAAAATCCAAGGGTTGCTGCCGTACAGAATGATATTATTTCTGCGGCGGGAAGCGGTCAGACCAATATCGACGTGACGTATCGTTCGATCACGGTCAAAGTACCGGTAACAGTGCCGAGCGCGATCCGTGGTGATTTGAATGGAGACGGGATTGTGGATCAATCGGACCTGAACATCATCTTGGCGGCACTGAATACGGCGGCGAATGGTCCGAATGATGCGCGCGACCTCAATCATGATGGCAAAATCAATGAGCTGGATGCCCATATTCTAAGGAGTTTGTGTACCCATCCGGGTTGTGCTTCTCAATGAGATCGCGCTGGTTGTGAAGACAGAGATAATGGAGTGGACCGGTTTCGATCGCTGGCTCACGGTCTTAACCTTCGGAGTCGAAACACTCCCAAAAAATGGTTATGGGAAAGTTTGCATTTTCCTGGCCTGGAAGCCGCCGTCCGCGACCGTCGGCAACGGGTCGATGACGCCCATCGGCGGCTCGCCCCAAAATTCGGCCCAGAAGCTCTCATAGGGGTCGCCGCAAGATAAGGGGCCATTACCACTCGACCGCCAACTTGGCGGCTTAACCTTCCATTCGATCGAAGACTAAGGAGTGCGCAGCCGCACTGCGCGTTAAGGCCTCGATTCGCCGTGGTTTGGTGATTCAATGGGTCGCTCTGTTTTGTCCCGATTCTTGATGATCCACAACGTGAGGTCCCACGCGCCATAGACGCCGGCAAACAGCAAGAGCGTGGTTGCGCCCGCGACGGCGAAGGGTCCGAAGGATTTTTCGGCAATCAATCCGACGGCCCCAACGACGAGGCACGCACTTCCGAGTGCGGGAACGCCCACATACGGAAGCCAATCGTGCCAATCATGCAAGGGTAGACCGAACTGATGCCGCCTAACCACAACATGAAATTGATAGGCTAATCCGACGAGTCCGCCGAGTCCGAATATGATCGCGATTGGCCATGTGGATGGCCACGGCACCAGCACCGCTAACGCCTGCATTAGCACGGTACCGAATTGAACGAGAGTTGGAGTCAAAAATCCGCGCGTGCCTCGCTTTATGAGCGACGTGGAGAAGCCGGTGCCCCCTACCGTCACGGCAACAAATAGCAATCCCATCAAAGTCGCTGCTGCGCCGCCGGCCAAAATGAAGAAGTTGTCCCAGTTATTCGGCATTGGCGAGCAATATTGTGTTTTCCGAAGGGGCGAAGGCGGCAACCGAAAGGCGGTCGCTATCCGTCGGTGGCGCTTTCGATCGGCCCAAGGCCAGTCATCCAGCCGACAATGGTGCGAAATGCGAGACCGTAATTACCCACTTGACAGTGGTTCTGCGCCTGCTCCACGCGCGTGAACAAACGCGCGGTCAGTGTGCGAACATGCGTCAGCGTGGCGATTTGGTCGGGCAGTTCATTTACCGCGATTGCGTGATCTTCGGCCCCTGCCATCAGGAGTACGTCCTGCGTCACGCGGGAAGAGATGCCCGCAGTCGCGTATTTCTGGAAGTGCTTCAGCATCTCATACGGCGTCGTCACTCCGGCGGTGTGCATGCCGTTTTGCGTTCCCCAGTCTACGAACAGGCTTTTGGCCCTGGCATTCACGAAGACAGTGTTGACAGCGCCCTCGTTGTTAGCGTCGAGCCACTCGAGGAGTTGCTGGCGTACCGGGGGCGGCAGAGGGCGCAAGAGGAACCCGAACGCACTTGTGCACACGTCGTAGGCAATCACTCGGCGCACGCGCGGCTCGAAGGCAGCCGCGCGAATGCCGAGCTCGCCGCCAAGCGAGAATCCCATCAACGTAACCGCGTCACACTGGAAGAAGTCCAAGACCGCTTTGACCGGTTGCTCCCACTCCGCGATCATCGGCAGTTGCGCCAACTGGAGCGCCGCCCCTTGGCCTGGACCCTCGAATAGGATCGTGTCGTAGCCGGCGTCGCGGAAGAAAAGCGCTGCCGGCATCCATTCTTCGATGTAACTGTCGAACCCACCGAAAACGACCAGAGTCCCCTTGGGCTTTGTCGGCGTGAGACGATAGGCGGGGAGCCAGCCGGTCGCAAAAGGAATTCTGCTATAGGCAGACGGCGCAATTTGGAGGTTGCTAAGGAGCAGATCGACGAAGCGCTTGCGACTGGGGAGTTTGCGCGGGTCGTTAGTGAACATGAAGAACTCGGCGAGACGCAGATAGTAGGCCCCTTTGCGGACCTCGTGCCGGGCAAGCGCCTTTTCTCCCAAGTCGAGGATGACTTTCGTGAACGTCGGATAATCGTTCACGCCCGTGACCGCCTCGCGCATTTCGGTCAGCATGCTGTCGTCGCCGACCCAGCCATAGAAGCGGTTCAGCTGAAAATTGATGTTGATGTCGGGGTGCAATTCGTAATAGCCGATCGGAAAGGAGAACGGCGGGAAATTGGCCGGGGGCAATATTCGTGCCGTCGTCTCGTCGATGACGACGGGAATTGGATTCGTCTTCGCTTCGATCACGGCATTCATCGCATCCTGCTCCTTTACACTTCGATCACAGGGATTACTTCAGTCCCCCGCGTAGAAATCGACTGTCTACCGGCTATGTCGTGTTGTTCTTAAATACATCATCCAGCCAATCGAACTCGATCTGATGCTTGAGGCTCGGGTTATTCATTGTGCAGTGAGCTTCGCCCCCTTCCACTAAGGAAACGACGTGCTCTGCCTTTGGGCAGATCAGCTTTTCGTAGAACTGGTGCCCCGTGGCCAACATCAGGGGTCCTTCGGCCTCGCCGGCTATGCTGAGGAGCGGACACGTGATCTTTCCCTCGAGCCCGGCTAGGCTGTAGGCGCCACACTTGTCAAAGAAGGCTGCGACGGAGTCTCCGCCACTCCCCATTCGCACCTTAATTTGGGTGGCGAACCACTTGATCATCATGTCGGAGAGATTAACCCTGCTCTCGAGGTCAGTGCCGTAGGGCTCTCCGGGGTCGAAGCCCATCAGGACCATGGCTGCGGGTTTCCACTCCGGCAGGAGCGAATTCGCAATGACCGCAGTGAGTCGCTTTTCGTACGCAGCGGCCCGGGGGGCAAAGTATCCGCCCATGCTGTGCCCGGAGAGGGCAAGCCGCTCGGGATCGACGTCTTCTCGCGAAAGGACGTAGTCGACCGCATACCGTGTCGGGACTTCCCAGTCCGGGCGATAAGTCAACTCTGGATCCAACGTGTACGCGCCGACCTGACCGGGACCCTCCCACAAGAAGGCGTTGTAGCCTCGCCGGACCGCTGCAGCCCCACCACCCCAGAAATAGAGCTCCTCACAGGTACCATCACCTCCCGTGATAATCATCACTGTCGGACGAGGGCCGTCGGCGCCCACGGTGCGCATGAAATACCCAGGCAGTGTCTTGCCATTCTCATATGGGATGCTGACAGGCTCGATCGCCGGGCTGAAGAGCCGCGCCGCCTGCCTGAAGCAGGAGCGGTGGCGCATGTACATCTCACGGTGTCGCGGGTCGGTGGGCGCAAGGTAGAAGAAAGCCGATCCCCAGTACATTGAGGCGCGAAGAAACGCTTCGCGCGCGCTGACATCATGCCCGCCGCGGAGGCAGTCCTTGGCTAGGCGCTCGACTCTCTCGGCTGTGTCGCGCCACGCGACCGTCCAGCTCTCCACATCTCCGTCCGCGATCCGGTGTGCGGTGGAGAAGCACTCGCCTGCCGCTCCGCCTTCCCCGTAGCCGCCAGCGCAAAAGTTTCGGGCCATCATGAAGTCAAAGTGTGACCGAAAGAGCCCGGGCATCCCCGGAGAGGCGTTGAACACGCCCTGTTTGGTTGCATCTCTCGTCGATCCGGCTCTTGGTGTTGATATTGCAGACGCAGCAGGCGCGGACGCCGCACTCTGAACACTTCCTGATTTGGGCGCCGCACTTGGAGTTACCTCCGCATCAATCACAGCATTCATATCGGTGTCCTCTATTACTTGTGGAAACCGGGGTCGCGGGGATCGTGGGCCGCGACCACTGCGGGGTCTGTGCGTCACCGAACGGAGCGATGTTGCCGCGCGAGAGGCGTTGGCGAAGCAGAAGAGCTGGATACGCTTCCTGATAGCGGACATTGGCGACCGGCTGCAACGGGTCGGAACCGTCGATTCGAGGAGACCTGGACAGGCGGCGGTGCTAAATTCTCGCGAACTGAGCTGCCGGTTCGGACCCGATGGCTTTTTTCTAGGTATCAAGATCGTGGGCCAGTGGCTTTGAAACCGCGCCCGTTGCGTCTCCGATCGGAGGGAAACTATGGACGCAGATCACACTTTGCCCGCCTGGACGCGCCATTGGCGGCCTATTTCGCGAGTTGTGTGCCAGGCGGATCCGCATAAAATTCCTGCTTGATTGGGGATAACTTCGTAGCTATAATGAGCTACGAAAACGGAGCTAATATTATGCAAACACTTCTCGCCGATGCCACGGTTAGCATGTCGGAGTTCAAGAAGAACCCCGCCGCTGTGCTGCGTCAGGCTGGTAACCGGCCGGTAGCGGTTCTAAACCATAACAAGCCGGCCTTCTACATGGTAGAGCCCACTTTAATGGCAGCGATCCTCGAAGAACTTGCGGATCATGACTTGTACCGAAAGGTCCGCGCTCGTATGACCGACAACCTACCGGCTGTCGAGGTCGATATTGACGATCTCTGAGGCGCCAAGAAAACATAAGTATCGGCTGAAGTTTCATCCGCAGGCTCTTGAGGAATGGAAAGCCCTCGATGGCTCCGTAAAGAAGCCACTGAAACATTTGCTTGAGAAGCGCCTCGATAATCCGCATGTTCCAGGCGGCGAGCTGGTCGGAGACCTGCACGGCTGCTACAAAATAAAGCTCAGAAAGCAGGGCGTTCGCCTCGTCTATCGGGTAGAGGACGACGTGTTGGTCGTCATGGTTATGGCGGTCGATCGACGCGAGGACGGCGTAGTTTACAAATCAGCCATCGCGCGCCTTTTGAGTGCCTGCCATCGCAACATTGGCCAAAACCGCCAAGAAAGCCGTCGCCAAAGCTGCCATTAAGCGCTGAGGCTTGCGGTCACCGACATGTCGAACTAACCCACTGAAATCATTGATCAGCTGTGACTAACATTCTGTGGCGTCTACAAAAGGAATATGCGCCGCGACGCCCAATCGCTCACCCAAATGGCGCCACAGGGACGGTGGCACGATACGCAGGCCTTCGAGCAATCGCCCGCTCATGCGCGCAGAAATCCGATGCGCGTGACTGACAATGTAGTGCTCGTGGGCCTTGGAGAGCGCCGCCATGCGCGTCTGAACGGTCGCTCGACCCCGGGCCCGATTTGCGCCTTGTACTTGCGATCGACCAGCGGCTCGATCTGCGCACGCCCGTGTCGCCACGAAGTTGAGCTGTGCTGCTAGCCGCATGCCTTTCAATGCATCGCGGGTCCAAAGTCCTGATCGGAAAACATGGCGCTATCAGGAATCTTAATCACGACCGCTGCGTGCTTGAGCGCCTGATGGCAGGCATTGCAGGTCTGGGTCAACTGCACGTAGGCAGCATCGAATTGCGCCGGGTTAGCCGCCTTGATTGCCTGCTCGAGTTCGTCGAGTGGCGTCTTGGTCATCCCCATCAACTCGGCGGTATCTGCTGCCTGATACCGGGGGATCGTACGCGCGATTCGGGCAAATGCGTTACGCAACTCGCTCACCTCATAGGCGGCATAGCCCCAATTGCGTTGTTGTCCGGCCAATCCGAGCTTGGTGTGACGCGGTTGCACCGCCATAGTCATCAGATCACCCATACTGGGGTGATAATCAGCCTGCTCACTTGGCGCTGCTGCGACCGTCCCTGGCGTCGCCGCTGCAGATTGACTGTCACCCACTTGCGGCACTATGAAAGTGAGCGCCGCTGCCACCAACGCAAACAGCGGTGCGGGAATAACGGGAGTGCTCATCGTCATCCTGGTTTTCAGGTGCCCCACGCGCAGTACTCAAAAACGTATAAGAGCAAACAGGGGTGCCGTCAAGGAAGGAATTAAGGCACCGGCTTCATTAAGATGCCTTAATCTCTCCGTAACAAAGCCGCAAAAAGTGGTATTTGCGCAAGCGGACGACCATACACCGGGTAGATCGCTGCGACCTTAACGTCCCAGCCGCAGCTGCTTTTCGGCAGCGGTACGGAGGATCTCCGTTGGCTTCCGCATCTCCGGGCCTTGCGGAAAGCCGACGCGCTCAGTTTGCTGCGCAACATCGTGATGGCCCGGAACACGATGAAATGCAGACCGTATTGAATCGCTGGAACACGCTTCGCTCGACAGCGGTGCCAACGGAACTGATCGGGCACATCGCGTCCACGCGCACAGAAGGCCTCAATCTGCACGGCGTGTTCAGCTTTCCGATCGAGGTCTATAGCTCGCAATTGCTGCCGTCACTTCACCGTGACCTGCGGGCTGCCCGTGGGGCTTTTTTATCATTATGTAGTAATTTTAGTAACTACAGGAGTGGGGACGAACGTCAGACTTTCCCTCTAAGTTGCTGGCGGGACGCTGCCTCGGTGCGGGCCTTGGCCTCCATACCAAGGCTGCTTTGTTAACCCGGCGGCCACGCCAAGTCGTAGCTCCGCCACTGAATGTTAAGGGTGTCGATACGGTCATCAGCGTTGTTGCCGTGCACGCCACGACGCTCTTTAGGGCTGGGCCGGTACTAACACTGCTTAAGCTGACAGGTGAACGCACCGGATTTGCGTGACGTTTACCGCCTAAGTGTCCAGGAGATTTCTGTGGAGGTGATCCGGCGAGCTCCTTGAACGTCTCAGAAGGATCCTATCTCCACGGCGGCCCGGCGCCTCGGCGCGTCTTCGTCGAATCAGAAGTGCATCTATTTGCGACTATGCTTCGTGCCGCGGGGCTTGCCATGGATGCGGCTTCGCTGACCGTGTCTTGCAGATCTGACCTCCGAGCCGCGAGCTGACCGGAGCGGTATCTGCGAGGATTTAGCATCATAGCCAGCGGCAAGCACGGAAAGAGCCCAGTGCATCTCCTTACCCGCATCTCGCAATAGTTCGACCATTTGCGCGACACTCTCCCGCGTGCGAGCCTTCACGGGAATTGCCATGCTAATGCTGCCGACCACAGTCCCCTCCGCCGCCAGCACCGGAGCGGCAATTCCCGTCATCCCAGGGTCAAGCTCTGCTTGAGTGATGGCTACTCCGGCAGTTCGCAGCTCGCGCAGCCGTTGCTTGACCTCCCCCCAAGAAGCGCCAAGTCCGAACCGAACCATCTCGGCATGAAAGTGCGCATATAAAGCCTTCACGGCGCGCGATCCCATGTGGGCGAGAATGATCTTTGAAGATGCCCCACGGAACAGCGGCATCGGCCGTCCGCGCTCGTAGCTGACAGCGAAGTCCGGTCGTTCTGCAAACTCCTGATGCACGCACATGACTTGATTGCGATAGAGACGGCACAGCAAAATTACCGTACGCGGGGGAGCGAGTTCGGCCAGGCGTTTCATTGTTGGCAGCGCATTGGTGATGAGCGGATCGAGCAGCCGCATCTGCCGATCGTATTGCGTAATCGCCGGCCCGAGCACGTAGCGACCCGTGCTGAAAGTAATGATCAGCCCCGCGCCTGAGAGACTGCGGAAGTAGCGATAAGCGGTGCTGACGGCCAGACCGAGCTGCTTGGCGCCGGCCTCGACTGTCCATTCCGGCTGCTCGATCGTGAATAGCCCCAATACTGCAAGTAGCCGGTCCGAGGTGCTCACGGTGCTCTCGCTGAACCGAATCGCACAAGATCAATTACGTCATCAAAGCAGGTAGGCAGATGCTGGAATATATGCGCGGAGTCTTTATTGTGCCGACATTCTACTGAACTTCCGTTCACACCCGCGACAGTATACGCATCGCAGTGAGGATTCCCTGGCGCCACACCCGAACACATGCCCTCCTCAACTCGGCAACGCGCCGCTTGCCTGTCCGCCGGAGGAACTGCCGTCTGCGGAACCTGGCTCTGTATCTTCGTGCTCCTCAGGCTCATTTTATCTCAAATTGTCATAAGACGAGAATCATGTAGACTTAGACATGTAGACCTAGAGATGTTAGGCAAGCCAGAGAACTGTCATGTCAGAGGCCGATCCCAATACACGTATTAGCGCACATCTTCATCACCTGGCCATTCAATCCTCGGATCCAGCGCGGCTTTCGGCTTTCTACTCGCGAGTATTGGGTTTCCAGTTCGAACGCCGGCGTAACACCTTCATCGGGGTGGCTCGTGAGCGCTGCCTGATCATTGAGCCGGGCCAGGACAGAACCCTTGCATTTGCAGCGTATGAGGTGGCACAGCCGCAACAGCTATCTGCCATGCGGACGCGTTTGCAGCTCGCCGGCTTGAGCACGGCTGGGTCTCCAACTGAGATATTTGAGGATGACGCGGTGTGTGTTCGTGACCCCGATGGCAACACACTCGTGTTCGGGACGGTCCGTTCGGGCGCTAAATCGGTGCTGGATGCAGATTTGCTGCCGGCACGACTTCAACATATTGTCGTCGCTAGTCGCGACTGCGCGCGAATGGCCGAGTTCTATCAACGCGTCCTCGGATTCGTGTTGTCCGACAATGTTGTAGACGACGAAGGCGCGGTGCGAACGTCGTTCTTGCGGTGCGGAAGCGAGCATCACGATTTCGCGGTGTTCCAAGCTACGGAGAACGGGCTTGATCATCATTGTTACGAAACCACCGACTGGAACGTCATCCGAGATTGGGGCGATCACTTCGCGAGGTGTGGGGTCCCGATTCGATGGGGTCCTGGTCGACATGGCCCGGGCAACAACCTGTTCCTCTTCGTGCACGATGCGGATGGCAATTGGGTCGAGCTCTCAGCCGAGCTGGAGCGTGTCTCGGCCGATCGGATCCCTGGTACCTGGCCGCACGAACAGCGGACGCTGAACCTATGGGGCCAAGCACCGCTGCGCAGCTAAGCGCGCATTCGACCACGCAGGGGAAGGCTTTATGAGGCTGGCAAGCTTTCGGACGCCGGCGGGACATAGCTGGGGTGTGGTCGATGACGACTACATTATCGGCATCATCCGACCACGCGTCTCGCGAGACTTGGACTTCGAAGGTGAGCTCGCCGTGGTTATTGATCGCGGTGGCCGCTGCATCAGCGCAGAGGCAGCCATGGACCACGTCGCTGGCTACGCGTGCTACAACGATGCGACGCTGCGTGACTGGCAGCGGCAGTTCACACCAGGCAAGAATTTTCCAGGCACCGGCGCCTTCGGGCCGTTCATCGTAACGGCTGATGCCATAGGTGACTATCGGGCTTTTCGGCTCACGACCTGGGTCAACGGCGAGCCTATTCAGGATGCCGGTCTCGATCAGCTGATTATCCCGATTCCAACGTTGATCGAATACTGCTCTGCCTTGACGGCTCTGGCGCCGGGGGACGTTATTGCCACCGGAACGCCCGTCGACGTCGGCTTCAAGCGCGCCCGGTTTTTTTCTTGAAGCCAGGCGACTCGGTCGGAGTGGAGATCAGTGCCGTCGGGACGCTCAAGAACGACGTCGCCGATGAAAGTTAGAGTTGGGGCCTGACGTGCATCGATTTTACGAGCCAACTTACAACTGATCGTGTCCCACACGCTAGAAAGCTCCTATTCAGTTATCGTCGTCGGGGCCGGACCAACCGGCCTGACGTTAGCGACTTTACTTGGGACGTACGGCGTGCACACCCTACTTATCGAGCGCAACACCGCTACGGTCGGCGAACCGCGGGCAGTGTCCATCGACGACGAGTCATTGCGTACCATGCAGGCTGCCGGTCTTTGTGACACTGTGCTCAGCCACATCGTGGCAGGCTACGGTTCAGACTATTACACGCCAAAGGGTCGCCGATTCCTTAGGGTTGAGCCGACCGATCAACCTTACGGCTATGCACGCCGTAATGCGTTCCGGCAGCCTATTTTCGAGGCACAACTGCGTGCCGGATTAGCACGATTTCCGGCGGTTACCTCATCGTTCTCCACGGATGTCCTGGACATTACCCAGACGCCGGGTCGTGTTCGCGCGGCGGTGACAACCATCGCCAGTGCGCGTGCGACCATTGAGTGTGATTACCTAGTGGGATGCGATGGCGCTGGGAGCACGGTACGCGCCGGCCTCGGCGTACCGCTGCAAGGAAAGACCCTTAACGAACGCTGGCTGATCATCGATTTGGATGATTCGCCGACTTCCAGCCACCAAACGCTGGTTTTTTGCACTGCCGAGCGCCCCTGCATCGCGCTTCCGGGACCCGATCGTACGCGTCGGTATGAATTCAAGCTACATCCGCACGAAACAGCTGAGCGGATGATGCGGCCAGAAGTCGTCGCAGCGTTGTTGACGCAGCACGGTGCAGCGCCCGAGAGCAAGATGCGGCGTAAGGTGGTCTACACCTTCCACGCGCGCTTGGCAGAGCGCTGGTCGGTCGGACGAGTCTTCCTGGCAGGGGACGCCGCTCACCTCTCGCCACCGTTTGCGGGACAAGGAATGAACAGCGGAATTCGGGATGCGCATAACTTGGCTTGGAAGCTGGCAGCCGTGACCGGCAAAAGGCTCGGGCCCGGTCTCCTTAGCACTTACGAAATCGAGCGGCGCGATCACGTTTGGCAAATGATTCGGTTGGCGCTGCGAATGGGCCGAATCATGGGTCCTACCAGTCGCTTTTCAGGCTGGCTGACGCAGACAGCGTTCCAGGCATTGAACGGATGGCCACGCGCGCGCGACTACTTTGCCCAAATGAGATATAAACCGAAGCCTCGCTTCAGTCGAGGCTTCCTAATCCCCGATGGTCTCAGCGGGCGCCGAACGCTCGTCGGGCGCCTGTTACCTCAACCCATGGTCACGCGCGGTGACGGCAGCCGCGTACTGCTCGACCAGGTATTCGGTCCCGGCTTCGCATTGTTGTGTCACGCAGTGGACGTCGAATCCTTCGTGAACTTCGTGCGCCACCCCGCATGGCACGCGCCCGAGCTCCGGGCGGTGGCTGTCGCGGCTGCGAGTGCTGTGATTGAAGAGCACGAGGATGTGGAGATTGTGGAGGACGACGCGGGTTCCATGTTGCAATGCCTGGCGCATTATCGCGGACGAGTATTGCTCATTCGCCCGGATCATTACGTCGCCGCATCATTCGATGTCAGCGACCCTGATGGCGCAGGCCGCCGCTTTGAGCGTCTGATGTCCACAACTTGGCCCAGCGACCCCGCGTCGATGAAACCGAATCTAGGCGGCCGCGTACGCGAATCACGGGCTTGGGGTCGGCGCGTCTTGCCTAAATAATAATATGACAGCAACTAGCCGGGATGGTGCACGTAAATCGGTGCTGAAATTCACCGACGTTATCGAGCATCAGCGGCTGAGCCGGTTTCAGCTCACGACCATTGCGCTCTGTATCTTGGTGGCTGTTCTTGACGGTTTCGACACGCAATGTATCGGACTTCTCGCACCGGCGATCGCCCAATCGCTGAACCTGGATCTTCATGCTTTTGGCCCCGTCTTCGGGGCTGGCCTATTCGGCCTCATGCTAGGATCGCTGGTCATGGGCCCAGTCGCCGACCGTTGGGGCCGCAGGTGGGCGCTGATAGGAAGCACGCTTTCGTTTGGAGTCCTTTCCGCCCTTACACCCATCGCGACCTCCCTCGACCAACTCATGATCCTGCGGTTCCTGACGGGGCTCGGGCTGGGTGGTGCGATGCCGAACGTGGTCGCGCTGACCGCCGAATACGCGCCGACGCGGCTGCGCACGACTTTGGTCGCGATCATATTCTGCGGGATGCCGCTCGGTGCCGTGTTGGGCAGCATCGTTAGTGCGCTTCTGCTGCCGAGGACCGGTTGGTCATCCGTCTTCTACGTAGGCGGTGCACTGCCTATGCTCATCGCGTTCGTGCTAATCGCGAAACTGCCGGAATCAGTACGCTTTCTGATCGTGAAGGGCGCTAATCACCTCCGGATCGCGCGGCTCATGGCCCGCGTGTCGCCTGCCCTGTCAATCGACAGGGACCTGCGCTTCATAGCTGAGGCGCCTCAGAGGGGATTCCCGATCCGCAACCTGTTCACGGATGGACGGGCGACTGGGACACTTCTGCTCTGGATCCCTTATCTCATGAATCTGCTGATCTTGTATTTCATTGTCAGCTGGATGCCAGCGATGCTCAAGCAGGCTCAAATGTCAATTGCTGCCGGCATTACGGCCATCACGCTGTTCAGCGTCGGAGGCATTATCGGGTCGCTCGGGCAAGGGCGCGTCATGAGCCTGGTCGGAGAGCATCTGACCATGATTGTCGAATTCGTCTGCTCCATCGCGCTGATCGCGGCCCTGGGTTTGTTACCGATTTCCTATCCTACGGTTATGTCAATAACCTTTCTCCTGGGCGTAACAGTGCAGGGGGCACAGGCCGGGCTTAATGCCTTGGTAGCCGGCTTTTATCCGACGGAGATGCGGTCGACCGGCATAGGCTGGGCATTCGGAATCGGCCGTATTGGGTCAATCATCGGACCGACGCTCGGTGGGCTCCTCCTGTCTTTGTCTTGGGAACCTCATCAAATTTTTCTGAGCGGCACACTACCGGCGATTGCGGCGGCAATCGCGCTCGGTTTGTTTTCGAGGATCAGTCGCGATCGCACGCCATGCCGCTTGTCACGTTCTGCCTGAGCAGCCCAGAGTAAATTTCTCGTATTGTATGTTTATTGGAGTTCCCTTGATTTGAACCTGCATCCGCGCCTTGAATGGCCCGTCATGAATCCGCGCGGCGATAGTGCGAGTCAGTAGGCCTTGTGTTCGTAGGTATTTTGACGATCGTCCCAAAAGGTAAGAATATCCAAGGTGTTGGCGGATTTGTCAGATGAAAAGTAGAAGTTCGCTACGTCAAAGCCATGGGCGTTGAAATTCTCGCGATGTCCGATTACCAACTAAAGCCGGATGTTCGGGCACCCCTACGTCCACGCGATTCTCGCCGCGATGGAGTTCGAGTTTCACATATCCACCAAAATCTGCAGCTGACGTAGTCGCCCAAGCGAGCATTGTTAGCGCGAGCATCACAGCCGTCCCCGTGTAGCGTATATCCCCGCGCCTGCGATGGCTAACGATAAGTTGAGCGGCCGACTGGCGCATTTTTCAGCGGGGCGAGCGGCATAATCGCCCATGCGCTCGCCGAGCCGCTGCGTTTATCCATCACGGCCCGCGCCAATGATAGTTTGAGATCTTGCGCAGAATTGTGCCAGGCGTAGCGAGCCAGGCGAACGGAAATATATCGTATCCAAAC
>Ga0182016_10003582_pt1 | contig 17650 bp, 15 predicted proteins | sample 712S2MmetaG_FD_120491 | JGI IMG/M metagenome (GOLD analysis project Ga0182016, IMG submission 120491) | Permafrost microbial communities from Stordalen Mire, Sweden - 712S2M metaG | ecosystem: Environmental > Terrestrial > Soil > Wetlands > Permafrost | place: Sweden: Stordalen | collected...
AAAAAAAGACGGCACGAACGTTTTCTGTTCGTGCCGGGAGGCCAGTGACGCAACTAACTTCCAACTCAGGAGCGGCAAGCTCTGCCAGCTCCTCAACTGGAATATATACACCATAGCATAGATTGAGGTGAAGTCAAATACAAAAATCGAAATTAATTTTGAAGCTCAGGCGGAAATCCTTTTCGAAATCTCTGCATCTAACAGCCACACCTTTCTCGGGCCATGGCTTCCGTTTCAGCGCAACTATTTATCACAGACTGGATCGAAATATCTATGACAAATCCTTTGGAATCTGAAAGTTCATCCGAATCTGGAAAGGACTCAGCGGAGCCGGCGGGGTGGCTCAAAGTGGGGGCGGTTGCTGCTGGATCGGCACTTGTCGGGGGACTGCTGGCCGCCTGGTGGTACCGTAAGACGCTCTCCAAGCTCCGCGAGGCGGAGGAAGACGGCAAAAATCCACATTTTGGGATTCCCAGGGAAGATCCGACAGACGAAGCCTGACTGGAAGCCTCCAGACCGGGGGCGGCATGTCAGACAGCTTTGTCAGCCTGCTGGGCCAGATCGAAATCTTTCTTTGTGAGGCCGCCTGCGTCGTGGGTTACCAGGGCCAGTCGCACCTTGTTATAGCGGATGTCGAGGTCGGGGTGGTGTCCTGCTGTTTCGGCGAGTTCGGCGACCTTGTTGACGAAGCGCATCGCGGCCAGAAAATCCTCGAATTTGAAGACGCGGACGAGTTCGCCGCTTTCAATCTTCCAATCGGGCAGGGTTTCCAGCAGGGAATTGGCTTGTTCGGGAGTAAGCGCGGGCATGGGGTTCCTCCGGGGAGATGCGGCAGGGGGTTAAGTTGAGCCGCCAGTATAGATAAGATTCGGGGCGGGGTGCATTCGATGCTTGGGGAAGGTTCCGTTAGCCCTGATGAACAAGGCCGATTGAGGGTTGAGGATTCCCGCCCTTGCGACAGTAAAAAGTCGCAAGAACGGGGCACGGAACATTTTTTGAGCGCCCGACAAAGCGTTCATTACGGTCGCCGTAACTTGCTGGGCGAGTGGGGCTGCTCCTGATGAACGAGGCCGGTTGAGGGTTAAGGTTCCCACCCATTGTGCAAAGAACGCACAATGGATGGGGCACCCAGATTTTGTTGCGGATTGAGATGTGATCATTGGAAACGTAACTCGCAAATGCGAGTCGGGCTGCTCAGGATGATAGCTTTTGTTTTGCGATGAGCTTTCAACTCAGAACGCTAGGGGTTTGGGACGGGAGCGATGTCGAAGGTTGAGAAGCGTTTGTTTTGGCCTGTGATCTCGGATCGCAACTCGTGCCAAAGCTCATTGGGGACCTTGAGAAACACTTCCACAACGATGGGGTCGAATTGGGTTCCGGAACAGCGAAGGATCTCTTCACGGGCGGCGTCGAAGCTCCTGGCCTTGCGGTAGGGCCGGTCGCTGGTAATGGCGTCGAGCGTGTCGGCAACGGCGAAGATGCGTGCCCCGATGGGAATCTCGGCCCCGCGCGATCCGTTGGGGTAGCCGCTTCCATCGAAATGTTCCTGGTGGGCGAAGACAATTTCCGCGGACTCGGAGAGAAACGGGATCTTGCGCAGCATGTTGTAGCCGCGCGCGCAATGTTCGCGCATGACTTGCTGCTCGGCGGGCGATAATGTTCCCGGTTTGCGCAGGATTTCGTCGGGGATGGCCATCTTGCCAATGTCGTGGAGAAACGCTCCGCGGGCAATCACCTTGATCTGCGCGGGGCCAATGCCCATGGCGCGGGCGAGGGCAATGGTGTAAGCGGTTACACGTTTGGAATGGCCCTCGGTCTCGGAGTCCTTCAAATCCAACGCGTCGCCCAAAGCTTCGAGGGTTACGTCGTAAGAGTGTTCCAGGTTTTCCATGGCTTGGCGGAGCATTTCGGTGCGCGCACGGACGACCTGTTCGAGGTTCTGCTGGTAGTTGTGGCTGTCTTGCAATGCCTGGCGATGCTCCAGAGCGCGTTGCACGGTGTTGACCAGGTGTTCGCGTTCGAATGGCTTCAGGAGGTAGTCATAGGCGCCGCGCCGCATGGAGTCGATGGCCACACTGATGTCGTGGATGGCCGTCACCATGACGACCGGAAGCTGGGGCTGCTGTCCGTGAATGCGCTCAAGGAGCGTAATGCCGTTGCCGTCCTGCATCACAATATCGGACAGGACGAGGTCAAAGGCATTGTGTTCCAGGATTTCGAGGCCCTCGCGGCCGCTGCTGGCGAGCTGCACATCATATCCCTGGCGCTCCAGTGCGGAGCCGATCATGGTGCGGACATGGGGCTCGTCGTCGACCACGAGAATGCGAGAAACCCGGCGGGAACGGGCGCCTGCACGCGTGTCTGCCTCCGCGCGGGAACCAGCCGCGGGGGGCACAACGTGCGGTCGTGCCAGGTTCAAAGCCAAGCCCGAATCCTCCATTAGTCTTCTCAGCCCAAAATTCGGCTGGGAAGGCAAGAACGCCCGCGGACGTGCTGTCAGCGACTTTCGGCTGTCCTGGGAACTGGACGAATCGTGCCGCTTGCAATTCCGCTTCGTTAAACAATTTCTTGTTCAAGTCTGCAGCGGATACGCAGCGAAAACCATCTGGGTATGCCGGGTGTAGATTACCTTAGTGCTCCACGACTCCTCGCGTAAGCGCTTGGGTAGCCACAACTCCTATCAACTCTCCCTCTGGCATGGAGGAAAGTTGACGCAGATCGAACAAGGGAAAAATCAAATCAGTGTTGCGCTTACGGCTCGATGGGTATCGACTTGCATTCCAGCCTGTGTCCGACCGGACAATTCCCCATCGAATCCACGGTCATGCTATGGGAAGGTTACTCCCAGATGCAAGGAAGTGGAATAACTTTCTGGTTTCGTGTCGCATTTTTATGCCTTGAAACCAACATTGTTGGGATCAATTGCAGGCGAAGTGTTCGGGGCTGCGTGCGCGCGACGGGAATCTGCCCAGCCCTCTTTAGTGACCTGGTGGGCTCGCGCAACGGCCAGGGAACCGGCAGGAACGTCTTTTGTGATGCAGGAGCCGGCGCCAATGTAGGCTCGGTCGCCAACCTCGACGGGCGCGACCAGCGTGGAATCGCTTCCTATGAAGGCGTCGTTTCCGATCAGCGTCTTGTGCTTATGGACGCCATCGTAGTTGCAGGTAATGACGCCCGCGCCAATGTTTGTTCCCTCGCCTATCTCGGCATCGCCCAGGTAAGCGAGGTGTCCGGCCTTGGCACCCTTGTGAAGCTTGGCCTTCTTGGCTTCCACAAAGTTGCCCATGTGGACCTCTTCGCCGATCTCGCACCCTGGCCGCAGGCGGGTGAAGGGGCCGAGCCTGGCGCCATCGGCAACGGTGCTGTCGGCCATCACGCAGCTTTGCAGCAGGACGACATCGTTGCCGACGGAGCAGTTTTCAACCACGGTGTAGGAACGAATCTTGCAATCGGAGCCGATCCGGGTCGAGCCCAGGAGCTGGACAAAGGGCTCGATCACGGTATCCGGACCCACTTCGACATCGGCGTCGATCACGCAGGTCTCAGGCCGGAAGATGGTAACGCCTGCGGCCATCAGCCGCCGCGCAGAAGCCATGCGAAGATTGGCGTCGAGGGCCATCATTTCGGCAATGGTGTTGGCGCCCAGCAACTGGTCGGCATCTGGAGCTAGAAACGCCACGACGCGCTCCCCGGCGGCATGAAGCACGTGCGCCATGTCGGTCAGGTAGAGTTCGCCGTGCGGATTGTTGGTGTCGAGCGTTCCCAAATTTGCCAGCAGCGGGGCGGTTCGGAAAGCATAGAGGCCCATGTTCACTTCGCGCAGCGGCAACTGCTCGGGGGAGAGCATTTTCTGCTCGATAATGGCTACCACTTCCGGCGAACTGGGCTGGGGGTGAACAAGGCTGGTTGAGGGTTGTGGTCTCCCACCCTTTTCACGATGAGGCTGTGAAAAGGATGGGGCACCCAGCTTTTGTGGTTGGTCAAGCAAGGCGTTCATGACAGCCGTAGCTCGATGCGGCGGATCGGGTTGCTCGGGATGAATCACTCGGCCGTAGCCTGTGGGATCAGCTGGTTCGGCAGAGGTGAGAGTCATGGCGGCCTGCTGGGCCTGGTGGAAATGCCAAAGCGCAGAGAGAGTCTCCGGCTGAATCAGCGGGGCGTCTCCGGAGAGAACCAGGATGTTCTCAAAGCCGGCAATTGCTTCCCGCGCAGCCTGGATGGCGTGCCCTGTACCGCGCTGCTCCGTCTGTTCCACGAAGCGAATTCCTGTTGAAGCGACAGCCGCTTTCACCTTGTCCGCCTGGTGACCGACGACAGCGTAAATATGCTCGGGCGGCACTATCTCTCGAGCGGCTGCGATCACGTGGCTTAAAAGAGATTTGCCGCCAATCTCATGGAGCACTTTGGGGCGGCGGGATTTGAGCCGGGTCCCTTTGCCCGCTGCCATGATCACTATGGCGAGCTTCGAGGTTGTTGACGCCGGGGTTTCTCTTTCTTCGGTCACTGCTCTTTCTCCGCTGGTGGTGCGTTGCCCGCCGGCCCGCGAGGTTGGGGGATGGCGATGTCGATGGGGTGGATGGGACCCAGGCCCAGTTCATCGAGTCCGGGCTTGATCTCTGGTCCGTTACCCACTACAAGCACGGCCAACTTTTCGGGATGAATATACTTTTTCGCGACCGCCGTGACGTCGGCAACTGTTACTTTCTCCAAGGCGGCTTTATAGGTTTCAAGATAGTCGGCGGGGTAGCCGTAGAATTCCAGCCGCACACGCTCCGCCAGCACCTTGTCCTTTGTGTCGTATCGGAAGAGGAAAGAATTTAGCAGGTTATCTTTGGCTCTTTTCACTTCTTCCTCAGTGATGGGCCTGGTATTGATTCCGGAAATCTCCGCCAGCGTTGCTTTGACCGCGTCAACGGTTTTGGGGCTCTGGGGCAGGACCATCGCTTGGAAGGGACCCGGATGATCGTATGCGAATGTGAGCCCTCCTTCGACTGCATAGGACAGGCCCAACTCGGTGCGCACTTTCTGGAAGAGGCGGCTCCCGAATCCTCCGCCGAGAACCTGGTTCATCACGGCGACCGCCGGGACATCGGGATTATGCCGATCGATGCCCATGCCCACGATCTGCACATTCGACTGGTTCACGTCTTCCTTATCGATGACGTAGACGCCAGGTGTCGGGCCTGGGAAGACGTCATGGCGTGGTTGCTCCGGCGTGGCTGGGGGAAGGCCTTCGAAAGCCGCGCGCAGCTTGGCTTCCATGGCCGCTGGGTCGAAGTCCCCACTGATGCCGATGATGAGCTTGCCGTCGATGGTTTTGTCGTGCCAGGCCTTCAGATCTTCAATCGTGACCGCGCCGATGGTGGCTAACTCGGGCTGGCGCGTGTATGGGCTATTGACTCCGTACACGAGCTTGGCGGATTCGCGCTCGGCGATTGCAGCTTCTTCATCGTTGCGGCGGACAACGCCCGTGGCCTCCTGCTGCTGCGCAAGTTCGAGCTTCTCCTGGCTGAATTTGGGATGCAGCAACAAATCCAGAGCCAGCGAAAATACCTGGTCTGCATCGCCCTTCAGGGAATCCCACGATAATGCAGTCGAGTCATCGTCGCCGGCAGTTTCGATATGCGCGGCTTTGGCTTCGAGCAGATCGTCGAGCGCATCGCCGTCGACTTTTGCCGTTCCGCTGGTGCGCCACGCCTGGCCATAGAGCCCAACGAGGCCGGCTTTGGCGGTACTTTCGTCGCGCGATCCGCCGGGAATCAGGACCGACCCGGAGATAAACGGCAATTCGCGATCTTCTTGCAGGAAAATTACAATGCCGTTTTTGAGTTCGATGCGTTTAGGTTGTTGGGGCTTGAATTCGTGGAGCTTGGGGACGGGGATTTTCTCCCACGGCTTCTCCTGCTGCGCGAGGAGGGTGGAGGGGGCGAGGAGGGCTGAGGTGAGGGTGATTGCGAGGAGGATCTTGGAAGTGCATCTCGCGGGGGCTAAACAGGCTGCTGAAAAACTCGGAAATTCGTATTGAAATCTGGAGAGGGTTCCCTCGGGGGCTAAAGCCCGAGCTGATTTTACGGGGTTTATGTACGGGCTGAAGCCCGTACCCTTCACCTTGTTGAGTTTTTCCGCAGCCTGTAAAGCCCGCGTTGGTTTGGCGGGGCTTGCGGCAGGACTGAAGAGGCCGCGGGAAAGGTCCCATTTGAAGGTATTTGGCGATCTTGGGCTTTGCAGGGGCTGAAGCCCAACTTTGATTTGAGTGGCATTATCGGCCTGACTAAAGTCATGCCCTTTTACAAAGCCTAGAGATTCTTTATCGGCCTGACTAAAGTCATGCCCTTTTACAAAGCTTAGAAATTCAGCTTTGAACTGAGTTTTTCCGCAAGCTGTGAAGTCGTGCCCTTTCAAAGACTGCGAATCTTTCACGCGACTCAAGACCTGCGAATCTTTCGTTCGACTGAAGTCGTGGTCTAAAAGGAAACGGTGGGTTGGGGTTCGTGGTTTCCCGCCCTTGCGCCAGAAGAAAGGCGCAAGAACGGGGCACGGAGCAATTTCATCGATCTGGAGGATTGATTGAAGGGAGAGGATCTTCACTTTGCACCCCCGTCTTTCGCGGCGTCTGTTTTGGGCGCGCCTTCGGGGGCTGCCGTCTCAATCCATGCTGCCGTTCGATTGCTTGCCACAAAAATCTTGCTGGCGACGCGCCGTATGTCGGCCTTGGTCACTTTGTCCACCTTGTCCAGTTGCAGAAAAAGCTCTCGCCAGTCGCCATAGCGCGTCTGGTATTCGGCCAGCGAATTGGCCAGCCCCTGGTTATCCGCAAGGCCGCGCAGGAGGTCCGCCTTGGCACGGGTCTTGAACATGGCGAGTTCGTCGTCGGTGACGTCGGCGGTCTTCAGCTTTTCAATTTCCTTGTGAATAGCGTCGCGCATCTCCTGCGGCGTATGCCCGGGCAGGGGCGCGGCCAAGAAGTAGAAAAGCCCCGGATACTTGTCTCCGGGAAAGCCGCTTCCACCCTCGGCTCCGGCGGCTATCTGCTGGTCGCGCACCAGGCTGCGATAGAGCCGGGACACGCGGCCGTTGGAAAAAATATCGCTGATTGCGTCATAAACCGCATCGTCCTGGTCGCGATAGCCGGGCCGATGATAACCCTCAAGGTAGAGCGGCTGGCTGGGGTCGCGAATGATCACTGTCTTCTCCGCAAACTGCTTCGGTTCAACAGTGGTCATCTCTTCCGGCTTGGGTCCTCCTGGAATTCGGCCGAAATATTTCTCCAGCATCGGCATCGCTTCGGATGTTTTCACATCCCCCACGACGGCGACCACGATATTCGCGCCCACGTAGTATTTTTTGTGGAACTCCATGGCCTCGGTGGCGTTGATCTGGCTTACTTCGCTGGGCCAGCCCACACCGCTGCGCCCGTAGTTGTGAGCCACATACGCGGTAGCGGCGAACTGTTCAAACAGGCGCCCTTCGGGATTGGAATCGGTGCGCATGCGGCGTTCTTCGTTGACCACGTCGCGCTCCTTGTAGAACTCGCGCGGCACCACGTCCGCAAGGCGGCTGCTTTCCAGATATGCCCATAATTCCAACCGATTTTCTGGCATTGACCAGAAATAGATGGTCTCGTCCAGGCCGGTCTCCGCGTTCAGGCCCTCTACACCGTTGCGCTCGGCGATTTCGGTGAACTGGTTGGGGATGACAAATTTGTGGGCTTCGTCGGTGGCGTCTTTGAACTCCTTCGCCAACTGCTTGAGCTTCTGTTCGTCGCGTCCGACAGGCTTCAGGAACTCAGCCTCGTAGGCCGCGTTGGCCGCTTCGACCTTGGCCAGCGCGACTTTTTCCGCGGCGTAGTCTTTGGTGCCAATTTCGCTTGTCCCTTTGAACGCGAGGTGCTCGAACATGTGCGCGAGCCCGCTCTCACCGGACGGATCGTTCACGTCTCCCGCATCGATAAAGGTGGTGTAGCTGAAGACCGGCGCATCGGGCCGTTCGCAGATGAGAAGCGTTAGCCCGTTGGGCAGCACTTTGGTGGTGATTTTCTGCTCGAAGCTTTTCAGATCCTGAGCCTGTGCCGCGAGGGCACAGGATAACGCCATTGCCGCCAGCCCCAGGGGCAGGGCCGCGATCCGCATTCTGCTTTGCATCCAATCTCCTTGTCGGGGAAACGCAAGTACGCGATCCCGCACTCTTCCAAGCTAGTGCCCTTGACCGGAGGGGGTCAAACCCCAACGCTGTTCACCTAAGGAGCTTGCGTCTTTTGGTGGGTTGGGTTTGCGCTATCCCCGGTCCCCAAATGCGATGGACCGGGAGCAGCCAATTCAGAACCGGTCAGTTAAATGAACGGTATTGGGTCGAACCCGCATGGCTCATACCACCAATTGGTATTCGCTATTGAGACAAGTTCTGCACTCTTTGAGACTCGGTAGGATGGAATATGGCATTTTTTCAATCGCTCTCCAAACCGAGCATCCCCCGGCGTCGCTTTTTGAAGGGTGGGTTTTACAGTGCTGCGGGGTTGGCGATCTATGCGGGGGAGGTTGAGCGGCACTGGGTCGAAGTCACTGAGCACGACATATCGCTCACCGGTCTGCCTAAGGTTTTTGAGGGAATGCGTGTCGCGCAACTCAGCGACATCCATCTGGACGAATTCACTGAGCCTGCTTTCCTGCGTCATGTTGTCGAACGAGTAAATCGGCTGCGCGCCGACATTGTGCTGCTCACCGGCGACTACGTAAGCGACGGGCTCAGTTCAAGAAAGTTCGCCATTGGAGCGGCATGGCAATGCGCAAACATCCTGGCTGAATTTGAGTGCAAGAAGGTCTACGCGATATTGGGGAATCACGACGTAGCTGTGGGAGCGGAGGAAGTGACTGCGGCCCTGGTTGCCAACGGTATCCCGATACTGCGCAATGCGCATCTGCCGATTGAGCGTGGCGGCGGCAGGGTGTGGCTGGCGGGGCTCGATGATCCTGTGTTGGGTTATCCCGATCCCGAGCAGGCGATCCCCGCATCGATCCGCAATATTCCCAATGAGCCTGTGGTGTTGATGTGCCATGCGCCGGACTACGTCGATTATTTGCTCAAGCAGCCGGCGGGTAGAGCGGTAGCACTCATGCTCAGCGGCCACACCCACGGAGGACAGGTTCGCCTGCCGTTCCTGGGGGCAACGGAACTGCCCATACTGGGCGAGAAATATGTTGAAGGGTGGTTCCGGATGGGAGGTTTGCAGCTTTATGTCAACCGCGGGATCGGAACTATTGGGGTGCCGTTTCGGTTCAACTGCCCGCCGGAGATTTCGATGTTCACGATGCGGACGGCCTGATAATTTGTGTAATAACTTTGCATAGGGTGAAGGGTACAGGCTTCAGCACGGACATTTCACCAGCAAGGAGTTGGGCTTTGGCCGGTGAGCGACGCGCTTCAAGACTTTGAATTCCCTCGGCGGCTAAAGCCGAAGCCTGAATTCGCCAGGAACGTACGGGATGAATCCCGTACCCTTCATGCGCGATGTTCATAGAGCGTGCTTCATAAATTGGCTACCCTAGCTGGAAATCCATCCCGCAGGGGTTAAAACCCCCTATTTGCGGGATCATTTTCGGCACCACTGAAGTCATGCCCTGACACAATGCGGGTTTATGAAACAAGCTCCAGGCGGGTCCCCAGAGAGATGTGCGTTATCGCGTGGCCGGTGCGATCGTCGCGCCCCACTCGGCTGGGCTTACGTCGCGCGCGTGGCGCGAAAACAGCCAGCGATGGCCGTCCAGGTCTTCCGCGCCATATTGCAGCTCCCCGTAGATCGTCTCGTGCAACTCCTCAACGATGGTCGCACCCTGCTGCTTTGCCCGCGTGTAGTGCGCATCCACATCCGCAACAAAAACCGTCAGTGTCTGGGTCGAGAAACCAAGCGCAGTTGGAGTGTTGCATGTGTTCTTTACGCCGTGGAGCATGATGCAGGCGTCGCCGATGTGCATTTGGATTCCGCTCAGAGGGTCGCCGTAGCGATAGTGCTCGGTGAAGCCAAACACCCGCGTGAGCCATGCGCAAGCCTCGGAAACGTCGCGGTAGGTTAGATGGGGAAGCAGGATATCGGTCGGGACGGAGCGGTTTTTCATAGCGATAGTATGCAACGTGCTCTCGGGATTGGGGGAGATTCTTGCTACTCTGGAAACTCGATGCAGAAAAACCAGCCAAGTCGTAGCCGTTTGATCGAGCCAGGGCGAGCCTTGGTAGAGATCGCATCTATTATTTTTCTGTTTTATTCCAACTTGCTGATGGGCGAGTTCACACGGTCAACCGGGCAGGGGAAGACGCTCGCTTTCGCGCTGCAGGATATTTTTACAGGCAAGAACTTCGGGATCGCCATGATTTCCGCGCTGATCGGTTATGTGCTGTTCGAGACTCTGCGCAGGAAGCTTTAGCGGACGAGCCATTTCGGTGAGTCTCTGCGCTCCTTGACCCCGCCTCGCCAGCTTCCGTATTCTTCGAGAGTTTCCGCGCGGTGCTGGGTTATGCATCCAACCCGCTTGAGGGAGATCGAATATGAGCACGACCGCCTTGGCGGCAACTCCCGCTGCCAACATCTTAGCTGAACCATTTCTGGTCCGCCGCGCTGCCGTTCTGGGCGCTGGGACCATGGGCTCCCGCATCGCCGCGCACCTGGCCAACGCTGGAATTCCTGTCTTGCTTCTCGACATGGTTCCCGCGGGAGAAGGGGATCGCAATCGTCTGGCCAAAGGCGCGCTCGAAGCTCTCAACAAGGCCAAGCCCGCCGCGTTTTACGATGCTTCGCAAGCTGCTCTTGTCACCCCTGGGAACTTCGAGGACGATCTGGAGAAACTGTCCGCGTGCGACTGGGTGATTGAAGCTGTGGCTGAAAATCTGGCCATCAAGACAGCTCTGCTGGCCAGCGTTGCGCCTCATCTTGGCCAACGAGCGGTACTTACGACCAACACCTCCGGCCTGCCGGTAAACCAGGTCGCCGCCGGTCTCGGGGCGCTCCGGACGCGCTTTTTCGGGACGCATTTTTTCAACCCGCCACGCTACATGCGGCTGCTGGAGATCATTCCCACCGCCGAATCCGATCCCGCTGTCGTAGCGTCCTTTTCTGCCTTCGCCGACAGAAATCTGGGCAAGCAGGTGGTCTTCGCCAACGACACGCCGAACTTTATCGCCAACCGAATTGGTGTAGCCGTAATGTTCACAGCTGCGACCCTGATGCTTGAGCAGGGCCTGACGATAGAGGAGGTTGACGCCCTTACGGGGACCGCCATTGGCTGGCCGCGCACCGGCACATTTCGGCTGGCGGACATGGTGGGTATCGACATCCTGGCCCACGTTGCCGCCAACTTCCCGCAGGGCGTTACGCCGGGAAGTTATTCTTCCGTTCTGGCGGAAATCGTAAAGCGCGGCTGGTTAGGCGACAAGGCCGGCCAAGGCTTCTACAAGAAGGTAAGAGGCGCGGACGGGAAAGATGCGCGCCTGGTTCTGGATATCGCTACGTTCGAGTATCGCCCGTCAGCCAGGCCGGTGCTGCCGGCTCTCGACATGGCCAAAAACGCGGCGACTGTGCAAGAGCGACTAAGACTTTTGTTAGCCAACGATCCCGCTAAAGATAAAGCCGCCAGATTCCTTTGGCCCTTTTTGTCTACGCTGTGGAACTATGCTGCCGATCGAATTGGGGAAGTATCGGGCGACGCGGTTTCGATCGACCGCGCCATGAAGGCTGGTTTTAACTGGGAGCTGGGGCCATTCGAAATGTGGGATGCGGTGGGGGTGCGAGAATCTGTTGCGCACATGAAGTCGTTGCAGCTTCCGGTCAGCCCCGCCGTTGAGCAGCTTCTCGATTCTGCTCCCGGCTCTGTCTCCTGGTACTCGCCGGACGCACCGCAGTGTTACAACCCCGTGAGCAAGGCATGGGACCCAATTCCCAAGCAGCCCGGACATGCGCGGGTCGCCGATTTCCGCCGCAGCAATGGCGTAGTCAAATCGAACCCCGGTGCATCGCTGATCGACATTGGCGACGGGATCGGCTGTATCGAATTGCATTCGCTCAAGAACGCTATCGGTGGCGATGTGCTGGCGATGATCTCCTCGGTCCTCAAGCCGGACTCCGATGCGGTGCGCAACTTTGCCGGGTTTGTCATTGCCAGCGACCGGGACAACTTCAGTGTCGGCGCCAATCTGTTGCAGCTTTTGCTGGCCGCGCAGGAGGGCGAGTGGGAGGAACTGGCGGCGACGATTCACGCGTTTCAACAAATGACGGCGTCGATCAAGTTCTGCCCGCGCCCGGTGGTGGCTGCGCCTTTTGGCCTGACGCTCGGCGGAGGAGCTGAGATATGTCTGCACGCCGACCGTCGCCAGCCCCACGCCGAGCTTTACATGGGCCTGGTCGAAGCCGGCGTTGGCCTGATTCCAGCCGGAGGGGGCACCAAGGAAATGCTGCTCCGCGCCGTCGATCAGGCAGCGGCTATGGCGCCGCCGGATCCCAAAGACCCGCTGAGCCGCTTTGCGCAGTCCGCCGAGATGGCTACGGCGCTCAAGCGTGTGTTTGAGTTGATTGCTCTGGCCAAGGTTTCTACTTCTGCCGCAGAGGCCCGGCTTATGAGCATGCTGGCCCCAGCCGACCGCATTACCATGAACCGGGAACGACAACTCTTGGACGCCAAGGCGCAGGTGGCGGCGCTTGCCAGTGCCGGCTATGTGGCACCGCAGCAGCGGACGCAGATTCCCGCACCTGGTATTGGTGCGCTGTCTGTGCTGGAGACCGGTGTCTTTCTGATGGGCGAAGCGGGGTATGCCTCGGAACACGATCAGAAGGTCGCCAAGTGGGCCGCTTACATTCTTGCCGGTGGCAGGGTAACCGCAGGTTCGCTGGTCAGCGAGCAATACTTGCTTGACCTGGAACTGGAGGCGTTTCTGTCGCTCTGCGGCGAGCGCAAAACGCAGGAGCGGATCGCTTTCACGTTGAAGACGGGGAAGCCGCTGCGGAATTAGTTTTGAAGTTGAGAAACGATGAGTCGATGATGGGTAGGGGGGATTCGCCATGAATCACGAAGCTGCTCCAGATGAACGAGGTTCATGGTCTCCCACCCATTGTGCAAAGAACGCACAATGGATGGGGCACCCAGCTTTGGTGGCGGATGTAGCAAAAGCGTTCGTGCCAGTCGTAACTTGCGGGGCGAGTCGGGATGCTCAGGCTGAAGCCCAGCTTTGATTTAATTGGTTTTATCGGCCTGACTGAAGTCATGGCCTTTTACAAAGCTTAGAAGTTCGGCTTTGAACTGAGTATTTCCGCAAGTTTTTAGCCCTGAGGCAAGTTCGATGGTTTGTGCCAGGCACAGAAAACAGGCGTGGGCAATCGGTGCGCTCCTTTGTGTCTCGAGTTTGGCTTCGGCTCAACAGCAGCAGCCAGCCCCCACCCAACTCACAGATTCCGGGCACGTCTTCGTAGAAGGCCGGTCCACACCATACCTTATTCACCGTTTACCCATCAGCTCGTTTCCTGAACTCCCAGCCGCAATCGCAAGCCTGCTCAGCAGCAAGGGATGCACGATCCCGCAGACCTACGCGGCCCATCATCCCGAAAACGTAGTCCACGCCAGCCTGGAGCACCCTGGCTCCTCCGACTGGGCGGTGCTCTGCGCGGTCGAAGGAACCGTGTCTCTGCTGATTTTCTTTGATGAAGGGTCAACAGAGAGCGCCGCTCAAACGGACAAGCAGCCCGTTGTCCTGGCCTCCACGGCGGAGAAACAGCGCCTGCAAGCCCACGACTCCAGCGGCGTTCTCGGCTTTAACTGGGGCATCGACCCGGCATCGCCGCAGCAGGTTCACGACGCCCAGATCAATATGCAGCACCGGCCGCCCCGCGTAGATCACGATGCGCTGGCCGACTCGGTTGTGGAGCATCGCACCATCTATCACTTTTATGTCAAGAGCGCCTGGACCGTGCTGGATATGCCGGACTGACGCAACCCAGGCCAACCGAGTTCGAAGGAGTATCGCCCATGCCGGAAGCAGTAATTGTCAGCGCAGTTCGCACTCCAGTTGGCCGTGCGCCCAAGGGCGCCCTATCTAACACGCGCCCCGACGACCTGGCCGCAATTGCCATCAACGCTGCGTTGGATCGGGTTCCCGGCCTGAGCAAATCTGAAATCGACGACGTAGTTCTTGGCTGTGCCCAGCCGGAAGGCGAGTCGGGCTGGAACATCGCCCGCATGGCGGCATTGCGCGCGGGCCTCCCGGTCGAAATCCCTGGGGCAACGGTCAACCGGCTTTGCTCTTCGGGGCTCGAGGCAATTGCGATCGCCGCCATGCGCATTCGCTCTGGCGGCGATCGAGTGGTCATCGCCGGGGGTGCTGAAACGATGAGCATGCTCCCTTTTGGCGGACTCAAACCCAGCCCGAATCCATGGCTCGCGGCGAATTACCCGGCGGCGCTCCTCACCATGGGACTGACCGCGGAGCGCGTCGCCCGCCACTACGAAGTTTCCAGGCGGGACCAGGACGAATTTGCGCTCGCGAGCCATCAGAAGGCCATCGCCGCGCAAGCCGCCGGCCGATTTGCTGACGAGCTTGTCCCGGTGACCGTCATTTCCTCGGTTCCCGGAAAGAAGGCCGGAAAGCCAGTGGTCACAGATACGGTTTTCACGGCCGATGAGGGGCCCCGCGCGGACACCTCGATTGAGGCCCTGGCCAAGCTCAAGCCGGCCTTTCATGCGCAGGGAACCGTAACCGCCGGCAACGCCTCGCAGACATCGGACGGAGCCGCGGCCGTGGTTCTTATGGACGTTGAAAAGGCGAAAGAGCTGGGAATTCAACCGCTGGGCCGCCTGGTGGCATACGCCGTAACCGGTTGCCTGCCGGAAGAGATGGGTATCGGCCCCATCACGGCGATTCCCAAGGTTCTTAAGCTGGCCGGCCTGACGCTGGACGAGATCGGCCTGATCGAGCTGAACGAAGCCTTTGCATCGCAGTCACTGGCCATCATCCGGACACTCGGTATCGATCCGGAGCGAGTTAATGTCAATGGAGGAGCAATCGCGTTGGGCCATCCTCTGGGCTGTACGGGTTCCAAGCTGACTGCGACGCTGCTGAATGAAATGCGACGGCGGAAGGTGAGGTACGGGATGGTGACTATGTGCGTTGGTGGAGGGATGGGAGCTGCGGGGATTTTCGAGCGGCTGAATTGAGTACATACACTGCAAGGAATTCTTAGCGCCGGCTATACCAGGTTGCTTGGAGCTTGTCCAAGAAGGAGTTCTTTTTCATGAAGGGTAGGGGTTTCAGCCCGTAGATCCTAGAGCGAAAATGATTGGGGTTTAGCCGCAAGGGAATGCAATGGAGAGTTTAGATTCCCTCAGCGGCTAAAGCCGACACCTAAAATCACTGTTAATGTACGGGATGAATCCCGTACCCTTCAAAGCGCATAGGTTCTGGGCAGACTCTCAGGTAAATGGCCCCGTCGATCTTAGGGTCCTTTAACGGCTCCGTCGATGTCAGGGTTCGTAAATGGCCCCGTCGATCTTGATCTTCGAGCACCAGAAACAATACCGGATGTGCTTTCCTGGATACAATTCGTTCAAATCGAGCGCGCGCAACCGGTGCATGCCGATCGAGCAGAACAAGTTTTTGATAGCGTTCGACTCGTGTTCGCGATGCGGCCAGAGTTTTGCCAGGGAAGCGATCAGTGCCGCGTCATAAGGAACTTGCACTTTGGCTGCTGCAAAAGGCTCCATCGTATACTCCTGCTCTGTTTTGACGCCGCCGACTCAGGATTTGATCCCGACGGCAGAGTCCGCGCACCAGAAAAACAAGAACAGCCGAGGATTACCCCGGCCGTTCTAGATATCTCGGCGATCTCGGAGTGCCCTAGTTCCTGCTATTACGCCTTGGCCAGAACCAGCGCTTTCAGACGGGCGTTCAGGCGGCTCTTGTAGCGGGAGACGGTGTTGTCGTGAAGGATGCCCTTCTGCACGCTCTTGTCGAGGACGGAGACGGTCTCACGATATTGGGCCTGGGCGGTCTTCACATCGCCCTTGGCGAGGGCCTCGCGCAGGGTCCGCAGGCTGGAGCGCACGCGGCTGCGGTTGGCGCGGTTGACATCGGTGCGCGTTACGGTCTGACGGGCGCGCTTGAGCGACGAAACATGGTTTGCCATTGTTCTTCCTTAATCTCTGAACCCTGATTCCCGGTGGATTTTCGCCAGCGCAGGTAAGGGGGGATGGTGCGGGTCAGAATGCATCAAGATCCGCATCCCTCGCAATTTCTTAGTCTACGGGAAATCGGGCACCGGGTCAATCACTACTCTCGCTTGGCGCAACCGGGCAGGTTCCCTAGCCTCAATGCTGTTCACTTAAGGAGCTTGCGTTTTGTGATGGGTTCTGTTTGCGCTATCCCCGGTCCCCAAATGCGAGGTACAGGGGGCACTCAATCACCCAACTCAGTTAGGAATACGAACCGGTCGGTTAAGTGAAGGGTATTGTCCCTAGCCTGCATTTTCCACTGAAGTGGCTAAGACGCAGAATTCTTGGTCTGGGAAAGCGTCTGAGGGCCAGGAGGCCCTAAGGACAGCCGGTCTGGAGTCCAGCGCTACAGGTTTTTGCCAGCCGTGTGAAATGCGGCCTAGCGAGGCTGGAGGCTAGCTGACGTAGTTGCCCAGGTTGCTGCTCACGTTGTTGAATGCGCCGTTCAAGGCTGTCGCAACCGCCTTCACGCCGGCTATCCATCCAAAGGACAGGAGAGCGACCATGAGGGCATATTCGACCATGTCCTGGCCATCTTCGCGGCTGGCCAAGTCCTGGACTTTAATATAGATCCTTAGAAACAAATCGTTCACGTTTTGCCGTCCTCTCCGCCGATTGCTCGCGTATCTTCAGCAACCTCTATATCGGACTATAGATTCAATCCGTCTTCGCTTGAATCCCACAATGGTGTAACAACAAACGACACTTGCGCGTCGGAATTGTGCCCCAGCGGGGTAACCTAAACAGCTTCCCTTTGGTTTGAGGTCAAAATGGCGGGATAATCCCATGCTGTTCACTTAAGGAGCTTGCGTCCTGTGATGGGTTGGGCTTGCGCTATCCCCGGTCCCCAAAAGCGAGGGACCGGACTCCCAATTCAGTGAGGAATACGAACCGGTCCGTTAAGCGAACGGTATTCGAGCTAACCCGCGTTATTCCCGAATGGGTTGTTGCCTTTGCAGGAGGCCATCTCCATCCTGAGTCCATTGTGACAGGGGCGGGTAGCCACCGTCCCATTGCGAAAAAAAGCCCACAGGTATCCGCGAGGGCACGATAGTCATCTAATTTTTATGCGGGATGGATTGACGCCGTGAGAACTTGGCGCTAGTCTCAAGCGCAGATACCCGATTTGGTCGCTCACGCCAATCCGCGGTTTCGTCAGGCAGCCCAGGGCTTTGGCTCTGGCTCGCCCAGTGCCTTCCGGCTCCCATCAAATTCTGCCGATATACCCTTCACACAAGCGCCGGAGGCTGCCTGTTCAGGTCGCAACCGGTTTACATTCACGCAAAATCGCCGCATTGGAGGCTGCCGATTCCTTTGAAGATCGCTCTGGAGATCACGCCCAACCTTGAGCCCCTGTTCGGGACTCGCGATGAAAACCTCAGGCTGATGGAAGACTCACTCGGCGTCCGGAT
>Ga0182016_10003585_pt1 | contig 17643 bp, 10 predicted proteins | sample 712S2MmetaG_FD_120491 | JGI IMG/M metagenome (GOLD analysis project Ga0182016, IMG submission 120491) | Permafrost microbial communities from Stordalen Mire, Sweden - 712S2M metaG | ecosystem: Environmental > Terrestrial > Soil > Wetlands > Permafrost | place: Sweden: Stordalen | collected...
CCGCGAGCTGTTTGTGCGGTGGTTCCAGTTTGGCGCTTTTTCCCCGATTTTCCGGGTGCATGGAACGCGCAATCCGGATGAAAACGAGTTGTGGTCGTATGGGCCGGATGCGCAGAAGATTCTTGTGGATTACGACACGCTGCGGTATCGCCTGATGCCCTATATCTATTCGCAGGCTTGGCAAGTTACTAGCAATCACGGGACGCTGATGCGGCCGCTGGTGATGGATTGGCGGGAGGATGTGGAGGCGCAGAATACGGGCGATGAATATCTCTTTGGACCGGCGATATTGGTGAGCCCGGTTACGACGGAGGGGGCGACTTCACGGACGGTTTATCTGCCGCAGGCGACGTGGTACGACTTCTGGACGGGGAATAAGCAGGAGGGCGGGAAGAGGATCCAAGCCGATGCTCCTATCGAGAAGATGCCGCTGTTTGTAAGGGCGGGGTCGATTATTCCGATGGGGCCGAAGATGGAGTGGACGACCGAAAAACCTGCTGATCCGATTGAGGTGCGGGTTTATCCAGGGGCGGATGGGGATTTTGTTTTCTACGAAGACGAGAACGATGGGTACCGGTATGAGAAGGGCGCTCATGCAACAATCGCGATGCATTGGGACGATGCTGCGAAGACGCTGACGCTGGGGGCGCGCGAGGGGAGCTTCCCTGGAATGCTGGGGGAGCGGACGTTCCGGCTGGTCGTGGTGGCGAGCGGGCATGGGGTTGGGATTGGGGAGAGTGAATCGGCGGAGGCTACCGTGAGTTACAAGGGGGAGAAGGTTTCGGTGAAGCAGTGAAGTAGCGAATGAGTGAAATGGTGATGGAGTGAAGGGGCTCCGAAGATTGGGGCCTTTTCTATTTGCTGGTGTCCAGGAGGGTTGTGACTAGCGCTAGGGGGAGGCCTACTACGTTGAAGTAGTCACCTTCTATGCGGGGGATCCAGCGGGCGGCGCGGCCTTGGATTGCGTAGGCGCCGGCTTTGTCCATAGGCTCGCCGGTGGCTATGTAGGCGGCTATTTCCTGGTCGGAGAGTGTTAGGAATCTTACGGCGGTGACTTCGGCGGCTACTTCGGTGCGGGCGGCGGTGACTACGGCCACTCCGGTGATGACGCGGTGGGTGCGGCCGGAGAGTAGACGCAGCATGCGGGCGGCGTCAGCGGGGTTTTCTGGCTTGCCGAGGATTTGGTTGTCGAGGACTACGGTGGTGTCGGCGCCTAATACGATAAGTGGGTCAGATTGCAACCGCTCAGGGGCTAAAGCCCTGGGTTTTTGGGACAGATCAATGTTCGGGCTAAAGCCCGTACCCTTCACGGTGGAGACCGTTAGAGTTTCAGATTGCACTCCCTCAAGAGCTAAAGCCCCGATTTCGGTTTGATCGCTTGCGGCACGACTGAAGTCGTGCCCTTTCAAAGTTGTCGCCGAAGAGATTTGTGCTGTGAACTGAGCGAAGACGGCTTCGGCTTTTTCGCGGGCAAGGCGGACTACGTAGGCGATGGGGTCTTCGTTTTGTTTTGGGTCTTCGGGGATGTGGGCGGGGTGGATCTGGAATATGAAGCCGGCCTGGCTGAGGAGTTCGCGGCGGCGAGGGGATGCGGAGGCGAGGATCAGCATTTTCAGATCAGACCGAGAGGCCGGTTTGGAGGCCGCTGGGTGTGGCTAATCCCCAGGCCATGGCTGGGGTGTTGTGGGCGAGGCCGAAGCGGCCGTCGGGGCCTAGCAGGATGATTCCGCCGTGGCCGCCGAGACGGTTGTAGAGGTAGGAGATGGCTTCGCGGGCGGCTAGCTCGGGCGGGGTTCCGGCGGCTACTCGGTCGGTGGCCCATTTGCCCAGCACCAGCTTCATGATGGGCTCGCCCCAGCCGGTGAGAGATACGGCGGCAGCGAGATTGTCGGCGTAGCAGCCGCAGCCGATGAGTGAAGAATCGCCGACACGGCCGGGGGTCTTGTTGAGTGTTCCACCGGTGGAAGTGGCGGCGGCGAGGTTGCCGTGACCATCGAGGGCTACGGCGCCTACGGTGTCGTGCGATGTGAATAGGTCGGGGTCGGGCGGAAAGCTGCTCTTCCAGTTGGGTGAGGCGGGGTCGCGGCCGGGAGCTCGCGGATCGAGGGGAACGCCTGTTTCGGCGCTTTTGTCGTCGTGAAGGATCTGGATGGGGATGTCTTCCGGGCCGGAGAAGGTTTCGTCGGACAGGCCGGCGGACTGGCGGGCCTTGGCATGCGCCAGGCGTTCAATTTCCCGGTCCAGAACAAGCTCGGCGTTGTCGATGAGGATCATGCCGTGCGACGCGGCGAAGCGCTCGGCGCCTTCTCCTACAAAGTAGACATGGGGTGACTTCTCGAGGACGAGGCGGGCGGCCTGGATGGGGTTGCGGAGCCGCTCGACGCAGGCTACACCGCCGGCTTTCATGCGGCCGCCGTCCATGAGCAGGGCATCGAGCTGAACGCGGCCGTCGGAGGTGAGAAAGCTGCCCCGGCCGGCGTCGAAGGTGGGGTCGTCTTCAAGAACGGAGACGGCGGCTTCCACGGCATCGATAGCGGAACCGCCGAGAGAGAGGATGGCGTAGCCGGTTTCCAGGGCCTGACGGACGCCGGCTTCGTGAGCTTCCGCGGCGTCGGCGGGAATGGCCCATGCGCCGCCGTGAACAAGGAGCGTGGGATCGTGCGTTGCGGGGGTGGTCACTCGATTCATGGTAGAGCATTGTGCTGCCCCGCGAAAATGGCTGTCAATGGACGGGATCAAGGTAAACACCGATAACTGATTGAAACTACAAGAGAAAATACTCCGGCATGCGTTGCAGTCTATTCCGCATGAATCCCGTAACCTAAGAACAATCAAAGCGAAATAGAAGTACAGGCGAGTGTGCGCAGGGCTAGTCATTGATTTCTCAAAGAGTTCTCCTGAGAAATGGATGGCGCGTCTTGGGGCTCTCCTGATCTCTTCGGTCCACTTCCGCAGGTTCGGCAAACGGGATGGTAAAGATGGGGGCGATTCCGCAATGGAGTCGCCCCTTTCTGATTCTGCACACGAGACGGACGTGCGGAATGCTGGAACGGGAATGGTGGAAGGAATGACAACTCGGACGCATTCAGCGGTACGGAAGATTGGCAACGGAAGAGTGAAACGGCTCCTCGCAGAGGCTCTCAGGGTCTTGGATGACAATGCCACGGGGATTGCAACCGGCCTCATGGAAGCAGCAAAACTGGGCCACGTAATGAGCGCTCGCCTGCTGATTGAGCTGGCGGGAGCAGATGTAGACATTGAGGAAGCCCTCGGAAAAAGGCCCCTCATAACCCTGGCAATGCGACTGGCTAAAGAGCCGCAAGCGCCAGCCAAATCCTCTGAAGAGGACCTGGAAACAGAAGTTGAAAACCCTGAACTTGTAACGGCTTAATTCCAAAAATGACAGGGAATGCGGAAGAAATGCATGGGTTTTCCCATACGGATCGCCGCATTCCCTGGGAAGAAAGAAGAGACACGGATGAAGCTCACGAAGAACGATTGGTTCGGCGCAGGCAGATGGCGCGAAGGCAAATGGATGGCCCCGAAACTTGGACTGATCTTCGGGCTGGGGTTCTGCCTGCTATCGATGACGCTGGGCATGGTTGCCGGCGCGCAGGCCATCAGCACGACGACCGTTCAGGGGACGGTGTACCTGGCGAACGGTCATGTTGGCTCAGGGACACTGGTATTGAGCTGGTCCGCGTTTGCTACAGCGAGTGGACAGTCGGTGGCGGCGGACAGCACCACGGTGACGATTGCTCCGGACGGATTTGTCAGCGTCAACTTGGCGCCAAACGTGGGATCTACTCCGGCGGGCCTCTATTACACGGCGGTCTATTACCTGAGCGACGGAACAACGACGACGCAGTATTGGATTGTGCCTGCGGCGGCGCAGGCAAGCATTGCACAAGTGCAGGCACAGTTGATGCCGGCGGCGCAGGCTGTGCAGGCGGTGAGTAAAGCGTATGTAGACCAGGCTGTTGCGGAGGCCGAAGGAACGCAGCTTTTAGCGGGTGGTGGGACGCTAACCGGGCCGCTCTATTTGAGTGGCGATCCTACGCAGCCGTCGCAAGCGGCGGACAAGCATTACGTCGATACGGTATTCAGCGAAGCGGTTCCACTGTCGGGCGGAAACATGACTGGGCCATTACAGACTCCGGCGGTGAACGGGACGCAATCGCCGCTGGCAGGCAGCTCACAAACGACGCTGCAGGCGGCTATCAATGCGGCTGGGGCGAATGGAGCGGTGGAGATTCCACCGACTTACGCTGGAACGGATGGTTTTACGAACCCGAATGGCGTTTATTTGAAGGATCTGCGGCAGACGACCGCACAGCAACAAGAGCGAAGCGTGAAGGAATTCGGCGCGGTGTGCGATGGCGCCACAGACGACACGAATGCGCTGCAAGCGGCGTTGAATTATGCCGATGCACATGGGGTAGCGCTTACGATTCCGCAGGGGAAGTGCAAGACGCGGGCGTTGAACTGGCGCGGGGAGTCGATTGGCGGGCTGGGAAAACAGGTGTCGGCGCTGATTGGTTTTCCGGGGCAGGATGTTCTGGCGGCGGGGACGGACAGCGCGAATCTGCTGTCCTATACGCGGATCCACGATCTCACGATTTATGTGGATCAGAGCGTGGATATTTCCTGCTCGGCCGCAGAGGGGCGCGCGGCAGCGGGAATTTGCGCGGTGAGCCGGTTGATGGAGAAGAACTCGATTTTCTCTCCCGGCGGGAACGGGCTGACGGGCATCCAGGGAACTGGCGCGGCGTGGGCGGTGGGCAATTGCGCGATCGCGATGCCGGCGTCAACTGGAGCGGGCGGGAACGGGTTGCGCGTGGCCGAAATCGAGAACCTTGAGATTGCGACCACGGGTGTGGACCCGATGGCGGCGCAGTATCCTGGGGCGCACTCGACGCACACCTGCGGGCTTTACCTGGCGCAGTGGCCGCAGTGGAGCGAGTTTCGCAACATCGATATCTCCGGACTGAACACGGGCGTTGCGATTCCAGCGCTCCCGGGAACTGCGCCGGCGGGGCTGAATTCCGATTCGAACCGTTGGGAGGACATTACGATTCAAGCGACGCATGCTTTCACTGCGGGAGCAGGCTCGAATAACGTTCTCGACAACGTGGTTGCGATGGTTGGTAATTCAGCTGCGACGGGTGAGCCGCCTACCGGGCTGGTGCTGGATTTTTCAGGAACGCAGCAGGGCTGGACGGTGCGCAACACGGTGGTGTTGCCTACGTGGAGCGCAGTGGCGCCGCAGTTAACGGTGACCGCTTCGGGCGGGGCAGTGACGGCGGTGGCGGCTGGACCGGAAATCGGGTTGGGCCTCGATCCCTATGGAGCACAGATTCCTCTCAACTTCAGCGGTAGCTGCACGGCGCAGGGCGTTGCCAACGTGAACAGCACGGGCGCAATCGGAACGGTTGGCGTAACGCTGGGCGGCGTAGGCTGCTCGGGTACAACGACGGCGAGCCTGAACGTTGCGGGAACCTGGGATACCGCGGCGCCTGTAAACCTGATTGCCGGGCAGAACATGACGTTCTTTGCCGGCAATCTGTTGAAGGGCAACGGGGGATACACGGTGTGGAACGCGTCGAGTTCGCAGAGCAATGGGACGCAACTGAATGGCGGCGGGGGGAACTTACCGGGTGGGGGAACTTATGCGGCGCTGGTGGCCAATAACCCGCTGGGCGCGGCGTTGCAGGTCGACCAGTTTCCTGGAGTGGACTTTGGAGCGAAACTGCAGGCGTGCGTGGGTGCGGTGAGCGCGACATTCGGCGGGACATGCGATGCGCGGAATTTTACGGGAAGTCTGTCGATGGGATCGAATCTGACGATATCGACGGCGAATACCGCGGTGCTGCTGCCGTGCGCGACGATTTCAACGGCCAACCAGTTGATTGTGACGGCGGGGACTAGAAATGTATCGTTGCGCGGCTGCGCATTGCGGGGCGGGAGTGCAGCGAGCGGAAGCCAGGGGGGGCACGGCGTTCCTCTACTCCGGAACGGGAGCGATGGTGCAGGTTGGTGACCCGACGTATGCGGCCGATACATCCGGTTTTCATATGGAAAACGTGGTGATCAATACTACCGGGGCAAGCAGTGGAACCGCGCAGGGATTGGCGGCTTATCGCACGCAGGAACTGGACCTGGAGAGCTTGTATTTCCTGGGCAATCAGAACCAGACGGGCATGACGCTGGACGGAACCGGGAATTACACGGGCGGAACGTTCTTCGACGATGAATTCGGCGGGTTTCAGACTGCGGTGAATGCGATTGGACACCAAGTAGCGAATCCGGCGACGACAGACTGGATGAATGCGAGCGCATTTGTGCGGTTGCACATCGATTGCCCGACGAGTGGGGGCAGCCCGATTAGCGGCACATATGGGATCAATCTGCAGCAGGGGGATGGGAACACATTCACCGGAGGAGATGTCGAGGGATGCAACACAGCACTGCACCTGGGAGCGAATGCGCAGAACAACACGATTGTAGGTTTGCGGAACGAGAACTCGTACAACCAGATTGTGGCGGACGCGGGCAGTTCATACAACAACTGGATGACGGGCGGAACCATGTTTACCGGCAAGCTGACAGACGCCGGCACGCGCAACAGCTTCCTCGATACATTTCACAGGAGTTTCAACGGATTGAATGGTGACTGGTACGGAAGCCAGCAGGACGCGACAGTGACGAACCACTTCCGCCTGGGAATTGGGCTGGGGAACGAGCGGGGATTGCAGGACAGGTACCAGACAGACTCTGGTTACCGGTGGACGATGGGGTTGAGCGATGCGACGGCGGGAGAACAGTTCTACCAAGTTCTGGATGAGTTGAACAGCGTATATCGCTTGTCGATCGGGCAATATAACAACGGACAATCGAGCACTAACAATCAGACGGTGGTAAATGCGGCTGGAACGGGCGCTGTGATTCTGAATGGATCGAATAACGCGGGGACTGGCGGCGTGGTTTTCGGATCGGGCGGAGCGAGCGAGACGACGGTTGCGACGATCGACCATGCAGGAGATGCGCAGTTTAATGGAACGCTACTGGTATCGGGGACATCGCAGTCAACTGGAACAATGACTGTACGCAATAACTCCGATTCCGAAGTTGATTATTATTTATGGCCAGGCTTGACTGCCAGTCAGAAGGGTTCATTCACTTACAAGGATTGGAACGGGAACAGCCAATGGTTCATGGTGAAGGATGCGAGTAATAACTGGTCTTTGAATTCAGCTATTGGAGGATTGGATAGCTTCAAGGCTTACCAGAGCACGAACAGCGGCGACACTTATGTAAATGCGTCGAACAACTCGGGTGTTGTGCGGGTCAATTACGAGACAGGCTCAGGCGCTGGCTTCAACATATATGGTGGCGGCAGCAGTTCGCTGTACGCAAGCTTTACGGGAACATCGTCCATCAAGTTTCCAGGGCTTGCAGCGGGGAGCGGCCATAACTGCCTGCAGATCGATAACGCGGGCTATCTGACTAATACGGGCGTAGCTTGCGGAACTGGCAGCGGCAGTGGGACAGTCGGCTCCGCAATTTCCGGGCAGATTGCTTATTACACGGGAACCGGCACATCGATTGGGGGCATAAACCAGGTTCCAGTCTCCGCAGGCGGGACGGGGGCTTCGAGCGCGAGTGGAGCTTTAGCAAGCCTGGGAGCACAGGCAGCAATTGCGGGGTTGGTCACGGACGGTTCGAACGGCATACATGTTTCCGGAAACGGCAATTTTGGGGGCACCATCGTAGCTGGCGGTTCGGTAAGTGCGCCAATCGTTAATAGTGTTGTCTACTCGAGCCAGTACGCTAATTTAACGGCTGCGGAGGCTGCATTAGCCTCGGGCGGAACTATCTATGTGACTTCGCAGATTGCCGTTGCGAGCAGCCACACAACGCCCACCAACATCAAGTATCGCGTTGAAAACGGCGGCAGCTTCAATGTTTCATCGGGGCAAAGCCTGGTGTTTCAAGGCCCGCTCGAAGCAGGCCTTTATCAGATCTTTTATGGTTCAGGAGGCATTTACTTCTACGGCGGCTCCCAAACTGAGAAGGTAGTGCCGCAGTGGTTTGGCGCGACTGGCAATGCGGTCTTTATTTCCGCAAATGTCACAGGTGGCAGCGCAACAGTCTCAGTCGGGTCTTACAACCCGTTCACAACGGGCATGACAATCACTCTTCCCGGTGCAGGGGCGAGCGGCGCGAACCTCACCACGACCGTTTCGTCCGGCGCGGCGGGTGCATCTTCCATCACGGTCGCTACTGTGCCGACGACTTCAGTTGCCGGAGTTGTGGCAGTGAGCGAAGACGATTCGGCAGCATTGTTTGCGTGGGGCCAAAGCGTTCGCGGCTCGAACAATAATGGCGCATTTTATACGAACGTACCGGGCCTGTCGGGGCCTGACAAGCTCTATTGCCCGCGTGGGCAATACACGAGCTCCTCGCCGATCAACATTTACAACGGGGCGCAGATCGAGGGAGAGCAGGTAAGCGAGCAAGTGGGGTGCACGTTTGTTCAGGCGAATATCGCTCAACCGCTTTTTAACATCGTCGCGGCAAACTACGATCCGTTGGGAAACCTCACCAACGGCGGCAATGGCAACAATCAGTTCAAGCAGTTCCGAATTATCTCCGGGACTGTGAACGACACCGTCGGCGGTGCTGTTTCTCCGGTCTGGTTTCAATTTCCGTGGACCAACGTCAGCGATACGGAATTTGACCATGTGACCTGGCAGAACACCGCGGCGCCCGCTGTTCATCTAGGTACCCAGGTCACAGGGAGCGCGGCCGGCGGAGGCAGCGGGACGATCAACGCAGGTTCGACGTCGATGAATATAACCAACGTTGGTTGGTTTCGCGCTGGTAATTTTGGCGGCGGCCAGATTGTGATTGCCGGCGCCGGGGCAGGGGGAGCCAACCTCAGCACGTATATCACAGCGATCAGCGGCTCGACCGTTACATTCGCAAATGCCACATCCACGGCGGTGACCAGCCCAGGCATCTGGCCGCTCGTCGATAGTAACGGCATCAAATTCACGCATTGCGAGTGGGACGTGACACGCGGGGCCCTGGAGGTCCTATACAACGCGACGGGCGAGGCCTGGTTTGACAGCCCTGAGATGTGGGAGAACATCCGGGGAGTTTATGTCAACGTTCTAGGCGCTTATGGACTTCGGTTTACCGACCTCAAGTGCGATGGCTGCGGCAACCCAGGGGACGTCACGAGCCCGGTTGGATCACGGGAGTACTCCATCTATGTGAATAACGGAAACACAAATGGAGTTACTTCCACTGTGAACGCTCCAACAGAAGATGTTCGTATAAGTGGTTCCAGCAGATTTACTCAGTTGAACCTGGGCAGCGGGCTGCTCTTTGGGGGGTCCATCAGCGTCACAGGGGCTCATGAATTCAGCTTTGCAGGAAACAAGATGACAGATGCCGACAGCGTGGGCACGGGCAAGTTTCTATATCTTGTGAACAATCACGTCAACACAGTTGTCGGCGATTATTTTCGCAGCAATGCGTTGTCTGCAGCCGGCTCGCCTTATGCCAATTCCCGCATTCTGGAGATCGTCAACAGCAGCTCCGCGAACGCATGGAATACGGTGACGAATAACACGTTTGAAAACACCAATGCTTCCGCCGTCCAGAATTTCGTGTCAAGCGATTACGCGCTGAACAACGGCAACATAGCGAACAATGGTTATATAGGCGCAGTTACGACTGCGGAGAACTCCAATATCAACGGCAACAATGTCCGCAACAATAACGATGCGACGAGCACTAACAATGTGCGGCACTGGGGCTCCGCGCCCCCGGTATCCGGCAGTTGGAACCAGGGAGACATCATCGTCAACACCAATCCGGCGACAAACGGGATTGCGCAATGGGATTGTGTTACGGGAGGCACGCCGGGGACGTGGGCAGAAGTTTTGTTGGCCAATGCGGGCAACCTATTAGGTCCTGTGAATGGAGGACTCGGCATGAACGCCAGCGCATCGACAGGAATCACGCAATTCGCATCGGGCGTTGCCAGCGTGTCGAGTTTTTTGGCGAACGGAACGACGGCCACAACTCAACCTGTAACCGATGCCACGACCTCCGTGGCAACCGATGCCCATGTTGCTGCTGCAATTTCTGCTGGGTCGGCAGCTACAGCCGGAAGTCTGATAAACGCACTCACGGCAAACAACAGCGGTTCTGGCTCTGTGTCAGGGTCGGGGTTCAATGGAAGTGCACCATTGACTTGGAGTTATAACACTTTTGGCGCATCTCCACTGAACAACCCAACGTTTACGGGCATCTCTACCTTGCCCGCGATCACCTTTTCAGGGTGCAGCACGGCAGGAGTTGCTACGACGACCGCTGCCGGGATCATCGGATGTTCGAGTGCCCCGGCAATTGCCGTCACAAACATGACCGGCACAGGCGCTTTCTCTATCACAGGCAGCGCAACAAACGTGACCGGGACAACCAATGCTTCGCTAGCCACGCTATCCGCGCTGTCTCTGCCTTACTCGCAACTTTCCGGGACGAATCCATCGCTGCCCACGGTGGGCGGGGCGCTTACCGGGGCTCTTGCAAGCAGTTCAACAGCGCGCTTTACAGAGATAGGCGCAGGAATGTCCACCACCCCTGGTTTTATTCTGGAAGTGCAGCCATCGGGTTTGGCTACGCATCCAATCGTGTTAGAAAACTCTGCCTTGACTGAGCCGCTTTACTGGGTGATGGTGGATGCAAGTGGTGGTGGCGATCCTCAGGTAATGAACGCCTCCGGCATAGTCACCATTGATACGGACGGAACTACGGGCGCGGTTCGAGCATACTCATTTGGAGGCGAGGGATCGGCGGCTACCTTCGCGGCCGGGGCGGCGGCTGGTACTTCGCCCGGTACACCGGCCTGCACAACGTCTCACGTCTGCGATAGTTTCAGCGGTGTAATCAGTTTTACCACTGGAACCTCGACCGCCATAGGCGTGTTACTCACCGTTACAACCGGCATAACTCGCACCAATCAGCCCAACTGCCATGGGGACGCATACCTCGTGGCCAGCCCTTACACGGCGCTTTCAGCGCGGCTGACTTACAGCACAACGACAATTGTGTTTAGTGCAGGCACCGCGCCAACCGCAAGCACTGCCTATGAGCTTGTGTATTCGGGATGCGGTGGCTACTAAAGCATTGTCGATTCCCAGGTTGAAGGCGCCAGTCTTGTAAAGCCCAGCTTGCTTTGCGCTGTTATCGGCACGACTGAACAGGCTGCGGAAAACGTCGCAATTGAAGGTATTGGCGGTCTTGGGCTTTGCAGGGGCTGAAGCCCAACGTTGCTTTAATTGGCTTTTGTCGGACGATCCTCTGTGGCTGGCACTGAGAGCATCGGTCGCAGCTCACGGATGTTGCCGTGAGAAACGGAACGAAGCCGGAAGGATCGAACTGGGGGTTCGTTGACAGACACAAAGGGGATGCGCGCTGAAGGAGCGGCGGAATGGGCGCGGTGTGCCGTGGAACTTGACCGGGACGAACTGGTGCGTTACGGAAGAATTCTGGACCACCGTCTGACGGTCTTGGACGGGAGGACGGTGGGGATGGCGCTGTCCGAGGAACTGTTGCTGGTAAGGGCGCGCGAGGGGCGGCCGACGCACTTGAAAGCGAATGCGGCACAACAGGCTTTTGAGCTGCGGCGGGGCAAGCGAAACATCGTGCTGAAGGCGCGCCAGATGGGGCTGACGACGTGGGCGGCGGCGCGATTCTTTCTGAAGACTATTACGCAGCCGGGGACACTTACGCTGCAGGTGGCGCACACGCAGGAGTCGGCGGAGGAGATCTTCCGCATCGTCCATCGGTTTCTGGATTGGATGCCCGCGGAGGTGCGGGACGGTCCGCTGAGGACTTCGCAGATGAATGTGCGGCAGATTGTGTTTCCGCAGTTGGACTCGCAATATCGGGTGGTGTCGGCGGGCGATCGTAATGCGGGGCGTGGGTTGACGGTGCAGAATCTTCATTGTTCTGAACTGGCGCGTTGGCCGGGAGATCCTGCGGAGACGCTGGCGGGGTTGCGAGCGTCGTTGGCGCCGGGGGCGGAGCTGATTCTGGAATCGACGCCGGATGGAATTGGCGGATGCTTTCATGAGGAGTGGCAGAAGGCTGGCGAGACGGGGATGGTGCGGCATTTCTTCCCGTGGTGGATGGAACGAAGTTACCGTGCCGAGGCGGTTGACGAGGCAAATCTGACGGATGAGGAACGGGAGTTGATGGCTCGTTGCGGGATCGACCGCGAGCAAATCGGATACAGAAGAAAGATACGGTCGAACTTTCGCGGATTGGCGAAGCAGGAGTATGCGGAGAACGAAGAGAGCTGCTTTCTGGCCAGTGGCAGTTCGGTGTTTGAGCTGGCTGCGATCGAGGAACGGCTGGCTGAGATGCCGGCGCCTCAGGAGCGGCGAAGAAACGGTGAGTTGGAAGTGTGGTTGCCGGCGCTGAAGGGAAAACAGTACCTGGTGGCGGTGGATCCATCGGGCGGCGGCAGTGAAGGGGATTATTCCGCAGCCGAGGTTCTGGATATGGAAACGGGCATGCAGTGCGCGGAGTTCGCGGGCCATGTTGGGGGGCTGGAACTGGCGTGGCTTATGACGAAGCTGGCGACGGAGTACAACGGAGCCTGGCTGGTGATGGAGAGAAACAACCATGGCAGTGGGGTTTTGGCGTTGGCGGAGACGGTGTGCGGGTATGGGCGGATTTTTCGGCAAGGTGGACAGGCGGGGTGGCTGACGACGTCGTTGAGTAGGCCGGCGGTGCTGGGGCAACTGGGTGCGATGCTGGTGGAACACCCGGAACGGTTCATGAGCCGGAGGCTGCTGGCTGAGTGCAGGAGTTTTGTGCGGCTGGCGAACGGAGGGACCGGGGCGCGCGCAGGGACGCATGACGACCTGGTGATGGCGATGGCGATTGGGTTGGGGGCGAGGGGACAGCTTTTGGCTGCTTGAGTTGTCATTGATCGGTTTTCAGTTCTCAGTATCCCGGCATCGGCTTTCTACCGCCGTCTGTTTGCGTTGTAGTGGGAATGGAACTGGCGAGTGCCGCTGCATGGATTTGGAAGGACTTGAGAGTGGGGAACGCTAACAACTGAAAGCCGATCACTGACAACTGTTCCGAAACTTTCCGGCTGAAGCGCTTAGAATCTGAATCAGTATCCGGAAAAGTGAGGGAGCGGGCGTGGCGGTTCTGGCGGTGCAGCACATCCGGCGGATGCGGGGCGGTGCGCAGGGTCAGTTGATGCTGGGCGCCGACGGAAATGTGTATGTGGTGAAGTTCCAGAACAATCCGCAACACATGCGAGTGCTGGCGAATGAGTTTCTGGCTTCGCGGCTGGCTACGGCGGCTGGATTGACGGCGCCGGAAGTGGATTTGATCGAGGTTTCCAGCTGGCTGGTGGAGCACACGCAGGAACTGGAGATCGACCTGGGCACGACCCGCGTCAAATGCAAGCCGGGGCTGCAGTTCGGATCGCGATTTGTGGGCGGACTGATGCCGGGGCTGGTGGTGGATTATCTGCCCGAAGAACACCTGGCGGAGGTGCGAAACCTGAGCGAGTTTGCGGGGATTCTGGCGCTGGATAAGTGGACCGGGAATTCGAATGGGCGGCAGGCTGTATTTGCGCGCAAGCAGCGGGAGAAGCGCTACCGGGCGGTCTTCATCGACTACGGGTATTGCTTTCACGCGGGAGATTGGAAGTTCGAAGACATTCCTCTGCGCGGGGTTTACCACCGCAATGATGTATACCGGGAAGTAATCGGATGGGAGTCGTTTGAGCCGTGGCTGACGCGGATGGAGGCGATGGCGGCGGAAACGGTTTGGGCGGCGGCAAGCGAGATCCCGCCGGAGTGGTATGGCGGAGATATTGCGGAAATGGAGTCGCTGGTGGAGAAGCTGTTGGCTCGGCGCACCAAAATCCGCGAGTTGATTGAAGAATTCGGGAGGTCGGATCGGAGGCCATTTCCTAAATGGGGAAGCGGGGTTGGGGGAAGTGAAAGCGGGGGTTGGAAGGATGCACGGTGGGAGTCTAACATTGCGGGAAGAGTGATGTAAGGGGGGTAGTGCGGGCGCATTGCATTATTGCGGGCAAGGAGCTGCAGACGGACGATGAGTGAAGGCAGCGAGCGGCGAGCGTGCGAGTTTCACCTGCTCCGGTATGTGCCGGATGCGGTCCGGAATGAGTACGTGCATATCGGGGTGATTTTGCGCGAACAGGGGAATGCTGGCGCGGCGCGCCCTGAGGCCGCCCTGGTTCAGTTCACGCGCGACTGGCGACGGGTGCGCTGTATCGATCCCGATGCGGACTTTTCACTTTTGGAAGCAATGGAGAGCGAGCTGCGCAGGCGGTTTCAGGCGGAGCCGGATGGAGACCTGATGCGGCTGCTGAAGGAATCGCTTTCGTTGAGCGTACAGATGACGGAAGCCAAAGCGTACCTGGCGGAAAGTCTTCCGGCTGGAATGGAAGAACTAATGCGGCTGTATGTGGAGCCGCCTCTGAGGGAGCGAGTGCCGCGACTGAGCGGACGGGCGGCGATCCAGGCGCGCATGCGCGGTGAGTTTGAACGGGCCGGAGTGTGGGACCTGCTGCGCAAGAGGATTGCGGCCTCGGAGTATACGCGTCCGGGAGATCCGCTGAAGATCGATGTTGGCTACAGGCCGAATGGGATGATCCGCATGTTTCACGCGGTGAGCCTTGAGCCTGGAGTAGAGATGGCCAAGGTGCTGGCGTTTTCCGCAGCGGGGTTGAGGGCCGGGGTCGAACGAGTGGAGAAGGCACAACTCGAATTGACCGCGGTGATTGAACCGGCGACCAAGGTGGGAGCGACCTCCGAAGAGCCTGAACGGCTTGAGATGTATCGGTTTGGCGTGGAAACGATGGAGGAGCACCATATCCGAGTTTTGACGACATCGGACCTGGGCCGGGTGGCGGAGACGGCGCGGCGGGAGTTACGAATTTGAAGGGAAGTTATCGGCTTTCGGTTGTCAGTTATGAGCCCTTTCGATCATGCTTTAAGGGATGAAAATAATTTACTGAGATTTGCAGTTCATTTCATTTGTTTGGAGTAGGATGGGTTTTGTGAGTTAGAAGCTTGACTTATTCGCTACCTGACTGACAGAAGATAACCGATTGCCGGCAGCTGCTGGCTGGCAAAGAACAAGGCATGACCCTTTCCGGGGTTATGCCTTTTTGTTTTGGGCGTCGCGGGAAAAGGAAGGTTCACTTGAAAGTTGGAGAACAGTTAAGGGAGATCTGGCGGCAGGCGACGCGCCAGGGCGGGCATGCTTTGAATGGTCTGCAGGGAAATCGGGAAAGTGTGGGGGAGGCGGAGAGGAAGACACTGGCGCTTCCTGCGATTCTCGGTCCGGTGCAGTTTCCAGGAAAGCTTTTGCCCAAGCCGACACCGGCGAATCTGCGCCGCTTTGCTGAAACGCCAGTGGTGCGGCGGGCGATCAACGTAATCAAGGATCGCATCGCCGCCATGGATTGGCAGGTTAGAGTGCGACGCGGCGTACGGCCGGGGGATGTGGCTTTTACGGAACGGAAGCTGCGGGCGTTGCGGCGAACTTTGGAAGAGCCAAATGCGGTGGACAGCTTTCGCACACTGATTGAGCAGGTGATTGAAGATGCCCTGACGGGCGGGTTTGGAGCCATGGAGATGGAACCGACGGGCGACCCCGATCGTCCGGCCATGTTGTGGCCGGTGGACGGAGCTTCGATCCGAATCAACGCACGATGGGACGGGCAGCAGGACACGCCACGCTACGCACAGGCCATGGCGGGTCAACTGGAATCGAGCGCGGTGGAGTTGCGCGACGACCAGCTGATGTATGTACGGATGAATCCGCGGAGCTTTACGCCATTCGGGTTGGGGCCGCTGGAGGTGGCGTTCGAGACGGTGAACCAGTTTCTTTGCGCGCACCGCTTTGCGGGGAAGCTGGCGGCCAACACGGTGGCGCAGTATGCATTATGGCTGAACGAGGCAACACCGACACAGCATGACCGGCTGATTCGGTGGTGGCAGGACGAAATTGAGGGGACTGGCCGTGTGCCGCTGATTTCAACTCAGCAGAAACCGGAGGTATTGCGGTTTGCGCAGGGAACGGATGCGGATCTGCGGTTGGGATGGCAGGAGTTTCTGATTCGCATGGTGGCAAATTCTTTTGGATTGCCGCCGCTGATGCTGGGCCTTGAGGCGGACGTCAACCAATCGACCGCATCGGAGATGACCGATGAGGCCTTCCGTGGGGCGATATCACCGCTGGCGATGTTAGTTGCGGGTCATATAACTCGGGATCTCTTCGGCAAGTGCATCGGATGGCGGGAGTTTGAGTTTGTGTTCAACGAATTGAACGCGAGAGACGAGGAGACAGAATTGGCAGTGCAGGTGCAGCTTTTGCAGGCGGGCGTTTTAACAGTAAATGAAGTGAGGGCGATGCGAGGGCTGGGGCCGCTGGGGCAGGATGGTGCGGTGCAGTTGGCGGGCGAAGCGGTGGATAAAAGGGAATAGAGACGTAAGCACCAGGGGCATAGGGACAAAGGGTGGGATAGGGGTTCGAGGAACAGGAAGTGGGAAATAGGCGCGCGGGATTGTGTGAATGGACGTGGTCCGGACACGGCCTCGCTCCTATTCCTTAATCCTGGTTCCCAGTCTCTATGTCCGTCTTAGAGTGGAGAGCAAATGCGATTGGAAGCGATGGCAGTAAAGTTCCCTCATGTGGAAGGGCACCCCAACAGGGTCCCATTTGAAGGGGTATTGACGGTGGTGAATGCGGCCAGCGACAAGGCTCCGGCGGGAGCGCGGGGTCACAGGGTGATATTGACCGGTGAGGCGGCAGCGACCGCGTTGCCATCTTTGCTCGGAATGGCAGTGGACTATCGACCGGGTTGGGATGGCCATGACTCGCGGCGGAAAATTGGGCTGTTGACGGAGGCGGATCTCATTGGACCAAAACTGGTCGTGCGCGGTTATTTGTACGCGCGGGACTTCCCCGAGGTGGCCAAGGCTATCCAGGCGCATTCGCCCGAAGCGTTGGGAATGAGCTATGAGCTGGCCGACGCGCGGGTTGAGGATTTGCGAGCGGAGGTATGGAAGTTGACCCGAGTGACATTCACGGGAGCGGCGATCCTGCTAAGGGAGAAAGCAGCTTACCGTGCAACAAGTTTTCGCATGGCGAGTTAGCGAGCCAGAGCGAGGGAGTTATGAAGTGGACAGGGAGCCCCCGTAATCTTGGGGCCCTTTTTGTTTGCTGAATAGCTCGAATCCAGACGTGTTTCACAACCAAGCAGAGAGGAATGACATGGAAATTGAACAGAAGGACATTGCGGGCCGGCTTGAAGCTGCGACGACCCTGCTGGAGAGAACCTTGGACTGGCTGGAGGATCGTCAGGGGACGTTGAGCGGCGAAGTCGAGCGGATCTCGGCGACAGTTGAACAGAGCCGACGGGAAGTAGAACTTGCGGAAAAGCTGGCAGCGACCGAGAAGGAGTTGTGCGAACTGAAGGCATCCGCATCGGCAACAGGAGTTAGTCCGACGCGCAGAACGCTGCCAGCGGTCACTTCAGAGATGCTGGCCAAGCACGGGATCGCG
>Ga0182016_10003586_pt1 | contig 17640 bp, 14 predicted proteins | sample 712S2MmetaG_FD_120491 | JGI IMG/M metagenome (GOLD analysis project Ga0182016, IMG submission 120491) | Permafrost microbial communities from Stordalen Mire, Sweden - 712S2M metaG | ecosystem: Environmental > Terrestrial > Soil > Wetlands > Permafrost | place: Sweden: Stordalen | collected...
CGATGACGCTGCCGGGGCGCATGGAGTCGACCATCGCCTGGGTCACGATGGTGGGCGCCTTGCGGCCCATCACCAGGGCGGTGCAGATGATCATGTCGTTCTTGGCGATGGTGGTGGCCATCAGCTCGGCCTGCTTGCGGCGGAACGCGTCGCTCATTTCGCGGGCGTAGGCGCCGGTCTGGCCGGCGGTTTCCTCGTCTTCCACGCCGACGAACACGGCGCCGAGCGACTTGATCTCCTCCTTCGCCGCGGGCCGGACGTCGGTGGCGGAGACGATGGCGCCGAGCCGGCGGGCGGTGGCAATCGCCTGCAATCCAGCCACGCCGGCGCCAATGATGAAGACCCGGGCGGGTGGCACGGTGCCGGCTGCGGTCATCATCATCGGGAATCCGCGCTGGAAGGCACCGGCGCCCTCGATCACTGCGCGGTAGCCGGCGAGGTTGGCCTGGCTGGACAGCACGTCCATCGCCTGGGCGCGGGTGATGCGGGGCAGCAATTCCATGGCCACGGCATCGATGCCGGCCTGCGCCAGGCTCGACACCAGGTCCGGCTCGGCAAACGCATTGGCGATACAGATCAGCAGCGCGCCCCGCGGAATCAGCGCCCGCTGCTCCGGCAGCGGCGCCTGCACCGCGAATACGATGCCGGCCCCGGCCAGGGCCGTGGCCGCGTCGGGGACAAGCTCCGCCCCAGCGGCGGTGAATTCGGCGTCGGGTATGGAGGCGCCGGCCCCGGCGCCGGCTTCAACGGCGACCGTAAGGCCCAGGGCGATCAGCCGCTTGACCGTTTCCGGTACGGCGGCCACGCGCGTCTCGGCGGCGCGCCGCTCCTTGAGGACGGCAAGGCGCATGGGGTCACGGTCCTTCAGTTCTGCGGGCAAGCGGACTGCGGAAGCCGTTGCCCCTGGCGAATGCGGCGGCGCACCAATGCACCGCGCGCGTGGCGGGTGCAAGGGGGCTGGGGCCACGCGCGCTGCCTAGCCGGGTGGGACGCAGTGGCCTAGGGCCAGCCCGGGCCAACATGATGATGCCAGGTTGCGGATCGGTTCTCGTCAATCTTGCGAAAAGCCGGGACCCGACCTGGTAGGGCCCGGCTTTTACCGAGATGACATGTGCCAAGATGCCAGGGGAAGCGGCTGTTTTGGCGGGATGACGCCGTGGCGCTACCCCTACTACCCCCCAGCCGGACCGGAGCCCGCCCATGCCGCCCCGCGTCGCCTTCGTCACCATCGGCCCGTCGCCCTGCATCGACGTCTTACCGGACATTATCGCCGAAACCCGTACCTGCTTCGCCCCCACCGGCTTCGCCCCCACCGGCTTCGTCCCCACCGGCTTCGTCCCTACCCCGGCTTTGCAGAGACGGAACAGAGGGCGCCGCAACACGAGTCCTGGTGCCGCAATGGCAGGCATGGCTGGGCCGGCCAGCCGCAGCAGTAGCCGAGGCCTGCGCCGCGACGGAGTTCGAAAGCGCGGTGGCCGAGTTCGCCAGCGCCGTTCCTGCTGCCGTGAGAGCGGAGGCCGCGTTCGCCTGCACGGCCGCGACATCAGCCGCGAGTGCTTCGTCGCCGGTCGCGATCGTCATCGTGCTAACCGCCTTTCGACGAATGACGCATGCCGTTCGCTTCGCGACCGTTTGCAAGATTGCGTCATCCCCACACGTCTCCGTCATCCCAAACGAACCCGCCCCAGACGGCGACCGTCCCGCCGACCGCTTCCTCGGCCACGATCGGCGTTGCGAGTTTGATCGGATCGTCAGGCTGAATTGTCTCTGTGATGTTCGTCAGCGGATCGCCGCGCGGCACGAAGCCATCGGCATCGCTGATCGTCGCGTCGAAGCTCATCCGGAACATCCAGAACAGGCGGGCGCGATCGAAGGTCAGCAGCTCGCCGCCGGCATGGTAGAGCCCGCGCGCGCCTCGCTCCGGGTCGATCATCCGGGATCACCGGCCGCCGCGGCCGGTTATTGTCGCACCGCGCGACGACTTATGTATCGGTGTGGGGCATTCCGCAGCCGTAACCGATTGACAGGGCCGATCGTCACCTTGTCACGCAGATGGGTTCGGTGCGGTGCCGTCGCTCGGGTTGAAAGCCTGCGTGTCGGGCGGCATGGAAAACCGAGCCTTTGTCGACATGAAGAACTGATCCCCCTGAGAGCCGGGAGGACACGGATCAGAGGACACGGATCATGCCAGTTTTACAGCGCTTTTCTGAGTGAATCGCCTCAAGAGTTGCACGCGCCGGGAAGCCGGATTGGGCTGTTGACCATCTCGCCCCCGCCCGGCGTTTGCTTGCGCGATGCTGTTGCGCGCGAGGTGTGTCCCCTGAGGTCGCGCACCAGCGTTTCGTAAATCGGCGTTCCGTCGAAGCGGAAGTCATCGATATCCTTGGCCAGCAGCAGCTTGGCGATGGCGGTCTGATACATGATCGAGCACGAAGACGGTAATGGCCGACCGCCGCTATGACGGCCTCGCGGGTCTGCTCTGCTTCCGCCTTGGTGCGCCTCATGACGTTTCTCGTAATTCGCCCCTTTACATACGTCCATGAACGTATATATTTCGGCCCAATCCACGGCGGTCGCTAGCCTTCCCTCGGCGCCGCCCGAACATGAGAGGCGCTGCATGAACGACAAGCGTCGGATTGTTTGATCAGGATCAATGCGAGTTTCCCCATCAAGGGTAACGACGCACCGCGTTCGGTCAGGTGGGCCGGCTCCGATGCCAACCCGCTAAGCTGGGGCGCGCTGTCTGAGGAAGCGACCGAGGGAAGTGACGTGCCGCAACAAGTAATCGCGCGGAGATCCCGCCATGTCAGACATCGCCGTAGAACCCGCGCCAAATAGAAAGCCCGGGCAGACGAAGGTTTCAGAAACGGCTCCTCCAGGTTGCATGGCAGCGCAGCCATCCGGACCGCCGAGCCTGGCCGGCGCCGTGCGGCAGTCGTTGCCTTTGCCGGCGACAGCACGTCCATCTCGTCCCAAGCGCTACACCTACGAGGGCATCGATCGCGCCTTCAAGGCAAACTTGGCGCGGCTGACGCTCGGCTTGAGTCCGGCCGTGCTGGCCGAGCAAGACTTCGACTGGCTCGCGCACCTGCTGATTTCGCCAGGCAAACAACTGGAACTCATCGAGAAGTGGCTGCGCGGCAGTACGCGGCTTGGGGCATACGCCGCGGAAGCGCCGATCCAGCCCTCGGTCCCGCCTTGCGCCGAGCCGTTGCCGCAGGACCGGCGGTTCCAGGCAAAAGAGTGGCAGCAATGGCCCTACAACCTGATCTACCAGGGATTCCTCCTGACAGAGCAATGGTGGAACGAGGCAACGACCAACGTCGATGGCATGACGCAGCGTAACGAGCGGCGTCTGGCGTTCACCGTGCGGCAGTTGCTCGATGTCCTGTCACCCTCCAACTACATCTGGACGAACCCTGAGGTGGCGCAGGCAACGATCAGCCAGGGAGGCCTCAATCTCGTCAAAGGTCTTGGCAACCTGGCCGAGGACTTGCGGCGAACAGCCAACGGCAGCCCACCGGTCGGCGCGGAGCAATACGTGGTCGGTGGCAATGTCGCGATTACGCCCGGCAAGGTGGTGTTCCAGAACCGCCTGATTGAGCTGATCCAATACGCGCCCACGACCGAGCGTGTCTGCGCCGAGCCCGTCCTCATCGTGCCGGCGACGATCATGAAGTACTACATCCTTGACCTGTCGCCGCACAATTCGCTGGTCAAGTACCTGGTCGATCAGGGCCATACGGTCTTCATGATCTCCTGGAAGAACCCGACGGCGGACGACCGCGACCTGAGTCTGGACGACTACCGGCGGCTCGGCGTCATGGCCGCGGTCGATGCCGTTTCGGCAATCGTCCCGGGCCGCAAGATCCACGCTGCCGGCTACTGTCTCGGCGGCACGCTGTTGATGATTACCGCGGCCGCCATGGGACGCGACGGCGACGATCGCCTCGCTTCGATGACGCTGTTCGCGGCACAGGGCGACTTTACCGAGGCCGGCGAGCTGACGCTGTTCATCAATGAGAGCGAGATTTCCTACATCGAGAACATGATGTGGGACAGCGGTTATCTCGATACCTACCAGATGGCTGGCGCGTTCCAGATCCTGCGCTCGAACGACCTCATCTGGTCTCGCATCATCCATGACTATCTGATGGGCGGCCGGCAGCCCATGAACGATCTGATGGCATGGAACGCGGACGCGACCCGGTTGCCGCAGCGCATGCATTCCGAATATCTGCATCGCCTGTTCCTCAGCAACGACCTGGCAGAGGGACACTACGAGGTCGAGGGGCATCCAATCTCGCTCCCCGATATCCGGGTCCCGGCCTTCGCTGTCGGCACCGTAACCGATCACGTGGCACCCTGGCGGTCGGTGTACAAGATTCACCTGCTGCACAAATTGCCCCTGACATTTGTTCTTACCAGTGGCGGCCATAACGCAGGAATCGTCAGCGAACCCGGGCGGCCCGGACGCAGCTACCAGATCAGCACATGGCTTCCGGAACAGCACTACGTCGATCCCGACACCTGGCAGGCGCAAACGCCGGTGCACCAGGGGTCTTGGTGGCCGGAGTGGCAGGCCTGGCTGGCGCAACATTCAACTGAAAAAACTGCGCCACCACCGATGGGCGCCGCCGAGAAAGGCTACGCCCCACGGCGGGATGCGCCCGGCCTCTATGTCAGAGAACCCTGAGCTGCACGTCAATACACGCTGGAGGTCAGCATGGACCCGAGCGACATCATTGAGAACCGCACCTTCGACGAGATCGCTGTCGGCGAATCCGCGAGCATAAGCCGGACACTCACGAAAGACGACATCGCTCTCTTCGCGGTGGTATCCGGCGACGTGAACCCGGCGCACCTCGACGAATCCTATGCCGCGTCCGACATGTTCCACCGGATCATCGCGCACGGAATGTGGGGCGGCGCCCTTGTCTCCGCCGTTCTCGGCACACGGCTTCCGGGCCCCGGCACGATTTATCTGGGGCAGGACCTGCATTTCCGGAAGCCGGTCGGCCTCGGTGACACGATCACCGTAACGGTGACCGCCAAGGAAAAGCGGCCGGAGAAACGCATCGTCATTTTTGATTGCTGCTGTGTCAATCAGAACGGGGAGGAAGTCATCACCGGCACGGCAGTAACGATGGCGCCGACCGAGAAGACCCGGCGCCCCCGCGTCGCGCTGCCGGAAGTTGAGCTCCTGCGGCACGATCGCTACGCGCAGCTCATCGCGCAATGCGCCAAGCTTGAGCCAATCCCGACGGCCGTCGTGCATCCTTGCGACCGGACCTCGCTGGAAGGAGCAGTCCGCGCCGCGGAGGCACGCCTCATCGTTCCTCTCCTGGTCGGTCCGGAGGCGAAGATCCGCTCCGTCGCTGCCGCGGAAGGCATCGACATCGGCGCATACGAGATCGTCGTGGCCGAGCATAGTCACGAAGCTGCCGCCAAAGCCGTCGCCCTGGCGCGGACAGGCAAGGTGGAGGCGCTGATGAAAGGCAGTCTGCACACCGACGAACTGATGCATGCGGTAACGGCGGCGGAGTCGGGTCTGCGGACAGCGCGGCGCATCAGCCACGCCTTTATCATGGATGTTCCGAATTACCCGGATCCGCTCATCATCACGGATGCGGCGATCAATATCTTCCCGACGCTCGAAGACAAGCGCGACATTTGCCAGAACGCGATCGACCTGGCACAGGTTCTCGGTTTCAAGCCGCCGAAAGTCGCGGTTCTCTCGGCTGTGGAGACCGTTACCGAGAAAATACCTTCGACTGTGGTTGCCGCCGCGCTCTGCAAAATGGCCGATCGCGGCCAGATCACCGGCGGCCTCGTCGATGGTCCCTTGGCCTTCGACAACGCTGTCAGCGAGGAGGCCGCCCAGACCAAGCACATTGTCTCGCCCGTCGCAGGCAAGGCAAACATCCTGCTGGTTCCCGATCTGGAAGCAGGGAATATGCTGGCAAAGCAGTTGACCTACATGTCGAAGGCCGACGCCGCCGGCATCGTGCTAGGCGCGCGAATCCCCATCATGTTGACCAGCCGCGCGGACAATCTGCGCACCCGAATGGCGTCGGCGGCGGTGGCTGTCTTTCTCGCGCACGCGCGGCGCCAGGGCGCGCCGGCTGCTCCTGCACCAGGGTGACCGCCATGGAAGACCTCATTCTGGTCGTCAACGCGGGTTCCTCGAGCATCAAGTTCTCGGGTTACGCCGTCATGCACCAGCAGGAGCCCGCCCTGCTGTTCAAAGGGCAGATCGATAGCATCGGCCTGGCGCCACGCATGACCGCCAAGGACGCGAACGGCGCGACCATCGCCGAAAAAAGCTGGCCGCCCGACGCCAAACTCGATCACGAGGCACTGTTCGAGGACCTGATTGGCTGGGCACCGTCGCATCTTGGCGGTCGAGCACCTGTCGCCGTTGGGCATCGCGTCGTGCACGGCGGCACCGCTTTTGCCGAGGCAACGCTCATCGACGACGCGGTGCTGGCCGCGCTGGAATCGCTATGTCCGCTGGCGCCGCTGCATCAGCCACACCATCTCGCGGCGATCCGGGCCATCGCCGCCGTGGCTCCATCGCTGCCCCAGGTGGCGTGCTTCGACACGGCTTTCCATCACGGCCAGCCGCCGGTCGCCCAACGCTTCGCCTTGCCGCGAGAGCTGCACGACGCCGGGGTCAGGCGCTATGGGTTCCACGGGCTTTCCTACGACTACATCGCCTCGGCGCTGCGAAAGCGGGCGCCGGACATCGCGCGTGGACGGGTTGTCGCCGCCCATCTCGGCTCCGGGGCCAGCCTTTGCGCCATGCGCGACGGGAAGAGCATCGATAGCACAATGGGCTTTACCGCGCTCGACGGGGTGCCGATGGGTACGCGCTGCGGTGCGCTGGACCCGGGGGTGATCCTTTATCTCCTGCACGAGCGCGGCATGAACGCCGATGCGATCGAGAGGTTGCTGTATCACCAGAGCGGACTCCTCGGCGTATCGAAAATCAGCAGCGATATGCGCGTATTGCTCAATTCGGACGACAGCCGTGCCAAGGAAGCAGTGGACGTCTTCGTCTATCGCATCGCCCGCGAGCTCGGCGCATTGACCGCGACGCTCGGCGGGCTCGACGGCCTGGTCTTCACCGCGGGGATCGGCGAGCACGCACCCGAGATCCGCCGCCGCGTCTGCGAGAGAAGCGGCTGGCTCGGCATAGAACTCGATCCGGCTGCCAATGAGCAGGGCGCTGCATGCATTTCCACCGCGGCGAGCCGCGTCTCCGTGTGGGTGATCGCCACCGACGAGGAACGGACGATCGCGCGGCAGACGATCAAGCTACTCAACAGCCCAACCTATGTGTCCCGGGCCGCCTCCGCGTTGACCGGCGGCATCCAACAGGAGAAGCAGACATGATCGAGCTTCCGCAGAAGCCGCTCGGCGGCAAGAAGGGCCTTGTCCTCGGCATCGCCAACGAGCACTCGCTCGCCTATGGGTGCGCGGTGGGATTTCGCGCTCTCGGCGGGGAGCTTGCCGTTACCTATCTCAACGACAAGGCGAAACCCTATGTGGAGCCGCTTGCGAGAGAACTCGGGGCGTCGATCTTCCTGCCGTGTGACGTGCAAGTGCCGGGCCAGCTTGAAGCCGTGTTCCAGGCCATCGAGCAAACCTGGGGAAAGATGGATTTTGCGCTCCACGCCATCGCCTTTGCACCGAAGGAGGACCTGCACGGACGCCTCGTCGATTGCTCGCACGATGGATTCCTGGTGGCCATGGATGTCTCGTGCTATTCATTCATCCGCATGGCGCATCTGGCCGAGCCGCTGATGCATGACGGCGGCGCCCTGTTCACGATGAGCTACTACGGCGGCGAGAAAGTTGTCGAGCATTACAACGTGATGGGTCCGGTCAAGGCCGCGTTGGAAAGCTCGGTGCGCTATCTGGCCTATGAGCTTGGGCCGAAAGGAATCCGAGTCCATGCCATCTCGCCAGGGCCGGTGAAGACGCGGGCCGCCTCCGGCATCGATCATTTCGATGAATTGATCGAGCGCGCCGCCAATCGCGCACCTGCGAGGCACCTCGTCAGCATCATGGATGTCGGTGCCGCGACGGCCGTTCTGGCGACTGACTTCGCCAAGCTGATCACCGGAGAAACGGTGTATGTCGATGGCGGATATCACATCCTCGGATAGGCCGACGCGGAAGCTGCCCTCCTGAAGGTGAGATGGGCGGCAAACTCCGACGCTGCCAAAAGGAAGATCGCGCAAAACCACCAACCAGAAACTTCGAACAGGATCGACGCCATGAACGCAATGCAGAATGACCAAGCAGAGCAATCGGCCCCAAGGCATGCTCGCGACGTGATGACCACAAAGGTCATAACTGTTGGACCGGAGCAGTTGGCGCGTGACGTTGCCGCCGTATTGCTCGAAAATCGGATCAGCGCTGTTCCCGTTGTCAACGCCGACGGCATCCCCATCGGCATGGTAAGCGAAGGCGACCTGGTCGGTCGCCCTCCGGATGATCGTGTGGCGAGGATCGACTGGTGGCTCAAGCTGGTAACGGGCGCGCAGCCGCTCGATGATGACTTCCAGGCTCGGTTGCAAGCGAAGGACCGGACAGCAGGCGATATCATGTCGGCGCCGCTGGTAACTGTTTCAGAAGATACCGACCTTAGCGAAATCGCGCGGCTTTTCGCTATTCACCATATCAAGCGGGTGCCGGTTTTGCGTGACGAACGGATTGTCGGAATCGTCAGTCGGTCCGACCTGCTGCATGCTGTCGCGGCTATGCAACCGCATACTGCGGCGCAAGACAGGTCACAGCAGCATGGTGGCCTGCGCGGCCTGTTTGGCGAATACAAGATCCCGGCATGGGAGCTCGCGCGTGCCGCAAAGCCGGCCGCGTCGCCGGCCAAGCCCGACGATTCCAGGATTGCCGCGCAGCACTTTCGCGAACTCGTCGGCGATTTCCACCATGGCGAGATGCAACACCACGACGAATCGCGACGTGTGGCGGCACAAGAGCGTAGCCGGCGAGCTACAGAGCTGATCGACATCCACATTTTCGACGCGGGGTGGCGGCAGGTACTGCAAAATGCGCGGGCAGCCGCGGAAGCCGGCAAGACGGAATACCTGCTGCTGCGGTTCCCCAACCAGCTTTGCATCGACGGCGGCCGGGCTATCGTCAATGCCGAGAGCCATTGGCCAGGCACTCTGCGAGGCGAACCGGCGGAGCTCTTCCTTCTCTGGGAGCGCGAGTTGAAACCGCAGGGTTTCTCGGTATCCGCCAGCGCCTTGGAGTTTCCCGACGGTAAGCCCGGTGACATCGGACTCTTTTTGGTGTGGGGCGAGTGACGCGCTGCGCCATCTGGCGAAGCCGCCTCGGGCGCAATACAGGAGCACGTGTTTCGATCGCATGGCGCCGCGGGTCCTTCATAGCCCGCGGCGCCTGGTACCCTAAGCCGGCGGAGCCGGCGTATCGAACTGGACGAACCATGGATGTGGCATATACTCAGCGTTGTCCGCCCTTCTCGGTTCAGTCATCGGTGGCCTCATTTCGGGCACCAGCTCCTGGGCCAGTCAGCGTCTCCAGGCCAAGTCTGCGCTGATCGCTCAGGACAAGCTTCGGCACGAGGATCTTTATAGGGACTTTATCATCCATGCGTCGCGGGTGTATGCTGATTCAATAATGCATGATGAACCGCAGGTTTCCGATCTTGTCGGTCTCTATGCCTTGATCAGTAGAATGCGTGTTCTCTCGTCGCCAAAACTTGTGGTCTGCGCAGAGCGGATCGCGCGCACGGCCAACGACAACTACGCCGAGCCCAACAAGACGATTCACGAAATACATGACATGATCAAGCAAGGCGGGAATATGGACCCGATGAAAGAGTTCAGCGAGGCTGCACGGGACGAACTGCAAGCGATCAGTTCTCTGTAGACCGATTTACAGTAATCAGCCTCAGCGGCCCCAGTCTCAACGTTTGTGTCGAGAAGCTGCCGCTTCACCAAAATCGCGCGACGCCGCTGCTGCCGCTGCTGCTGGGTTTGTCGCCGGCCCCTGGCCGTCAGCCCCGGTCGAGTGCATCCAGAACTGACTTCGCCGATTGTAGATCGGCAGTGTCAAAACCCTCGGTAAAACGGCGGTACACCGGTTGAAGAATTTCACCTGCAGCGGGGGAACGCCCCTGATCGCGCAGCAACCATGCAAGACTCGTCGCGGCGCGCAGCTCCCAAGACAAAGCCCCCTGCCGCCGCCCCAGATCGAGCGCCTGCCTGAAGTGACCCTCGGCCATTGTTGCTGCATCCGGCGCGTCCTGCATCAACAGGAGTTCGCCTTTGACGCGCATCAATTCAGGAAGCTCCCAAAGCTCATTGGTGTGCTCGGCACGCCTGATCGCTGCGTCGAGCGCGACAAGTCCATCGGACGCCTGGCCCGCCTGTCCCAAAGCCTCAGCCATATAGACCGCGGCGAACCGCATGAAGCGCGGAGCGGCGAGCCCGGTTTCGCCAAGTTCCGCATAGGAGGCTCTGAGCAGGCGCAGTCCGGCGGCAACATCGCCGCGCCTGATAGCTACCGCTCCCTGGTAGCCTCGGCCGTAGAGTTGCCAGCGCCCCAACGCATGCCTTGTTGCATGGTCGAGTTGCATGTCTGCGTACTTGCCCGCCGCTGACAGATCTCCGGTCCATAACGCGACCGGACACGCGCCGCGGTGCAATGCATAATTGAACGACATGGCGTGCTGAGCCATGCGCGCGTCCTCGATACTCTGCTCGGCTGCGCGCATTGCGCGGTCCGGAAATCCTTCCAGCCAGAGAATTCGCGCAAGGTGGACTCGTGCCGTCACCCCGGGGTCGAGTCCGAGGCGCACAATTCGACGGTTTCGGTTGGCATCGGCGGAATCAGGCAGCGCCCGTTCGATGTGGCATCGCGCGCTGGACTGGTCGCCCAGGAAATGGTACGAAATGCCAAGCATTCGATCGCCTACCCACCGCTCGTCCTGGTTCGGGCCGGTCGCCGCCAAGGAAGCAAACCTGTGCGCCAGCGTCAGGGCGGTCTCGTGTTCGATACCGTTGACATGGAACGCCCACAGGCCCCAGAGAGAGAGCATCTGGTACTTGGCATCGCCGAGGCTTTCCGCAATCTCCAGGGCCTTGTTCCAGACTGCGACGACGTCGTGGCTGTTGCCCCCGGTATACATCAAAGATGCGCCCAGGGCGGCTTGCAGCTTCATTTGCCGGCGTGCATCCACTTCGGCGCCGGCTGCTACAGCATCCAACGCCTGCCCGACACGGCGCCGAGATTCCTCCACCAGCGACAATTGCATCCATGACGCGACCGCGGCCGCGGTCAGCGAGACCGCGAGCGACGGATCGCCGCCCACCGAGAATGCCCAGTCGAGCGCCACGCGCAGATTGTCGATCTTCTGCCCGTATTCGGCCAGCCATTCCAATGTTGGCCTCGTCTCCTGCTCGGCTTCGGCCCGCTCGAACAGGTCCCGGTAATACTCAGCGTGCCGGCGCGCCAGTTGTTCGCGCTCGCCGCTGTCGGCGAGTTTTTCGAGCGCGTACACCCGTGTCGTATCGAGGAGCCGGTAATACGCAACATGGCCCATCGCGGTCACGACGAGTGATTTCGCGACCAGATCGGAAAGGCCGCGCGTGACCTGTGCCGGAGGGATTTCGGGGTTCGCCACGACGGCGACGGCCGCTTCGAGGCTGAACATCCCGCTGAAAACCCCCAGGCGGCGAAAGATCACACGCTCGGACTCAAGCAGAAGTTCGTAGCTCCAATCGAGTGTCGCCCGCAGGGTTTGATGGCGCGGCAGCGCCGTCCGTCGTCCGCCCGTCAAAAGGTGAAAGCGGTCCTGAAGCTGGGCAACGAGTTGCTCCACGCCGAATGCGGCGGTTCGTGCCGCCGCCAGCTCGATCGCCAGCGGGATACCATCGAGTCGCTGGCAGATTGCAGCGATCGCGCTTGAATCGCGCGCATCAGGCGCGAAATGCGGCTGAACGGCTTGCGCCCGCTCGATGAACAGGCGCACCGCGCCATACTGTTGCAGGTCGTCGTCACGAGTATGTGCCTCCGGTACCGCGAGAGGAGGCACCGGATAGATCCATTCTCCCTCGGCGCGGAGCGGCTCACGGCTGGTGGCGACGACATGCACCGACGGGCCCGCCCGCAGCAGGTCCTCCGCCATGGCAGCCATGGCACCGACCACGTGTTCACAAGTGTCGAGCACCAGCAACAGTCGCCGGGCGGCAAGCTCTTGCGCCACACGTTGGCGAGTGACGGTGCCACCAGGATCCAGCCCGACCGCCGTGGCGATTGCGGCCGGGATCAGGCTGGGGTCTGACAGTGTCGAAAAATCCACGACCCAGACGCCATCGCCAAATTGCGGCATGAGGTGGCGGGCTGCGGCCATCGCCAGCCGTGTTTTGCCAATGCCACCGGCCCCGGTGAGGGTCACGAGCCGATGGCTTGCCGCGAGGTCCTGGACTTCGGCCAATTCCCGGTCGCGGCCGATCAACTCGGAAACCTGCTCCGGCAGGTTTGTCGGAGGTCTCGCCGGAGGTGGGGGCGCGGCGGCGCCCGCGTTCGCTCTGGGCGCGGGTGGGATGTCCTCGCGAATTTCACCGACGAACTGATAACCACGGCCCGAGACTGTACGGATCAGATCGCGATCTGCCCCAAGGGCGGCTCGCAATGCGGAGATCTGCGATTGTAAGGCCGTGTCCTGAATGATCTGGCCGGGCCAAACACGCTCTGCCAGCGCATCTTTGCCAAGAACGGCTCCCCGCGCCTCGATCAATGCGACCAGTACGTCGAAGGCGCGTGCACCGAGGCCGGTCGCCTGGCCATCCGCGAGCAGTTGGCGGCGGTGCGGCAACAGGAGAAACCGCCCAAATGCGACGCTCGCCGGGCCTTTGGCGTCCGTTTCCATAGCGGGGAGCTTAGCAAGACTGGGGAAAACAGGAAATTCCAGACTTTTCCAGGATCGCCAGCTCGGCGAGGCGCACACGCGTCCATGTGGTGTTTTTTTCAGGTTATTAGAGTCAGAGCGCCAACCCGATTGACCTATTCTTACAACGACTCAAAAGGCCGGCGAAGGACCGAAGATGGATCGTGGCCGCGCACTGCCGTCGATATCAACGCTCACTTCCGAGCTTGCTCTGAAGTCGAGCACTGTAACTGCGGCTCTCTTGCGCGGATCCCGAACAGCCCATGTTGAACTGCTTCCCGAGCCGACCCTGCCTCGACTTCCAACACAACGGAGCTTGAAAAATGAAAGGCAAGTACCGGGCCAACCTTCTACTCCCTGTACTGGGTTGTGTGCTGCTGGGCGGCTGCGTTTCGCAAAAGGCGTACGACGCTCTGCAGACCCAGGACCAGGAGCTTCAGCAACGCCTCACCGCGGCGCAGCAGCAGGTTGCGGCACAACAGGTCCAGATCGCCCGGCTGGAGGGGGCCATCAAGTACACCGTGAACAGCGACCTTCTGTTCCATTCCGGGAGTTGGCAGCTATCGCCAGCCGGCGAGGACATCATGGCCAAGATGGCGAAAATGCTGGCTCCGGGCATGCAGGGCATGCATGAGAAGCTGTTGGTGAGCGGCTATACCGACAACGCTGCGATCGGGCCGGTGCTGCAGCGCCGGGGTGTGACCTCGAATGAAGAGTTGTCACAGAAGCGCGCCGACGCTGTGATGGCGTATTTGGTTTCACATGGCGTGACACCGGATCTTGTTGCCGCGAAGGGTTTCGGTGAGACCGAACCGCTGGCCTCCAACAACACCGTGGCAGGTCGTGCGCAGAACCGAAGGGTCGAGATAACTGTCGCTCCCGCGGCCACTTCGTGACCAAACGGCGTCACACCGCCATCTGCCCGGCGGCCGCGCCGAGGCGATGGCCGTTGTTCCGCCCGAGACGCCCGTTCGCGATCGCTGAAATGTTGTCCGGGAACAGGCTCAAAAGGAGCTGCAATCATGCCACCAACGATGACGGACGCGATCGTCCCCAGTGATCTGGAGTGTTCATCCGGCACTCGCGTCATCCTACCGGACCTTCACCTTCGGCGCCCCGACCGATACCAACAACTCATTAGTCTGTGCGCCTACCTGGAACCGATCCCGACAGCGGTCGTGCATCCTTGCGACGAGACGTCGCTCGAGGGTGCGGTTCGCGCCGCCGAGGCGCATCTCATTATCCCGGTTCTCGTCGGTCCAGAGGCAAAGATCCGCGCCGTCGCCCAAGCGGAGCGCCTCGATATCGCGCCCTACGAGATCGTCAACACCGAGCACAGCCATGCCGCGGCTGCCAAGGCCGTCGCACTGGCGCGAGCGGGCAAGGTGGAAGCCCTGATGAAGGGGAGTTTGCACACCGACGAACTGATGCACGAAGTGACCGCGACGGAGACTGGCCTCAGAACGGCGCGGCGCATCAGCCACGCCTTCGTCATGGACGTTCCGCTCTACCCGGACCCGCTGATCATAACCGACGCGGCGATCAACATCTTCCCAAACCTCGAGGTCAAGCAGGACATTTGTCAGAACGCCATCGACCTTGCCCACGTGCTGGGATTCAAGGAACCGAAGGTCGCGGTTCTGTCGGCCGTTGAGACCGTCACCACGAAAATCCCCTCGACTCTGGATGCAGCAGCGCTCTGCAAGATGGCAGATCGCGGCCAGATCGCCGGCGCCCTGATCGATGGACCGCTGGCGTTCGACAACGCGGTGAGCGTGGAGGCCGCTCAGACGAAGCACATCGTCTCGCCTGTCGCGGACAAGGCGAACATCTTCCTGGTCCCCGATCTGGAAGCGGGAAACATGCTCGCCAAGCAGCTTGTCTATCTGGCGGATGCCGGCGCCGCGGGGATCGTACTTGGCGCCCGCATTCCGATCATGTTGACCAGCCGAGCCGACACCCCTCGGGCCCGAATTGCGTCGGCGGCCGTCGCTGTATTGCTCGCACACGCACGGCGCCAGACGATTTCCGCCAGGGAGTGACGCCCATGCAAGGCCCGATTGTCGTCGTCAACGCGGGGTCGTCCAGCATAAAGTTCTCGGGCTATGCCGCGAAGGACGAACAGGAACCGGCGCTGCTGCTGAATGGGCAGATCGAGGGCATCGGCACGATGCCGCACCTGATCGCCAAAAATGCGAACTGCGGGATCATCGCAGAAAAGACCTGGCCGCGCGGGGACCAATCGGACCACGAGGCCCTGCTCGGCTTTCTCATAAACTGGATGCGGACGCATCTTGGCGGTGAAAAGCCGCTCGCGGTCGGGCATCGCGTGCTCCATGGCGGGACTGCTTTTGCTGACGCAACGCTTGTCGATGATACCGTGCTGGACCAGTTGCAATCGCTGTGTCCGCTGGCGCCGTTGCACCAGCCACACAATCTCGCGGCGATCCGTGCCATCGCCACCGTGGCGCCCTGGCTGCCGCAGGTCGCATGCTTCGACACTGCGTTCCATCATGGCCAGCCGGCTGTGGCCCAACGCTTCGCGTTGCCCAGAGACCTGCACGATGCCGGAATCAGGCGATACGGGTTCCACGGACTTTCCTACGATTATATCGCCTCCACTCTGCGCGAACGAGACCCTGACGTGGCGCGAGGGCGGGTTGTCGTTGCCCATCTCGGCTCAGGCGCCAGCTTGTGCGCAATGCGCGACGGGAAGAGCGTCGATACCACAATGGGGTTCACCGCGCTCGACGGGCTGCCCATGGGCACGCGCTGCGGCGCGCTCGATCCGGGGGTGATCCTTTATCTCCTGCGCGAGCGCGGCATGAACGCCGATGCGATCGAGAAGCTGCTCTATTACCAGAGCGGACTTCTCGGCGTCTCCGGGATCAGCAACGACATGCGCGAATTGCTTGCCTCGCGGGACCCCCGGGCCGAGCAGGCGATCGCTTTGTTTGTCTACCGGATTGCTCGGGAACTGGGCGCCATGGTCGCGGCGCTTGGCGGCCTGGATGGCTTGGTTTTCACAGCCGGAATCGGCGAACACGCGCCCGAGATCAGGCGGCGAATTTGCGAGAAAGCAGCCTGGTTCGGTCTGGCCCTCGACACCGCCGCCAATGAGAAGGGGGCCGAACGAATTTCCGCTGAAGCGAGCCGCGTCTCCATCTGGGCCATTCCGACGGACGAGGAGCGAACGATCGCCCGCCAAACGATCAAGGTACTCGCAAATCGGGCCCCGATGCATTCATCCGGAGGCGCCGGGCCGCAAACCCTCGAGAAACAGACATGATCATCTCTGTCTCACCGATCGGCGTCCTCGGGCAGGGGCAAACGGATGGAGTCCAGAAACGCCGTCACCAGCGACATCATCTCGGTCTCCAGCCGAGCGTCTGCCGTCGCGCGCAGCCAATACTCGACGGTTCCGTTGACCAACAGGAGCAGGACGCGGCCCGCCATTTCGGGCGACCATCCGGGTGCCAACCGGCCGCGCGCGGCCGCCAACGCAATGACCTCGACGAAAAGCTCCTGCATCGCCGCGTCGGCGCGTTGTCGGCGCTCCAACGCGGGCAGCATCTCGCCGACATACTCGCAGCGCAGCCACAGGATCGTGAGAATGCGGCAGCGTTCCGTATTGGCTTCGAACGCCTGCACCCCGTCACGAATCGTGCGCGCCAGTTCGTGCAGCGGATCGAGGCCGCGGTCGTCGGCAAAGCGCGCCCTCAGGCGGCTGGCGAACGCCTCGTTCGGCAGGTCGGCGCGTCGCTCCAGCGCGTGGAAGATCTCCAGTTTGTCGCGGAAATGCCAATAGACCGCGCCCCGGGTCACCCCGGCGGCCCGGGCGATCTCATCGAACGTGGCACGCGCGAAGCCACGTTCCAGGAACACGGTGACGGCCGCCGCTATGACGGCCTCACGGGTCTGCTCTGCTTCGGCCTTGGTGCGTCTCATGGGGTTCCTCGCAACTTTCCCTCTTTACATACAGTCACGAGTGTATATATTCAAGCCCGTCCGGCCAGGCTAGCAGCCGCCATTTGGGGCCGGGGCAACATGCGAGCGAGGTCTCCGATGAAATCCGCTGCCACTCTTGCCTGGCTGGGTCCGGCTCTGCTCCGGCTCGGCGATGCGTCGGCACGGGCGAGTGCGCAACGTTCCATCCCATGGATCGGCTTGGCAGACATCACCAACCGATTGATCCAAATCAACGTCAAGCCGCCTCTTTGGCGCTACGCGCTTGTGCCGGCATGTGCAGATGATCCGGCAATATGCAAGCGACATGGCGATCCCCCGTTCGGCTCAACGCCGCGGAGATTGCGTATGGCTTCCAGCGTGACGACCTGCGGATCCGCATTGAACACGACCCAAGCGATTAGCGAAGGAGCGTGAACATGTCCGTCAGTACGATCGGTATCGTTGGCGCTGGAACGATGGGCACCGGCATAGCTCAGGTGGCAGCCGCCACCGGGTTCCGGGTGATCCTGGTCGACATCAACGAAGCCGTCCTGAGCAAGGCGATGGGACGCGTCGGTTCAGGTCTCGACCGGCTGGTCGCAAAGGGAACGATGAGCCCGGATGCCAAGCAGGCAGCACTCAGCCTCATCCAGACGAGAACAGACTACAGCGCCCTCGCGTCGGCCGATCTTGTCGTTGAAGCCGCGACGGAAAACGTGGAGGTCAAAGAAGAAATCGTGCGAGCC
>Ga0182016_10003588_pt1 | contig 17635 bp, 13 predicted proteins | sample 712S2MmetaG_FD_120491 | JGI IMG/M metagenome (GOLD analysis project Ga0182016, IMG submission 120491) | Permafrost microbial communities from Stordalen Mire, Sweden - 712S2M metaG | ecosystem: Environmental > Terrestrial > Soil > Wetlands > Permafrost | place: Sweden: Stordalen | collected...
AAACATATTCTTCAACTTCAGAACGTTGAAAATTCACAAGCTTGAATTCGCTTTCATGCACCGAGCCGGTCGGTTTGCCGGGAATAAATTCCCACGCTTCGTCGGCCGTAAAGGCCAGGATTGGCGCGAGCATCTGGCACAGGCCGGTCACCAGCCGGTGCAGCGCGGTCTGCGTGGAGCGGCGGCGCGGCGAATTCGCGGCGTCGGTGTAGAGCCGGTCCTTGATGACGTCGTGATAGACCGACGAGAGTTCCACGGCGATGAACTGGCTGAGCTTTTGATAGACGACGTGGAATTCGTATTGGTCGTAGGCGGTGAGGACTTCGGCTTCGAGCTTCGCGAATTCGCCGAGAATCCAGCGATCCAAGCCGGTTAACTGGTCGTCGGCCACGGTTTGCGTGGCGGGGTCGAAGTCGTAAAGGTTCGAGAGCTGGTAGCGCAGCGCGTTGCGGATGCCGCGATAGGTCTCGCCGACTTTGTTGATGCGTTCCTCGCTCACCACGATGTCGCTGCGATAATCCTGCGACGCGACCCACAGCCGCACGACGTCCGCGCCGTATTTTTTGACGTAGGCTTCGGCGGTCTGCGGCTTTTCGTATCCGCCCTGCTTGCTCTTGGAAATCTTTTCGCGGTCGGCGTCCACCATGAAGCCGTGCGTCAACACGGTCTTGAACGGCGCCGCGCCGTTGCCCGCCAGCGAAAGCAGCAGCGAGGATTGAAACCAGCCGCGATGCTGGTCGGAGCCTTCGAGATAGACGTCGGCCTGCCAGTCCAATGCGGAGTGCGGAGTGCGGAGTGCGGAATGGGAAAGTTCCGGGCGGCGCATCAAGACGGCGCGGGAGGAACTGCCGGAATCAATCCACACGTCGAGCGTGTCGTTGGATTTGGCGACGGCTTCCGCGCCGGTCCAGTTCGCGGGCTTCACCAGCGACCAGAGTTCGGCGGCGGATTTCTCAAACCAGACGTTCGAGCCGTGTTTCTCGATGAGATCGGCGGCATTGCGGACGATTTGTGCGTCGAGGATGGCTTCGCCTTTCGCGTCGTAGAACGCGGGAATCGGCACGCCCCAGGTGCGCTGGCGGCTGATGCACCAGTCAGGCCGGGATTGCACCGCGCCCTTGATGCGGTTGACGCCCCAGTCGGGAATCCACTTCACGCGGTCAATTTCGGCGACGGCTTGTTCGCGAAATTTGTCGTGGTCAATCTTGATGAACCACTGATCCATCGCGCGGAAGATGACGGGCGTTTTGCTGCGCCAGCAATGCGGATAACTGTGATGATAATTTTCCTGATGCAACAGCACGTGGCGGACGCGCAGCTCGTGCAGCACGGCTTCGTTGGCGTCGCTCTTGCCGTGTTTTTCGAGAATGGATTTGCCGACCATCTCGGCGGGCATCTGATATTCGGCGGGGAAATCGTTGGTGTGCGCCAGCGCGCCGTCGTCATTGACCGGTGAATAAACCGGCAAGCCAACTTTCGAGCCAAGGCCGTAGTCTTCCAGACCGTGACCGGGCGCGATGTGAACAAAACCGGTGCCGGTGTCGGCGGTGACAAATTCGGCGGCGAACGCGTTGCCGGTGCGATTGCAAAACGGATGCTGGTATTGAATCGTGGCGAGTTGTTCCGTCGGGAACGGAGCTTCGGTGAAATTCGCCCAGCCGCATTTTTCCGCCACCTTCGGCAGCAGGCCGCGGAAGACGATGTAATTTTCGTCGCCGACGATGGCTTTGACGTATTGAAAATCCTTGTTGTAGGCAACAGCGAGGTTCGCCGGCAGCGTCCACGGCGTCGTGGTCCAGATGACGATAAACGTGTTCGGCTGGCCAACGACCGGAAATTTCACGAAGCAGCTCTGGCTGACGTGATCGGCGTATTCGACTTCAGCCTCGGCGAGCGCGGTGCGGCAGGGAATGCTCCAATACACCGGCTTTTTACCGCGATAAACAAAGCCTTTGGCCACGATATCGGCGAAGAGGCGCAGTTCGTCCGCCTCGTATTCCTTGTTCAGCGTGAGATAAGGATTTTCCCAATCGCCGAGCACACCGAGGCGTTTGAATTGCGTGCGCTGGAGATCAATGTATTTCCGCGCGTAGGCTTCGCAGGCTTTGCGAATGGTGGCAGCGTCGGCAGTGGTGTCGCCGGCTTTGCGCATGTCTTGGCTGACTTTGAATTCAATTGGCAGCCCGTGGCAGTCCCAGCCGGGAATGTAGGGCGCGCTTTTGCCGCGCAGGGTCTGATACTTGATGATGATGTCCTTGAGAATCTTGTTCAGCGCGGTGCCGACGTGGACATCGCCGTTGGCGAACGGCGGGCCGTCGTGCAGGACAAATTTTTCGGCGGACGAGCGTGACGCCTGAATCTTCGCATAAAGATTGGCAGCTTCCCATTTTTTGAGGCGTTCCGGCTCGCGCGTGACGAGGTCGGCCCGCATCGCGAAGTCGGTGCGCGGGAGATTGAGTGTGTCTTTGTATTCCATTGCGATTTGAGAAAAGAAGACGTTAACAGCCGGAAAAATGAGTGTCAACGAACGCGCGCGGCTTGGATTTGAATTAAAACATTAAAACCGGGCAAAAAAAACCGGGCCAAGCGGTCAGAAGATGACCGAGAGGCCCGGGGAATTTAGAATGAGTAAAACGTGGGATCACGGAGAACTCCAACCTGCGCCTTTACTGGAGCGCAGATCGAAAATGTAAAATTCAAAGATCGTTGTGCAACCGAACCGTCACTGCCTGCCGGCTTCGCGCTGCAACTGTGATTATTAAATCATGGTTCCTTATTTCTGTCAACGTGCTTTTTAAAGTATAAGCCACACTATTCGTCTTGACGTTTCTTGATTAGTGCCCGGGTCGCTGGTTCGCTTGGGCCGATGGTGCCGGGTGGTTTCCAACCGGCGGCACGCGTGGGAAATATCCTGTGACATTCTCATGGAGTTCCGACATGCGGGGAAAAATCCTGTTTACAGAAATGTTCCGGCTGTTAGCATCCGTGAAGAAAAACAAAGCGAGGAACGCATGAAAAAAATTGAAGCCATCATCAAGCCTTTCAAGCTGGAAGAGGTCAAAACCGCCCTGGCGGAACTGGGAATCCAAGGCTTGACCGTCGCCGAAGTCAAAGGCTTCGGCCGCCAGAAAGGCCACACCGAGATTTACCGCGGCAGCGAATATGCCGTGGACTTTCTGCCGAAAATAAAAATTGAAATCGTCCTGGCAGATGCGCAGGCCGCCGCCGCAGTGGATGCGATCGTGAAAGCGGCCAAGACCGGGAAAATCGGCGATGGGAAAATTTTCGTAAGTTCCGTGGAAAGCGTGATCCGCATCCGCACCGGGGAAACGGGCGAACAGGCGGTTTGAACCGGCGGCCAAGGCCGACGGGAAGCGGTGCGAGAGGTTGATTTTATTGGACAAAAGGCTGCTGTGAATAACTTGCGAACAAGAGTTAATATGTTGTCCTCGAATCTTCCGGTCCGTTTGCGTAAAACATTCGCACCAACGAACGCGGTTTGCAGAGTTTCACCAAGTCAGGGCAATCAAGTTGGGCGGCATTTGTCATATTGTTTTTAAACTGTTGTAAATGAGCTATTTAATTTTTAATAAAATGGGATCATCTGCGAACAATCCAAGTCGGCGGGCGGTTTTGGCCGGGCGGACGAGGGCCGGCAAGGGGAGCGCCTCGGCGAACCGGCGGCAAAACCCGATTTTTGGGCTTGGTGAATAAAACGCTTTATTAACGGCCTTTTTGATCGAACGTACATGCAACAATCGGCAGAAAAAATTTGGAGTTCAGCGCAGGAACATCTCCGTTCCAAATTGAGTGCCGACACCTACAACATGTGGTTCGCGTCGCTGCGCGCGAGCGCGATTGACCACAGCCACGTCACGCTGGAGGCGGCCAACGAATTTTGCGAGGTCTGGCTGAAGGATAATTATTCGAGTTTGTTGCAGGACGCGCTGGCCATCGCCGCCGGCCGGCATCTGCAAATCACATTCAAATCAACGCCCGGAGCCGCACCGATGACCGCTGCGCCCGCCGCTGCGCCGGCGAAAGTGAAAGCCCCGGCGGTGGTTCACGAGCGACTCACCAACGGCGACACCCATTTTAATCCCAAGAACACGTTCGACTCGTTTGTCGTCGGCAACAACAACAACTTCGCCTACGCCGCCGCCAAGGCTGTTGCCGAGGCGCCCGGCAAATCCTACAACCCGCTGTTTCTTTACGGCGGCGTCGGGCTGGGCAAGACGCATTTGCTGCACGCCATCGGCCAGCACGTCTCGGCCAACAAAAAAGGCGCACGCGTCGCCTACCTTTCTTCCGAGAAATTCACGAACGAGTATATTGACGGCATCCAGAACAACCAACTCGCCAAGTTTCGCAAAAAATACCGCCAAACCGACGTGCTGCTGATTGACGACATTCAGTTTCTCGCCGGCAAGGAGCGGATTCAGGAGGAATTTTTCCACACGTTCAATGCGTTGCATGAAGGTCACAAGCAGATCGTGCTGACCTGCGACCGGCCGGCCAGCGAAATTCAGGGCCTTGAACATCGTCTCGTGTCACGCTTTGAATGGGGACTGGTCACGGATTTGCAGCCGCCAGACATCGAGATGCGCCGCGCCATCCTCAACAAAAAGGCGCAGAACATGGGCGTCACGCTGCCGGAGGACGTGCTGGATTTTCTCGCGAACCGCATCCGCACCAACGTCCGACGGCTCGAAGGCGCGCTCATCCGCGTTGCGTCCTATGCCTCGCTCACCGGCAAGAAACTTTCCATTGAAGTCGTCGAAGGCTTGCTGCGGGAAATCCTCCACGAAGAAGGCCGGTTTTCGATCAGCATTGAAGTCATCCAGAAAAAAGTGGCGGAACATTACGACATCCGCCTCGCGGACATGACCAGCAAGCGCCGCCCGGAAAACATCGCCTTTCCGCGCCAGGTCGCCATGTATTTGTCGCGCCAGATGACCGAAAGCTCGCTCAACACCATCGGCGAGGCCTATGGCGGCCGCGACCACGGCACGGTGCTGCACGCCTGCCGCCTCGTCAAAGACCGCATGGAAGTGGACGCCAACGTCCGGCAGGTTGTCCATTACTTGGAAAAACAGCTGATGCGATAAGCTTCAAGTTTTTGGTTCAGTTTTATAACTTGAAACTGAAAACTTGAAACTTGAAACTGTTGTCATGCCGGTCATTGAAGTCAGCAATCTCACCAAGGCTTTCCGCACTTACAAAAAGCGGCCGGGATTTTCCGGCGCGGTCAAAGGGCTTTTTCACCGGCAATACGACCAGACGCTGGCCGCCAATGAAGTCAGCTTCCAGATTGAACCCGGCGAATTGGTCGGTTTTCTCGGCCCGAACGGCGCGGGCAAGACCACCACGCTCAAGATGCTTGCCGGTTTGCTTTATCCGACCAGCGGCACCGCGAAGGTTCTCGGCTACACGCCGTGGGAACGCGCCGACGGCTATCGCCGGCAGTTCGCGCTGCTGCTCGGCCAGAAAAACCAGCTCTGGTGGGATTTGCCCGCGCGCGAATCGCTGGAGCTGAACGCAAAAATCTACGGCATTCCCACCGACCGCTTTGAACGCACCGTCGCCGAGATGAGCGAAATGCTCGACGTCAAAGACAAGCTCAACGTGAGCGTGCGAGAACTTTCCCTCGGCGAACGCATGAAAATGGAACTCATCGCGTCGCTGCTGCACGAGCCGAAAGTGCTATTCCTCGACGAACCAACCATCGGCCTGGACGTGACCTCGCAGAAGACCGTCCGCGATTTCATCCGCCGCCACAATGCCGAGCGCAAGACCACGATTTTGCTCACGAGCCATTACATGGCCGACATCCAGGCGCTGTGCGAGCGCGTCATCATCATTGACCACGGGAAAATTTTCTTCGACGGCAAGCTCTCGGAAATCGTGGACCGTTTCGCCGACTTCAAACTCCTCACGATCCAGTGCGAACTGGCGAAAGACTGCCCGGCGGAAAACTTGAACCGGTATGGCGAGGTCGTGGAAAAATCTGCCGACTCAATCAAGTTCAAGGTCAAACGCGACCGCGTGATCGCCGTCTGCAAAGCGCTGCTCGACGACTTGCCCGTGAGCGACATTGACATCCAGGAAGTGCCGATTGAGGACGTTATCCGCCAGATTTTTGCGCGGTGAGATTAAGATTATGAAAGGGGCATTGTTCATTTTGTTTCTGACGCTGGCTTCCGGCGTGGCGGCGCAGACGAATTCCTTTGATCCCGAATCCGCCTACACACTGCGGGACATCGAGGGCTGGCGTGTTTTGGTGAACGGGAAGCTGCTCGCGGAAACCAACCTGTGCGACCGGGTGATGAAAATTCTTTCGGTGCAGCTTTTCCAGATCACCCGCGTCGTCCCCGCGCCGGCGCTCGCCAAAATCCGGCAGATTCCCATCTGGGTGGAGTTGGACGACCCGTTGTTTCCCGGTTCGGTTTATCACGAATCGCCGGACTGGCTGCGCGAGCATGGCGTGAATCCCGCCAAAGCCGGCGCGGTCGAGATTGCCAACGCCGGAAATTTCACCACTTGGACGATTGAGCAGCCGTGCATGGTGTTGCACGAATTGTCGCACGGCTATCACCACCTGTTTCTCGGTGATAATTATCCCGGCATCCGGCACTGTTACGAGCATGCCCGTGTCGCCGGGCTTTACAAATCCGTCCTGCGCATCAACGGCCATCACGAGCGCCACTACGCCATGACCGATGAGAAGGAGTATTTCGCCGAATCCACCGAGGCGTTTTTCGGCACAAACGATTTTTATCCCTTCGTGTGCGCCGAGTTGAAGGAATATGACCCTGAAATGTATGCCCTCGAATGTGAAGCCTGGGGCGTCAGACCTTGAAACCAACCGCAAACTCATGGACATTTTTCTCCACCTAATTTTAGGTGGCCTCCGCGTCCTGCTTCCGTTGCACGATCGGCTGGCTTTCACCGCACGACTTAACGCGCGATCTTGACGTGGGCAATGCCGTATTGCCTGGCGCACCGGAAATCAGTTTTCATCTCGCAAAACATTTTTCACACCACCACCGAGCTTTTCTCCACGCCGGGAATTTCCTTTCGCGATTGCACGACTTGATCCACGAGGCCGTAAGCCTTTGCCTCCTCGGCCGTCATGAAATTGTCGCGGTCGCAATCCTTTTCCACCTGTTCCACCGGCTTGCCTGTGTGCTTCGAGAGGATGGCATTCAGCGTCTGCTTGAGCTTGAGCATGTGTTTCACGCGGATTTCCACGTCGCTGGCCTGGCCTTCCGCACCGCCGAGCACCTGATGGATCATGATGTTGGAATTCGGCAGCGCGAACCGCTTGCCTTTCGTGCCCGCGCACAGCAGCACCGCGCCCATGCTCGCCGCCTGCCCGACGCAATAGGTGTTCACGTCGCAGGTCATGTATTGGATCGTATCATAAATCGCTAGCCCCGCCGTGACGCTGCCACCGGGCGAATTGATGTAGAGATGGATGTCCTTTTTCGGATCGGCCATCTGGAGAAACAGAAGCTGCGCGATGACGACGTTCGCCACCGTGTCATCCACCGGCGTGCCGAGAAAAAGAATGCGGTCCACCAGCAGCCGGGAATAAATGTCCCAGCTCCGCTCACCGCGACCGGTCTGCTCCACCACAATCGGAACGAAATAATTTTGCATGGGAAATAACTACCCTATTTTTGGCGCAACGTAAAGTTTTCATGAATCCTCCTCGTCCTCGTTCTCGTCCGAGTAATTGGAAAATTCGAGGACGAGGACGAGAAGGAGAACGAAACAGTCAAAGTTTGACCATTCCCCAGATCAACACAAACGCGCTCGCAAAATCCTGCGGTTTTTCGTTCACCCACTTCGTCACCGCATCCGGCGCGAACCAATCGCCGGTCTCTATTTCATCGGGATGCAGCGTGAATGGCCCTTCGCTTTCGCAACGGTAAATCCAGCAGAATTCCCAGCCCGTCTCCTGGCGCGCGTCAATCTTGAAAAGGCGCTGCGGCGTCTGCGACAGGCGCAGGCCGATCTCCTCGCGCACCTCGCGCACCGCGCAGGCGTCGTAAGCCTCGCCGGTGTCCAAATGGCCGGACGCCGACGAATCCCACTTGCCGGCGGCGATGTCCTTTTTCATCGAACGCTTCTGGAGAAACACCTCGCCGCGCGCATTGAACACCAGCACATGCACCGCGCGATGCCACAACCCGCGCGCATGAACCTCCTTGCGCGGTGCCTGCCCAATCACCTCGTCGCGCTCGTTGACGATGTCAAAAATTTCTTCGGCCATGGGAAATAAAATTATTTTCGCGGGAAATATTTAATTTTGAAATTGTCGTAAGCCAGTTGAAGCACAAGATTCATAAATTCATCGGTTAATTTTAGTTCTGGAACAAGTGTTTTAAGCTCATTAAAAAACTGCGGGTTTTTATCAAATCTTTCGCTCCAGTCTTTGACGACGTTCGTTATTTTTGCCACACCGGATTCTGTTAATTCCCAAATACCGTATTCAGTTCTGCCGGGAGCTCGTAAGTGCCAAGTAGTCCAAGATGGCTTGCTTGGTCCGGGCTTTAGAAGGCCATCCATAACAAAATCTTTGCGTCGCCAGGAAATTCTGTTTTCGCCGACAGAACAATTAGCGTCTGACCATTTAATTTCATGCTCATTCCAAGCAATGAGATTTGCATTGCGGATAAATGCTAAAAGTTGCTTGCGGGTTGGCTTGGGCTTCGATTGAAGCTTTCTGATTCCAAGTAATGCCACAAGCAAAACTCCTCGCTGTTGTTTTATTGTATCACTGGTCATACAATTTATTTCGCAGCCAAATCTGCCGACAGAAATTTTGTCAACGCCACGAATTGTTCCAAGCTCAATTTCTCCGCACGTTCCTGCGGCGAGATTTTTAATTCTTCAAATGCGGCCGCCAGTTTGTCCGCCGGCCAGTCCTGTTTCAACAGTTTCAGCATCATCTTGCGCCGTTGCGAGAAGCCGCGCTTCACAATTTTCACAAAAGCCGGACGGAGATTTTCCGGCAGCAGCGGTATCGCCCGGCGCACGAGGCACACGCACGCGGAATCCACATCGGGCGAAGGGAAAAAACATTCCGGCGGAATCTTGAAGCTGCCGCGCGGCTCAAAATCAATCTGCACCAGCAGCGTCAGCACGCCGTAATCATCGTCATCCGCCTGCGCCATCAGCCGCTTCGCGACTTCCAGTTGCAGTGTGGCGACGATCAGCTTCGGCGCGCGAGGTCCGGCGGCGAGTTCCACCAAGATCGGCGAGGCGACGGAATACGGCAGGTTCGCCACGAGCTTCCAATCGCTCCAGTCGCGCGGCTCGCGTTTGAGAAATGCGAGCGCGTCGTCGTGCAATAAATGGAACGCCGCCTTCTGCTCTGGCTCAACCGGCTTTTCTGGCTGGCCGGCCAATGAGTCCGCCAGCAACTCGACATTCCGTTTCTCCGTGCCGAACCGTTCACACAAGAAATCCACCAGCCGCGCGTCCATCTCGATTGCCAGCACCTCGCCGGCTTTTTCCAAAAGCAATTCCGTCAACGGCCCCAGCCCCGGCCCGATTTCGAGGATTTTATCCGCCGGCGTGATTTCCGCCGCGTCCACGATGCGACGGAGCTGGTTGCCGTCGTGAAGAAAATTCTGGCCAAGCGAGCGCGTCAGCTGGATGTCGCGCTTCACCAGCAACGAGCGCATTTCGGTAAGCGTCATTGCAAAACCTCCGCGAGCGCGCAAACCGCTTTTACAAGCTGCGCTTTGGAAATTGTGAGCGGCGGCGTGAAGGCGATAACATTGGCAAACTCGCCTTCCGGCAGAAAAATGTAGCCGCGGTGCAGTAGCGTTTTGATGGCGGTCAGCGCCGCTTCGGTCGCCGGTTTGCCGTTCGGCAGATTCAATTCCACACCGGCCATCAAGCCGAGGCCGCGTGCACAGTTGTTAATTTTGAATTTTGAATTTTGAATTGAAGCCAGCTCACTCAACAAAAATTTGCCGAGCGCGGCGCTGCGTTCACACAGCTTGAGCCGGCGGATTTCGGAAATCTGCGCCAGCGCCATCGCGCAGCCGACGGGATGGCCGAGAAACGTGCTGGTGTGAACCGCCTCGCCGGTCGAGGCGGGCCAGGCGCCGTCCATCAAGTCGGCGCGACCGACGCAAGCGGAGAGCGGGAAGCCGCCGGTGAGCGCTTTGCCTAGACAGATCAAGTCGGGAACGACACCGGAATGTTCGCAGGCGAACCATTTTCCCGTGCGGCCAAAGCCGGTGAAAATTTCATCAAGGATGAGCAAAGCGCCGTTTTCATCGCACAGTTTTCGCAGCAACGGCAGAAATTCCGGCGGCGGAACATGTATTCCGCCGCGCGCCTGAACTGGCTCGACGAGGATTGCACCGGTTTTTTCGCGGCGGAAAATCTGGCGGATGTCTTTTTCAATTGCCGCAAGCTGTGTCGGTTGATTCGGAAACTTTACGAAATTTCCGAATTCACGGAGTTGCGCGCGGAACGGACTGCGGAAATGTTCGCGGTGCGTGGCGTTCAGCGCGCCGTAGCCAAGGCCGTGATACGCGCCTTCAAACGCGATAATGTTGCGTTTGCCGGTGGCGAGCATTGCCGTCTTGAGCGCGGATTCAACGGCTTCGAAACCGGAATTGGAGAAAATCACCCTGCCAGATTGCGGATTGCGAATTGCGGATTGCGAATTTTTTTTGGCCCAGCGCTCAAAGGTTATCTCGCTCAATTTTCGCGCCAGTTGCGCCTTGAGCGCGTGCGGATGCACGTCGCCCATTGCGTGCAGTAATTTCGCCATCTGCCTTTGTCCGGCGCGGACAACATTCGGATTTGCATGCCCAGCGGCGGCGACGCCGAAGGCGGCGGTTAAATCCAAATACTTTTTCGCTTCCGCATCCCATACATTCACGCCTTTCGCGCGCTCCCAGATGATCGGCCATGAGCCGTCCGGTTCGGTGAACAGCACGTTGCGTGATTCGTAATCCCGCAGCATTTGTATGGTTTGCCGGGTTTTCATTTTTTAGCCGCAGATAAAACAACAAATGTCGCGCGAAGGTGACGAAGGGGGAAATTCCTTCGCTGATTTCGCGTCTTTCGCGCGACTCTCATCACCTGTGTTTAATCCGCGTTTCATTCGTGACTCAAACTCCTCTTTGTTCCGGCGGCCAGATGATTTTATGCTGCTGAATTTGAAAGCGGACGGGCAGCGCGTCGGCGATGATTTTTTCCGCCAGGTCTTTTCGCGAAAGGAGCGTGAGGCCGGCGGGAATTTTTTTCAGCACCTTGCTTTGCTGCTCCGGCACGAGCGGATGAACCCAGGAAACCAACAACGGGCAAATGGAGTCCAGCTTGTGTGCGGCGATCTGGTGTTTCGCCCATTCGTAATCTTCAACCGTGCCGATGACAAATTTGATTTCATCAGTGTCCTTCAAGTGCGCTAGGTTGGCAAAACGGTTTCGCGCGACCTCGCCGCTGGACGGGCATTTCAAATCCATGATGCGCCGGACGCGCGGGTCAATTTTCGAGATGTCATGCGCGCCGCTGGTTTCAATCAAAACGGTGAAGCCGTCGTCGCAAAGCATCTTCATCAGCGGCAGGGAATTTTTCTGGAGCAGCGGTTCGCCGCCGGTTAGTTCCACCAAGGGCAGTTTTGAATTTTGAATTTTGAATTTTGAATTCAAAAACGGTTCGGCCAGTTTCTTGACCTCAGCCAGGATTTCCGCGAGCGATTTCTTTTTGCCTTCGGTGAAGGCGTAGGCGGTGTCGCAGTAGGAGCAGCGCAGGTCGCAGGCGGTGAGCCGGATAAAAATGCACGGCAGCCCGGCAAAGGTGCTTTCACCCTGCAGGCTCAAATAGATTTCGTTGACGACGAGCGTGTCGGACATCGTGGTGAAATTACCGGAACCGGCAAAATTAAACAGGATTATTCAGAGGCGGCTCTGGAATTTTGCGCCGGATGAGCTATCGTTTGCCGCATCATCGTAATGAAAAAGTTGGCGGGACAAAATGCATTTCTGATTATTGCGCTGGCGGTTTGTGCCGGCATGGCGGCGCAAGCAACAACCCTTGTCACCATCGGCGTCACGCTGTTGCAGACGGTGACGACCAACGTGAACGGCACGGGCATCCGCGTGGCGCAGCCGGAAGGGAGCTACCCGTTCACTCCGCCGGGAACCAACACCTGGGAAGTGCAACCCGGTGCAGTTGGTCAGCCGACGAATCTTTTTACCTACATTTCCAACGGTGGTTCTGCGAATGTTTTCCCAAACGCGTTGGGCTTTTATTCCGATCATGCCAACAGCGTGGGCGGAAATTTTTACGGTTTGGGTTCGGGGGTGGCGACGAACGTCGCGCATGTGGACAATTACGATGCCGATTATTTTTACAGCTACATCATCTTTCCGCCGGCTCCGGCCAACACCAACGATCTGGTGGTCAATCAAAGTTTCACGTTTGGCAATGTGTCCACCAACATTCCCACGCCCGCCAACGATGTGTCCGTCAGCGACCAGCAGACGATTGATTCAAAATATGACAATTACGCCGCCCGCTGTAACACGCTTTTTGTCTCGGCGGTCAACAACGGCGGATCAGTCAGCCCGCCCGGCACCAGTTACAATTGCATCGGCGTCGGCGATTCCGACGGCAATTCCAGCATCGGGCCGACGCTGGACAATGGCCGGGCCAAGCCCGACATCGTCGCGCCCGGCGGCGAGACCAGTTTTTCCACGCCTTATGTCGCGGGCGCGGCAGCGGTCTTGATCCAGGCCGGATTGCGCGGCGACGGCGGGAGCGACACCAATGCCGCCGCCGACATGCGCACGGTGAAGGCGCTGCTGTTGAACGGCGCCGTCAAACCGGTTGGCTGGACAAATATTTCCCCTTCGCCGCTGGACGCCCACTACGGCGCAGGCGTGTTGAATGTTTTCAATTCTTACGAACAGCTTGCGGGCGGCAAACAAGGTTACATCGCTTCCACCAGCGTCATCACCAACAGCCCACATCCGCCGACCGGCGCGACCGGAACCATCAGTGTGTTGAGCGGCTGGAATTTTAACACCAACATGACCAGCGCCACCACTGACGACGTGAAACATTATTATTTCAACGCCACGAACAGCCTGAACAATGCCCCATTCACCGCCACGGCCACGCTGGTTTGGAACCGCCATGCAAATAAAGCCAACATCAACAATCTCGATTTGTTTTTATATGATGCGATTTCGAGCAACCTCGTCGCGTGCAGCACCAGCCTGGTGGACAATGTCGAGCACCTCTGGCTGCCGCAGTTGCCGCAGGGCCGTTATGATTTGCAGGTTTTGAAGCATGGCGGAACGACCGTCACCACCAATGAAACCTATGCCCTGGCGTGGACGTTTTTCTCGCAGTCGCTGAACATCGCCGCCACGGACACGAACGTGACGGTCGCGTGGCCGTTGTATCCCGCCGGATTTCAGGTCAAAGTCACAGACGATCTGACCCTGCCCGCCGTCTGGACGACGAATAATCTTCCGGTGCCTGTTATCACGAATGGCAGCAACTACATTTTTCTAAATTCGACGAAACCCGCCCAATTTTACCGGTTAAGCTGGCCAAATCTTTAAGCGGAAAATTTCCCAGCGCAAAATGGCTGCCTATGTGGTGGCTGTTGGCAATCGCCGCCGTGATGAAATTTTTCCCAATCTCCACCGCGTGCGGCAGATTGTGGCCGAGCGCCAGCGCCGCGCAAATCGCGGCGGAATAAGTGCAACCGGTGCCGTGCGTGGAAACGCCCCTGACAAACGGCGCGGAAAGCAGCAATTCCGTTCCGCCGTCAAAGAAGATATCAACAGCCTCGCGGGAATTATTGAGATGGCCGCCCTTCACCAAAACCGCGCAGCCGAATCGGGAATGGATTTTATGCGCGGCGGACCGCAAATCCTCCGGCGACGTGATTTTCTGTTCTGCGAGAATTTCCGCCTCGTCCAGATTTGGCGTGGCGAGCGCGGCGAGCGGCAAAAGTTTTTCGCGCAGAATTTTTTCCGCCGCCGGCTGCAACAGCCGCGCGCCGCTGGTGGAAACCATCACTGGATCCACGATGAGTTTTGTGTTTTTAGTTTTTAGTTTTGAGTTTCGAAAAAAAAACGCAACGACCGAAATATTTTTCGCCGAATAGAGCATTCCGGTTTTCACCGCCGCCGGATTCAATTCTTCAAAAACAGCTTCAATCTGCAACCGTAGCATTTTTGGCGAACACGGTTCCACCGCCAAAACCCGGCGGGGATTCTGCGCGGTGAGGCAGGCGATGGCGCTCGCGCCGTGAACGCCGAGCGCGGCAAATGTTTTCAAATCAGCCTGGATGCCCGCGCCGCCGCCACTGTCCGAGCCGGCGATGGTCAGGGCCACCGGAATATTTTTTTGCGCCATCATTTTCCAAAAATTAACGCAAAGGCGCAAAGAGGCAAAGGCGCAAAATTTCAGATTCCCATTGTTTCTTTGCGCCTTGGCGTCTTTGCGTTAATTTGGAAACGCATGGACAAAGACAAAGTGGCCGAGATTCTGGTTGAGATTAGCGTGCTGCTGGAGTTGAAGGGCGAAAATCCTTTCAAGACGCGGGCTTACGCGAACGGCGCGCGGACAATTGAAGGTTTAAGCGAGCCGCTGGCAACGCTCGTCGCGGAAAAACGGCTGGGCGAAATCAAGGGCATTGGCGCGGCGCTGGAACAGAAGATTACGGAACTGGTCGAGACCGGAAAATTGAAATACTACGACGAATTGAAGTCCTCGATCCCGCCGGGCCTGATCGAAATGCTGGGCATTTCCGGTCTCGGCCCGAAGAAAATCCAGGCGCTGAACAAAAAACTCGGCATTGACTCGATTGATAAATTGGAAGCGGCTTGCAAATCCGGAAAGGTGGCGGAACTGGACGGTTTCGGCGAGAAGACGCAGGCGAACATTTTGGAGGGCATCGCGCGCAAACGGACTTACGCGAGCAAACATTTGTTGAGCGAGGCGTGGCTGGTGGCAGAGCCGTTGCTGGAAGATTTGCGGTCGCATCCCGACGTGATCCGGTGCAGCCCGGCGGGCAGTTTGCGGCGGTTCAAGGAAATCTGCGGTGACATTGACTTGCTGGCGTCATCGAAGAAACCCACTGATGTCATTGAGTTTTTTGCGTCGCTGCCCGGCGTCGTCAAGGTCATCGCCAAAGGCGAAACCAAGGCGAGCGTGATTCTGGAGGGCGGCATCCAGTGCGACTTGCGCGCGGTGAGCGACGCGGAGTTTCCGTTTGCGCTGGCGTATTTCACCGGCAGCAAGGAGCACAACATCGTGATGCGGCAGCGTGCCATCCAGCGTGGGTTGCGGCTGAATGAATACGGTTTGTTCCAGTCGAAAGAGGAAACGCGCGACACCAAACTGAGCGTGGCGTGCCAGGACGAGGCGGAGATTTTTCAGAAACTGGACCTGGATTTCGTGCCGCCGGAACTGCGCGAGGATCACGGTGAATTTTTGGCGGCGGAGAAAAATGAGTTGCCACGGCTGATTGAGTGGACGGATTTGAAAGGCGCGCTGCACAACCACTCCAATTGGAGCGACGGACACAACACCCTGGAAGAAATCGCGGCCTACATGGAGGATCTCGGTTTGGAATATTGGGCGATCACGGATCACTCAAAAGCGTCGTATCAGGCGAACGGATTGGATACGAAACGGCTGCGCGAACAGATTTTGGAAATCAAAAAACTGAACGAGAAAATTGCGGCACGCGGCAGCGACTTCCGGCTGTTGACCGGCAGCGAGGTGGACATTTTGAAGGAGCGGCTCGATTTCGACGACGATGTGCTGGCGGAATTGGACGTGGTGGTGGCGAGTCTGCACGTTCCGAGCAGCAGCGAGGCGGAAAACACCAAGCGGCTGGTCCGCGCGGCGGAAAATCCATTTGTCCACATCCTCGGTCACCTGACAGGACGGCTGCTGCTGGAGCGCGAGCCGTATCCGATGAATGTTCAGGCGGTGATTGACGCGTGCGCGGAAACGGGAACGTGGATCGAGCTGAATTGCAATCCGCATCGGTTTGATCTGGACTGGCGGCACTGGCCTTATGCCAAGAGCAAAGGCGTGAAGTGTGTCATCAATCCCGATGCCCACCGGAATGAGCACGCGGGATTTTTGCGGCTGGGCGCCGGCATCGCGCGCAAGGGCTGGCTGGAACAAAAGAATGTTTTGAATACTCTAACCTTGAAATCCCTGCTGAAGGAATTGCGGCGATGATGTTCGCCAACCGGGAAAACCGTCTTGGTTACGGCGCAAAGAATCGGTAAAAAATGTTTTGACGGGCGGCTTGAGAAACTGATAATCTCATTTTGTCATAAGCTGTTGCATTTTCTTTGAACGGAAGATGCTTTAGTTAGTCAAAAAATAACATCCAGACGAGTCATGAAAAAATTCTTTATCTCTGTGGGGCTGGTGGCGGTCGGAACAGTCAGTTTGCAGGCAGCCTATGCGCCAGGGCTGAATTCAATGGAGACCACCAAATTCTGGAGCGTGGCCGGGACCCTGCGCGGATTTTATGACGACAATTATAATACCGCGCCGAACGGCCAGAAGCAGGGCAGCGCGGGTTATGAAGTCAGCCCCTCGGTAAGCATCAACGTGCCGATGCAGCAGACGGAGTTCGATCTGCGCTACACTTACGGCCTGTATTATTATCAAGAGCGCCGAAATCAGGGAAATGATCCGTACGACCAAACCCATCAGGTGGATTTGTGGCTGGATCACGCGTTTTCCGAACGCTGGCAGTCAACTGTGCATGACACGTTTGTGGTGGGCAACGAACCGGGATTACTGAATCCCAACGGCGGAGCGACAGCACAGCCATTGCGTGTCAATGGTGATAACTACGTCAATGATGCCAATATCGCGTTGACCACGGACTGGACACGGCTCTTTAGCACGCTGCTGACCTACGACAACGGCTATTACGATTATACGCAGAACGGCGGAACGGCTGCCAATCCAAGTCAGAACGGTTTGCTTACCCGCCTTAGCCAGTCCGTTGCACTGGATTTGCAGTGGGCTGTGGCCCCGGAAACCACTGCTTTGGTCGGGTTTTCCTATCAGTGGATTGACTATCTTGGAAATGAAGTCATTGCCCAAAACAATCTCACTGGAGCCAATTATTATAGCGACAGTCGCAACAACCATTCTTACATTCCTTATGTCGGTGTGCAGCATTCATTTTTGGCTAATTTGACTGGATCAGTCAAAGTTGGCGCTCAAATCACGGAATATGGCAATGATTCCGGCTCGCCGACCTATACCACACCGTGGGTTTCAAGCTCTGCATCCTACACCTACGCTGAAGGCAGCTATGCGCAGTTGGGCGTTCAGCATATGCAAAACCCGACATCCATAGCAAACGTAAACAGCAGCAACGGGCAAATCACCCAGAACCAGCAAAGCACGGTTGTTTCTGCATCCGTCAATCAGGAGATTACCGCCAAACTGATGGGATCAATCATTGGGGCCGTGCAATTGTCCCAGTTCAATCAAGGTGCCTATAATAACGACTCGGAGCAATTTTACAGCTTCGGCGCGAATTTGACCTACACGTTCAACCAGCACCTTTCGGCTGAACTGGGTTACAATTTTGACG
>Ga0182016_10003589_pt1 | contig 17634 bp, 12 predicted proteins | sample 712S2MmetaG_FD_120491 | JGI IMG/M metagenome (GOLD analysis project Ga0182016, IMG submission 120491) | Permafrost microbial communities from Stordalen Mire, Sweden - 712S2M metaG | ecosystem: Environmental > Terrestrial > Soil > Wetlands > Permafrost | place: Sweden: Stordalen | collected...
CGCCGAGCAGAAAACGAAAAACAAAATCAACCGCAAATCATCACCAACCAAAACAAAATAACCGCCGCCCTTGTAGCGTAATCAAGCCGCTGCTTAGGTCATTGATTGAAAAACGCGCCGGTTCAAACAAGAAGTGCGGCACGGCAAATTAGCTTCGGGGCATTTCAGGTTAGAAGTTTCACGTTCCAAGTTAGCCCGATGCTGCTTTAAGTTTGGAAGTGGCAAGTCCTAGGTCAGAGATCGTAATGGGTGACCCCGTTAGGTGATGAAACTTTCCAAGGGCAACGCCAACCCCGCGCTGGCGGGCGAGATTTTGGAAAGGAAACTCAAAGCTTAAGCTATTGTTCCGTTGCCCGGTAAAACCGCTGGGGCCAGTTGGTGGCATCCGAATCCAGGAATAGCACCGAGCCGATGGTCGGAGGATTGGTCAGAATTGGCAGCCAGCTTATCAAATCCGTGGAAGCGTAGAGAATCACAGTATTGGTCGCAAAAACCCCGTTCAGTTGCAACTGCAGTCCGTTGCTCGTGAACATCAGATTTGTCGAGCCAGTATTGAACACGAACGACTGCACCGCCAAAGTGGCGTTGTTGGTGACATTCCCGTAGGCGTTGGTGACCACCACCGAATAGCTGCCGGACTGATTCGCCTGCACATTGGTCAGCGACAACGAAGCGTTGGTGGCTCCGGCAATGCTGATATTGTTGCTTTGCCACTGATAGGCGAATGGCCCGACGCCAATCAAGTTGGTGATTGAGAATGTTGCCGCTGCACCGGCAGAAGTTGAAATGGCTGCCGGCTGGATTGCAAACTCCAAAGGAACTTCATTGAGCAGCATGGCTCCGTTCGTGGTCACGCCAAAGGCGTTGCTGGCGATGAGCGAATAAGAATTCCCGGCCAGATCCGGTTGGACATTCGTCAGCACCAGCACCGTGTTGGTCGCACCGGAAATGTTCGTTCCGTTGACGGTCCATTGGTAATTGATCGGCATCGTGCCGGCGGCGACGGCGCGAAAGTAGGCGCACGAACCGGCGGCCACCGTCCGATTGACGGGTAATCCCGGAAAAACCGGAGGCCCGTTGCCAACCGCGGCAAATCCGTTGTAACTGCCGGCAGCAATGGCGGTGATATTGTTCGTCGGATAAACTGGCACACTACTGGAATATTCAAACAAAGTTCCATTGCCCCGGAGTGCGAGAACATCGCAGTTTCCCGAAGCGTTCAATGGGCAGGCCAAATCCATGACATTCGTAAAGGCTCCCGGAGAGATCAAAGGCTTGTTAGCACTTCCCCAGATCAACACCGTCCCATCAGCGCGCAATCCGGCATTGCCAAACCAGCCGGTTGCAATTGCCACGATATTGGTGGCAGCGGCTGGAACCGGAGTAACACGGGTGCCCCAAGTCACTACATTACCATCCGCCCGCAACGCCAGACCATACCACGCACCAGATGCCACGGCGACTATATCCCGTGCCAGAGCCGGTATGTTGGTCAAACCATAAATATTATTACCCCAGTCCAGCACGGTTCCATCGGCTTTCAAAACCAGCGCATGTTGGGCACCCGGCCCCAAAGCCAGGGCCGCGACATTGGTGGCCTCTGTTGGCACGTTGGTCACGCCGCTAGGGATAACCCGCCCCCACATGGCAATTGTCCCATTGCTCCGCAAAGCCAGGCTGTGCGCGCTGCCGGCGGCAACACTCACCACATTCGTCAAGTCTGGCGGGACATTTGTCTGGCCCTGATCATCTTGCCCCCAAGCCACCACAGTGCCGTCAGCTTTCAATGCGAGGCAATGTGTATCACCGGCAGCCATTGCGATGACGTTGGTTGCACTTGCCGGCACATTGGTCAAGGACAAGTAATTAACGTCTCTCCACCAGACAATTACCTGACCGTCGGCGCGACTGGCTGAGAGAAAGCAAATCAAACCCACAAGGTTTAGGAGCGAAAACACCAATGAAAGGAGTGGGCACATTTCTTAAGTGGTTACATTACATAACCTACATTACTGAACCATGTTGTGTCAATATTATTTGAAGCCAAGTTGAATATAAAAGAAAAAACAACAGCAGGGCTTCAAAAAACTTTATGCCTTCGCGTCTTGGCGGTTAAGTTCCCCACTCATGTTTTCAACCGAGATCAAATCCGTCCACTTCACCGGCATCGGCGGCACGGCGATGGCGTCCGTCGCCGCCGTAAAGGGGTCCTGTTCTTGACAGAAAGCCGGCAGGTGGTTAAACCAGCTTTATGCCCCGGCAGTTGAGGATCGAGTATCCCGGCGCGAGCCGATCTTCAGGGATGATTTTGACCGCAAGCGGTTTGTCAGCACCTTGGATGAAGCCTGTGCCAAGACCGGCTGGCAGGTGTATGCGTATTGTCTGATGAACAATCATTTTCATCTGGTGGTGGAAATGGCCGGAATGAGCCGGCACGCAGTTTTTTTGCTGGAATCATTTGCGTTTCAACCGCCGGTGGTTTAGAAATTTCCCGACTTATGAGAAAATTATTCGTCATCACTGCCGTCGCCATCAGCACCGCTGGATTGTCGGCGGAAGAATCGAAGCCGTTTCAGGCGTCGCTGACGCCGGACATCGCCATCTATCCGAAGACCGCCGAGATCAACGGTCTCTCGTTGAATATCTGGGGTGAAAACCCGCAGCAGGGCGTCGCCCTCGGCTTCGTCAACGGGAGCACCGGCGACAGCAAGGGCTTTACATGGGGTCTGTTCAACTATGCGGATTCCTACACTGGCGTTTCGTGGGGGGCGGTCAATTACAGCAAAAACAGCTTTACCGGCTGGCAGGGTGGTTTTGTTTTTTGGCCCAGTCTGGTCAATGTCTCGCAAGGCACGTTCACGGGTTTTCAGGAAGGCGTCGTCAACTGCGCCCAAGAATTTCACGGATGCCAACTAGCCTTGGTAAACTACACGGAAAATCTTCACGGCGTGCAAGTCGGCCTAGTCAACATTGCGCTGAACAATGGCTGGTTCAATGAATTTCCAGACAAACTCGCCACCGGCTTTCCCATCGTCAACTGGTCGTTCTAAATCGGACGGAAAAAATCGGCCGGATCACCGCTTCCGACGTTAATGGTGCCCTGCGGCGGCTTGAATCAAATCCGCTTCTCGTCCGCGTCGAGCATGTCCACAAAATATTTGATGTCGTCGCGGTGGCCGATGCCGGCCTGTTCCTTGCGCATTTTCAACCGTGCCAGGGCCCCCTCGTCGTTCGGCAGCGGACGGCTCAAGATGTCCAGCCAGTGCGCGTCTTTTTCGGCCTGGGTCTTTTTGACGTTTTTGCGCACCCAGTCGCAGACTTCGCCGTCGGTGATGGATTTTTTCACAACTTCGACGAATTGCTCATGTGTCAGGCCGGCGGCCTTGAGCCACATGCCGTCAAATGCCTTGCCCAAATTTTCCTGATAGTCGGCATGTAGTTTGCCGGCGAGATGCAGGCGGATTTTGTCAACGTAGCGGGGCAGGTAATGCCAGCCGTCCATGGTTTCGCGCGGGCTGCGGGGATAGATGATTTCGCTCATGGGGAAATCATCCTTGAAGCCATGAAAAAATCAACCACGGATAAACACGGATGGACTCGGATGCAGAAAATTGAATGCAGCGACGACAATGGCCGGGGGTGGTTGAGGGATTGACCGTGCCTGTTTGGTTCATCCGTGTTTATCTGTGCCATCCGTGGAAAATATTTCTTGGAATTATCCGATTTGCATTTCTGCCGCGAGCTTCCATCTTGTCTGGCATGAAACAATTTGATTTTGACGTCGCCATTATCGGCGGCGGCAGTGGTGGCTACGCGGCGGCGCGGACGGCGGCGGGCGCAGGCTTGAAGACCGTCGTCATCGAAGGCGGCACGGAGGTCGGCGGCCTGTGCATCCTGCGCGGCTGCATGCCGACGAAAGCCCTGCTCTACGCGGCGGAAGTGAAACACCTTGCCGAACACGCGGCAACGTGGGGCGTGCGCGCCGGAAAGGTCGGTTTTGACTTTGCCAAAGTCATGGCGCGGAAAAATGCGCAGATCAAGGATTTTGCCGATTTTCGCGTGCGACAACTCAACGCCGGCAAATTCAAGTTCATCCGCGCCAACGCGACGTTTCTCGACGCGCACACGGTGGAATTGTGTAGCGTTCGGCCTGTGGCCGAACCGGGTCGAGCCACAGGCTCGACGCTACAACGCCTCACCGCCAAGCATTTCGTTGTCGCCACTGGCTCGCGCGTTTCCCTTGCTCCGCTGCCGCAACTCAATGAAGTCGGCTTCATCACGAGCGACGAGGCGGTCGCGCTGAAGAAATTGCCGAAGTCGCTCATCATTCTGGGCGGCGGGGCGATTGCGTGCGAGTTCGCGCAGTTCTTCGCGCGCTTCGGCGTGAAGGTCACGTTAATTCAGCGGAGCGAACATGTTTTGAAGGAGTTCGATACGGATGCCGGAATTGAGATCGAAAAAGTTTTTCGCCGCGAAGGAATGCAGGTCTTTACCGGCACCAAGCTTTTGGACGCAACCCGGAAAGGAAAATTGAAAACCGTTTCGTTCGAGCAGAACGGAAAGCGCGCTTCTGTTTCCGCCGAGGAAATCCTGTTCGCGCTCGGTCGAATGCCGAACACGGCTTCGCTGGGTTTGGAAAACACAGGCGTGAAAACTCAAAACGGTCGAATCGTCACGAACAAAAAAATGCAGGCGAGCGCGCCGCATATTTACGCGGCGGGCGATTGCATCGGGCCGCACGACATCGTCCACATCGCCGTGACGCAGGGCGAAATTGCGGCGCACAACATCGCGCAGCCGAAATCGCCACGCAAAATGGATTATCGGCTGCTGATTTCCATTGTGTTCACCGAGCCGCAAGTCGCATACGTCGGCCTGACGGAAAAAGAAGCAAATGCGTGCGGCATAAAATTTCTCACGGCGAGCTATCCGTTCAACGACCACGGTAAATCGCTCATCATCGAGGCGAAGGACGGTTTTGTGAAGCTGCTGGCGAACCCAAAGACCGGCGAAATCCTCGGCGGCGCGTGCGTCGGCCCGGGCGGCGGTGAACTCATCCACGAAATCGTCGCCGCGATGGCGAAGCGCATGACTGTTCATGAACTCGCAGCGATGCCGCATTACCATCCGACGCTTGCGGAAATCTGGACCTATCCGGCGGAGGAGTTGGCGGGGCAAATCCGGCCAGCCAGCCGGGTCACTTCACCGAGACCAGCTTGATGCTCATCACCTGACTCATCTGGTTCGTCATGTTCGGCATCTTGGGGGCGCTGGCTCTGGCCTTCGGATCCTGTGGCAGTTGGATGACCATTCGCATGTCTTGGTTCATGGTGGTGTCAATGGTGATCCCCAGATCGGGGTCAAACCAGGACACCCCGGTGGTATTGCCGTCCTGGATGGAAAAGGACATCCCGCCCGGTTTGGCATTGGCATCGGGTTTGGTCTGGATGGTGCCCGAAAACTCCAGGCGGGCGCAGTTGCGTTTTCCATGCATCTCCCATTTTTCGAAGGTAAAATCATAATGCATCTGCATGGTGCCCATGACGCCCAGCGGCATTTCCATCTGCACTGGCCAGGTGTCGCCCGGCTGCACGGCCTGGGATGGCAGGAACCGGTTGGCGCTCATCATCTGCTTGAAATAGCCTTCGCTAAACATGCTCTTGAGCGGTGCCATCGCCTCCGGTGACGTGCCGGCCGACAGCCGGTTTATCATGTCGTCCACGCCCTCGATCCGCTCCACCGCGTTGGTGGCATCCAGGAAAAACCGGATCTTGGAGCCGACGATTTTTCCGAACATATCGGCCACCGGATTTGCCTTGTCCGCCGCCGCTTTTTTGGACGAATCGTAATCCAGCAGTGTCTTGTCGCCCATCTTCATCCCCATCCGGGCGCTGAGAAATTCCATCTCCACCTCATGTCCGCCATCGGGGGTTGCCTGTAACACCGTCATTCCGTAGGTCTGCCCCATGGTCATGTCCTGCTTCATGGGCGCGGGCTGGCCCGGGAGGGAGGTTTCCGATTTCATTTTCATGTCCATCTCCTGCTCGACGCGTTCACCCACCGGCCATTTTAATTTTAATTCCACCGGGCCGGTCGGCGGCTTGAAGGTGGAGGGTTCGTTCAACTTGCCGGATTTGTTGCAGCCCGCCAGCGGCAGAGACAACGCCAAGGCAATGATGGGGAGGAGGTTTTTATTCATAAGGGTAGTGACTCCAATAAAGCAAGAACCGATGCTGGGTTCAATAAATAAGTCGGTTTAATTCCATCCGTCCCGGCACCGTTCGCCGCCGCATATCACCGGCACTCGCGGAAATCTGGACGTATCCAGCGGAGGAACTGATGGAACGGATTTGAGCAGGAACAAACGGAGATAACGGAGGAGATTTAATTTCTGTTTCCTCCGTAGCCTATTGTCAAATTACTTTCCACACGTTTCGATAATTTCTTGCGCAGCCAGGTCCAGAGCAGAACTTGGATAATCACCGGCGCAAAGCAGGCGAACCAAAATGCGTTGCGCGGCCCGGACTGCGTGATGTCGAGCCAGCGGTAATGCAGAAAAAACTCGCGCGCTACGGCGTCGTTGGCGTGGTTCGCCAGCGCACCGCCGCCGAGGGCGATCTCTCGCGCGACGGCCATACCGCCGAGCGCCGCGTGCCACGCGACGGCTAAACCACCGGAGGCAATCAGGCCGATGGCCGCGCCGCCCAGCGCCACTCCACCAAAAGCCATGCCGCCGAAGGCCAGCAGCCCGAGGCTGAAGCCGCCAAAGGAAAAAATTCCCACACTCACGCCGCCGATGCTAATGCCGCCGACAGCCACCGCGCCGTTCGCAAATAAAATTCCATACGCCACTTCGCCACAGGCAATCCAGCCGACTGCAGGCTGCAGTTTTTTTTGTCCCGGCAACTTTCCCATGCGGATATGCACCAGCGGCAGTCCGAACAACACAGCGCGGCTGCGGTATTCCAACGGCGCGCAAAACAAGTGGCCCTTGCCGGCTTGAACAAACTCCTCGGGATGAAGCCGCTGTTCTTCTTCGCGCATTTGGGAGAACCAGCGGCTGAACCGCCACGCGCTGATGAAAATAAAAACGCCATAGGTGAGCGTGATGCCGAATCCAAGCGCGATGACAAGAGCCTGATGGTGTTTCCAAAACCGACCGGCGGCAAAAACGAACACCAGGAGCGTCACGACAAAAATGATCACGGCGGCGATGATGGTTTTGTTGTAGCGAACCACGCTGGAGCGCTCGCGGGGTGTTCGCACGGCTTTCAGGCTCGACCGGATACCGATGTAGCCACCGATCAGTCCAATCCCCGGCCCGGCCAGCACGCCGAGCACGGAGGCAAATGTTGCGCCCGTAGCCGCCGCGCCAGTCTTGGCGGCGGTCACGGCAATCGTCGCAGCCTTCGCGGAAGTGGCGACCGAAACCGGCAGCGCCGCGAGCACGCCGAGCGTGAAGGCCTTCCCGGGATTCGTCCGCGCCAGCGCGCATTCAACGAACGCGAGAACTTCCTCGTGCAACAGTTTTCGTCCGCGCGACAGGCGCTGCTTCACGGCCTCCTCGGTCAGTTCCAGATTTTGCGCGACGGCCTCGATGGATTGATGCTCGCGGTAAAACAGCACCAGCGGCTCGCGATAAATTTCCGGGATGCGTTCGAGCGAGCGCCAGAGAATCGCCTGTTCCTCGTTGCTGATGGTGTGGTCTTGTGGCGTCGGTTCGGGCGAGTGCGATTCCGAAATTTCATCGAGTGATTCAGCGCGGTGGCTCGGTTCGCGTCCCTGTTTGCGGAGCGAATTGTTGATGAGATTCCGTGCGATGCCGCACAGCCACGCGCGCAATTTTTCCGGCTCGCGCAGGCCGGCGAGCTGTTTCCACGCGGTGACAAAAGTTTCCTGCGCCAGATCCTCGCTCTGGCCGAAGCTGCCGGTGGCGCTGTAGGCCAGCGAGCAGACGAGCGACTGGTAGCGCGTGACAATCTGCCCGAAGGCGTCACGGTTGCCGGCGAGGCTGGCGTTCACCAGTTCCCCATCGTTGTTCGCGGCCACGAGAATCATGGGTGTCATCATATCGTCGCATATGTGGCGGGAAAGCGCGAAGAGGTGACAAAATATTTTTACATTTGGAAATATATTTCCAGCGCGGCGGAAAAAGCTGGCCGCATTCACGGGCAACCGGGGCGCCAAATTCCAGCAACCGCAAACCGGAGTGAAGGACGGATATTACGCCGGCATGAGGCATCGTCCGCCGGAGGGAACGCTCACCGTTTCGCGGCCATTGCCTGGGGCATGGCCAAGAACCTCCCGCACCAAACGGGCGACATGTTCCGGCTGATAGGGCTTCGGCAAAAAGGCTGCGCTGCCCTTTCCAAAATCTTTTCCAACCAGTTCAGCGCTGTAGCCGCTGGTGAAAATCACCTTGAGGTCGGGCTGCCGCTTTTTCAATCCCGCCGCGAGATCGCTGCCGGTCATGCCGCCGGGCATGATCATGTCCGTCAGCAGCAGATCAATTTTTCCACGATGCTCGTCCCAAACCCGCAATGCCTCGGCGCCCGATGAGGCGGTGAGAACGCGATAGTGATAGTGTTCAAGAATCGTCCGCACCAGCTCCAGCAGGCTGCTCTCGTCCTCGACGACCAGGATGGTTTCCTTTCCGCCAACAATCGTTTCGGGTTTGGGCGCGGCGACGGTGGACACCGCAGCCTTGGCATAAACCACCGGCAGAAAAATTTTGAACATGGTGCCGACGCCGACCTTGCTGTTCACTTCCACCCAGCCATGATGCTGTTTGACGATGCCATAGACGGTCGCCAGTCCGATCCCGGTTCCTTCCCCGACGGGCTTGGTGGTAAAAAATGGTTCAAAAATCCGCTGCAACACTTTTGGTTCCATGCCGCAGCCGGTGTCGGTGACGGTCAGGCAGATGAATTCGCCGGGGCGCGCCTCGGAATTTTTGCGGACTTGTTCGACGCCGATCAGAAGCACGGTCGTCTCGATGAGCAGCCGGCCGCCCTTGGGCATGGCATCGCGGCAATTGACCGTCAGGTTCATGACAATCTGCTCGATCATGCTCGCGTCGGCGGCGACTGCTGGCAAGCCGGAGCCGTAGCGGGTTTCCAGCGTGATCTGCTCGCCCAGCATCCGCGGCAGCATGTTCTCCATGTTGCGCAGCACGGTGTTCAAATCGAGAATCCTGGTCTGGAAAACCTGCTTGCGGCTGAAGGTGAGCAGGTGCTTGATGAAACCGGCGGCGCGTTCGGCGGCGGAGGAAATCTGCGCCAGCGACCGGGCGGCATCCGCGTTCGGCGGCTGGGCATTGAGCAACATTCCCGCATGGCCCTGGATGATGGTGAGAATGTTGTTGATGTCGTGCGCGACGCCGGCGGCCAACTGGCCGACGCACTCCATTTTTTGCGACTGGCGCAACTGCGCTTCCAGCGCCATCCGCTTGGTGATGTCCTCGATGGTGACGATCAGGCCATCAATGTTGCGGACGGCGTCGAAGACCGGCGTGGCGTTCACCGACAACAGCTGCCGGCGTTGGTTGGGGAACGTTAGTTCGTGGCAGACATTCTGCATGGGCTGGCCAGAGGCGAGGGTTTTGCTTAACGGCAAGATTTTTGCCCCCGGCCCGCCGCATTCCGCTTCAGCCAGCCGCCAGTCCAATACGCTGGCGGTGCCGGCGGCAATCACCTCTTTCGTGAGGCTGAGAATTTTTTCCGCGCATTGGTTGGCGAAGGTGATTTTGCCGGAGTCGTTGGTGACCACGATGCCCACCGGGCTGGTTTCCATGATGCGGCTGATGAGGTCGCGCTCGCGGCGGAGATTCTGCTCGGCGCACTTGCCGGCGATGGCATAGCGCATGGCGCGTTCCAGCATGTCGGGATTGATCTGGCCCTTGATCAGGTATTCCGACGCCCCCGCCTCCATCGCCTCGACGTCAATCTCGTGATCGCCTTGTCCCGTCAGCAAAATCATCGGTGGCCGGTGGCTGAACTTTTGGGAGGCGCGCAGCAGTTCCAGTCCCGTCCGTTCGCCGAGCCGGTAATCTAGCAGGCAAATATCATGTTCCGCGCGCTGGACCGCCGCCAGACCGGCACCGTAATTATTGATCCATTCCAGCCGATACTGGCGGCCGCGAATCCGGGATATCAAATCGCGGACAATGATGAAATCGTCTTCATCATCATCCACCAACAGGATTTTTGCCGGGGCGTTGGTCATAAATGGTGTCAGACTTGTTCGGGCGGAAGTTCAACCAGTTCGAACCAGTAACGGCCCAGAACCTTGACCAGTTCCACCAGCGACTTGAACGTGACCGGCTTGGTGACGTAGGAATTCACGCCCAGATCGTAGGTGCGCACAATGTCCTCCTCGGCCTTGGAAGTCGTGAGCACGACGATGGGAATCCGGCGGAGTTCCGGGTCGGCCTTGATTTCCTTGAGCGCCTCGCGCCCGTCCTTGCGGGGCATGTTGAGGTCTAGCAAAATCAGCCCGGGCAGCGCCGTGCCGCGCAGGTGGCTGTATTTGCCGCGCCGGTGCAGGTAGTCCATCAATTCCTCGCCGTCCTCGACGCAATCGAGACTGTTGACCAGGCGGTTTTCCGAAAAGGCATCCTGTGTCAATTTCCGATCATCTGGATCATCGTCCGCCAGCAGAATTGAGATCAATTTTCCTTCGTTTCTCATGGGTTGTCCGGTTCGTTGTTTTTGGGATGTGTCGTTGGCAAAGTAAGGATGAAGGTGGTGCCGGTGCCCGGCTGGCTTTGGGCCGTGATGTCGCCGCCGTGATACAGCACAATTTTTTTGACGATGGCCAGACCCATGCCGTTGCCCTCGAATTCGGCGCGCGAATGCAGCCGCTGGAAGACATTGAAAATCCGGTCCAGGTATTTTTCGTCGAACCCGATGCCGTTATCGTGGACCGTCAGTTCGCACAACTCGCGACCGGACGCATCTGCAAAGGTCCGCGCCGCGACCGTCACCACCGGCGACGTTTCGGGGCGGCGGAATTTGAGCGCATTGCCGATGAGGTTTTGCAGCAACTGGCGCATCTGCAAGTCCTCCGCATCAATCACCGGCAGCGCGCCGATTTCAACGCGCCCCTGAACCTGCTCGATCCGCGTTTCCAAATCACCCACGACTTCGCGGGCCACTTCGGCCAGGTTCACCGGCGCGAACGGGCGCGCCTTGCTCGTGACCCGCGAAAATGTCAGCAGGTCGTTGATCAGCGTCTGCATCCGCGCGGCGGCCTTCTGCATCCGGTCGAGATAATCGCGCGGCTCTTCACCGAGGACCTCGCCACATTTTTCCTTGAGCCGGTCGCCAAAGACCACGATTTTCCGCAGCGGCTCCTGCAAGTCGTGCGAGGCGACGTAGGCGAAATCCTGCAGTTCGCGGTTGCTGCGCTCCAGTTGGGCGGTGAACTGGCGCAATTTCCGCTCGCTGTTCCGTTGGGCGTCTTCCGCGTTTTTGCGTTCCGTGATGTTACGGCCGATGCCCACCAGACCGGTGATCTCCCCGTCCGGGTCGCGGAGCGGCAGCTTGCTGGTCAGCAGCCAGTTTTCCCGGCCCGCCTCGTCGAAGAAATGCTCCTCCCGGTTTATGACCGGCTGGCCCTGGATTACCTTCTGATCGTCGGTCCAGAATTTTTCGGCAATGTCCGGGGGGAAAAGGTCGAAGTCGGTTTTGCCGAGGATTTCGGCCTCGGTCTCGCGGCGCAAATTTTTCAGGTCGCCGCGATTGGCCATGGTCTTCCGGCCCTTGACATCCTTGGCGTAAATGCAATCCGGCAGGCTGTCTATCAGCGTGCGCATGAGGGTGCGCCCACGAATCAGCGCCTCTTCCGCCCGCTTGCGTTCGGTGATGTCCACCAGGATTCCCTGGGTCCCGATAAGTTTGCCGTTCGCATCCATGACCGGAAATTTCGTGGCATGCACGAACAGTTTCTGGCCGTCGGCCAGCAAATATTCCTCGTCCATTTCAACCACATTGCCGGATTTCATGATCAGACGGTGATGGTCTTCGGCCAGATCGGCATATTTGGTGGCCAGTTCCGGTGTGCCTTGTTTGGCCGCTGCGGCGGCACTCACTTCCCCGGCCGTTTTGCCCAGATATTCCTCCTCATTCATGTCTTTAAGCCGGCAGAAGGCGGGGTTGGCCAGAATATAACGACCCTGCCGGTCTTTACGGAAAATGCCGATGGGCAGATCCGCGACAAGTGAATGATAGAGCGCCTGCGATTCCTGTAGCGCTTCGATCGCCTGCTTGCGTTCGGTGATGTCCACGCCGAGGCAGATAAACCCGGTCGCTTTGCCCTGCGAATTTCGCAGGATCACCTTGGTGGTGGAAACCCACCGGTTTTTTTCCGCTTTGCTTTCGTCCACGGCGGGGCCTTCGTAGTTGTGCAGGTCTTGTCCCGACTGGATGATTTTCTGTTCTTCGGCATGGTAACGTGCCGCTAGTTCGTGCGGGAGCAGGTCGAAATCCGATTTGCCAATGATCTCTTTCGGTGACGGGAACCCGAGCCGCCGCGCCACCGCCAGATTGGCAATGATGAAGCGGCCTTCCATGTCCTTGGCGTAAACATAATCCGGCAGGGTATCAATCAGCGTGCGCAGCAAATGATCATGATTTTGCGCCAGCCGCGTGGTTTTGTTCGAGGTCTGGCGGCTCCAATATACCGCGCCCAGCCCCGCCGCCGAGGCCAGCAGACAGATGGCCAGCGAGCCGACCGTGGCCAGCAGCGGCTGGGCGGAAAATCCCTGTGGCGTTCTGTCCAGGCTCCAGCAGACCCAGACAAACGCCGTTGCCATGACCAGCACCACCGCCAGCAGCAGCCGGTGCGGGAGGCCGTCCGCCGGAGCGGCGTTGCGGGACGCCGGAAAATAAAATTCCGTCGCCTGGCCGTCGTTGGATGGATGATCCATCCCGGCCAGATTCGGCTTTTCTAAATTGGTTGCTTTCATCTAAAAAATAGCGCCCGGCAACGGTGAGACGCAAGACACCGGCATTGCTGCCGGATTGTCTGACCATTACAAAGGCTTGACGGATAAGAAAGCAAGTTAAGTGCCTTGCGCACACAACGTCGCCAATTCAACTATTTTCAAAGCAAAACCGGCGCCATGCCATTAAATGGGACGGGCAAAAGGCGTGAAATGATACAGCTCCGAAACCACACTATTGTCGCCATGGTAAAACAATTGCCAGCGCGGGTTGGTGGATAAAAGAAGGGCAACATAGCCGGGAAGGTTGGCGCCATGACCGAAAGCGAACTGCGCAGGCAGAGTAAAAAAGCTCTTACCGCAACCTTGGGTTAACCGGGAGAGCGCTCCGAGGCGGACAAGGCGTTTGGCGGTTAAGTTTGATGTAGGTGAACTTCGCTTCCTTGGGTTGCGTTCATATCTGACGGCGGCGGCGACCGGACGACCACGGGGTCACATGCACATGTGCGAAACGGGATCGCTCCAGTCGGAATCGTGAAGATACACGCAAAATTTATGTCTTGGCCGCAAAAGGTCAAGTGAACTGTCATTGCTGCCAGTCTGATAACCGTCAAAAAGTCGGGTTCATTTCACAATAAAAACCGCATGGTGCAACGCTTTTTTTGCCTGCGTTGTGGAAAATCATTCAGTGAATCGCAGCCGTTGGACGGATTGCGCGTGGACTTCAAACAAGCCTGTCAAGTTGTGCATCTGCTTTGTGAAGGCATGGGCATCCGCGCCATTGAACGCTTCACACAGCTTAACCGGCGCACGGTGTTGGGCATCCTTGCAACGGCCGGCGAGCATTGCGCCCGGCTGTTAGACGCCAAAATCCGCAACGTGAAAGCCGAATTTGTGCAGGCCGACGAAATGCATGGCTTCGTTTACTCAAAACCGCAGAACACGGCACGCGACGACACAGAACACGGCGAGTTTTACACCTATTTGAGCGCGGACAAGGATTCCAAGCTGATTATCAACTGGCGCCCGGCCAAGCGCACCCCCGAAAACACGCTCGCCTTCGTTCAGGATTTGAAAAGCCGCCTGGATGGACGCTTTCAGTTCACAACGGATGCGATGAATGATTATCATCGCGGCAACGGTGCGGTGCGAAAAGTTTTCGGCAACGAAATTGACTACGCGACGGAAACGAAAGTTTACGGCAAAGAGAACAACCATCCTTCACAGTATTTTAATCCAATGGTCGTCGTCGCCATAAAGCGTCAGCGCAAGATTGGCAACGCGGATTTGATGATGGCGACAACCTGCCATCTTGAACGGCTAAATCTGTCAGTGCGGCTATTCAATCGCCGGTTCACGCGCAAGACTCTGGGCTATTCAAAGAAGCTGGAAAACCTGCGTCATTCGGTTGCAATTCTGATTGCCCATTTCAACTTTTGCCGCGTCCATTCGGCACACGGAAAGACGCCGGCAAACCGGGGGAACAAACCCCGTGGTATCAAATGGGAAAACTCGTTCTGCGATTTCGACTGGCCATAAATTGTCCTGGCCGCCGGTAAAACCGGATTTTGACACCTAATTTTGTCACACTACAAAGGTGAAACTAAATGTCATTGTTTTTCTCGATGGGACTGATGGTCACGATTCCAGCGTGCCAAGGCCGTGTCGCTGGTGTCTTCAAGCAGAAATTGCAACGTCGGCGATTCGACGTGCCCGTCGCAAAAGACCACGTTGGCTTTGTTTCCGTGGCGAAGGATACGATGGTAAAAATCGTAATCCAGATTACGCATAAAGGCCAAGGCGTCGCTATCAGCTATTGCCATCATGTCTGCGGGCGCAAGCACTTCTGAGTCTCGAATCGGCGTGCGGATGCTCGGATTTTCTGTGCCATGTCCGAGGAGTCCGGGTGTATTGGTGGTATTGCCCACCGGCAACACGCCAAAAGCATTGTAGCCATAATAGGGCTCGTCGGCGAGCGGGCCTTCTCTAGCCTGCGCCGATGGACAACGCCATACACCTTCCCAGTAAAAATTTGTGGCGGGATTGGAAACCCCCATTCCGCCTTGCTCAATTTGGTCAAGCCACCAGCGTCCGGGTAGTTCTCCGTTCGTAGGCGATATCCACATCGGATAGCAATTGTAAGTCGCCAGAAACACATGCAGCGCCACGCCCTGTTGATGCAAATTACCAACGCACTGAATTTGTTGTGCCTTTTGTTTAGCGCGTGATAGAGAGGGCAGCAATAACGCCGCCAGAATTCCGATAATGGCGAGGACGACTAGCAACTCAATCAGAGTAAATGCGAAATAATCTTTACTCCTAACTTTTTGCTGCATGGCGCACATATTGACACCAACGAAGAAAGTTGAGCTACACCGGGCCAGTAATCATAAAATTGTTGGAGACCGCTGGCGCGGCGGCTGCCCCGCAGCCGGCGTGACAGCTAAACGCGCGCCGAGTGCTCCCATCCGGTGTCAGCTCCAACGGCTTGTAGGTTCGCACCCGACCTGCGATCTGATTAGTCCGAAGGTAAAGTTAGATGCGAACGAGGTCAAAGGAGATCGAAAAACCGTTCCATCGCCGATCGGGTTGGCGATTCGCTTGTTTTAGGCCTAGCTTAAACCAAGAGCAACCTGTTTTGGACTCGTCCGCTGCGAGCAGTGGCTGCTGGCTCCAAGCTCGCTTGAGCCACAGCTCTGGCTCGCAGAGCTGGTGTTACTTTCTTATTCCCTATTCCGCAATCCTATTGTAGTTCAAAGGTAGTCGCCGGGCTGACGAACCAACTATGTATTATCCCGCAGCGCGTGCACGGCCCCGTGCACGGGTGTCTTTCGCAGGTTGGCTTTGGCCATGAACTCATCAAAACGGACGGGTGAATTTCTGGCAAGGTTTATTTAGGCTGTTTTCGCCCATGACACGGCGGGTTGCGCATGCCAAAACTTGCCACCGCCGCATTGGCAATCTATCTTGCGCGTCCTTATGGAAAAAGTTGTTATTATCGGATCGGGCCCGGCGGGCTGGACGGCGGCGCTTTACACGGCGCGCGCGCAGCTTGCCCCGCTCGTGCTCACCGGCAAACAGCCCGGCGGCCTGCTCACCACCACCAGCATCGTCGAAAATTTCCCCGGCTTCCCCGAAGGCGTGGACGGTTACGAGCTGATGACCCGGATGCAGAAACAGGCCGAGCGCTTCGGCGCCAAGACCAGTTTCGGCGTCGTTGAGGCCGTGGATTTTTCCAAACAGCCTTTTGCGCTCACCGTGGACGGCGAGAAGGTGGAGGCGGAAACCGTCATCATCGCCACCGGCGCGAGCCACAAGCATCTCGGCGTGCCCGGCGAGGATTTGCTGGAGACCAAGGGCGTGACCTATTGCGCGACGTGCGACGGCGCGCTGCCGGTGTTCCGCAACCAGCCGCTGGTCGTGGTGGGCGGCGGCGATTCCGCGTGCGAAGAGGCGCTTTATCTGACGCGCTTCGGCGCGGTGGTTTATCTGGTTCACCGCCGTGATGCATTGCGCGCGTCCAAAATCATGCAGGATCGCGTCCACGCGCACACCAAGATCAAGCCGATCTGGGATTCCGCCGTGACGGAAATTCTCGATGTGAAGCAGGACAAAGTGACCGGCGTAAAATTGAAAAATCTCAAGACCGGCGCGGAAAGCTTTCTGGAGTGCGCGGGCGTCTTTATCGCCATCGGTCACGAACCGAACACGGAACTTTTCAAGGGCCGGATCGAGACGGACGCGAACGGTTTCATCGTTCCCAAGGAAGGCATGATGACGAATGTGCCGGGCGTGTTCGTGGCGGGCGATTGCGCGGACCATTTGTATCGCCAGGCCATCACGGCGGCGGGCGCGGGCTGCGCGGCGGCGATTGACGCGGAAAGATTTCTGTCAGCGCGGAATGAGTAAGCCGGGCAGGGCGCCGGCGGATGGCAGTTTAGGTTGACATTGGCAAATTAGGAACGCCGCCTTCAGGCGGCTGCAACCTGGAAAGAAAAGTCTGCCGCCTGAAGGCAGCGTTCCGATTAACGCGCTCTTGTGCCAATGTTTTTTTAACCGCTATGACAAGATTTGGCGAGGTTTTCGCAATTTTGTTCCAGAGTTCGGCGTTGACGGTGAAGCGTTCTTCGGTAGAATTTCGTCATCGGTTTAAGGAAATTGATTCCACCACCAATTAGAAAATAAACAAAATTATGGCAGTCAAAGTTGCAATCAACGGATTCGGCCGCATCGGCCGGATGGTCTTCCAGGCGCTCTGTGATCAGGGCTTGCTGGGCAAATCAATTGACGTCGTCGCCGTCGTGGACGTATCCACGGACGCCGACTACTTCGCCTACCAGATGAAATATGATTCTGTGCACGGCAAGTTCAAGCACGCCGTCGCCACGGAAAAGAGCAATCCCGCGCTCGAAGAGCCCGACATCATCGTCGTCAACGGCCACAAGGTCAAATGCGTCGGCGCGGTGAAAGACCTCGCGACATTGCCGTGGAAGGCGATGGGCGTGGACATTGTCATCGAATCCACTGGGCTCTTCACCGACAGCGAAAAGGCCAAGGCGCATCTCGCCGCCGGTGCCAAAAAAGTCATCATCTCCGCGCCCGGCAAGGGCGAGGTCAAGACCACCGTCATGGGCGTCAACGAAAACGAATACGACGCGGCCAAGCACCACATCGTTTCCAACGCCTCCTGC
>Ga0182016_10003593_pt1 | contig 17631 bp, 15 predicted proteins | sample 712S2MmetaG_FD_120491 | JGI IMG/M metagenome (GOLD analysis project Ga0182016, IMG submission 120491) | Permafrost microbial communities from Stordalen Mire, Sweden - 712S2M metaG | ecosystem: Environmental > Terrestrial > Soil > Wetlands > Permafrost | place: Sweden: Stordalen | collected...
AGCGGCAGGCGGCGGAACGGCGCGTCGGCCGGCAGCAAAGAGCGCACGCGCTGCATGAAAGGCTCGATGGCGGAACCATAGGTAGATCGCACCGCGATGCCGCCGAGCCCCGGTGGGTCGACCGCGAGGAGGCAAGCCGCCAGCGCCATGTCCTGCCCGGCGCTCCAGAATGCGGCGGTCATGGTCCAAACAACTCGGCTGTCGCGCGCTCCACGCGGCTGGTCGAGCCGGCCTCGTCGAGCGGGTCGCGCCGCAGCCGGTGGCGAAGCGCCGACGACGCGACGCGGCGCAGATGAGAATCATCGACTTTGTTTTTTCGATCGAGCGCCGCAAGCGCCCGCGCGGTGCGGATCAAGGTAAGCTCGCCGCGCAGCCCGTCGGTGCCAAGGCTCATGCATAGCCTGGCGGCATGCTCGCGGACGACGTCGGGAACGGTCACCGAACCGAGCCTGCGCTTCGCCGCCACGACATTCCGCCTGAGCTCTTCATCGGCAGATTTCCACTTCTGCAAAAAGCCAGCGGGATCGCGCTCGAATTCTTCCCGGCGCCGCACCACCTCGATGCGTAATTCGAGTTCAGCCGGTGTCTTCACTTCGACCGATAGCCCGAAGCGATCGAGAAGCTGCGGCCGGAGCTCGCCCTCCTCCGGATTGCCGGTCCCGATCAGCACGAAGCGGGCCGGGTGCCGGACGCTAAGACCCTCACGCTCGACGACGTTCTCGCCGGAGGCGGCAACATCGAGAAGCAGATCAACCAGATGATCTTCGAGAAGATTGACTTCGTCGATATAGAGAAAGCCGCGATTTGCCCGCGCCAGCAAACCGGGCTCGAACGCCTTGATGCCCCGCGACAGCGCCCGTTCGAGATCGAGCGCGCCTACAACACGGTCCTCGGTCGCGCCCAGCGGCAGGTCTACCACCGGCACCGGGATGAGCTGCGTCTTTAATCGTCCGTGGCTGGAGCGCTCGTGGCATTCCGAGCACATCGCCCCGTTGCCCGCCGGATCGCAATGATACCGGCAACCTTCCACGGTCTTCATTTCTGGGAGCAAAGCCGCCAAAGCGCGAACGGCAGTTGACTTGCCCGTGCCGCGCTCACCGAAAACCAGGACCCCGCCGATGCTCGGATCGATCGCCGAGACCAGGAGCGCGAGCTTCATCTCGTCTTGGCTGACGATCGCAGAGAATGGATACACCGCGCGCATGGACCTTCACACAGCCTTCGCCAGAAGTCCGGCTCCCGCCCTGCTCTTCAGTTCGGCGGCCGCGTCGGCGCCGAGCCGGGCGGCGTCGATAGCCGAGCCCGTTCGCCGCACCTCATAGGCAGCCAAGCCGTGGGGCTGCAGGATCATGCCGCGAAACGCGATACCCGTTTCCGAAACAACCGCATGTCCGGCGATCGGCGTGCGACATGAGCCGTCGAGCACCGCTAAAAAGGCGCGCTCAGCGGTCACGGCGACCGCCGTCGCAGGGTGATTGATCGCGGCGAGAAGCTCGCGGGTGCGCTCGTCATCTGCCCGCGCCTCGATCGCAATGGCGCCCTGGCCGACGGCCGGCAGGAATTCGTCGATCGAAAGCACCTGCGTCACCGTAGCGGTAAGGCCGAGCCGGATGAGGCCCGCCATACCGAGAATCGTGGCGTCGAGCTCACCGTCATCGATTTTGCGGAGCCGGCTATGCACGTTGCCGCGCAACGGCCGCACGGCGATGTCGGGGCGCATTCGCCTGATCTGCGCTTCTCGCCGCATCGATGCCGTGCCGAGCGTTGCCCCACGCGGCAGTTTCCGCACGGTGCCGCCATCGCGGGCGATGAGCGCGTCGCGCGCATCGCCGCGCTCCAGATAAGCGGCGATCGTTAATTCATGCGGCAGGACAGTCGGCATGTCCTTCGCCGAATGCACCGCGACATCGATCTCGCCCGCAGTGAGCGAAACCTCTATTTCCTTGGTGAAAAGGCCCTTGCCGCCGAGTTCGCTGAGCGGCCGATCCTGGATCCGATCGCCGGTCGTTTTAATGACTTTGATTGCAATATCGTCGTCGTCCAGTCCGCAGATCGCGGAGAGCTGCCGACAGACGGCGGCGGCCTGGGCGAGCGCAAGGGGGGACCCCCGCGTGCCGACGCACAACTTCGAATTTTTGGAAGCTGCCATCATGTCGTTTGATACCCGCGAACCCTGGCCAGCATTTGCTCGACATGCGCGATTGGCGTCTGGGGAAGAATGCCGTGCCCCAGGTTGAAGATGAACGGCGCGCCGCCAAAGGCAATCATCACATCGTCCACGGCGCGGTCGAGCGTCGCACCGCCGGCCACCAACAAATCGGGATCGAGATTGCCTTGCACCGGCACGCGCGTCTGGATGTGCTCGGATACAAAACGCCGATCGATCGCGGTCTCGAGACTGACCGCATCGACGCCGGTCTCATCGACATAACGCGGGACCTTCTCGCCGGCCCCGCGTGGAAATCCGATGATCTTCGCACCTGGGCACTTTTCGCGTACTCGCCCAATCAGCCGCTTGGTCGGCTGCACACACCAGCGCTCGAATTCATCGGCGGGCAGCGCTCCAGCCCAGGTATCGAAAATCTGCACGCAGTCGGCGCCGGCCTGGAGCTGATGAACCAGATATCGCGCCGACACATCGACGATCTTGTCGATGAATCTGCCGAAGGCAATCGGCTCGCGCGCCGCAAGCTGCTTGGCGGGCATTTGATCAGGGGTTCCGCGGCCCGCAACCATGTAGGTAGCCAACGTCCACGGCGCGCCACAAAATCCGATCAAAGTGACATCATTCGGCAAACGCGCTTTGACGCGCCGGACAGTCTCGTAGATCGGCGCCAGGATAGCCTGGTCGGCATCCCGCCGCAGCAGGTTGAGCGCCGCCGCGTTCGTAAGCGGCGTGAGCCGGGGTCCCTCGCCCGCCATAAAGCGGACCGGCTGGCCGAGCGCATGCGGGATGACGAGAATGTCCGAGAAGAGAATTGCCGCGTCGAAGCCGAACCGCCGGATCGGCTGAAGCGTCGCTTCCGCTGCAAGTTCGGGATTGAAGCAAAGCTCGAGGAAGCCGCCCGCCCGCTCGCGCACGGCGCGGTACTCCGGCAGATAACGACCCGCTTGCCGCATCAGCCATACCGGGGGGACCCGCTCGCAACTCCCGGACAATACCCGCAGCAGCGGCTTGTCGGCCGACGCCTCGAAGGGCGGAGTCAAAACGGAACCGCGTGCCAACATGCGTCGTCCGCCATGGAAACCTGATGCAACAGGTTGCGACTCCTATGACCGATTGTCTACATAAATTTACACTAGTGCTGTAAATAGGGCCTGTCAAAGCGTCCTCGGAACGGCCGCCGCGACGGCACTTGGCGCAATTATTCCGGATGGTCCACGTGAAGTTTGTTCCCATCATCGTTGTCGTTTTCGTTTTACTCGCAGTGTCGATTGGTCTGTGGCTGTGGACGCCGGACAAAAGCCGCAGCATTCTTCAGGCCAAATACCTCAACGCACCCGGCGACATCGTAGAGATCTTGGGCACGCATCTGCATGTTCGCGACAGCGGGGCGAAAACGTCGCCCGCGATCATTCTGCTGCACGGCTTTGGCTCGAGCCTGCAAACTTGGGATGCATGGGCATCAGTCCTGCAAAACGACCACAGGGTCGTCCGCTTCGACCTGCCGGGCTCCGGCCTCTCGGAGCCGGATCCGACCGGGGATTACACCGACGCGCGGACCCTGGCGTTGATCGGGGCGTTGATGGATCGGCTGCAGATCGATCAGGCCAGCGTCATCGGCAATTCTATTGGCGGCCGTATCGCGTGGAAATTCGCCGCCGAGTATCCGCAGCGAGTGCGGAAACTCGTTCTGATTTCGCCGGACGGTTTCGCAAGCGCCGGCTTTGGTTATGGCGACAAGCACACCGTCCCGGCCAGCATCAAACTGATGCGATATTTCCTGCCCAAAACGCTTGTTCGTCAATCGATCGCGTCAGCCTATGGCAATCCCTCCGCGCTTACGGAGGAAACCCTCGACCGCTACTACGACCTAATGCGGGCTCCTGGCGTGCGCCAGGCCATGATCGAACGCATGGAACAGACCGTTTTGCTGGACCCCGAACCGCTGCTGCGGAAGATTAGCGCGCCAACGCTTCTGGTCTGGGGCGAGAAGGATGCGCTGATACCCTTCGGCAACGCCGACGATTACTTGCGCGACATCCGTGATGCCCGGCTCGTCTCATTCCCGGAGCTGGGACATGTGCCACAAGAGGAGGCGCCCGCTTTGTCGGTGCAGCCTGTGCAATCGTTCCTCGCTCAGTAATCGACGTCGCCCTGCGCCGGTTAGTGCAGCTTCACATGCGGCTCGGTGCGCCGCGTCATGAAACGAGTGATGGTATCCAATGTCACGGTTAGTGGACCATGCAGCGCCGTCTCATGCATCTTGTAGAGCGACCGATACACCAGCCGGGCGACATAGCCCTCAACGAGCATACCTTTCCCGGCGACGAAGCCCATGAGACTGCCGATCGTGCTGAACTCGCCGAGCGAGACCAGCGATCCAAAATCCCGATAGCGAAAGGGCTCGACGGGCTGACCGGACAATCGCCGTCTGATCTGCTTGAGCAGATGTGAAGCCTGCTGATGAGCCGCCTGAGCGCGGGGAGGAATCGGCTGCGACTTTCCTTCCTCGACCAGATAGGCGCAGTCTCCCATTGCGAATATGTTATCGTCGCTCGTTGTCTGCAACGTCGGCCGCACCACGAGCTGGCATGCCTTGCTGGTCTCGAGTCCATCGAGATTCCGCAGTACGTCCGGACCTCGGACGCCCGCCGCCCACACAACCAGCTCGGACGGCACGAATTGACCGTCGGCCAGCTGCACACCGTCCCGTTTCACCTCGGTGACGCGAGCGCCGGTGCGGACCTCGACGCCGAGCTCTCCGAGCAGCCTCGCGGTGGATTCCGATAAACGCCTTGGCAACATCGGCACGATGCGATCGGCGGCCTCGATCAAAGTGATCTTGATGTCCTTGTCGGGGTCGATCTTGTCGAGCCCGAAGGCGACGACGCCGCGTACGGTACGGTGTAGTTCCGCCGAAAGCTCGGTACCGGTCGCGCCGGCACCGATGATCGCGACGTGAAGCTGGCCCGGCCGAATCGGCTCGGTCTGCGTGTGTGCCAAAAGGCAAGCATTGATCAGACGGCGATTGAAACGCTGAGCCTGTTCCGGCGTATCGAGGCAGATGGCGTGTTCATTCACGCCGGGAGTGCCGAAATCGTTGCTCACGCTGCCGATCGCGATCACGAGCGTATCATAGCCGATCGATCGCTGCGGCGTGATCGGTCGACCCTCTTCATCGTTATTGGCGGCAAGGTGCACCAGCCGCCGTGTGCGATCGAGCCCCGTCATCTCACCGAACCGAAATCGAAAGCCGTGCCAATAGGCCTGCGCCAGATAGTCCAGCTCATGCCGTGATACGTCCATGCTGCCGGCCGCCACCTCGTGAAGCAGGGGCTTCCAAAGATGGGTGCGTGACCTCTCCACAAGCGCGACCTCGGCGCGTCGACGCCGGCCGAGCTTGTCGCCAAGGCGGGTGACAAGCTCAAGCCCTCCCGCTCCCCCGCCTACGACGACGATGCGGTGGAGCGTGTTCACCGCGGGATCGTGGTCGTCCGACTTAGAGCCTGTCATGACAGATCGTTCCGATGCGATAAATCGCTGCGCAAGATCGTTCGTCGTGTTGTGGTTTCTTGCCAGATTCCGAAGAACAGGACCATTTTCAGGTCAAGCCGCTGCCACCCGGACGTGCCAGTCACCGCCAATCATTCCGCCGCGACGCGTATCGAGCTTGCTCTCTGCGACAGATGCCGCACGGCCGCACCGACACCGGAGCCGGGCTCGAAAGCGAGCCCGACGTCGCGCATCGCGAGTTCGACGCCGCCTAGCGCTTGCAACACCATAATCTCGTTGAGCCAGCCGAGATGGCCGATACGGAACACCTTGCCGGCGACCTTGTTAAGCCCGGAGCCCAGAGACAAGCCGTAGCGGTGGTAGGCCGTCTTGATGACATCATTGGCATCGAACGAGGCCGGCACGACCACCGCCGTTACCGTGTCGGAATACCATTCCGGTCCGTGCGCGCAATTGCGCAAGCCCCAGGCTTCGACCGCGACGCGGACTGCGCCGGCGAGCCGCTGGTGACGGGCGAAGACGTTCTCCAGGCCTTCTTCCAACAACATATCGATAGAGGCCCGCAACCCACGCAGCAAAGTAGCGGCAGGCGTGTAGGGAAAATATCCTTGTGCGTTGGCCTTGATCATGTCCGCGAAGTCGAAAAAACAGCGCGGCAGCTTTGCCGTGCGGCTCGCAGCAAGAGCCTTTTTGCTGACGCACACGATCGCCAGTCCGGTCGGCATCATGAAACCCTTTTGCGAGCCGGCGACGGCAACATCAACGCCCCACTCTTCCGTCCGAAAATCGATCGACGCAATCGAGCTGACGCCGTCGACGAACAACAGTGCGGGGTGGCCAAGATCGTCGAGGATCGCCCGCACGCCGGCAACGTTTGATGTCACCCCGGTCGAGGTTTCGTTGTGCGTGACCAGAACGGCTTTGATCTTATGCTGCTTATCCGCTTCGAGACGGGCTCGATATTGATCGAGCGGAAGCCCTTTGCCCCACTCGACCTCAATTGGATCGACCTCGAGCCCAAAACGCTGGCAAAGATCGACCCACAGCAACGAGAATTGGCCGAACACCGCTGCAAGCACACTGTCCCCCGGCGACAATGTATTGGCGATCGCCGCTTCCCAGCCGCCCGTTCCCGAGCCCGGAAAGACGAAAACCTGACCGGTTTCGGCCCGGAAGATTTTTTTCAGGTCGGCAAGCAAGGGGATCGTGAACTGGGGAAAATCGGGCGCACGGTGATCCTCCAACGCCACATCCATGGCTTGGCGAATGCGGAACGGCATGTTGCTCGGGCCGGGTACCGCAAGTCCTTTGAATCCTGGCATTCGAAGCCTCCCAGAGAGTGTCTTGATTTTTCGGGCGAACGCGAAACGCGCCCGCGATGAAGCGGAACGGCCCGGAAGTAGCATCAAGTTACGCAAAGGGGAGGCTTAATCTTGTATTTGTGTTATATGTTTGCAAACAAATCTTTAGATTATGTTGGATTGTTAATTTCGGACAGGAAGCCATGGTGAAGACCTTTGTCGGCCCGCAGCTTCGTCAACTGCGGCGAGAGCGAAAGCAGACCCAATCCGAGATGGCAAAAACGCTGGGCATAAGCGCCGGCTACGTGAACCTCTTGGAAAACAACCAGCGCAGTCTGTCGGTGCGGCTTTTGATGTCGCTCGCTGACTCCTACGGGGTCGACTGGCGGGACATCGTTCGCGACGAGACTTCCAGTCTGCTCTCCGAGCTACGCAACGCCATCCGAGATCCGATGTTTTCGGGGGGTGTACCGGACCTCGCGGAGCTACGCGCGGCCATCGATCATGCGCCGCGGCTGGTCGAACAATTTCTTCGCCTGTACGGCATCCATCGAACGACGATCGAACGCATCATGCGCCAAAGTACCGGCGGTATGTCCGAAGGACTACTGGCGACCTCGGCGGAGGCCGTGATCCATGATTTCTTCCGCGATCGATCGAACTATTTCCACGTCCTCGAGGTCGCTGCCGAGAAATTGCGGGCGGCGGCGTCCTGCGAAACCGACGACATCTACGCCGTTCTCAAGGCGCGGCTGCTCGACGAACACGGCATCCGCGTGAGACGGCGCCCAACCGAAGAAATGACCCAGACGCTTCGCGTCTATGATCGGGAAGGCCGCATAATTCACCTTTCGGAGGCGCTGGACCATTGCAATCAGGTATTTCAACTAGCCCACGTCCTCTGCCTCGTCGAATTGCAAAGCCTGCTCGACGAACTGACTACGGGCAGCGGGATCGACAGTCAGACGGGCCTTGCAAGGTGCCACGTCGAACTCGCCAATTATTTCGCTGCCGCATTCCTGATGCCGTATGAAACCTTCCTGCACACGGCGGAAAGCACGGCCTACGACATCGATCGCATCTCGGCGCGCTTCGCGGTGTCGTTCGAGCAAGCTTGCCATCGCCTAACCACACTGCAGCGACCTGGCGCCCAGGGCGTTCCGTTTTTCTTCCTGCGCGTCGACAAGGCCGGCAATGTGACAAAGCGCTTCAATTCCACCTCCTTCCACCTTGCCGAATATGGCGGCGCCTGCCCGGTCTGGAACATCCACATGGCATTCCGCACCCCGGGCGTCATTCTTCCGCAATTCGTAGAACTGCCCGACGGCGAACGGTTTTTTACGATCAGCAGAACGGCGGACCGGCCGGCTATCAATTTTCAAACCCAGGATCACCGCCTCGCGGTCGCACTGGGCTGCGAGCTGAAGTTCGCCAAAAAGCTTGGCTATGCGTCTCGCTATAATCTCGACGATCAGGACATGTTCAGCCGCATTGGCATCAACTGTCATCTCTGCCCCAGGCAGGCCTGTTCGCAGCGCGCCCACCAGCCTGTGTTCATGGAGCTGCCGCTCGACACAAGCCGGCGCGGTAATACCCGACATGAAAGCTGAGGTCGCGGGGTATTACTTTGGTTGCCGTCGGCGCGGCCGATTTTCATGGCCCGGATAATGCGACGTGTTGCGAGCGGGGCAATAGTCGGTGCCGATAACCGAACCGATCGTAGCGCTCGACGTGGACCGCCTCTGCGACTTCCCGATCGCTCTCTGCGAGCGTCGGATGAACATGTTTCGCGGGGAGCTGGGGATGAACTGCTGAGAAGGCTGCATTTGTGGACCCGATTGGAGTGGCCGCTAGTCTTACAGGTCGCGCTGGGATCTTCGTTCGACTAAAACGGCGGTGGGGACAGGCCAAAGCGTGCACAGGCGGCTCTGACCGTATTGGCGAGGAGGCATGCGATCGTCATTGGTCCGACACCGCCGGGCACAGGCGTGATTGCCTGAGCAACACTGCGCGCCTCCTCGAACGCGACATCACCCAAGATCTTTTGCCGACCGTCGCGCGTCACCCGATTGATGCCGATATCGATCACCGTCGCGCCGGGCTTGATCCAGTCTTTTCTCACGAATTCAGCTCGGCCGACGGCTGCAAACAATAGGTCGGCCTTGCGCGCGAGCACGGGCAGGTCCCTGCTTTTAGAGTGGGCCACCGTCACGGTCGCATTTTCCCCGAGAAGCAGCTGTGCCAACGGCTTGCCAACAATGGTGGAACGCCCGATCACCAGAGCGTCGAGACCCGCCAGGGAAAGATGGACCGACTTCGCCAACATAATGCAGGCCAAAGGCGTGCAAGGCGCGAGGGCCGGTTGGCCGACCGCAACGCGCCCAACGTTCAAGGGATGGAATCCGTCCACGTCCTTGGCGGGATCAATCGCAGCGATCACCGCATGGGAATCAATGTGAGGAGGCAATGGAAGTTGCACCAGAATGCCGTCCACATCGCGGTCTTCATTGAGACGGGCGATGAGAGCTAGCAGTTCGTATTGGCTTGCCGATGCCGGCAAGCGATGATCAATCGGGTGCATCCCGGTCTCGGCCAACATCTTCTTTTTGTTCGCGGTGTAGATTTCGCTTGGGGGATCGTCGCCCATCTGTATGACGGCGAGGCCGGGAATAATGTGGTGGCGTGCCGCAAGGTTGCGGACCTCTTTGGAAACGCGCGTGCGCAGATCGGCCGCCATGGCTTTTCCATCGATCAGATTCGCGGTCATGCTGAGATATCTCTGGTCCGCAAAACGCAGATCGCCGCCGTACCTTCCAGGCGATAACCATGCGCGTGCGCGGCATCAGAATCACTTCGCCGATCTGCCACGTCCCTCATCGTTATCGCCCATGTTCATTGTCTGTATTGCCAGTCGTCCACGTCGTCAGGTCAGACGTCGGCGGCGCGCCGATCACTTGACTTGGCCGACCTGCTCGGAAATTCTCGATGTTTCTTATGACCTGCCGCCAGACCGTCCGTATGGCTTCGATGCTGGCCCAGGCTACATGCGGCGTAACGATCACATTGGAATGATCGAGCACCGAAACTAGCGCGTTGTCCGGTCCGGGCGGCTCGCTAGTCAGGCAGTCGAACCCGATCCCCGAAATGAGACCGAGCTCGAGGGCCCTCACGAGATCTCGTTCGTCAACCAGCCCGCCACGGCCGCAATTGATTATCAACGGGCGCTTCTTCATCTGCCGAAATTCTGGAAGCGCCAGCATATTTCGGGTGCCGGCAAGCAAAGGGCAGTGCAACGTGATGACGTCTGCCGTCGCCAGGACTTCATCAAAGGGGGTATAAAGCGGACCGAGGCCGCAGACGCCCTTGTGAGCGGCGAACAGCGTTCGCATGCCGAACGCTTCACCCAACCTGGCGACCCGCTGTCCGATGACACCTTCGCCGAAAATGCCCAGGACCGAGCCCGCTAGTTCGTTGATAGGATGCGAGAAGAAGCAGAACTGATCTGCCTCCTGCCATTTTCCCGCGATCACATCCCTCCGGTAGCCTGCAAGCGACCGCCGCAGGGCAAGGATGAGCGCAAATGTATGCTCGGGCACCGAGTTGACTGCGTAACCTTGGACGTTTGAGATAATTATTCCGCGTTCGGTAATGGCGTCTATGTCGAAGGCGTCATAACCGGTCGCCGGAATCGCAATCATCTTGAGACGCGGCAGCTTCTCGATGCTGTCGCGTCGAATCGGCACCTTGTTCGATATCGCTATGTCGCAATCCTTCAGCCGTTCGACCACTTTTTCTGGTCTGGTGCGGTCGTGCTCGATCCATTCGTGCGCGAATGCTGGACGCTCCAGCTGCGCAAGCGGAGCCATGGTGCTGCGATCGAGGAAGACGATGCGGGTCATATAGAGCTATTGCAACTTGTCTGTGATCCCCGAATGATCACCGCGCGATGAAGTGATCGTCGGGGTCTGGCACCGCCAGTAAGGGACTGCTACGCGGCTTTGATCGCAGCCGGCCGTCTTTCGCATGGCCTTCTCCTGATCAATAGTCTGTTCTGGCTTCATTATATCTCGTTGCGGCTTTTTTCGTCGTCCAACATGGCTTCCTAGTTGCGCTTAGGTTCCTATTCGCTCTACGGACTGGCCACGGCGTGACCGCGAAATATGAGCTTCCTCTGCAGCGGAAGAGATCATGGGCTTCGGCCGCGCAGACTTGTTTTTCGCGACAGTCGCGTCGACCGCCGCAACAGTTCGCTCGATCTGCGGATGCGTGATCCCGAATTGACCGCCAATAATCTGCACAAGCTTGTCGACACGCTCGATCATTGGTGCGCCCGCCGCTATAGCGCGTGCTACCGACGACGGCTGGTTCAGCCGTTCGGCGGCCGCCAGATACTTCTCGAATGCCACTAAATCACCCGGTTGCGCGCCGAGCCGCAGCACCATGGAGTCGACGCACGCATAGATCTCACGTGACAAGTCTGGATCGGAGTGGACTGCTTCACGGATCGAGACAGGAGCACCCCCAGTCACGCAACGGTAGTTGCCGGTAAGCAACATCGCCCACTTCGCGAATGGGACGAACAACGAGTCATGAACACGAATTTTCACCGGAACGTCGAGACCTTGGAGCCTCACGCTATCGATATCGTTGGCCAGTTTCGTCAGCATCTCATTGTGCACAGGCGAAGCGAAAACGGCCGCCTTGAAATTCGTTGGCAGGCTGACATGAAGAACGTTCGCGGGCTCTTCGCTTGGACGAAATGCCTGCGGGTCCGGGGAGCACAACGTCACCATCTGTGGATCAAACCGGTCCCAGACACGGGCATGCGAATATGCAACTTCGGCCGCATCGGCATCGATCGTCGGAATTCGTTTGAGATAGGGGAGAGGCGGCATATTCATGAGCGACAGGCAGGGGACCCTCGCTTCCGCAATGCCGGTGAGTAGCATCGCTACGTCGTGGTCGAGATATTGCGGTTCCTGCATGGCAAGCACGACGAGATCGTAGCCAGTCGGATCGACCTTCTCGGGTGTACTGGCGTCCAACCGCCCTGGCAGTTCGGCAGAACGGATTGAGCGACGCGATTGCTCGCCCTTCAAAACCAGATGGACATCGGTACCGTTCGCGTTGATGATTTCTGCTGTGGCTGTGCGGCAGACCAAAGTAACGTCATGACCCGCCATCAGGCATTTCGTGCCAAAAAGTGATCCGTATGACGCTCCGAGGATCAGTATTCGGTAGGTCATCACCCCCCCTTGCGGTCTTTGTTCTACGGTCCTCGGAATGGGGCCGGATGGGTTAGCTGATAGTATCAACTTAAGTCAGCCTGCATTCCTTTTCGCGTTTTTGTGTTGCATGTTTACAAACATAACCACATCATCTGTTGTATTGTAACTTTGTTGGCCACAGTTTCGCTGAAGACGTTGTCGGCTTGCCACTGCGTGAGCCGCGGCTAAGGCGAAAGGGCGCGAGTTATGAAAAAGGCCGCTGTCGCGGAAATCCCCGATGCCGCCGCGCCCTAGCAAATATCGACAAGAGTAATTTGCATCGTCCAGTTTCCCAGCGTGGCGTAATTGGTCGGGTCGTAAGTCGCATACGCGAGCGCGCCGTACAGCAACGCCAGCAGAAACGCTGTGACGATGGAATCCTCGCGAAGGCCCGGAACAACGGCGAAAGCACGACTCCAACTGGATAGGCCAGATAGAATACGATGGCCGGTCCGCCCGCAGACTGGACAGCAATATGTCGCTGAGCACAGGCCGGTTGAGAATATTGGCCATTATGCTGAGCCAGCCGGCATCGGTGATACTGAATAGAACCAACAGGTAGAAGTAAGCGACCAAAACTCTCTCGAGGACCCGGGCGATCGGCGAAGGTTCTATTTGTCAATTCATTGGTCGAGCCAAAAATGCAAAACCCAAACGTCAAAAAAGCCAATGATTTCATGGTGGGCCCGGGAGGATTCGAACCTCCAACCAAGCGGTTATGAGCCGCTAGCTCTGACCATTGAGCTACGGGCCCGCACCATCCGCAACGCGCGGGGAGGCAAGAAAATAGACATTATATATAGCAGGAATTTCGCTAGCCCTGCCGGCTCAATAAGAACACCGCTTGTTCGCCGAACAGATTCCAGAACCACCACGGCATTTTCAGCCGTATCCGGCCGCCCCAGGCATTGAGCGCGACCGCCTGCTCCATCTTGGCGCCGACGGCGCGGCACAATTCGCGGAAATCCTTGATGCTGCAGAAATGGATGTTCGGCGTCTCCCACCAGGCATAGGGCAGATTGTCGGTATGCGGCATGTGGCCGCCGAAGAACAGTTGCAGGCGAATACGCCAATGGCCGAAATTCGGAAACGACACGATGCCATGGCGGCCGATGCGGAGCATGTGCTCGAGCACGACGCGGGGCTGGCGGGTCGCCTGCAGCGTCTGCGACAGGATGACGAAGTCGAAGCCGTCGGCCGGATAGGCTTCAAGATCGGTGTCGGCGTCGCCCTGAACCACGGCGAGCCCCTTGGCGACGCATTCGTTGACGCCTTCGCGCGACAGTTCGATACCGCGGCCGTCGACGCCGCGCGTTTCCAGCAAGCGCAGCAATTCGCCGTCGCCGCAGCCGACGTCGAGTACACGGGCGCCGGGCTGCACCATGTCGGCGACCACCAGCAAGTCGATACGCGAGCCGCCCTGCCCGCGCGCCGCTCCCGCCATGGTGAGATCGTATTTGAGACGCGACAGCATCGTCACCTCGCCGGCAAGCCGCGCGATTTCGCGGCGCCCTCGAGAAAGCCGCGCACGATCGCCAAAAATTCCGGCTCGTCGAGCAGGAACGCGTCGTGGCCCTTGTCGGTCGTGATCTCGGCGAAGGAGACACGCGCGCCCGAGGCATTGAGCGCATGCACGATGGCGCGCGATTCCGCGGTCGGAAACAGCCAATCGCTGGTGAACGAGATCACGCAAAAACGCGTCGGGGTGCCGCGAAACGCGTTGGCGGCGACGCCGTCATAGTCGCCGGCAAGATCGAAATAATCCATCGCGCGCGTCAGATAGAGATAGGAATTGGCATCGAACCGTTCGACGAAGGTGATGCCCTGGTGCCGCAGATAAGATTCGACCTGAAAGTCGGCATCGAAGGAAAACGTCGGATTGTCGCGGTCCTGAAAGCGGCGGCCGAATTTGCGGTGCAGCGCGGCGTCGGAAAGATAGGTGATATGCGCGCCCATGCGCGCGACCGCGAGCCCGCGCCGCGGATTGGTGCCTTCGGCGAAATAGCGCCCGCCGCGCCACTCCGGATCGGCCATCACCGCCTGGCGGCCGACTTCGTGAAAGGCAATGTTCTGCGCCGAATGCCGCGTCGCCGCCGCGATCGGCAGCGATGCAAAAACGCGGTCGGGATAGCTCGCCGCCCATTGCAGCGCCTGCATGCCGCCCATCGATCCGCCTGCCACCGCGAACAAGGTCTCGATGCCGAGGTGATCGAGCAGCATCGCCTGGGCGCGGACCATGTCGCGCACCGTGATCACCGGAAACTCGAGGCCCCACGGCATGCCTGTCGCCGGATTGGTCGAGGCGGGGCCGGAGCTTCCCATGCAGCCGCCGACGACATTCGGGCAGATGACAAAATAGCGCTCGGTATCGATCGGCCGGCCGGGACCCACCATGGTCTCCCACCAGCCGCCCTTGCCGGTCACCGGGTGATCGTTGACGACATGCTGGTCGCCGGTCAGCGCATGGCAGACCAGAATGGCGTTCGAGCGGTCGGCATTGAGAGCGCCGTAAGTCTGATAGGCGATCTGCAGCGGCGCGAAATCGACGCCGGCATCGAGCCGCAGCGGCTTGTTGGCCGGAAACCGCACCACCGGCGAATGCGGATCGTCCGCTTCGCGCGTGCGGTCGGCCAGATCGAGCGTGGCGCCGGCGTCGGCCATAAGTCTTTCCCGGACCGCCGCATTTCGCGGCGTCTTGCCGCCAGAAGAGCAGCCAAAGGGGCGTAAATAGGCCGCTGTGGCATGGAGTCAACGTTTTCTTTGATTTCGGCCTTAACGGCACCTATCAATCACCCGCACCGCCGGACCAAGACCATGCCGAAACCACCCCGCCATAAGGATGTCTCGCTTGCCGATTTGCGGCGCGAGATCGACCGCATCGATGAGGCCATGCATGCGCTTTTGCTCGAGCGCAGCGAGATCATCGATACCCTGATCGCGGTCAAGAAGACCGAGGAAACCGGTTCGGCCTTCCGCCCGGCGCGCGAGGCCGACATGATGCGGCGGCTGGTGGCGCGGCATCGCGGCACCCTGCCGCTGGAAACCGCCGAGACCATCTGGCGGGTCATTATTTCGACCTTCACCTATGTGCAGGCGCCGTTCTCGGTTCACGCCGATCTGTCGGCGGGCGACGCACTGATGCGCGATTCCGCGCGCTTTCATTTCGGTTTCACGGTGCCGTTCGTGCCGCATATCGGGGCGTCGAGCGTCGTCGAGGCGGTCACCGAATCCAAGGGCGATCTCGGGCTCATTCCGGCCTTCGCGGTCGCCGGCGCAGGACCCTGGTGGGCGGCGCTCGAATTTGCCGCGGCGCCGAAAATCATCGCCCGCCTGCCGTTCGTCGAGCGCGCCAATCACCCGGCCGCCTTGCCGGTCTTTGTGGTTTCCCGCGTCGCCGCCGACGCCATGGTGACCGAAACCGAGGTCTGGAGCATGCGGGTGTCGGGCTGGAGCGCCGCCGCGATCCACACCGTCGCGGCGCTGGCCGATGTCATCGCGGTGCCCGACCGCGCCTTCGACGGCGCCGCGCTTTTGGTGTCGGTCGAGCGTGGCGGCATCGGCGCGGTCGCCGACGCACTGGTCAAGATCGGGGCCTCGATCCGCTCCTCGGCCCTCGTCGGCAGTCACGCGACCCGCTATACGATCCCGTGAAATTTACGCCCCCTCAGCGGGAGCGGAAATCTGGAGAGAAATAGATAATGACTGCAACGCGTCCCATTCCCCGGCCGGGCGTGCTCGACATCGAGGCCTATGTGCCCGGCAAGAGCACCGCGCCGGGCGTCGCCAAGGTCTTCAAGCTGTCGTCGAACGAGACGCCGCTCGGGCCGAGCCCGCACGCGATCGCCGCCTACAAAGCCTGCGCCGATCATCTGGAAGACTATCCGGACGGCTCGGCGAGCGAGTTGCGCGAGGCGATCGGACGCGCCTTCGGGCTCGATCCGGATCGCATCGTCTGCGGCGCCGGCTCCGACGATTTGCTGCATCTGTTGGCGCATGCCTATCTGGTCGACGGCGACGAAGCGATCCACACCACGCATGGCTTCCTGATCTATCCGATCGTGACGCTCGGCGCCGGCGCCAAGCCCGTGGTGGCGCCGGAGAAAGATTTCACCGCCGACGTCGATGCCATTCTCGATCGGGTGACGGCGAAGACCAAGATCGTCTTCCTCGCCAATCCCAATAATCCGACCGGCACCTGTCTCGCCTTCGACGAGGTGAAGCGGCTGCACCGCGGACTGCCGCCGCATGTGCTGCTGGTGCTCGACGCCGCTTACGCCGAATATGTCCGGCGCAACGACTACGAGGCCGGCATCGAGCTTGTCGCCACGTCCGAGAATGTCGTGATGTGCCGAACGTTCTCGAAGATCCATGGCCTCGCCGCGTTGCGGCTCGGCTGGATGTTCGGCCCGGCGCATATTGTCGATGCGGTCAACCGCATCCGCGGCCCGTTCAACCTCACCTCGTCCGCGATCGCTGCCGGCATCGCGGCCATCGAGGACATGGAGCACCAGGAACGCTCGCGCGAACACAACACGCATTGGCTCAACTGGCTGATGGCCGAGATCGGCAAGCTCGGACTGAAAGTGACTCCAAGTGTCGCCAATTTCGTGCTGGTCCACTTCCCGGAGACGAAAGGCCGCACCGCCAAGGACGCCGACACCTTCCTCACGGCGCGCGGACTCATTTTGCGCCAGACCACGGCCTATAAGCTGCCGAATGCCTTGCGCATGACGGTCGGCACCGAGGAAGCCAATCGCCTCGTCGTCGCGGCACTCAAGGATTTTCTGGCGAAATCGTGAGCAAAGCCACACCGATCTTCAACCGTCTCGCGCTCGTTGGCACAGGCCTGATCGGTTCGTCGATCGCACGTGCGGCGCGGGCGCAGGGCACGGTTCGGGAAATCACGGCGAGCGCGCGTTCGGCGGCGACACGCCGGCGCGTCACGGAACTCGGCCTCGCCGACCAGGTGGCCGAAACCAATGCGGCGGCGGTCGCCGGCGCCGATCTCGTCATCGTCTGCGCCCCGGTCGGCGTCTGCGGCGAGATCGCGCGCGAGATCGCGCCGCATCTGCAAAAGGACGCGGTCGTTTCCGACGTCGGTTCGGTGAAGGGCGCGATCCTGCGCGACATGGGCGCCCATCTGCCCGCGGGCGTGCATTTCGTTCCGGCGCATCCGGTCGCCGGCACCGAACATTCAGGCCCCGACGCGGGTTTCGCCGAATTGTTTGTCGGGCGCTGGTGCATCCTCACGCCGCCCGAAGGCGCCGATCCGGCCGCGGTCGAGATTCGCGCGCACGAAGCTGCCCGCGATGCGTCCGCCGAAGAGCACGATCACCCGATCCGCAACGGCGAAGATCTCGTCGAGCTCGAACGAGATCAGCAGCAC
>Ga0182016_10003598_pt1 | contig 17618 bp, 15 predicted proteins | sample 712S2MmetaG_FD_120491 | JGI IMG/M metagenome (GOLD analysis project Ga0182016, IMG submission 120491) | Permafrost microbial communities from Stordalen Mire, Sweden - 712S2M metaG | ecosystem: Environmental > Terrestrial > Soil > Wetlands > Permafrost | place: Sweden: Stordalen | collected...
GCAGGTCGTCCGGATCCGCGGTGGCGATGACCGGTGTGCCGAACTTCCGCTTCACGGCCACGACATGGTGGCGGCGCGACACCTCGACCGGCAGGATCGCCGCCGCAGTCGGGTCGACCCCGTAGCTGTCGAGGTCGACGAACTCGATCTCGCGTTCGTTCGCCATGTACCTCGTGGCCTCCACGTCGCTCATGGATCTCCCATCGGCACACTCGGGGCGGAGATTGAATGGGATTCTGCGACGGACCGTGAGCTGACCCGCCGGTGTCCGGTGGGAGTGGACACAGTTGACGGTCACCGGCACCCGGTCCCTCGGAAACCACCCCGCCCCTGCCTTTCCCGGGTGGCCCCACGTCCTTTCATGCCATCGTACGGTCCCGCACGCGCCCTTCCCGTTGCCGCACGGGTGCGGGATGGGTGCGAACACCACTCCCCCGTCGACGAAAGTCGCAGGTCACCGATGGTCCTGGCGCGCGCGGGTCCGAGCGGTGGGACGTTCCCCCACCGGGAGGCCGCCCCCGTCGGGTCACCCCCGAGGGGCGGCGGGCGTTCGGTCCACGGCGGGGCGGTCGCCCGGTGACCGGGGGGCGCGGCGGTAAGGTGACCCACCCGATCCGGCGAGCTGACGAGGTTCCACCATGGGGTCCAGGCGGGACACACCATCCACCACTCCGCCGCTGACGGACGCCCGGACACGCGCCGGGGCGCCCGTACGGGCGTGTCCCTCCCGTCCGGGACCGCGGCATTGAGCGATCCCTCCGCTTCCGTCGAATGGCTCGTGATCGTCGTGGCCGGGATCCTCGGGCTCCTCGTCGGCTCCTTCCTCAACGTCGTCATCTACCGGGCCCCGTTGGGCCTGTCGGTGTCGACTCCCCGATCCTTCTGCCCGACCTGTGACCGCACCCTGGCCTGGTGGGAGAACGTGCCGCTGCTGTCGTGGTTGGCGCTGCGCGGCCGCTGCCACACCTGCCATGAGCCCATCTCGATCCGGTACCCGCTCGTCGAACTGACGACCGGTGTCGCGTTCGCCCTGGTGGCCTGGGCCTGGCACGGCAACGCTTGCACCGCCGGCTACTGCGTGCTCGCCGCCACGGCGATCGCCGCCGCGCTGATCGAGTACGGCGGTAGCCGGACGCCGTTGTCGGTGGGGGCGGTCGGCGCCGGCCTCGGTGTCGTCCTCATCGTTGCGGCGGCGCTCTGGCTCGGCCGCGATGCCGTGGCCGTGTGGTCCGGGGTGGGGCTCGTGGTGGGTGCCGCAGTGTTCGGCGTGCTCCGGGCCGCGGACCCGGAGTGCCGCGACCCCCGCGGGCACGGTCGGGCGCTGCTGCCCGCCACCGGCTCCTGGCTGGGCGGCGCGGGCGCCGTGGCCGGGACCGCGGTGGTGGCGGGCGCGGTCGCCTGGGTGCTGGCGGCGTTCGTGTGCCTCGTCGTGCTCTGGGGTGCCGGGCGGCGGCGGGTCCACGCCGGGACGGGTCCGTCCGCAGACGGCCGACCGACGGCACCGATGCTGCCGGTCGCGTCCGCTCCGCTGGTGACGGGCATGGTCCTCGCCATGGTCGTGTCCCTCATCGTCGCAGGCTGACCCACCTACCATGGACTGATGGACCGCGTCGCGCCGACCGATCCCCCGTCCCCGGGTCCCGTGCTCCGCACGGTCATCGTCGACGACCACGAACTGCTCCGGGCCGGCACGCGCGGCATCCTCGACGGGGCGGACGGGTTCACCGTCGTCGGCGAGGCGGCGGATGCCGACGAGGCCCGCACGGTGGTGGCCGACACCGCACCCGACCTGGTCATCACCGACATCCGCATGCCGACGTCGAACGGGATCGACCTGGCCGGACAGCTGGTCGACGAGTATCCCGGCCTCCTCGTGGTGATCCTCAGCGCCTACGACGACGAGCACTACGTCCGGGCGGCGCTGGCGGCGGGCGTCTCGGGCTACCTGCTCAAGACACTGCCCAGCCACGAGCTGGTGGCGGCCCTGCGCGACGCCTGCTCCGGAGTGCAGGCCGGCGGCGCCCCGCCCCGCGGGCAGGGCGAGAAGGACCTCGGCGACCAGGGGCCGGACCCGGACGAGCGCCTGACGGCCCGGGAGTCCGAGGTGGTGCAACTTGTGGCCCGGGGCATGTCCAACAAGTCCATCGCCCACCAGCTCGGCATCAGCCCACGCACCGTCGAGGGCCATCTCAACCACGTCTTCGACAAGCTCGACATCCTGTCTCGGACCGAACTCGTCCACTACGCGCTGGCGAGCCGCCTCGTCGTCCGGGAGGGGGACCTCGGCGAACCCGCCCCCGGCCCGGGTGAGCTGCGGTGACCAGCTCGCGGCACTCCGGGCCGGTGTTGACGGCAGCCAGGGACTCGTCGGTCAACCCGTCGGCGGACACCGGACGGAGACGGAGGCGCCGCGGCATCTCCTCGGCGAGGGCGCCGTGGACGGACTCGCGGTTCTGGCTGATCCAACTCCTGGTCCTGGCTTTCGCCCTCGTCCGCCTGGCGGTCACCGTGGCCTACGGGCTCGACTCCGGCGACGTCCTGCTCGAGGTGTCGACGATCGTGATCTTCGTCGTGCCCGTGGTGACCGGCGCGCTCAACTACGGCCTGGCCGGCGGGGTCGCCACCGTCGTCTGGGTCGCGCTGCTCGACATCCCCCGCATGCTCGAGGCCGCCGACCAGGTCAACACGCTCGAGCTGTGGAGCGAGGTCCTGCAGCTCGTCGTGCTCCTGGCCCTGGCGCTCGTCGTCGGAAGTCGCGTGACGGCGGAGACACGGCTGCGCGACCAGGCGGACGCCGCCCAGACGGCCCGGCTGCGGGCGGAACTCCTGTACCAGGACATGTTCGAGTCGAATCGCTCGCCCATCCTGATCGTGGACGGCGACGGCAAGGTCGTCGAGTCCAACGCCGCGGCCGACCGGGTCTTCGGAGGGATGCCCCGGGGTCGGACCAAGGGGTCGGAGGCCCCGCCGGTCGCCGACCGCCGGCTGGTGGACGTCGTCGGACCCGATGCCGCGGTCCGGGTGCTCACCCGACTGCTCGACGACGATCCCCAGGGTCCGGCGGACAAGGCCGCCTCCGGTGGGACGGCGGCGATCGGGTCGTCCGACCCGGCCGACGATTCCGTCCACGTGACCGGGGACCAGGTCGACGACGAACGCCAACGCCCACTCACGTTCGAGTTGGACGGGCGCCGCGTCCTGTACCGGCCGACCTCGACCCTCGTCGGTGCGCCCGGCACCGACCGGCGCATGCAGGTCATCTTCGAGGACGTCACCACCGAGACGCGGCGGCACGACCTCATGGAGGCGTACGCCGGTCAGGTGGTCCTCGGCCAGGAGGAGGAGCGACGCCACATCGCCCAGGAGCTGCACGACGGGCCGCTGCAGGCGCTGATCCACCTGTGCCGCCAGATCGACGCGCTCGAGGGCGGGCCCGTCCCATCCGGTGCGGGCGGCAGCCACGACCCCGACCGCCTGGCGTCGATGCGCTCCTCGGTCGAGGACACGGTGGCGGAGCTCCGTTCGATCGCCCGGGGACTCCGTCCATCGGTGCTCGACGATCTCGGTCTCGTGGCGTCCATCAACCAGGTCGTGACCGAGGCCACCGAACGGCAGGGGTTCGAGAGCTCGTTCACCATCGACGGAACCGTCAGCCGGTTGCCACAGGATGTGGAGCTCGCGGTCTTCCGCATCGCCCAGGAGGCGGTGACCAATGCGGAGCGCCACGCCGCGGCCCGACGGGTGGACGTCGCACTGGAGTTCGGCGACGGATGGCTCGAGCTCTCGGTCGGCGACGACGGCGTCGGCTTCGACCCGCAGTCGGAGTTCTGGGGGGACACCCAGTCGCTCGGACTCCCGGGCATGAGCGAGCGCGCCCGACTCGTCGGAGGCCGCCTGCGCATGGCGTCCAAGGTCGGCCGGGGCACCACCGTGACCGTCCGGGTGCCCGTGGCGGCCACGGCCGCCGGCTGATCGGGCGCACGCGCCACCCCTGGTTGCGCTGACGCGTCAGCAGCCGGGCGCACCACGTGTTCTCGCTGGTCAGCAGGGCGTGGGCGCCCGGTGACCGCGGTTCGGAGGCCGGTCGGGACCCGTCAACTGTCACGTAACCGACATGGAAAGCTGACGGCGCCGGAGCCGTCGCGTGGGATACTGGCGACGTGGAAGAGATCGTCATCGAGTCGTGTCACAGCACGTGGATCATCGATAGGGACAACTCGCGCTTCCGCCGCATCGTGAAGTCGGCCCACCGCACGAGTGCCCCCGTCGCCACCGAGTGGCAGCCCTGTTACGGCATCGAGATCGACCCGCTCTCGGAGTCCTTCGTGGTCCTGCTGAACCCGGAGGGGACGCGGTTGCTGCGCAGCTGGCGACATGTGGAGCATTGCGCCCAGTGCGGCGGCGAAGCGACCTCGGAGCTGTCGTTGCACGACCTCCGCTCCGCCGTGCGCGGCTGAACGGTCCTCCTCCGTCGCGTGCGTTGCGCACGCCGGACGGACCGGCCCATCTGGGCGGTGCCCGTCGACGCGTCTGCGTCCGGCCCGGTCAGAGCTCGAGTTCCCGCTTCCACTGACCCGAGCTACCGCCGGTCTTCTCCCAGAGCATGAGCTGCCCGATGCTCATCGTCCGATCAGCCGTCTTGCACATGTCGTAGACGGTCAGCGCGGCGATGGCGCAGGCCGTCATCGCCTCCATCTCGACACCGGTACGGTCGACGGTCTCGACCTTGGCCTCCACCTCGACGTAGTCGTCGCCGATCGTGAAGTCGACCTGGACGGAACCGACGAGCAGCGGATGGCACATGGGGACCAGGTCGGCCGTCCGCTTCGCCGCCTGGATGCCGGCCACCCGTGCCGCGGCCAGGACGTCGCCCTTGGTGATGGCGTTGTTGGCGACCTGGGCCGTGGTCTCGGGCTTCATCGCCACCCGACACCGGGCCAGCGCCCGACGGAGGGTCGCCTCCTTGGGCGAGACGTCCGACATGCGGGCCCCTCCGAACGGGTCCAGGTGGCTCAAGCTCCGGTCGGTCACTGTGCGCCTCCGTCTCTCACGGCGCCCAGTGTACGGGAGCAGGTCTGACGGGGTCGGCATTGGCACTCACTCAGGTAGACTGCCAGCCTGCAGAGACGGCCCGGACCGGAAGGAGCACGTCGCGTGCCCACGTACGAATACCACTGTGACAGCTGTGCGAAGAACTTCGACGTCGTCCAGTCGTTCCATGACGAGCCGTTGACGGCCTGCCCGACCTGCGGCGAGCCGGTGAAGAAGGTCTTCGGCAGCGTGGGGATCGTGTTCAAGGGCAGCGGCTTCTACAAGACCGACAGTCGTTCGGGCGGGTCCTCGTCGCGGCCCGCCGAGTCCACGCCGGCGGCGGCATCCGGCGACGGTGGCGGCTCGGGCTCGGGCTCGGAGTCCTCGGCGCCGGCGGCGTCGACCGGGGACTCGTCGCCCACCTCGTCCCCGTCGTCGGGCACGAAGGACAAGGGCGGCACGGGCGATTCGGGCGGCAGCGCGAAGAAGGCCGCGACGACCGCGACCTGAACCGGTCGCACCGCCCGGTCACGGTGCGTCGTGGCCGGGTCGGCCGGACACCTATGTGTCCCGGGCAGATCACCACTCTCCGCATTCCCTGTTCCGCACAGAGTGGTGCCTGTACAGTGGACCCATGGACATCGCGGACCTCGACCGACTGCTGTTGAAGCTCGAGGAGCTCGACGGCTCCGACCTCCACGTCAAGGCCGGTGCCCCACCACGGATGCGCGTGGCCGGCGCATTGCGCACCCTGGACGACGAGCCGGCGTTCACCGCCGATGACACCAAGCGCATCGCCGAGGCCATGATGACCGAGACCGTCCTCGAGACCTTCCGGACGAAGCACGAGGCCGACTACGCCTACAGCGTCCCGGGCACCGGCCGCTTCCGCGTCAACGCCTACTACCAGCGCTCGTCGACCGCCCTCGCCATCCGTCGGGTCCGGGCCCACCCGGCCACCGCCCAGGAGCTCGGCCTCCCCCCGGTCGTGACCCAGCTGGCCCAGGAGATGCGCGGCCTGGTCCTGGTGACCGGCCCCACCGGGTCGGGCAAGACGACGTCGCTGGCCGCCATGATCGACCACATCAACCATCTGCGGGCCTGCCACATCGTCACCATCGAGGACCCGGTGGAGGTGCTCCACAAGGACGACCTGGCGGCCATCGACCAGCGGGAGGTCGGCTTCGACACCGACTCGTTCTCGTCCGCCATGCGCGTCGTCCTCCGCCAGGACCCGGACGTCATCCTGGTGGGTGAGATGCGCGACCAGGAGACGGTCGCCGCCGCCCTCAGCGCTGCCGAGACCGGTCACCTCGTCTTCTCGACACTCCACACCATCAACGCCACCGAGACGATCAACCGCATCGTCGACTTCTTCCCTCCGCACCAGCAGACCCAGATCCGGATCAGCCTCGCCGGCTCGCTCCAGGGGATCGTCTGCCAGCGACTCATCCCGACGGCCGACGGCCTGGGCCGGGTGCCCGCCCTCGAGGTGCTGGTCATCAACGGACGGATCCAACAGGCCATCATCGACCCGATGCTGACCGGCGACATCGACGGCATCGTGGCCGAAGGTGCGTACTACGGGATGGTCACGTTCGACCAGTCCCTGGCGGCACTCCTCTCCACCGGCAGGATCACGCTCGCCGAGGCCATGACCACGGCCACCAACCCGCACGACCTCAAGGTCATGCTCGAGCGTCAGGGCATCCTCCAGACGGGCTCGTTCGCCACGCAGCTCGGCTGATCAGGCACGCCGGCAACCTTCCCGCAACCGATCGCTCAAGGTCGCACCCCGGCCTTCCGATAGTCCCATTGCGGCCCACGTGGCCATGAAATGCACTGAGGGACCACCAGGAACCGGAGCGAGTCGATGAACCGAGCGAAGACGACAGTGCGCAGTCGGCGCACGTGCACCTCGTGCCGGCCGACCGGCCCGTTGACGGACCCGACCGCTCTCCGACCGGTGGGAGACGAGATGACAGGAGCAAACGGATGGCACGCCTGACCGTCGGACTCGACATCGGTACGAGCGGTGTCCGCGCCGCCGAGATCGATACGTCGAAGTCCACCCCCGTCCTGCTCACCTACGGCCAGGTCGGCCTGCCCCCCGGCTCGCTGGTCGACGGTGAGATCCGCGACGCCTCCTCGGTGACCGAGGCCATCCAGAAGCTGTGGAAGAACGGGCAGTTCTCCGGATCGTCCGTCATCGTCGGCATCGCCGGCCTCCGGGCCATCACCCGCGAGATCGACCTGCCCTACGTCCCCGACGACGAGATCGACAGCGCCGTCCGCTTCCAGTCCGAAGAGGTCATCCCCTTCCCGCCGGAGCAGACCCTGCTGTCCTCGCAGGTCCTCGCCGACTACACCAACGACGAGGGCGGGCGCATGCGCCGCGTGCTCGTGGCCGCCGCCCACGTCGACCTCGTCAACGGCGTGATCGACGTCGTCGAGCGTGCCGGCCTCGTGGTGGAGGGAGTCGACCTCATCTCCTCCGCACTGGTCCGTGCCCTCGGCGAGACCGGCACCCCGACCGTGGCGACCGATCCCGCCGCAGCGGCCGCGCCGGCCACCGAGCAGCCCGAGGCGATCGTCTCCATCGGCGCCGGCCTCACCGTGGTGGTCGTCCACCAGGGCGGGCGGCCCCAGTTCGTCCGCACCATCGGCTCCGGCGGCAACGCCACGACGGCCGCCATCTCGGCCGCCCTCGACATCCCGATCGTCGACGCCGAGACGGTCAAGTACCGCATCGGCGAGGACAACGCCCAGATCCAGGCGGCCGAGCGCGTCGCCCAGCCGAGCATGCTCGAGCTGACCGAGGAGATCCGCAATTCGATCCAGTACTTCGCCTCGCTGCCCGACCGGCTGCCCGTCTCCCGGGTCAAGCTGACCGGCGGCGGCTCGGAGCTGCACGGCCTGGCCGAGATGCTCGAGGCGAAGGTCCGGATCCCGGTCACCTTCGGCTCGCCCTTCGACCGGCTCGACACCTCCAAGCTCGACCTCGCCGCCGACCAGGCGGCGCAGGTGATCCCGGTGCTGGCCTCCCCCATCGGCCTCGCCCTGCCGGAGCCCGACGACTCGGTCAAGAAGTTCAACCTCCTCCCGCCCGAGGTCGCCCAGAAGGCCCGCATCAAGCGGATCCAGGAGCGCACGCTGATCGCCTCCGTCGCCGTCATCGTCCTCCTCGTCCTGTTCGGCGGTTGGAAGTTCCTCCAGGTCCACAACGAACAGAACAACGTCGACCAGCTCCAGTCCAACATCAGCTCGCTGAACGCCCAGGTGCCGAAGTACAGCCTCGTGGTGGCGGCCAACGAGGCCTACACGAAGGGCCTGGCCCGTCGGGCGTCCGTGCTCAACCAGGCCATCGACTGGCCGCTGGCGTTGAGCAACCTCATCAGCATCACCCCGGCGCACGCATCCGTCCTGACCTTCGACGGCACCGAGCTGACGGGGAGCACCGCCACCGGGACCGCCGCCACGGGCACGGCGACGGGCACCCGCTCGGCCGCCATCGGCACCATCGAACTGGACGTCAACGGGCCCGGCCCGAGCCTCTCGATCTCCGAGGCGTGGATCAACGCCATCTCGACGTCGCAGTTCTTCGCCAACCCGGTGCAGGGAGCGACGACCGTCGAGGCCGACGGGTCGATCTCCTTCCCCTTCACCATCTCCGTAACCCCGGCTGCCAGCCTCAGCAAGAATGCGAGCCTCAAATGAACCAGGTCCGTGAGTACCGCAACCCCCTGCTCATCGCGGGCGGCGCGCTCGTCGTCGCCATCATCCTGTGGCTGGCGTTGATCTCGCCGCAGAACTCCAAGCTCTCGTCCCTCCAGAGCCAGAGCACGACGCTCCAGTCCCAGGAGGCCGCCCTCCAGACGAAGCTGACGGCGCTCGAGTCCGAGGGACAGAAGCTGTCGTCCAACTGTGCCGACCTGGTCCGGATCAGTTCCCAGATCCCCTCGGTGCAGACCCCGACCGACGTGGACGCCGAGGAGTCGAGCTTCGAGAGCCAGTTCAACAATCTCGCCGGATCCTCGGGCGTGACCCTGGCGCAGTTCAGTGGATTCACCCCCGCCGGGGCCACCGCCAACGGATCCGTCGCCGTCCCGGCGACACCGACCACCGCCGTAACCGGCACCACACCCGCAGATGTGACGGCGGTGCCCACCACCCTGACGGTGCAGGGGACCTACGGGCAGATCACCTCGTTCATCAACGGCCTCGACGGATTCCCCCGCCTGTTCGTGATCCAGAAGTTCGTGCTGAGCTTCGGCCAGGCGTCGACGTCCGCCGCCGGCACGGCGGCCGGCGCGTCCACCGCGTCGACCGCCGATGCCGCCGGCGGAGTGGCGACCGGCACCCCCTTGTGGATCGGCGGCACACCGACCTCGGCCGGCGCGCAGCCCTACAACCTGCAGATCACGGGGTCGATCTTCTACACCTCGACGCCGAACGCCCTCTCCGCCTGCACCAAGGCGACGGCGGCCCAGTCGACCACCAAGTAGGGGTCCGACGGGTCGGTCACCGGGTGATCACACACCGCTGATCTGCATGTCGCCGATGGCCAGGGTCTGGCCGGCGGCGATGCTGGGCAGCCACTCCACGTCGGCGCCGACGGCCACGAGCGACAGCAGCATGCGCTGGAGCGTCGAGGCCACGGTGATCTCCCGGACCGGCTCGGCGAGCCTGCCGTCACGGATCATGAGGCCCTCGGCCCCGACGGAGAAGTCGCCACTGATCGGGTTCACGCCGGAGTGGACGCCGGTCATGGACTGGACGAAGAGGCCTTCCCCCACCGCCGCCAGCACGCCGGCCTCGTCGTAGCCCTCCGGCCCCGGCGCCAGCGTCAGAGCCCGGCACCCCGGTCCCGGCGTGCCGGCGAACCCGCCGCGCACGGCCGATCCGGTCGAGGGCACCCCGGCCCGCGAGCCGGACACCGTGTCGTAGAGGAACCCCCGCAGGACACCCGAGTCGATCAGCACGTTCCGCCGGCAGGCCAGTCCCTCGGCGTCGTAGGCCGCGGCGCCGTAGGCCCGTGGGTCCGTCGGGTCGTCGACCAGCGTCAGTCCCGGATGCCCGACCTGTTCGCCGATCCGCCCGGCGAAGAACGAGCGGCCCTTGGCCACGGCCTCGCCCGAGAGGGCCGAGGACACGATCGACAGCAGGGTGGTGGCCATGCGCCGGTCGAAGACCACCGTCGAGCGGCCCGACGGGCCCTTGGTGGCGCCGAGGAGGCGGACCGCCCGCGTGACGGCGTCGTCGCACGCCCGGGCCGGGTCGAGTTCCTCGAACCCCCGGCCGACGCTGTACCCGCCGCCGGTCTGGCTCGCCTCGCCCTCGCCGGCGATGACCCCGACCGACAGGTAGCCCGACGTCTTGCGCGACGACGAGCGGATGCCCGTGGTCGAGACCAACGCCGCTTCGGAGGCCACGTCGCCGTAGTCGGCCGCGTCCACCTGCCGGATCCTCGGGTCGGCGGCGCGGGCCTGGGCCTCGAGGGCCAGCGCCAGCTCCACCTTGCGGGCCGTCGGCACCGACGCCAGGGCCTCGTCCCACAGGTCCACCGGGACCGCCTCGACGCCGTCGGGCACGGCCAGTCGGACGTGCTCGTCGGCGGTGGCGAAGCGGGCGTTGTCCCGCGCCTCGGCCAGGGTCTCGCCCAGCACCGACTCGTCGAGCGATCCCGCCCAGGCGAAGCCCAGGCGGTGGTCGACGACCACCCGGATGCCGATGCCCGCCGACGTCGCCGACGTGAGTGACTCGACCTGGCCGTCGTAGGCCCGGACCTCCGTCTCGGTACCGCGGGCCACGTAGACCTCGACCTCCTCGCCGGTGCCGGCCCACCCGGCCACCCGCTCGGCCAGGGCCAGCAGGTCCTCCGTCGTCTCTTCCGCCTGCTCCGTCACGGTGCTCATTCGGCCGTCCCCCCGATGGTCACGCCGGTCAGGCGCATGGTGGCCTGGCCGCAGCCGACGGGCACGCTCTGGCCGTCCTTGCCGCAGGTGCCGGGCGTCATGGAGAAGTCGGTGCCCACGGCGTCGATGCGCTTGAGGATCTCGGGACCGTTGCCGATCAGGTTGGCGTCCCGCAGCGGCTCGGTGATCCGTCCGTCCTCGATCAGGTACGCCATCGTCGTGCCGAACACGAAGTCGCCGGTGGCGGTGTTGACCTGGCCGCCGCCGAGCTTGGCCACGTAGACCCCTCGCGGGGTCTGGGCGATGATCTCCTCGGCGTCGTCCTGGCCCGGCAGGAGGAAGGTGTTGGTCATCCGCACCATCGGCAGGTCCTGGTAGGACTGGCGACGCCCGTTGCCGGACGACACCCGTCCCTCCTTCCTGGCCCGCAGGTAGTCCCACAGGTAGTCCGTCAGGATGCCGTCCTGGATCAGGACGTTGCGCTGGGCGGGCCGACCCTCGTCGTCCACCTGGAACGTCCCCCACTCGGACCCGACCGTCCCGTCGTCCACCAGGGTGACGAGCGGGCTGGCCACCAGCTGGCCGACCTTGCCGGCGTAGACCGACGCGTCCTTCACCACGTGGTCGGCCTCGAGGCCGTGACCGCACGCCTCGTGGAAGAGGATGCCACCGCTCCCCCCGGCCAGGACGACGGGCAGCTCACCCGACGGCGCCGGGCGGGCCGAGAGCTTGGCCAGGGCCTGGGCGGCCGCCGTGCGGGCCAGCTCCTCCACCGACACCTCGTCGAACAGCTCGAAGCCCAGGGTCCGGGCGGCCGTCTCGTAGCCGGTCTGCATCCCGGTGTCGGCCAGGGCCACGCACGACACCGAGAACCGGGTGCGGCTCTGCTCGTCACCGGCCAGCAGCCCGTCCGAGTTGGCGATCAGGACCCGTCGACGCGAGGTGCCGAAGCCGGCCTGGACCTGGCTCACGGCGTCGCCCGAGGCCCGGGCGGCCTCGTCGGCCCGCTGCAGCAGCTCGAGGGCGTCGGCCTTGGACCCGGTCGTCGGCGCCGGTCGGTCGCCGCGCCCGCCGGAGGTGCCCTGGGCGGACAGGTGCCCGGCGTCCACCGATCGGGATCCTCCCCCGCCCCGGGCCACCGCCGAGGCCGCCTCGGCCGCCCGCAGCAGTCCGCGCTCGCTGAGGTCGGCGGTGTGGGCGAACCCGGTGGTGTCCCCCGTGACGACCCGGATGCCGGCGCCGCGCTCGCGCCCCGAGGCCAGCTCCTCGACCCGTCCGTCGTCGAGCATGGCCGACGAGTTCGAGCGGTCCTCGGCGAACACCTCGGCGAAGTCGCCGCCGTTGCGCAGCGCCTCCGCCAGCACCCGCTCCAGCACGGGGGTATCGATCACTTCGGCCTCCTCGCTCCACTGCATGGCACCCGGTGGCCGATGTCAGTATCCGTCGCGTATCGTACCGGGGTGGCCCCCCGTACCGGTCTGTCCGCGCGTATCGAGCTCGAGGTGACCGAGGCGGACACCGCCGAGGCCTTCCGGTCGGGCACCGTGCCGGTCCTGGCCACCCCCCGCCTGGTCGCCCTGTGCGAGGAGGCGAGCTGCCAGGCCATCGACGGCCACCTGCCGGCCGGGGGGACGTCGGTGGCCAAGCGGGTCCAGTTCGACCACCTGGTACCCGTCGGCGTGGGCCGGACCGTGTGGGCCGAGGCCACCCTCGACCGCATCGAGGGCCGCCGGCTGGTCTTCACCCTCTCGGTGTCCGAGAACGGTGGGCTCGTGGGGGCGGGCAAGCTCGTGCGGGTCGTCGTGGACCGCGCCACCTTCCTCGGCAACGTCCGCTGAGGACCCGCCCGGCACCGGCCGGGCCACCGGATCGGCCGGGTGGGGTGTTGGCGGCCACGGCTCCGGGTAGGGCCGACCGCAGGCCGTGGGGCCCGTGCGCTCCGGGTGTGCGCCGCGGGGCCCGCGGGCGCCCCACCTGGGACCTTCCCCCGGTGGCCGCGCTGGTAGCCTGACCCCGAAGGCAACTCGCGACATGATCCTGGAACACATCGACAGTCCGGCGGACCTCCGGACACTGACCCCCGACGAGCTCGACGTGCTCTGTCAGGAGATCCGGGAGTTCGTCGTCGATGCCGTGACCCACACGGGCGGTCACCTCGGCTCCAACCTCGGCGTCGTGGAGCTGACCCTGGCGCTGCACCGCACCTTCGACTCCCCCCGCGACCTCCTGCTGTGGGACACCGGCCACCAGGCCTACGTGCACAAGCTGGTCACCGGCCGCCGCGACGAGTTCACCCACCTGCGCCAGGAGGACGGGCTCTCGGGCTACCCCAGCCGCACCGAGTCGGAGCACGACTGGGTCGAGAACAGCCATGCGTCGACGATCCTCAGCTACGCCCACGGCATGGCCACCGCGTTCGAGCTGCAGGGCAAGGACCGGCGGGTCGTGGCCGTGATCGGCGACGGCGCGCTGACCGGCGGCATGGCCTACGAGGCGCTCAACAACCTCGGCCATTCCGGCAAGCGGGTCGTCATCGTGCTCAACGACAACGGTCGCTCCTATGCGCCGACGGTGTCGCAGCTCTCCCTCAGCCTCACCCACCTACGCCTGAGCCCCGCCTACGTCCAGGCCCGTCAGCGCCTCCGCCACCTGCTCCGCGAGCTGCCCGGAGTGGGTGAGCTCGCCTACTCCGGCATCCACGGGCTCACCAGCGCCCTGCGCGAGGTGGTCACGCCGCACACGTTCTTCGAGGCCCTCGGCATCCGCTACGTCGGCCCGATCGACGGCCACGACATCGCCGGCGTCGAGCAGGCGCTGGCCAACGCCGCCGAATGGCCCGGGCCGATCGTCGTCCACGTCCTCACCCAGAAGGGACGCGGCTATGCACCGGCCGAGGAGGACGACGTCCAGCGGCTCCACGACGTCAAGGTGCGCGCCCCCGGGACGCCGGCCCTCGACGGACCGGACGCGCCGACGGTCGCACCCGCCCCGGAGCTCCAGAACGCCTCGCTGTCGATCGGCGGCGCCGACATCGCCGTCGGGGCCCCCGTCACCACGTACACCCACGCCTTCACCCGCGCCCTGCTGCTCCACGCCGAGGCCGACCCCCGCATCGTCGCCATCACCGCGGCCATGCCCGGGCCGACCGGGCTGCTCCCCTTCGAGGCCCGCTATCCCGAACGGTTCATCGATGTCGGCATCGCCGAGCAGCACGCGGTGACGTCGGCGGCCGGCATGGCCATGGCCGGGCTCCGGCCGGTGGTCGCCGTGTACTCCACCTTCTTCTCCCGTGCCTTCGACCAGGCCAACCTCGACGTCGGCCTCCACCGGATGCCGGTGGTGCTGGTGCTCGACCGGGCCGGCATCACCGGCGACGACGGGCCGAGCCACCACGGCGTGCTCGACATGGCGCTCTGCCTGTCCATCCCCGGCATGACCGTCTTCGCGCCGTCCTCCGCCCCCGAGGTGGAGGCCATGCTGGCCACGGCCCTGACCCTCGACGGGCCGGCGATGATCCGGTTCCCGAAGACCCCGGCGGCGCCGGTGGCACCGGGCTCGGAAGGATCGGGCCTGGAGGCCCGCCTGGTGCGCCGGGGCGACGGCTCGGTCTGCATCCTGGCCGTCGGCAAAATGCTCGGTGCGGCCGTGGCCGCCGCCGACCGGCTGGACGCCGAGGGCATCGACGTGACCGTGTGGGACCCCCGGGTGGTCTCCCACCCCGACCCGGCCATGCTCGACGACGCCGGCCGCCATGCGCTGGTCCTGACCGTGGAGGACGGCGTCCGTCAAGGTGGCGCCGGGATGTACCTGGCGGATGCCCTGCGGGCGTCACTGCCGCTCGGAAGCTGCCCGCCCGTCATCCACCGGGGGGTACCCCGGGCGTTCCTGGCCCAGGGCAAGCCCGACCGGATCCTGGCCCGACTGGGCCTGGACGGGGACGGTGTCGTGCGGACGGTCCGGGAGAGCCTGGCCGAGCTCCAGCACCCGGCCGAACTCCGCAGCCCGGTCGAGCAGTCCGGTTCGGACCTGCAGGCCTGAGGCGCACCACCCGTCGCCCGGACAGAAACCTGTTCTACTATCTGCGCGATGAGCACCTTCAACCTCGCCGACATGTTCGAGGCCGCCGTGGACGCCTACCCGGACCGGGAGTACCTGGTGGCCGCCGGAAAGCGCCGCACGTACGCCCAGATGGAGGAGCGCGCCAACCGCCTGGCCCACTACCTGGCCGGCCACGGCGTCGGGCCGGGTGACCACGTCGGCATCTACGCCCTCAACAGCGTCGAGTGGGTGGAGACGGCCTGGGCCGTCTTCAAGCTGCGGGCCATCTGGATCAACATCAACTACCGCTATGTCGAGGAGGAGCTGCGCTACCTCTTCAAGAACGCCGACCTCGTCGCGCTGGTGCACCAGGCCGAGTACTCCCCCCACGTGACGGCGCTGCGCCCCGACCTCCCCGACCTCAAGCTCGTCATCGGCATCGACGACGACTCGGGCGTGCCCCTCGGCGAGGGCACCGTCCGCTACGAGGACGCCATGGCCGAAGGGTCCGCCGAGCGGGACTTCGCCCCGCGGTCCGGTGACGACTACTACATCCTCTACACCGGGGGGACCACCGGCATGCCCAAGGGTGTGGTCTGGCGCCACGAGGACGTCTTCTACGCGCTCGGTGGCGGGGTCGACCCGACCACCAACACCCGGGTGCAGCAGCCCGAGGAGATGGTCGAGAAGGGGCGGGGGGGCCAGCTGACGCTCCTCCCGATCGCCCCACTGATGCACGGCGCCACGCAGTGGTGCATCATGGGCCAGAGCTTCGTGGGCAACCGGACGGTGCTGGTGCCGAAGTTCGACCCCCACGACGTGTGGCGCCTGGTCGAGTCGGAGAAGGCCAACTCCGTGATGATCACCGGGGACGCCATGGGCAAGCCCCTGATCGAGGCGCTCGACGAGCCGGGCGCGGACTACGACCTGTCCTCCCTGCTGGCGGTGACGTCGTCGGCCGCGCTCTTCTCGGCGCCCGTCAAGGACGAGTTCTTCAAGCACTTCCCGAACCTCGTCATCGTGGACGCCATCGGTTCCTCGGAGTCGGGGAACAACGGCATGGCCACCATGACCAAGGGCGAGACGGCCATGAAGAGCGGCCCGACGGTCCGGGTACTGGGCGACACCGTGGTGTTCGACGAGGACCTCAAGCCGGTCGTGCCCGGCTCGGGCGTCATCGGCAAGATCGCCCGCTCGGGTGACATCCCGGTGGGCTACTACAACGACCCCGTCAAGACGGCCGAGGTCTTCATCGACGTGGAGGGCACCCGGTTCACGATGCCCGGCGACTTCGCCACCATCGAGGCGGACGGGACCATCACCCTCCTCGGGCGCGGCTCGGTCTCGATCAACTCGGGTGGGGAGAAGATCTTCCCCGAGGAGGTGGAGTCGGCCGTGCGGGCGCACCCGGACGTGCTCGACGCCATCGTGGTCGGCGCACCCGACGAGCGGTGGGGCCAGCGCGTGGCCGCCATCGTCCAGCCCCGCGGGGAGCGGGTGCCCACCCTCGACGAGATCCAGGCGCACTGCCGCGACCACATCGCCGGGTACAAGGTGCCCCGGCAGCTCCACGTGGTCGCCACCATCGAGCGGTCCCCGAGCGGCAAGCCCGACTACCGCTGGGCCGCCGACGTCGTGGCCGAGGCGCCCGAGGAGTCCGACGCCGGGGGCGACCGCACCGCGTCCGGTTCCTGAGCGGGGCGGCACCGTGCCCGTCGACCTCGCCGATGTGGCCTCCCCCGGACGGACCGCGGTCCTCACCATGGAGATCCAGCGCGGGGTGGTAGGGGACCTGACCGCCTTCCCGCAGCTGGCCGAGGCGGCCGACGGCGTCGGGGTGGTGCCCAACACCGCCCGGGTGCTCCGGGCCGCCCGGTCGCTCGGCGTCCCGGTCGTCCACTGCACCGCCGAATTCCGCGCCGACCGTGCCGGCTCGACGGTCAACTGCCAGCTCATCGCCGCCATGGTGCGCAACCCCGACCACCTGCTGGTCGGCACGCCCCCCACCGAACTGTGCGACGGACTCGGGCCCGAACCCTCCGACCTGGTGTGTGCCCGGCTGCACGGGGTGTCGCCCTTCAGCGGGACGTCACTCGACACCTGGCTGCGCAGCCTGGGCGTGCACACGGTCGTCGCCACCGGGGTGTCGGTCAACCTGGGCGTGCTCGGGCTGGCCATCGAGGCATGCAACCTCGGCTATCAGGTCGTGGTGCCACGCGACACCGTCGCCGGGATCCCGGCCGCCTACGCCGAGGCCGTGCTCGACAACACCTTCCCGCTCATCACCACGCTGACCACCACCGACGAGCTGCTGGCGGCCTGGGGAGCGGGCGGGGACTGACCGCTTCCACGACCCCCACCCGGACGCCGTCGCCGCGGCGACGGACGCGGCGGGGGCGACGGTTCGGGCCGGGCCCGGCCACCAGTGGCAGGGCCGGCCAGAAGTGGCGGAGCCGGCTAGAAGTGGCGGGTGCCGTCCAGGCCGATCAGCGCGTTGGTCGGCAGCGCCGACACCTCGATGTCCGGCACCGGGAAGGCGAACTCGGCGAACTTCGGCCGGGCGGTCGCCCGGTACCGCGTGGTCGAGTGGACCGGGTCCTTGTCGAACTGGGGGATCACCTTGGTGCCGAAGAC
>Ga0182016_10003602_pt1 | contig 17612 bp, 11 predicted proteins | sample 712S2MmetaG_FD_120491 | JGI IMG/M metagenome (GOLD analysis project Ga0182016, IMG submission 120491) | Permafrost microbial communities from Stordalen Mire, Sweden - 712S2M metaG | ecosystem: Environmental > Terrestrial > Soil > Wetlands > Permafrost | place: Sweden: Stordalen | collected...
GCCTCATCGAATGCTTGCGCGCCGATTTTTCGGTGCTGCACGCCATGGTCGGCCCGCAGGTCTTCAATCTTTTCGCCACCGCCTATTTGACCAGCCATCGCTCTCGTTCGCCGAGCCTGTTCGAGCTCGGCGCGGGCTTTGCCGACTATCTCGAAGCGACCAGGCCCGCGGCAGGCGCGGGCCGCGGCACCTTGGAGGCAATCCCGGCGAGTCTCGCCCGGCTCGAACGCGCGATGAGCGAAGTAAGCCGTGCACCGGGTCCGGAAACGCAGCGCGACTACGCGCTGATGACGCCCGCCATCCTCCTGCTCGCCCCCGGCATGCGGCTTCGCCTGCCGGAAACCGTCAAACTGTTGCGGCTCGATTTCGATTTCACCGTCGCCGTCGCCGCCGCCGACCGCGGCGAACGGCCGGCGCAGCCGCCCGCGCAAGAAGTCTGCGTCGCGGTGGCGCGCAGCCATTACCGCGTCGAGGTGCACACGCTCGACCCGGCGCGCTTCGCCTGGCTCGAAGCGCTCGGTTACACCGGCGCCGAGGTGCTGGAGGCGGTGGCCCGGGCGCGCGAAACCGCGGGCGATGCCGCGGACGGTCTCGGCGCCGATCTGATCACGTGGCTGCCGATCGCGGTGCAGGCGGGATTGGTCACGCAAGCCGACGTCGGAGCGCAATGACCGCGCTGGAAGTTGCGGCTATCGGCACTTCGCCCGTGCCTTCGCACTTGCAATCCGCCCGCCCCGGCCGTTCAATGCTTCAAATAACAAGCTGAAGCGAACGATCCAGGGAGGAATGTCATGCGCGCCGCGCGTATCGTTGCCGTTTGTCTGCCGGTTGCCGCCGCCGGAGTTCTGTTCGGCGCTGGCGCCGTCCTTGCCGAGGACACCGTCAAAATCGGCATTGTCATTCCGATGACCGGAACCTCGGCCGCGGTCGGCCGCGAAATTTCCGACGCCACAAAACTCTACGTCGCGCAGCATGGCGATAAAGTCGCCGGCAAGAAGATCGAGCTTCTTGTCAGGGACGACCAGAGCGTGCCCGACAATGCCAAGCGGCTGGCGCAGGAATTGATCGTCAACGACAAAGTGAGCTTCCTCGGCGCCGGACTCACGCCGAGCGCGATGTCGATGGCGCCGATCGCGACCGAGGCCAAAGTGCCGACCATCGTGATGGTGTCGGGCACCTCGGTGGTGACGGACCGCTCGCCCTATTACGTGCGCACGAGTTTCACCCTCGGCCAGCAGTCCGGCATCGTCGCCGACTGGGCGATCAAGAACGGCAGCAAAAAGGCTGTCGCGATCCTGTCCGACTGGGCGCCCGGCGCCGAAGCCGGCAAAGTCTTCGCGCAGAATTTCACCAAAGGCGGCGGCGAAATTCTCGACACCCTGAAAGTGCCGCTCGCCAATCCGGACTTTTCGCCGTTCCTGCAGCGCGCGCGGGATTTGCAGCCCGACACCTTGTTCGTCTTCGTGCCGGCCGGACAGGCCGGGACTTTTGCGCGGCAATTCTCCGAGCGCGGCCTCGACAAATCCGGGATCAAGCTCATCGGACCGGGCGACATCACCGACGACGACGATCTGCCGACCACCGGCGACGCGCTGTTAGGCGTGGTCACCGCCGGCATGTATTCGGCGGCGCATCCGTCCCAGCTCAATAAGGAGTATGCCGCAGCCTATAAGAAGGCGACCGGCCACCGCGCCAATTTCATCTCGGTCGGCGGTTATGACGGCATGCATCTGATCTATCAGGCGCTGCAAAAGACCGGCGGCAATACCGATGCCGAGACCGTCGTCGGCACCATGAAAGGCATGAAATGGGAAAGCCCGCGCGGCCCGATCTCGATCGATCCGCGCACCCGCGATATCGTGCAGAACGTCTATATCCGCAAAGTGCAGAAGCAGAACGGCGAGCCTTGGGCGATTGAATTCGAAACCTTCCCTGCCGTGAAGGATCCGCTCAAGGAAGCCGCGGCGAACTGACGATCATGCGCGGCGTCACCTTCCTCGGCGGGCGCCAATTGGAGCTCGCCGAATTCCCCGACCCGGAGCCCGGACCGCACGACGTCGTGGTCGCCATCAAGGCGTCCGGCATGTGCGGCAGCGACCTGAAACCCTATCGCGCCACCGGCGAGAGCGCCTCGCTCGGTCTCGGCAAAGTTTCGGGGCCGGTCATCGCCGGCCATGAGCCCTGCGGTGTGGTGGCGGCGCTCGGCAGCGCCGTCGACGAGCATGCCATTCGCGTCGGCGCACGCGTGATGGTGCATCACTATTCCGGTTGCGGCACCTGCCGGCACTGCCAGACCGGCTGGTCGCAAATGTGCTCGAGCGGCAGCGTGGTCTACGGCATCACCGGCCATGGCGCGCATGCGCCCTCTATGAAGGTCCCGGCGCATACGCTCGTCGATTTGCCGGACGAATTGAGCTTTGCGACGGGCGCCGCGATCTCCTGCGGCACCGGTACTGCCTATCAGGCCTTGCGGCGAATGAAGCTCGCGGGCGGCGACAGCATCGCCATTGTCGGCCAGGGTCCCGTCGGCCTGTCGGCGACGCAACTCGCCATCGCGATGGGTGCGCGCGTCATCGCGATCGACATCAGTACCGAGCGGCTAAAGCGTGCCAAGGAATTCGGCGCCGAGGCCACTATCGACCCGAGGTCCAAGAATGCGGTCGCAGCGATCAAAGATCTGACGCACGGCGCCGGCGCCGATCTCGCGCTTGACACATCCGGCGTCGCGGACGGCCGCCTGATCGCGGTCCGCGCCACGCGCGCTTGGGGCACCGTCTGTTTCGTCGGCGAGGGCGGCGACGTCACCCTCAATGTCAGTCCCGACATGCTGCGCAAGCAGCTCACCATCATAGCCTCATGGACCTTTTCCAAAATCATCCAGTTCGACTGCGCGCGCTTCGTCGCCGATCAAAGGATCGACGTCGAGCATCTGTTCACAGATCGCTGGCGGCTCGAGCAAGCCGACGAGGCCTACCGGCTGTTCGATCGCCAGACGAGCGGCAAGGGCGTGTTTCTGTTGGAGTGAGCGCTGGAGCACGATCCCGAAAAGTGGGATCCGGTTTTCGGATAAGATCATGCTCAAACAAAGACCCTAGGCCCTGATCCGATTCCATTGGATTGGATCAGGGTCTATGGCCGCACCAGCACCCCACCGGTGAGCGGCTGCGCCACGCCGGTGGTGCCGGGAAAGGTGATCGGCAGTCCGCGCAAGGAGCGCACGGCGAGATAGGCAAAAGCCTGCGCTTCGAGTGAATCGATCGACCAGCCGGCCTCGTGCGCGCTCTCGATCCGCGCTGGTGCGAGGCGCTGCGCCAACATGCGCATCAATGTCGGATTGCGCGCGCCGCCGCCGGCGACGATCCAGGTCTTCGGTGCGCGCGGCAGATACGGCACGATGCGCGCCACGGCCGCTGCGGTGAGTGCGGTGAGCGTCGCCGCCCCGTCCTCGACACCGATGCCGTCGAGCACGTCGCCGACCCACTCGCGAAAATCGTTGCGGTCGAGCGATTTCGGCGGCGGCGCTGAAAAAAACGGATGCGTCAAGAGCCGCGTGATCATCGCCTCGTCGACCGTGCCCGCGCCGGCCTGGCGGCCGTCAGTATCGAGCGGCTGTCCGGTGCGCAGCCGGAGAAAATCGTCGAGCAGCGCATTGCCGGGTCCGGTGTCGCAGGCGATCAAACTCTCGCCATCGATGAAAGTGATATTGGCGACACCGCCGAGATTGAGCACCGCGGTCGGCGGCTCGCCGCCCAATTGCCGCACCAAGGCGCGATGGAAAATCGGCGCGAGCGGCGCGCCCTGCCCGCCGGCATCGACATCGGCGGCACGAAAGTCATAGACGACCGGAATGCCGAGCCGCCGCGCCAGATTTCGGCCGTCGCCGATCTGCAGCGTCAAGCCGCGCTCCGGCCGGTGCAGGAGCGTCTGGCCGTGAAAGCCGATGGCCGCCACGCTTCCGGGCGTCAGGGAATTGGACGCAAGAAACGACTGCACGGCTTCGGCATGCGCATCGTTCACCAGCGCCTCCGCCTTGGCGACAATGAGGGGCCGGGCGGTGCGTTCGGTCAGATTGGCCGCCGCGGCGGTCGCCTGGCGCAGCAGTGTGCGCTCGGCCTTGGTATAGGGCCGGCAGGCGGTGGCGCCGAATTGCCCGATGGTCTCGCCATCGGTATCGATCAAGGCCACGTCGACGCCATCCTGCGAGGTTCCGCTCATCAGCCCGATGGCAAGCATCGATGCGGGCGACGGCATCGGATCCTCTGGTAGTGGCGCTAGGGCTAGTTCAGACATCGCTACACCGTGAATCGCGGGGTAAAACGCCAGTTTAAACGGGCCAGTTTAAACAGACTCGGGGACCTGTTACACCACCGGCGCCTTCGCCGCGAGCCGGCGTCGGGGGCGATAAGCCGGATATTCCAAAGCAGTTCAATGAGCACCTACAAGTCCGATTTCCTCAACGTCTTGGCCCAGCGCGGCTTCATCCATCAGGTCTCGGAGCCCGACGCGCTCGATGCGCGCGCGCATTCGTCAACGATTACCGCCTATATTGGTTTCGATTGCACGGCGCCCTCGCTCCATGTCGGCTCGCTGTTGCCGATCATGCTGCTCTACTGGCTGCAGCAGACCGGCCATCAGCCGATCGCGCTGATGGGCGGCGGCACCACCCGTGTCGGCGATCCATCCGGCAAGGACGAAAGCCGAAAACTTCTCACCGACGAGGCGATCAACGAAAACCTCAAAGGCATCCGCGCCGTCTTCGACAAATTCCTGAAATTCGAGGGCGCGGGCGGCAATGCCATCATGGCCAATAACGCCGATTGGCTCAACGCGCTCAACTACATCGATTTTCTGCGCGACGTCGGCCGGCATTTTTCCATCAACCGCATGCTCGCCTTCGATTCGGTGAAAATGCGGCTCGAGCGCCAGCAGGAATTGTCGTTCCTCGAATTCAACTACATGATCCTGCAGGCCTACGACTTCGTCGAGCTCTACCGGCGCCATGGCTGCGTGTTGCAAATGGGCGGCTCCGATCAATGGGGCAACATCGTCAACGGCATCGATCTCGGCCGGCGGCAGCATAACGCGCAGTTCTTTGCGCTCACCTCGCCGCTCTTGACGACCTCCTCGGGCGCCAAGATGGGCAAGACCGCAGCCGGCGCGGTCTGGCTCAATGCCGACCAGGTGAGCCCCTACGAATACTGGCAATATTGGCGCAACACCGAAGACGCCGACGTTGTCCGCTTCCTCAAGCTGTTCACCGTCATGCCGCTCGACGACATCGCGCGGCTTGGCGGTTTGCAAGGCGCCGAGATCAACGAAGCAAAGAAAATTCTCGCTACCGAAGCGACCGCGCTCGTCCACGGCCGCGGTGCGGCGGACGAAGCCGCGTCGACGGCACGGACCACATTCGAGGAAGGCGGGCTCGGTGCTAGTCTGCCGACCTTCGAAATGCCGCGCGCCGAGCTCAAGGCAGGCATCAGTGTGCTCGCGGCTTTTGTCAAAGCCGGGCTCGCTGCCTCGAACGGCGAAGTGCGCCGCGCCATCGCCAATAACGCGATCTCGGTCAATGATGTGCGTGTCACCAGCGACAAGGGCATGATCGGTGAAGCCGATGTCACGAGCGACGGCGTGATCAAACTGTCGCTCGGCCGCAAGCGTCACGTGTTGCTCAAGCCAGTCTGAGCGACCGTCTCAGTGACCGCCCATCGTGGTCGCGTTGTCGGTCGCCGGCAGACCGTCGTCGATCGGCGGCGGGATGAACGGGTTGTTGACGGGAAATTCGAAGATTTTGCGCAGCAGGCCTGGCGCCAGCGCCGACAGCGGATTGACGTGCAGCACCGGCTGGCCGGTCTTGCCGACGACTTCGTAGGTGACGCCGACGAGGCCTTCTTTGTCGCCGCCCATGAATAGTCCCACCACCGGAATTTGCCCGAGCAGATTGTTGGCGCCGTAGAGCGGGATCAGCGTGCCGCGCAAGTGCACCTCGTCGCGCGCGTAATCGAGAGCGCCGTCGATGGTGCCGCCGAGCACCGGGCCGCGCACCACGCCGTCGCGCAACGCAACCCGCCCCGGCGTGCGGGTGAAATCGACCCGCAATCCGGTGAAATCCATATCGGGACGCTGTGGCTGGGTGCTGTTCGCCACCGCGCGTTCGAGCTGCGCCTCGTCGTGGACGGCGAAATTGCGGATGCTCATCGAGCCGAGCTGAGCCTGATTGCTGGCCGACGGCGGATCCATGATGGTCGTCATCTGCCCGCCGGACATGCGCGAATAGACGTCGGTGAAGCGGAACAGCGCGCCGGCGTCGCTGGTCTCGAGATCCACGACCTGGCGCCCGTCGCCGCGGCCGCGCAAATCGCCGGTCAGCGTTCCGGTGCGCCCGATCTTCGCCGAAAGTCCGAGACTGCGCACCTCTCCGGCGCGGCGCGACATTTTGAGTTCGACGCCGCGCAGCGCCTCGCCGTTATAGCCGACGACAGCGCCGAGCTTCATATCGACGTCGATATCGGGCGACGGTCGTTTGTTGGGTTCGGCGGTGGGCCCCCCGGTCATGGTCTTGACGAAGCCGCGGCCATCATAGGCGTCACCGCGCATCACGACGCGCAACGCGCCTTCCGGCGTGCGGTCGACCTTCAGGCTTGACCGATCGCCGTCGGAGAAGCCGTAGGACGGAAAATTGGCGGATTGCAGTTCGCCCGAGCCGTCGAACTCGATGGTGCCCTTCACGCCGCCGCCGGCGCCCTCGATCAACAGATCGTCGATGCGGATCGATTGCGGCTTGGTCGTCAGCGTGAAAGTGGCGCGTGCCGGCTTGCCGGATTGTTTGCTCCAGCCGGGTAGAAAACCGTCGATCTGCGCCGACGTCAGGTCGGCAGTGACCGCGAAGCGGCCGTCGCGGTCGGACGTCGAGCCGACCCGGCCGACCACATCCATCGGGACGGCGCCGCTGATCGTATTCGCCGGATCGAGACCGAGATTGTTGCGCATCGTCTCGTCCAGCATGCCTTGGATATGGACGTCGGCGTCGCTGTCGCCCTTCTGTTTGTGATATTCGAGGCTCGCCGGCGCGCCGCCGATCTTGACGTCGCCCTTGAGCCCGAAGCCATCGTTATTGGCGGCCACTTTGAGCGCAGCTGCTTCGACCTTCTGCCCCATGATCAGATGCTCGGCGGAGAAATTCGTCGCATCGACCGCGATATTGTAGGCCGTCGAACCGGGTGGCAGGTCGGGCTTGAGCGGCATGCCGAGCGTGACCTGCGCGGACATCGTTCCACGCGTCGTCGCCGGATCGAATGGCACGCCCGAAGCATCGCGCAGGCGATCCATGGCGACGAGCTCGGCCGCGGCCGGCACCGGTCCGTCGAGCTTGAAGCGGACGCGCGCCGGCGGTTCGTGCGGCGCGGTATCGGGCACTTCGAACAAGCCCGCCGACATCACGAGCTTGCGCCCCGAGGGCAGATCGGCGGTGGCCTTGCCGAGCGAGATCTGCGCGTCGCGGCCGACGATATGCACGGTCAAATCCGCATCGCGCAGCGAAGGCAGACCGGCCACCGGCCGCACCACGCAATTGGTGGCGAGCGCATCGACCGACAAGCCGTCGTCGGGCAGCGGCGGGCCGGACGCCTTGAGCGTATTGAGCGGAGCATTGACCGCGATCACCAGCCGCTCCACGCTGCCGCCGATCAAATGGTCGCTGAACCAGTCGCGCACTTTGGGCGCGACAAAGACCGGCCATAGCCGCTTCAAGGAATCGGCCGTCATCTTGGTGGCGGCGATCCCGGCGGCGAGGTGCATGTCGCCGCCGGAATAATCGGCATTGCCCGACATCGCGACCCCGACATCGTTGCCGCTGAGGTCGCCCTGATCGAGCGTGAAACGCTGCTTGACCGGGTTGAACTGGCCGCTGAACGCGATGTGGTTGATGATCAGCGGATCGCCGGTCGAGCCCTGAGAATTCAGCACCACGCTGCCGCCGCCGATCTTGAACGCCCACGGACCCGGCGCCTGCGCCGGCGCTTCGACTTGTCCCAACAGCGTCAGCCGGTTGCCGCCAGAGAGAATCTGAAACGGCACCGCGAGCACGCGGCTCGCGCCGTCCCAGTTGATCTTGAATTCGGCGCGGTCGATGTCGACGCGGCCGTCGGCATCGCTCGTGTCATTGATAAAGCCGGCTTCGGCGACGATCCGGCCGGTGAGCGATTGCGGGATGCCGTTGGGGCCGATCTCGCCGCTCAGGCTTGCCGACAGTGGCATATTGATCTGCAGACTGCCGTCGCCCAGCCGGGAGGCCAGCAAGAGATCATCGGCCGAGACTTTCCGCGCCTCGAACTCGATGCTGCGGTAGCCGTCACGCGTCGGTTTGATCGCCGCCGTCATCCCCCATGGACGATCGGGATTATCGGAACCCACGGTCACGACCACGCCGCCGCCATGGGGCCGCTCGAGGCTCAAGCTGATATTTTGGAAGGTCCAGCGTTTGCCGGTGCGCGCGTCGTCGACGGTCAGACTGCCGTCCTTCAAGCCAAGCTCGCGCAAATCGTGGCCGTCGAGTCCGGTTTCGCCGATGCCGTCGATCCAGGTCAACAGCGCCGCGATGCTGTCACTCGCCGGCCGCGGCAGAGCGGGGTGCGCTTGCGTGCCGGCCACCGCTACCGCCGGTGCGGCCTTGCCTTGTTTCGTGTCCTGGTGGCCAGGAGGCGCCGCGGCGGCGACGGTCCCGGTGGCGATCGGACGGGTGTCGGAGGCCGAGGCAAAGATCGTGACATTACCGTCCTGCTCGATCCGCACCGCCATCGCGGCGCCGACCAGATTGAGGCTTTCGGCGCGCATATGGCCGCTGAACAGGCTCATGCCGGAGACGTGGATCTCGGCCTTCGGGGCGCTTGCGACGATGGTGCCGTCTGGGTCACGCACCACGATGTCGCGGACCCGCACCGCGGCGCCGGTCGCGGTGCGCTCGATCTGGGTGCCGCCGACTTCGACGTGTTCGCGGCTGCCGAAATTCTCCTCGATCGCGGCAACGAGCCAAGGGCTGAACGCGTCGACCTGGATGGGCCCGTGATCGAGCCGCCACCACAGTGCGAGGCAGCCGAATACCAAGAGACCTGCAAAAGTACCGGAGATGATACCGGAGAGCCGAATGAGCCGGCGATGCCGCGCCAGGAGTCGCCTATAAGCGCCCAGGTAGCGGCCATCACCCCAGCGCTCACCGCGATGAGCCGCTGTAAGGCTGCCCCGCCTGCGCGGGTGCACCGGCTGTTCCCATCGCGGGAAAGGCGCGCTCTGCCTATCCTGATTCGTCATGCCCGCTCGGGCGTCCCCTCGTCCGTGGCGCCGTCATAACGATGCTGCGGCCAACAAGATACCCGCTTGAAGTCTTGAGCTTCCAGCGGGAAACATGCTGGGCGCAGAATGCCCCCCGGAAAGCGTCGAAAGGAAGGCACATGACCGCCAAGCAGGCCCCCAAGCAAGCTGCCGGAAACGCAGCGAAAAAGCCCCCCGGCAAGGCCAAAGCGGACGAGCCCGCGGGCGGTCTCGAGATCGGCGCCAAGGCCCCCTCATTTACGCTCCCGCGCGACGGCGGCGAGTCGGTATCGCTCAAGGACTTCGCCGGACGCAAGCTCGTGCTCTACTTCTACCCGCGCGCGAACACGCCGGGCTGCACCATTGAGGCGATCGATTTCTCGCGGCTCAAACCCGCATTCGCCCGGGCCGGCGCCGACGTTCTCGGCGTCTCGGGCGACCCGGTGAAGGCCCAGGACGTGTTCAAAGCAAAGCACAAGCTCACGATCGCACTCGGTTCGGACGAAACGCACGAGATGCTCGAGGCCTATGGCGTGTGGCGGGAAAAGTCGCTCTACGGCCGCAAATTCTTGGGCGTGGTGCGCGCAACCTTCCTGATCGGGCCCGACCAGCGTATCGCGCGGATATGGCCGAAGGTTACGGTCGCGGGCCATGCCGAGGAAGTGCTTGCTGCGGTCAAAGCGCTTTGAAAAGCGCGTGGCGGTTCGCGTGAATTTGGCGATTGGCGACCCGGCGCCAAATATTGCCGAAGCGTTTACCGAAGGCCGTGAAATGCCTGCAATTGCACGGTCGTAGTTTGCTCATTGTTAACCATAACTCATTCAAATGCGCTCCCAGCTGTAGTGGGAGCGTCAATGTCGCACTGGTCGGCGTCGCGGTCGCAGCAGGCCGCAAAAACGCAGCATCTGACGCAATACCCGGCGCAGAGTCATGCGGTCCATGCGCATGACGCCAGCCGAAGGCATGATCGGCGCGGCGCTCCAGCCGGCCGTTCCGGCTACACCTTCGCCCATGGCGGCCGGCAGGTTCGGTTTGGTCCCGTCGTGTTCTGGATCGCGGTCGGGACCGTCGTCATCATGGCCGGCTGGTCGATTACGGCCGCCACCTATCTCGCCTTCCGCGACGACGTATTGCGGACCTTGATCGCCCATCAGGCGGATCAGCAATTCGCCTACGAAGACCGCATCGCCGAATTGCGCGCCCAGATCGATCGCACGACCAGCCGCCAATTGCTCGACCAGGAGCAATTCGAACAGAAGCTCGACGAATTGATGCGCCGTCAGGCGACGCTCGAGCAGCATGCAACCGCGCTCTCCAGCATGGCCGATCCGGCGACGACGGGCTCGATACGGTCACAAGCAAAGCCGATCAGCGATAGTCCCGCGGCGCCCTCGCGCAACGGCCGGCAGTCCAATATCGGCGCGGCGCTGGGCCGGCTCGAAGCGGCCCTCGACCGTGTCGAGCACCGGCAATCCGTGACGCTCGCGCAGCTGGACGACCGCTACGAGGCCAAGGCCCGGCTGATGCGCGGCGTCCTTTCCCAGCTCGGGGTGAAACTCGACGGCGCGCCGGCCGCCATGGGCGGCCCGTTCGTGCCGATAAAACTGCCCGGCGAAAACGAAGGCTTTCAGCGCGCTTTGCTGCGCACGAATCTCGCCCGGACCGATGCCAACCGGCTCAGCAACGAGCTCATTACCGTGCCGGTCCGCAAGCCCGTCACCGGAGAAATCGACGAGACCTCGCCGTTCGGCGTCCGCGTCGACCCGTTCGTGCATGAAGCCGCGATGCACACGGGCATCGACTTCCGCGGCGATCTCGGCGAACCGATCCACGCCACCGCCGCCGGCAAGGTCAGCATCGCTGCCTGGACCGGCGGCTACGGCAAGATGGTCGAGATCGATCACGGCAATGGGCTCGCCACCCGCTACGGACATCTGTCCGAGATCGACGTGAGTGTCGGCGATCAAATCCGGATCGGCCAGGTCATCGGCAAGCTCGGCTCGACCGGCCGTTCCACCGGACCGCACGTGCATTACGAGACGCGCATCGACGGCGAGCCGGTCAATCCGCAAAAATTCCTCGACGCCGGCGACAAGCTGTTCGGCGGCTAGCGGGCGATCTGGAAAAGCGGGCCGGTAGTCTATTTCTTCACGAGCGCTTCGAAGGCTTGGCCGAATCCGTTGAACGACACCGGGATCTTGTTGACGTGCCCGGTGGAGTCGGCAAATGAAAAGCTCCCCGTGCCGGAGCCGGCGCGGAATTTTTTCACGATATCGTCTTTGAGATCGAACAAAGCGAAGCAGCCGTTGGGCGTGCAGGTGGCAAACGGCATCGCCAGGCCGGGATCCTCGTCGCTCGTCTGAATGCGCACGCTGGTGGCAAACGACACGTTGATCGGCACCTGGACGATGAGCTTTTCAGGCAGGCCTTTTTCCGGTTTGCCGATGGCGATGCGCGAGAACGGAGTATTCTTGCCCTGAACCTGCGCGACCTGGACTTGGGCCATGTCGCAGGCTGGGACCGTCTCCCCGCTGCGGGTCTCGCATTGCACCACCCAATCGCCATAGGTCGCGGTGGTCTGTTGCGGCACGTCACTCGATGGCGGAGCCGGTGCCGGTGTTGCGGGCGGAGCCGGCGCCGGCCGTGGCGCCGGCGGCCTTGGCTGGGCTTGCTGCGCCGAGGCGCTTGCCGCGCAGAGCATGAGGAACGCGGCAGCGAGCGCATAGGCAGTATTCTTGCAATCGATTTTCATGACGCGATGAACTCCGGCGAGAAGGATGGCGGCTTAGACTCGTCTCGATACGGCGCAGTTTGAAGTGCCCGACGAATTAGCGTCTGACCGCTTGCAGCGATAAGACACCCCGACGGCATTCTGCCACGACCGCTTATCCCGTCCAAGGCAACCCCTTGTCGAGCCCAGGCCTGCGTCACCGAAATGTTTATTCGACATCCTCGACATTGGCCGGCCCGGTGCCGAACGCCTTCTGCGCCAGTGCGGCTTGGGTGAACTGGTCGATGTCGCCATTGAGCACGCCGCCGGTATCGGAGGTCGAGACGCCGGTGCGCAGGTCCTTGACCATCTGATAAGGCTGCAAAACGTAAGAGCGGATCTGGTGGCCCCAGCCGATATCGGTCTTGGCAGCCTGATCGGCGGCAGCCTGGGCCTCGCGCTTGCGTAATTCCAGTTCGTAGAGCTTGGCCCGCAACATCTGCCAGGCTGTCGCCCGGTTGCGATGCTGCGAGCGATCGCCCTGCGACACCACCGCAATACTGGTCGGAATGTGGGTGAGCCGAACCGCGGATTCGGTCTTGTTGACATGCTGGCCGCCGGCGCCGCCGGACCGCATGGTGTCGACGCGCACGTCCGACTCATTGATCTCGATATTGATGCGGTCGTCGACCACCGGATAGACATTCACGCTGGCGAACGACGTATGCCGACGGGCATTGGAATCGAACGGCGAAATGCGCACCAGGCGATGGACGCCGTTCTCGGTCTTGAGCCAGCCATAGGCATTGCGGCCCTTGATCTCGACCGTCGCCGATTTGAGTCCCGCCTCTTCGCCCGGCGTCTCTTCGATGTAGTTGACCTTCAAGCCGTGCTGCTCGGCCCAGCGCGTATACATGCGCAAAAGCATCGACGCCCAGTCCTGGCTCTCGGTGCCGCCGGCGCCGGCGTGAACTTCGAGATAGCAATCGTTATTGTCGGCTTCGCCCGACAGCAGCGCCTCGAGCTCGCGCCGCGCCACCTCGGCCTTGAGGCCGCGCAATACGGCTTCGGCCTCGGTAATGACCTGCTGGTCTTTCTCCGCTTCGCCGAGCTCGATCAGCATGACCTGATCGTTGAGCTCCTGCTCGATGCGGGTGAGCGCTTCAAGCCCTTCCTCGAGCGAGGTGCGCTCCTGCATCAGGCGGCTTGCCCGCTGCGGGTCGTTCCAGAGATCGGGGTCTTCGGCCTGCCGGTTCAGTTCGGCAAGGCGGATGCGCGCTTTATCGACGTCAAAGATGCCTCCTCAGCAGGCCGAGCGACTGCTTGATCTCTTCGACGAGGTTGGAAGCTTCCGCGCGCATGCATGAACTCCTGCGGCCGATTTAATGGCTTAAGCCGCGGCCTGCAATGATTCTGTTGCGTCAATACAATCCGCCGGTGCCGGTGCGAACCACATTGCCGGCGTCGGGCGAGACTTGCTGCGAGGTCGGCACGGCGCCGGGCATGCCGGGCGGAACGCCATTAGGCACGCCGTTCGAGCTGTCGGTGCCAATAACCGAATAATTATCCGGCGGTGCGGTGCCGGGCTTGAACGCTTCGAGGATGACTTTCGGATCGCCCGGGCCGGCGCGCATCCCGGTATGGGCGTCGACGCGGATGAGTTTAATGCCGGGCGGCACGGCAAAAGGAATTGGCGGCTTGTCAGCCAGCGCCTCTTTGAGAAAATCGCGCACGACCGGCGCAGCCAGGTGGCCGCCGGTCGCAAGCCGCGCGATGTGGCGGGGCTTGTCGAAGCCCATATAGACGCCGCAGACGATGTCGGGCGAATAGCCGATGAACCAGACATCTTTCTCGTCATTGGTCGTGCCGGTCTTGCCGGCGATCGGTTTGCCGACGTCGCGAACCACGGTCGCGGTACCGCGCTGCACGACACCTTCCATCAGCGAGGTGATCTGATAGGCAGTCATCGGATCGATGACCTGCTCGCGCTTGTCGACGAGCGTCGGCTCGGGCTGGTCGTCCCACTTGGCGGCATCGCAGCCGATGCACTGGCGCAGGTCGTGCTTGTAGATGGTGTGGCCGTAGCGATCCTGGATGCGGTCGATCAGCGTCGGGATCACCCGCCGGCCGCCATTGTCGAACATCGAATAGGCGGTGACCATGCGCAGCACGGTCGTCTCGCCGGCGCCGAGCGCGTAGGACAGATAGGGCGGCAATTCGTCATAGACGCCGAAGCGCTTGGCATATTCGGCGATCAGGGGCATGCCGATGTCTTGCGCGAGCCGCACCGTCATCACATTGCGCGACTGTTCGAGACCGAAGCGCAAGGTCGACGGGCCGAAGAACTTGCCGCCGTAGTTTTCCGGCTTCCAGATGCCGCCGCCTGCACCCATGTCGATTTCGATCGGCGCGTCCATGACGATGGTGGAGGGCGTGTAGCCATTGTCGAGGGCCGCCGCATAGACGATCGGCTTGAACGACGAGCCCGGTTGGCGCAGCGCCTGCGTCGCGCGATTGAACTGGCTCTGGTCGAAGGAGAAACCGCCCACCATCGCCAAGACGCGGCCGGTATGCGGGTCCATTACCACCATGGCGCCGGAAATTTCCGGCATTTGCCGCAGCCGGTATTGGCCCTGGGCCGGCAGTGGCTCGACATAGATCACGTCGCCGGCGGCCAAGACCTGGCTCACCTTCACAATCGGCTTTGACGGCCCAGTCGCAGGCTTTGCCCATTTCACCCCGTCGAGCGGCACGATGCCGATCTCGCGGTCCTTGACCACGGCGCCGGACGGATCACGCGGCGGCTGCAGCCCGATGCGCGCCGACTGATCGTCGACCTGCAGCACCACGGCCATCCGCCAAGGGTCGATATCGGACAGCGATTTCTGATCGGCGAGCTTGACGCCCCAATCGCCGCTCGGATCGATCGAGGTGATGGCGCCGCGATAGCCTTGGCTCTCGTCGAAATTGACCAGGCCGTTGACCATGGTCTGGCGCGCTTCCATCTGCAATTTGGGATCGAGCGTGGTGCGCACCGACAGCCCGCCTTCGTAGAGCTTCTTCTCTCCGTAATTGTCGTAGAGATAGCGGCGGACTTCCTCGGTGAAATATTCGGCGGCAAAGATATGCGCGCCGGTCGGCCGCACCGTGACATCGAGCGGCGATTTCTTCGCCTTGTCGGCGTCGGCGGCGGTGATGTAGCCGTCCTCGGCCATGCGGTCGATGACGTAATTGCGCCGTGCCACCGCTTCGTCGTGGCGCCGGAACGGATTGTAGTTGTTCGGCCCCTTCGGCAGCGCCGCGAGATAGGCGGCCTGGGCGATGGTCAGTTCGTGGACCGACTTGTCGAAATACAAAAGCGACGCCGCGGCGACGCCGTAAGCGCCGAAGCCGAGATAGATTTCGTTGAGATAGAGTTCGAGGATTTTCGGCTTCGAATAAGTGCGCTCGATGCGCAGCGCCAACAGCGCTTCCTTGATCTTGCGCTCGAACGACACCTCGTTGGTCAAGAGGAAGTTCTTGGCGACCTGCTGGGTGATGGTGGAGGCGCCCTGCGGATGGCCGCCGCGGCCGTAATTTTCGACATAGAGCAGGCCGGCGCGGGTGATGCCGTAAATGTCGATGCCGGGATGCTGGTAGAAATTCTTGTCCTCGGCCGCGATGAAGGCGTTGGTGACCAGCCGCGGGATCGCCTGGATCGGCAAATAGAGCCGGCGCTCTTTGGCGTATTCCGCCAATAGCGAGCCGTCCGCGGCATGGACCCGGGTCATCACCGGGGGCTCATAATCCTGAAGCTGCGAATAATCGGGCAAGTCCTTGGAGTAATGCCACAATAAGCCTGCGGTGGCGGCAATCCCGACGATGAACAGGATGGTGCCGGCCGCAAACAGGAAGCCCAAAAATCTGAGAAGCAATTTCACCGCAACACCGATGTCATCGAGACTGTCCCGCCGAAACCGTGCCCGCCGAAACGGTGCGCCCTATCTCAGCCAAGGTGCCTGCCGGAAGCGACTCAAAATCGCAGCCATGGCCAGCCACTTTGGCAGCGTTGGCCGCAACCCGCCAGACCCGCTTTTGCTCCCCCGCCGATGGGCGCGTTTCGTCGCTTGGTTTCTTGTTCAAACTGAGGCCATCTTCAAACCGAGACCAGGCGTCCGCCGCGATCGGCACTTTCCGTTACCGACCGGCCGGCTCAGTTCCCGCCGGCCCGCGCGCCCGCGAGGTGGGTGGAGAAGTAGCCATTTATCGCGGCCGCCATCGCATCGGCGGTGTGGTCGCGCCAAGTGTCGGAAAGGAGCGACTGCAGATCCTCCTTGTTGGAGACGTAGCCGAGTTCGACCAGGACCGAAGGAATATCCGGCGCCCGCAATACCCGAAATCCCGCCGACTTGATCGGTTCCTTGTGCAATCTCGTCGCTTCCTTCAGCTCGCCCACCAATTTGTGCGCAAATTGCACCGAGAATGTCTTGGTTTCGCGCTGGGCGAGATCGATCAGGATGCCGGCGACATCGTCCGGCTCCGACTTGAGATCGACGCCGGCAATGACATCGGCGCGGTTTTCCTCCTCGGCCAATCTGGCCGAGGCCGGATCGGTTGCCGTCTCCGACAGCGTATAGACGGTGGCCCCCTGCGCGTCGCCTTCCTTCCGCGACAGCCAGTCGGCATGAATCGAGACGAACAGTGCCGCGCCGGCATTGCGCGCAATGCGCACGCGGTCCGCCAGCGGCACGAAAGTGTCGTCCGCGCGCGTCATCAGCACGCGGTATTTGCCGGATTTTTCGATGCGGTCGCGCAGGCGTTTGGCGAAATCGAGCACGATGTCCTTCTCGAGTTCGCCGCCTGCGGCCTTGGTGCCGTTGTCGAGGCCGCCGTGGCCGGGATCGAGCACGACCAGTGGGCGCGGATCGGCACTATTGGCTTGCGGGGTTATGGTGGCCGGCATTTCCGCATGAGCCACCTTTTCGTCGGCTGCGATCTTGCGCAAAAAGCTGTCGCGATCGGTCGAGGCGAGGTCGAGCACGAGCCGCGCCGGGGCGCCATCGGCCGCGTCGATGACGAAGGCCTTGTCGATGCGGACCGGCTTGGTGAGGTCGAACACCATCCGTGAGCCGCCGGGCATGACGAGCCCGAAGCGGAAGGCCTTGATCAGCCCCCGGCCGGCCTCACCGGCCTTGGGCGACAGCTGGAAGGTCACCTGAGGAATGTCGAGGACGACCCGATAGGGGTCGGCGAGCGTAAAGGCATGGAGGTCGACCTTGCGGTCCAAATCCATGACGAAGCGGGTCTGGGTCTCGTCGCCGCCTAGCCGCGCATCGGTCGCCACCGGGAATGAGTCGGCTGCCAGCGCCGGTATCGACCCGTAGGCCGCCGCTCCTGCCGTGGCGACGAGCACACCGAGGAAAGCCCAGCGCACGGCCCGGACGGCCATCGGTTCCCACCCCATCCTGCCCCCTTACTCCAATAGGCACGCATGGTTAATCGAAAATTAAGACCTGCCGGCGGATCGGCAAAACCCTGCGAAATTCACTGCTGGCAGCGCCAAATCCCACAGAAGACTTGCAAATTCCCCTTGCTCGGCCTTATGAAGATTACTGCTGAC